>Ga0105052_10005039_pt1 | contig 14142 bp, 11 predicted proteins | sample FRY03_FD_78094 | JGI IMG/M metagenome (GOLD analysis project Ga0105052, IMG submission 78094) | Freshwater microbial communities from Lake Fryxell liftoff mats and glacier meltwater in Antarctica - FRY-03 | ecosystem: Environmental > Aquatic > Freshwater > Ice > Glacier meltwater ... | reverse complement strand
TTCGCTTGCTCAGCAATCGTCAGCTCCCGCGGATCGATTTGTAGTCGTGCAACGTCAGACATGACGAACGGGTAACAAATCCATCAATTCTCCGAAACCCCAATCGAAAATGGGCGGCTACTTGTCGCCGACCCCGGCTTCAATTCTTTTCCCAGTTCTTCGAAGACAGTATCCGGCCAGCAGTTCCGAAGTCGTTCCAATGTCGTCGTACCATCTGCATCAGCAATCATCGTCCGCTGATCACGCCACGAGAGATAGTTGGTCACCGCCCGCAGCTTGCGGTCAACGAGCATAATCCCGCCCATTTGACCGCAACTCAACAGGACAGTGGCATCCGGAGCCTGCACGTTGAGTCGATCAATCACACCCAACGCCCGCGTGTAGATTTCCTCCGGATCAACTTCGTGAAATCCCGGTGGCAGTCCGCCGATCGGATCTGAAAACGGTTCTTTGACGATATGCGAAACCTGAGACGTCTCCAGATCCAGCACCGCACCATTGATGGATGAAGAACCGACATCCAGACCAAGACAACGCATCGATCAACCTTCCGGGTTAAACTTTCAGGGACGGGACAACTCACCGCTGCAGCGCATGCTCGTCTGGATGACGTGTTGCGGAGGAATGCAATTGTGCAGTGACGCTTTGGACGGCGCATCAAGGATCCAGTTGACAATCGTTAGTTGTTCGCTAACGCTTCTTTGGCGACGGCTTCCCATTCGCCCTTTGGAATGCGATCTTCTTCGTCCATCAATAGAAGTTGAATCTCCACAATCTCTGACGAGCAATCGAAGAACGCATCGATCACAGCCGGGTCAAATTGTGTACCACGCCCTTCACGAAGAATCTCAAAGCACTTCTCGCGAGGAAACGGCTCTTTGTATGGCCGCTTGCTGGACAACGCATCAAATACGTCGGCAACAGCCACGATACGACCTTCGAGAGGAATATCTTCGCCCAGAAGTCCGAGTGGATACCCTTTGCCGTCCCAGCGTTCATGATGCGTCTGAGCGATACGCGCCGCCAGCATCAACAATGATGATGAACGAACGTGTAACATGCTCTCACCAATTCGAGTGTGCGTCTTGAGGATGTTCCATTCCTTCTCAGAAATCGGCTCGATGATCTGCCGTCCCAGCGCACAGTGTTTTTTCATCATGTCGTATTCGTCAATTCCCAGCTTGCCGGGCTTGAACAGGATCGCATCGGGAATTCCAATCTTGCCCACGTCATGTAGCTGAGCCGCCTGCTCCAGCATTTCCAGACGGTTTTCCGGATATCCCATTTGCTTCGCAATAATCGACGTGTAACGACCGACTCGAATCACGTGGTTGCCAGTATCGTTATCTCGATGTTCGGCCGCACGAGCGAGACACAGAATCAACTGTTGACGTGTGGCTTCAAGCTGGCGAGTACGGCGTTCGACCTGTTGTTCCAGACGAGTCGCTTCGCTGGATGCCATGTCGTAATGTTTTTTGATGACGATCGCGTTGCGGACACGCGGCAGAAGTTCGTTCGGCTCAATAGGCTTCTGCAGAAAGTCGCTCGCTCCCAGATCCAACGCCTGTTTGCGAGTCGCGGGATCTGATGCCGCAGTCAGAATCAGAACTGGAATATGTTGAAGAACGGGATCCAGACCGATGACACGCAGAATGTCCAGACCACTGATTTCTGGCATGTGGATCTCCAGCAGCAGAACGTCCGGGCGTTCACTTCGCAACAGATGCAGAGCCTCGCGAGCATCATGGGTCGTGACGAAGTTTTCGTAGCCCTCCATCTTCAGGTGCTGACGAAACGTCATGATATTCAGCGGTTCGTCGTCAATGATCATGATCTTCGCAGACTTGTCGATTCCGCGAATATTGGAGACACGCGGAGATGAATGTCCGCTATCCGTTGGTTTTTGAGCATCCGCCGTGACTGGCGAATTCACAAAGACAGACTCCTGAATCGGGAACATCGCATCTTCCACCGACCGGCGTGGCTTTTCTGCCTTAGACGACAATTCCACACCATTCCAAGCAACGTTAGCAGAAGCAGCATTGCCTGAACCTGGTGTTGCAGAGGCGTTCTGAGCTTTTGGCAGAGGCGAGATCTTCATCATGACTAGTTCAGCGACTGCAACCAGTGGATTTTCGGATAAGCTCGCAGCCTCGCCTTCAGAAACTTGGGGCGTACCTGAGGTCCGCAACGATTCGAATGAGGCAATCGTTGACCGAATCTCATCAAGGACGGAATTCGTGGGAGGGCTATAGCTTGTACTGGACATGGCTGTTTTCCGGGATCCAGGTGATATTGTCCTGAGATCAGGCGACAACTGTATGAGGGTAATAGCGGACGACGCGCAGTTGCTGTGGCGCAGTCCAAATCAACCGTAGGCCAGAATTCCGTCGGTATTGAGAAATCCCGATTGGGATTTCATGTGTTGCGGACGCAACATACCTTCGTGGACTCCCGAATCGGTGCTACTGGCGCATCCATCACGACCGGTCGTAGCAGTTGCACGGAGGATATCGGCAGTGAGTTGCCGCATGTTGCCCTCGCCATTATGCTGCACTTTCGCAGGGAAATCTGCATCCTGTATCCACCAATTTCTTATCAAAGATCAACTCGAAAGCTCAATTCATGTCTGACACAACCAACGGAAAACTCAACCGCAAACTGCGAATGGCGCTGGTAGGAGGAGGCCAGGGATCTTTCATCGGACGCGTTCACGCCACGGCCGCTGTACTCGACAACCGCGCGGCGCTTGTCGCAGGAGCACTTTCCTCAGACCCTGCCCGTGCGAAAGCCAGCGCGCCTTCCTACGACATCGCTGAATCAAGGGCCTATGGCTCCGTGACCGAATTGATTCAAAAAGAATCAGCGTTGCCAGCGGATCAGCGAATCGATTTTGTGAGCGTCGCGACACCAAATCACACCCACTTCGAAATCGCGAAAGCGGCCGCTGAAGCTGGATTCAATGTCATCTGTGACAAACCGATGACGTTTGATTTCGCTCAGGCCGAAGAATTGGTGGACGTCGTCGAAAAGAGTGGAGTTGTTTTCGCTGTCAGCCACAACTACACGGGTTATCCCTTGATTCGACAAGCCCGCGAAATGATCTTGAATGGGGAACTTGGTGAGATCAATGCAATTCGTTCGAACTACATCCAGGGCTGGTTGCGAAGTCGGTTGGAAACAGAGGACCAGAAGCAAGCGGCATGGCGAACCGACCCCAAGAAATCCGGAGCGGCCGGTTGCTTCGGCGACATTGGGACACATGCCTATAATCTTGGCCGTTATATGACAGGTCTGATGCCACAAGAAATCTCCTGCAACCTGAGCATCTTTGTTCAGGGGCGGCGATTGGACGATTATGGCCATGCTGTCGTTCGCTTCGATAACGGAGCAATGGGAACGGTCACGGCTAGCCAGATTTCGCACGGTCGCGAAAACGACATGTTTATCGAAGTTGATGGTACAAAGGGTGCCTTGTCATGGCGTCAGGAAGAGCCGAATGTGATGATCGTACGTCGCAATGGGTCGCCGCATCAGATGTATACTCGGGACCCAAATGCACCGTTTATGAACAGCATGGGCAAGGCGGCGTGCCGATTACCTTCGGGCCACCCTGAAGGGTTTTTCGAAGCATTCGCAAATGTCTACCGATTTGCATATGACTCAATGGTGGACCGCGCGACTGGGGTGTTATTCGAGAAGAAAAACACAATCTACCCGAATGTGTATGACGGTGCCGAAGGCATGTACTTCATTCAGCAGTGCGTCGCCAGCAGCCAACAGAACGGTGCCTGGTTGCCAATGAAATACTCCGGCGCGCGTCGCTGATTGGCGGGTGGGCGATCAGGTGTAAAACCGTCCTACGGTCAAGTTGTAGGTATCCAGAAAAAAACCGTGGTCCAAAGACCACGGTTTTCTATTAGGAACACAACAAATTCTAATGAGGTAACGCTTGAATCAAAGACTCACGTGGCCAGTTGGCAATGGTGCCGAGATCCAGCGAAGTGGTGGCTGATTGTTACTTTTTTGACCGTCAGCCTTACCTGCAACCTTGCCGTTAGAAACAGCTCGGGTTGTTGATGGAAGTGAGCGGGATGCCAAACGCTTTGGTGCGATGACTTCGCTGAGTGAACTTGTACCGGCAATCACTGTGTCGCGGCCGCGTGAAACTTCATTGGGATTTGACTGGCCACCATTGAAGAAAGTCTTCTCGTCTGATGGAGTGCCGAGTTGATTATCAGCAGGATCGATGGTTGTTCCGTCGAGCGGGTCTTCCATCGGGGGTTTCAGGCTGTCACGCTCACGGTCAAAGTTCATACCATCATCCGCTGGAAATGGGTCTTTTTCAGTTTCTGTACCCACTCCTGGAGTGCGGCGAGCCCCACCAGCAGGACGATCGAACATATCTGTTCTGTTTTTGTCCACCGGATCCAGATCAGGATTGAGGTCACGGTTCCGTGGCCGAGCGGTATCTGATGGAAACGTCCTTGTGCGAGGCTCATCCTCGTAATTTGATTTCGATTTGTCGAAATTTGGATCAATCGCAGGCTTTAGTGAACCCACAGGTTCTGTACCAACACACGATCCCGAAGCACATCCTGATGAACCACTAGAATCGCAGCAGGAATTGGTGCAGCAACCTGCCCCAAAGGACCCATACGAACCATAGCTAGCCGAATAAGCCGGAGCCATGACGCTACCACCACCATAGAAACTGCTATAGGCTGGCGACCCATAATAGCTGGTATACGACGGCGCGTAGTAGCTGCTGCACGATGGAGCAGCGTTGTAGCGTGCCCCCCACCAGCCCCCAAACGGAAACCAACAGCAAGCACTTGCAGGAGTTGCCAAAGCGACAATTGCACACAGTGAGACGCAAGTTTTGACAAACAGCTTCATGAGTAATCTCAATCTTTGATTCGAAAAATGTCGGGAACCTGCCTCGGAAAGGAGAGAAGGTTCTGTCAGGACATCTGAACAGGTCCGCCGGTACTTGCGGAACATTCGCCCACTTCCCGCGCAACTACCCTGTTTTACAGTCGCATGGACCCCGTTGTCAAATAATAGACCTTCAAAAACAAACGCCTCTCGCGATTCAGTCGGGCACGATTTTTAGTTGTTCAGAGAGTTTGCCAGTTCGCGTGTGGTCCCTGCGGGCTGTTGATTTCGTCGTTTTCAGAATCCGATACGTCAATGGGGGATGGAATTCCGGCATCTTCACATTCGGGGAGATACAGAAAGTTTTCCGACCGTACCGATTCATCCCTGCAAAACAGACAATTTCCAGAAGGTTCAACGAGTTTACTTCAAGTGCCCAAAGTAACGAAAATTCCGATTAAGCCGGATGTGATGGATTTAAGAGTGCCCAACAACTGGTCGAAAACAAAGAAAGGGGGCGACGGATCATTCCGCGCATTATTGACTATTGAATAGCGGCATTGACTGCTTGGGAGTTATCCCAAAATGGCAATTGTAGAACGGTGCTTTATGGTTCGGCGTTTATTGCCAATCCTTGCGTTGTTTTGTTTGCTGCCGGGCGTTTCAGCACTCGGACAAATTAAACTCTCTCCCGGCCGCGTTCCGATCGGCGACAATGAGCTCAATTCGCCAATGGCGGAGCCACAGGTCACGCTTGACGAACATACTTCCAACGCCGTGATGCGTCCCAGCCCGACATGGGTTCAGCAATCAAAAGATCCGCTTGTGAAGCTCGTGTATGAGACACGCGAGGCTCAGCGAAGACGTCTGCTTTCAACTGCGGAACATACACCGTGGCAGATTATGCATGGCATGCTGGCCTTGCGAGAAGAGTTTCTGATTCGACACAACGGACAACCTGTGAATTGTCTTGAGTGGATCAAAACCGGGCCAAAGTTCGAAAACGAAAATTGGTTCGAGAAGACTCAGATCCGAGTGCTCACCGGACGTGGCAACAACTCCTATGAAATGATGACGGTTGGTCGAGGCCATCCGTATAACAAGCCGTATGCATTCGAAGGCCACATTAACCAGTTCGTCGCCATCATGTCGATGAGTGGTGTGCCGCTTGAGACACAATTCCAGACACCGCAAGGCCCGGTCTCAATGCGTGACATGCTCACATACGCAAAAATGACCGTCAACGAAAAGGAAGAAGTGACCTGGACATTGTGGGCTCTAAGTCGCTACTTACCTTCCGACGCCGAATGGATCAATGCCAACGGTGAAAAGTGGAGCATTGAACGTTTGGTCAAAATCGAAACAGGCAAATCACTCGTGGGCGCACCTTGCGGTGGGACCCATGGTCTGTTCGCGCTTGCTCATGCGAGAAATGTTTACCTTCGTACGGGCAAACCACTGGTCGGCGTCTGGCTGGAAGCGGAACAAAAGATTCGTCGTTACATCCAGACAGCTCGGATGCAACAGAATTCCAATGGCACATTGTCGTCAAACTATTTCCGAGGCCGGGAGTATAAGAAGGATTTCGACAAGCGAATGGCCAGCAGTGGTCACTTGCTGGAGTTTCTGATGATGGCACTTCCATCTCAGGAATTGAATTCTCCCTGGGTACGTCGCGCTATCGAAGCGACATCGAACGACCTGATGGCAAATCGCAAAGCGTTCGTAAGTTGCTCACCGCTTTATCATGCAACCAGCGCGTTGAGCATTTACGTCGATCGAGTCCATGCGGCGGCGACACCAGACATAGCTCAGGCACCTTCGAAGACGCATTCGATCTCCAACAACGCAGAAATCAAGACGGCGGATGCTTCGTTTAGCAAGCCGGTCGTTGAGAACTCCGAAGCAGTGAAGACACCTGTCATGGAGTCATCAGGAGTTGATTCCAATGGAGCACCGAAAGCTCTGACGGGGCCAGTTACGACTGTACCTGATACCCCGGAGAAATCTTCACCAACGTCAGTTGAGCCAGCACCAGTTGAGCCAGCACCAGTTGAGCCAGCACCAGTCGAGCCAGCACCAGTTGAGCCAGCACCAGTCGAGCCAGCACCAGTCGAGCCAGCACCAGTCGAGCCAACACCAGTGGCACCAACACCAGCGGAACCAACACCAGCGGAACCAACACCAGCGGAACCAACACCAGCGGAACCAACACCAGCGGAACCAACACCAGCGGAGCCAACACCAGCGGAACCGGTCTCCGAAGCCTTCTCACCAACAGTTCCACTAACGATCCCAGTGGAACTGCAATCCGCCGCCCCTTCCCGATCGGCAACCGTGGCAGCAATGGCGACGGCCCCAACGAAATCAACAGCGTCTCTGCTAGCCGATCCTCTGGCTAAGGTTCGTGTCTTTGGGCCGAAGTCATTCGATGAGGCTGAAACAAACCCAGAGATCAAATCGGGCGGCGAGCAGGATCGTGCGGATAAGGAGATGGCGCTGAATCAAACGCCAGCGAATGATCTTGAGTTAGCCATTCCCGATGTCCCATCAACTCCGATCCCACCAATACCGTCGCCAGGCGAAGTCGCTGCAGCACCAGCGGAGGCAGCATCCGCAGTTGAAACGCCGGCCCGGATACCCGCTTCAACTCAACTCGCAACAACACCGCTGCTAAAACGTAGCGAGCTACTTCCAACCCTTGAATCTGACCCCGTCTCATCTTCGCATGGCGAGATTCCGTTGCGTAATGCAAGCCGACCAAGAATCATTCCACGCACATCGGATGAATTGCCGGCAGATCAGAACAAAGAGAAGAAAACTCAGGGCTGGAAAGCAACGCCTCCTGAGCGTCGCAAAATTATTACCATGGAAGACAAAACTCCCCGCACCTAGATCAGTCTCGTTCCAGGGCTCCAGCCTCGGAACAAGGAAATGAATTCGCACCACGTGCAGCATGCATCGAGTTTTTTGTATCAAATGGAATGTGGATTCGGCCTGCGATCCACGCCGCATTCCAGTAACCACACTGGCAGGCGAAATGCCTGCTTAAGTTGTTCGGCGACCTCTTTTGCATCTCGGCGGCCAGTGGCAACGACGTAAATCGTCGAGCCGCTGCCCGACATGAATGCTGGTCGACGAATGACTTGCGGAATGCGATTCAACAGCATCTGCATTTCCGGATTCAGTTGTGATGCCGCATCCGTCAGTCGGTTAAAAATGAATGGCGACAGACTTCTGGTTCCCTGCGAGACAGCGCGTACAATTTCCGCAGAAGAAAATGGCGGAGCCGATATCTTTGTCTGACGAAAAACGGCGGGTGTTGAATTCCCCGTGCGAGGCCGCAAGGCTACAAAAAACAGTTCCTTCGCCAATTTGATCGGCTGAATAATTTCGCCACGACCGCGACACACGGCCGCCGCCGCACCGCTCAGCAGAAAATTGATATCGCTCCCCAGCGAGGCCGCGATCGAATGCAGTTTTGCATCGGAGGCATCTAAACCCCAAAGCTGCCTGCAACCCAATAATGCAGTCGCTGCGTTGCTGGAGCCGCCTCCAAGTCCAGATTCCGGCGGAATGCGTTTATGCAGAATGATGCGTGCTCCCATTAGTTCGCGGGTTGAATTTCGGCTTGCAACCTGCAATGCAAGGGCCGCTTTGACGATGAGATTGCTTTCATCAAGCGGCAGGCTGGCTCGAATATCCGCCGAAGTCGCATCACTTAGACTTAGCGTGATTTCAGGGGAATCTGACAGTTCAAACGTGAGCTGATCGCAGAACTGGGTCCGGACCATGACCGTTTCAAGTTCGTGATAGCCGTCTGGCCGTTTGCCAGGAACTTCAAGAAAGATATTCAGTTTTGCAGGGCTGCTGAGAACGATTGTCTGAGAAGTGCGACCGCGCGTTGAACCGCATGTGACTGCGTATACTTCACTGCATGGCCGCTGCAGATTTGTCATTCTTTACACCCCGGCAATGACACTTCAATGATCTATGAAATCAGACCCGTGTCAGGTGAAGTTTTCCTTGCGTAGTCCTGCATTTCCTGAAGTGACTCTTGAATTGTTTTAACTTCCAACCCTTCAAAGCTGGCACGCACGGGTAACGTTGTCAGTTGATGGGTTCGAGTTGCACGGAAACGTGAATCTGCCAATTGAAATTGCCACACTAAAACCGTCACGCCGCAACAGACTCCGATACCGATCCATGTCAGCCATGGTGTCATCTCAGACGCACGAGACACGATAGTCTGAGTCGGTACACGTCGAATCTTTCCGGCCAGAAATAACGCCGTGATGGCAAGTTCTCCGTCTCCCGTTTTGCCTTTTGCAGCGTACCCTTCGCGTTTGAAAAAGTATCCCGTCATTTCAACATCAGGTGCTTCAACTCCTGTAGCTTCAGGATTTGGCAAACCGGACTCAGCCGAAACCGCAACCACATGCACCATTTGATTTCCTGAATCATGCGTTGAAATCCAAGCATCGTACGCATTCTTAAGGCCGAATGTCTGTGACGATTGATCGATCGTAAAGGGCGTCAAGCGACGCAATCGGCCTCGCAACGTAAACGCTTTGCCTCGGCAGGACTGTGGGGAATCCATGAATAGTGGAAACTGAGCTTCAGGAAGAATCTGCATATCGCTCTTTTTCAGCTTCTGCGCCATTCGCAGGGTGCCAAACCATGCGGCCATTTCCGTCGATAACACGCCGAGTTTGTCATCACTTATCGTGCGCGTTAAAACGGGTGGAACAACTGGAACACCGTTGAAATCTGTCGTTGTGACAGATTCCATATCCTTGATACCTTCGCTGTCCAGCATTGATGAATACTTGCTGGCAATTTCGTTGGCTGCGGAACCGCTGACGAAAAATTCATCCGGACGAAGTTTATTGGCTCCCAGCAGACTCTCGCTAAGTGCCGGCGGGCGAGGCACTGCTGTCGAAGTGCCAGTGAATAGGTCTGTAAAGAAACTGGATTTGCCAGTCATTGCGAGCACCAACACGACCAGCCCCGCACCGATAATCATGATCCTCAGTCGCTGCTGGCTGCGGGCGAGCGAATCTCCGGGCGATTTTCCTCGCGAATGAAATCTCACGGCATGACTCCTATTGGGCTGTGTGAATTGTTCTGCGGCAACCAAGACTATCCTGGCGTTGCCCACGGCCTGCTGCCGGATAGACACACAATCAGATTGTAGGACGACAACTGCGATAGACTCAAGCCATACCCCCCATTCTAACGTCGTCTGGCGGCAAATCGTCATTTTTGTGAAGACGACTGAAATGGTCGCGTCAAATCTGCGACACAGTGACCTCAATTCGATGACATTTGCCGACCGCTCGAGGTGAGGCAAGAATGTGGAATCGAAAAATGTTCAAGAATCTGGAATTACCGAAAGTGTTATTTTTCGTGTCTGTACGCCAACAGACTAGCGTGCGATCCTTGGCGCATTACTAAACTATTCGATGAATATGGCTCGCAAAATGCATTCAGACGGACGTAATGCTGCAAGCATGCCGTTTGCCGCCACAAGACGCATCGAAATCACGGAGATAGTTTTATGACACACTTTTGTCGCCGAAATGCTGACCTGGTGTTTTCGGTGATTGCCGTGATGCTGGCGTCATCTGGAATTTTGCTCGCGCAGGATCAACTGTCTATTCCGCTGCTGCCCGCGACGGATGGTGTGCCTGTTGATGGTGTGCCTGTTGATGAAAATAATGCAATCGAATCGCTCGTCGTTTCGCAGGACGCCGCAGCTTCTGTAAGAACGTTTCCCACGATGCCTCTGGAAGAACTAACTCCAGCAGATCCACAGATCGAAAACGAACTGCCTCCCTTCAATGCCAATGAAATGGCCGCAGAAGACAGGGACGACCTTCTGCGCGGGCCGGTTCATGAAGCATTTGCCGAACAAGTGAATTCGGATCCCACCCCAAACATGATTGTTACTCTGCAACCGCCAGAGCCTGTCGAAGAATTGCCACCTGAACTCAAACCCAATGGTCGCGAAGTCGAATGGATTTCCGGCTACTGGGCATGGGACGAAGACCAGGATGACTTTATCTGGATCAGTGGCGTTTGGCGTGAAATTCCACAGGGCTTCCGCTGGCTGCCAGGATACTGGACCGAAGCGGAAGGGGGATTTCAATGGATTTCAGGAACTTGGGTGTCCACACAAACGACTGAAATTCAATACCTTGCCGATGCTCCGCCTGAAACTCTGGAGCTGGGTCCGGTCGGCGTTGCTCCGGCAAGTGACCAACTCTGGATTCCGGGCACATGGTTGTGGAACGATACTCGATACGTCTGGCGTCCCGGTTATTGGTCAGCAGGTTACGAGAACTGGGTCTGGATTCCTGCTCGATACCAGTGGACTCCCCGAGGCTACTACCACTGCACCGGATACTGGGACTATCCAGTAAATCGTCGTGGCGTGCTGTTTGCTCCGTCCTACTTCAACCGACGTTTTCGGAGCAATCGCATTACTCGGTTTACGCCGCGAGTCATCATTTCAACCAATTTGCTAACGACGCACTTTTGGGTGCGACCACGGTACCGACACTATTACTTTGGCAACTACTACAACGTCGCCTATGCCAATCGCGGATTGACACCATGGTATCAGTATCCACAGCAGCGACGCGCGTTTGATCCACTGTATGCTTATTATAGTCGAGGCCAGCGGTCGAATGCCTATCGGAACCAACTGAGCGTTCAGTTCAATCTGTTCGTCAATCAGCCGAATCGCCGCCCTGCAATCACATTCCGTGATCAGGACCGATGGCAGCATGATGGACGTCGCGAGATACGGCCGAATGATCTCCTGGGCAATCGATTCCAGAATCTCGTCGATAATTCAAATCGTGATCGCAGCGGCGTGCAATTTGTTCGCCTGGAAAATCGCCAGCGCGAGCAAGTCCAGCAGGAAAGTCGCCAACTACGCGACTTGGGAAATCAGCGTCGAGATGTCGAGCGAAGTTTGTCGCAATTGCAGAAGCAGCATGATGGGAACCTCAAGGCTCAACTACACGGTCACGAGGCAAATCGGCCTGATCTGCGGGAGCGATTGAATGAAGTTGGTGATTCACGCGGTTCAAACAACGATGGCCAAAAATCAGGCAGGGACGGAAATGTTAGAAACGATGAAAATCCTGATGCTGGCCGCAATCCGCGAAATAAAGTCGATGATTCCACGGATGCTCGAACATTGAGCGGCCGCCGCGATGGAAGTCCGCGTGACACGAATTCTCGTGACGGAAATACGCGTGAAGAAGGAGCCGCCGGCGTGAAGGACGGCGACGTGAAAGGGCGAGGAGCGGTTGCGGATTCCTTGCGACTTGATCCGAAAGCGGATGCCTCAAAAAGTGGCGAGGTACGAAATCGAAACGAGAATACAGTTCGAGATGCATTAAGAAATAGAGGCGATAATTCGAGTCGAACGGATCAAAAAGCGGACGCCGACAAAGAACCGTCCGGCAGCAATGGGCAAAACGCAGCAGCTCGTCGGATCGAACGGGATGGATCGCAGGAACGTCTCAGGCTACCTACGAGGACTCGATCGGTTGATGCACAAGCATCAGGGGGAGTTATAGATTCCAATAAAGCTTCCGGCACCCCCAATTCCACCAGAGAACCAATGAACCGCAATGAGTCCCGCGTCAGATCGACCGTCGAAGGGTCAGTCAATAGTGCGATCAACAATGCACCAGCAACTCGCAACGGCGCTGAAGGTCGCGAACGAAGTCGTGCCACCGACGCACCGGCATCGAATCCACCGATCATCAAGCGGGAGTCAACTCCACGATCAATACCAGCAACAAGATCCGCGCCAGCAACAAGATCCACACCGGCATTTCGGAATCCTTCGCCTGAACGGACAACGTCTTCTCCACGAGCGACGCCAGCGGAACGAGCAACGCTAACTCCTCGAGTAACGCCTACTGAAAGATCAGCACCGCCAACAAGATCAGCACCGGCAATTCGGAATCCTCCGGCTGAACGGGCATCGCTAACTCCAAAATCGACACCAACTGAAAGGTCAGCACCAGTAACGAGATCCGCACCGGTTCGAAATCCAGGTGGAGGTGGTGCTGCTCGATCGGCACCAAATCCTGGCCAACCAAGAGCCGATACAGGCGGGCGAGTTCGCTCAAATCCAGGCGCGGCTAGTGGTGCCGGCCGCCCAAGTGGCGGAGCGGGCGGGAGTGGTGCTGCAGCCGCAGGGAAACGAGGTCGAGACAAATAGACTTCACTCGGCGTGGCATGAGATCCCTGTTGCGTGGCTCCAGGCCTCGGGATAAGTCTCTGCTGTCCATCACGACTAATTCCGGCGCACAGCATTTGTTTGCGACGGCGGGATGGTGACATGAATAGCACAATCGTACGGTGCTGAGCGGAGTGCTCTGGCAGATGGCAGATGAAAGATCGCACTACAGCCGCTCGCGATGTGATCAGCCAGACCGGCGTTGTGCTTGATCATGGAAGGCTTTTTCGAGTGTCAGAAAGCATGGCGTTCGACAAAGTCATCATCTAAAGTATGGGAATGGATACAGACAAGCATCTCTATGAAATCTTCCAGGCGTACCCGGAGTGGGTGTTCGAGTTGACTCGCCGCCGCTGGCCCGGTCCGTGCCGGTTCCGATCCGTCACAATCAAAGCGATCCAGCGTAGTGCTGATGGGGTGTTAATCCCGGATGCCACAGGCGAACCGATTTTGGTGATCGAGTTTCAAATGTATCCTGATCCGAAGATCTATGGGCGGGTGGTTGTCGAGATGGCGATTATTCAGGAGGAACACACGGGGCGTGAGGTGCAGGGGATTTTGATTTTTGGATCGAAAGAGCTTGATCCAAGAACAGCACCGTGGTCACATGTGGTATCAGTGTACTATCTGGACGAGATGTTGGCGGAGTTGGAAACCGCATCCCCCGGCCATCCACTAGTCGCGTTATTTCAGCCGTTGATCGAAAACAACAACAAACGGCTTCAAGAGAACGCAAGCCAGTACTATACTCAGATTGAAGCGTTCGCCACAGACGAGCGTTTGAAAGCCAAATTGACTGGTGTATTCATCGACTGGCTGCTTCAGCGTTTTAAAACACTTGGAAAAACGGAGATTGAAAAGATGTTGCTCGGCAAACTCCCCGACCTGCGTGAAACTCAGGCCGGTAAAGACTTGATTGCGATTGGTATCGAACAGGGTATCGAACAGGGTATCGAACAGGGTATCGAACAGGGTATCGAACAGGGTATCGAACAGGG
>Ga0105052_10005034_pt1 | contig 14154 bp, 12 predicted proteins | sample FRY03_FD_78094 | JGI IMG/M metagenome (GOLD analysis project Ga0105052, IMG submission 78094) | Freshwater microbial communities from Lake Fryxell liftoff mats and glacier meltwater in Antarctica - FRY-03 | ecosystem: Environmental > Aquatic > Freshwater > Ice > Glacier meltwater ... | reverse complement strand
TAAAAAAATCAAATCATTTTTCTCTGTGACTTCATGGAAAGTAGCGATATCTCTATTTTTCTTGTTAGGAGTTTTAGGCCTTAGTCGCTTGTTCAATTATTCAGCAAAGCTTCAAAGCAACGATGACCTTTATCAAAAATACTTCAACGATAATTATAAAATCTTCGCAGTAAATATTCCAGAAGATTTAAATTTTGCTGGAGAACCTGTTCCAATCCAAGATTTTGAAGTTCGCGAACGAATAGACCGTGAATTCCTTGTAAATACTTACTGGCAATCCTCAACATTATTATTAGCTAAACGCTCTAATAGATGGTTTCCGGTTATTTCACCCATATTAAAACGCAACGGAATACCGGAAGATTTTAAGTATTTAGCCGTTATTGAAAGTGGCTTCGCTCTTGGAGTTTCATCAAAAGGTGCAGCTGGTTTTTGGCAATTTATCCCATCAACCGCAAAAGCAAATGGGTTAATTGTTGAAGATGACATCGATGAACGTTATCATGTAGAAAAATCGACCGAAGCTGCTTGTAAATATTTCAAAACGCTTTATTCAAAATTTAATAATTGGACACTTGTTGCGGCTGCTTATAATTTAGGAGAGAACGGAGTTGAGCGCCAAATGATTAGGCAAAATGCTAAATCTTATTACGATTTATTGTTAAATGAAGAAACGGGTAGATATGTATTCAGAATCCTGGCCATAAAAGAGATTTTGAGCAATCCAAGGCGCTACGGATTTGTGTTTCGCAAGAAAGATCTTTATCCTCCTATCCGGACAAGAACTGTTAAAGTCGATTCATCCATTACTAGCCTTCCTGCATTTGCTGAATCATTTGGGTTTAAGTATAAAATCCTCAAATACTTCAATCCTTGGTTGCGCTCTGATGAGCTTAAGAATCTGGATAAAGTGGTTTACAGCATCACCATTCCTCATGAAAGCATTACCGATTATGATGCCTTGTTGCGCATGGCTGATGCTGAAATGGGACCTACAAGTATTCCTACAACAAACACCGACTCACTTTAGTAATTATCTTGTTTGAATTTATTGGTTTAGACTTGATATCTGTTGAAGTCTAACCAATTAATTGACTAATTTTGCCGTTTGTTTTTCCATGAGTAAGAAGGATATTCCTAACCAATCATATATAGAAATTTACGGTGCTCGAGAGCATAATCTCAAGAACATCGACCTGAAAATTCCACGCAATCAGCTTGTAGTTATTACTGGCTTGAGCGGGAGCGGTAAATCGTCAATTGCATTTGACACAATTTATGCTGAGGGTCAGCGCCGTTACATCGAAAGTTTCTCAGCCTACGCAAGACAATTTTTAGGTTCGATGGAACGTCCTGAGGTTGATAAGATTACAGGTCTGAGTCCAGTGATTGCAATTGAGCAGAAAACTACAGGCAAAAATCCAAGGTCAACTGTTGGAACCATCACCGATATCTATGATTTCATGCGTTTATTATTTGCCCGTGCGGGCGATGCGTATTCATATGTGACAGGAGAAAAAATGGTTCGCTATTCAGAACAACAAATACTTGACTTAATACTTAACGATTATAACGAAAAGAGAATCAGCCTTTTAGCTCCTGTCGTAAAGGGTCGTAAAGGTCACTATAGAGAGTTATTTGAGCAGATACGAAAAATTGGCTTCCTGAAAGTTCGTGTAGATGGGAAAGTGCTGGACATCACGTTTGGAATGAAGCTCGATCGTTACAAAGTGCATGACATTGAGATCGTTATCGATCGAATTGAAGTGTCAGAATCTCAGAAAACCCGCGTTGCTGAATCGTTAAAACTTGCCATGAAGCACGGAAAAGGCAGTATGATGGTTTTAGATGCGGATATTGATGAAGCTAGACATTTCAGTAAGTTTCTAATGTGTCCAACCTCAGGAATTTCCTATGATGAACCTGCTCCTAACCTCTTCTCGTTCAACTCGCCTTATGGAGCATGTCCACGTTGTCATGGTTTAGGAAAAGTTGCCGAAGTGGATATTAACAAGATCATTCCAAACCGTAAAATCTCTATAAGAAACGGAGGCATCATCCCGCTAGGAGAATATAAAAACAATTGGATTTTCTCTCAAGTTGAAGCCATCGCTGATAAATATGGGTTTAATATGAAGGACCCAATCGAAGATATTGACGAATCAGCCATTGACGCCATATTATATGGAACGGAAGAGATTTTAAAAATCAAAAATCCTTCATACAATTCGGGTGGTTATGCTCTACAATTTAATGGTATTGTTAATTTCATTAAAGAACAGCATGAAGATGGCGGCACAGAAGGAACAAAATCCTGGGCACTTGAATTCATGAACGATGTTATTTGCCCAGATTGCCATGGTGATCGAATTAAAAAGGAAGCGCTTTGGTTTAAAATCAATAACAAAAACATCGCCGAGCTTTCTAAAATAGATATATCCGATTTACAATCTTGGTTTGAAGGGATTGAGAAAGACCTAGATACCAAACAATTAGCTATTGGTCAAGAAATTATCAAAGAAATAAGAACGCGTATTGGATTCCTAGTAGATGTGGGTCTCGAATATCTTACACTTAACAGAAGCGCCGGGAGTTTATCGGGAGGTGAATCTCAGCGTATCCGATTAGCAACCCAAATTGGCTCGAAGCTCGTTGGCGTGTTGTATATTTTAGATGAGCCTAGTATTGGACTTCATCAGCGAGATAATATGCGCTTAATCAAGGCTTTGAAAGAGCTGCGAGATGCTGGAAATTCTGTAATTGTTGTAGAGCACGATAAAGACATGATCATGGCAGCCGACCACGTAATTGATGTCGGTCCTGGTGCTGGCTCGCATGGAGGAAGAATTGTTGCTGAAGGAAATCCGGAAACCATTTATGGAGGCGATTCAACTACGGCCAAATATCTTCGAGGTGAAGTTTCCATTAGTATTCCTGATGAAAGAAGACCAGGAAATGGCAATAAATTAAAGTTGATTGGTGCTAGTGGAAATAATCTCAAAGATGTAACTGTTGAATTCCCGCTTGGGATGTTTATCTGTGTTACTGGAGTTTCAGGAAGCGGTAAGTCAACATTAATCAATGAAACGCTCTACCCTATTCTAAACCAATACGTTTATAGATCCAATAAAAAACCTCTGGCCTACACCGAAATCAAAGGCTTGAAGTTTATTGACAAGGTTATTGAGATTGATCAAAGTCCAATTGGACGTACACCTAGATCAAACCCAGCAACATACACAAATGTTTTCTCCGATATAAGAACCTTATTCTCAAGTTTGCCTGAAGCGGCAATTCGAGGTTATAAGCCAGGTAGATTCTCCTTCAATGTAAAAGGAGGTCGTTGTGAAACTTGCTCTGGTGGAGGAATGCAAGTGATTGAAATGAATTTTTTGCCTGATGTTTATGTTCAATGCCCAACATGTCAAGGTAAACGTTATAACCGAGAAACATTAGAAGTTCGCTATCGCGGAAAATCTATTAGTGATATTTTGGCGATGACAATTGATCAAGCAGTTGAGTTTTTTGAGAACATACCGTCTATCTTGCATAAAATCAGAACCTTGCAAGAAGTTGGATTAGGATATATTTCGCTGGGGCAATCTTCGACCACACTGAGCGGTGGTGAAGCTCAACGTGTTAAACTAGCAACAGAGCTATCAAAGAAAGATACCGGTAGCACATTTTACATACTGGATGAACCTACAACAGGTTTACATTTCGAAGATATCCGTATTTTACTCGATGTTTTGCAGCGTCTTGTCGACCGAGGTAATACCGTTTTAGTGATTGAGCACAATCTTGATATGATTAAGGTTGCTGATTATATTATTGATATGGGACCTGAAGGCGGCGAACGCGGTGGAACATTAATTACAGCTGGAACTCCTGAAAAAGTTGCTCAACACAAAACAAGTTATACTTCGGTATTTTTAAAACACGAATTAAAAGAAAATAAAGTTTATGGAAATTGATAAAAACGGTCGCCACGAAGACAAAATCATTGAGGCATTTAAAGAAAAAGATAACTTTGAAATAAAAACTACCAACTCTTGGCAAATCTTTAAGATTATGGCCGAGTTTGTTGAAGGATTTGAGAAGCTTGGTAAAATTGGACCTTGCGTTTCTATTTTTGGTTCGGCTCGCTCCAAGCCTGAAGATCCGTATTACATTATGGCAGATGATATTGCCTATAAATTAACCCTGGAAGGTTATGGAATCATTACAGGTGGCGGTCCAGGCATCATGGAAGCTGGAAATAAAGGCGCTCATCGTGGTGGCGGTAAATCAGTAGGATTGAACATCGTTTTACCGTTTGAACAAGAAGGAAACAGATACATCGACAGAGATAAAATCATCAATTTTGACTATTTCTTTGTGCGCAAAGTAATGTTCATGAAATACGCTCAAGGATTTGTAATTATGCCTGGTGGATTTGGAACATTAGATGAGTTTTTTGAAGCAATCACATTGATTCAAACAAATAAAATTGCTCGATTCCCACTTGTTTTGGTTGGTAAGAAATTCTGGGGAGGTTTAGTTGATTGGGTCAAAGACCAACAATTACAAGCTAATCCTTTTATTTCTGAAGCAGATTTAGATTTGTTTTCATTGGTTGATACTGCTGATGAGGCCGTTTTAGCTATCAACGACTTCTATAACAAATACATGTTCCGTCCGAACTTTTGATGCGTTCGCTGAAAGAGAAAATAACGCAATTCTTCACTTCTGAAGAAATAAAGCAAATTGGGAAGCGCATCAGACAGTTGCGCTTTCCCCTTACGCGCCAGCAAGTTGAGCGCATTCTCTTTCAATTTTTAAGGTGGAGGATTAAACACCTCTCTAATCGAACCTTTCTAATCATTCTTAGTGTTCTAGTTGGAATTATATGCGCTCTTGCCGCAGTGCTATTAAAGGGAATGGTGCATTCTATTGAGTCATACCTTCAAAATGACTTACATTTTCCATATAAAGCAACGTTATATTTCGTATTTCCCTTAGCAGGTATTTTACTGACTGTCTGGTTTGCAAATCGTTTTCTTGAAGGTCATCTTGGAAGAGGCATCAGTCCTATCTTATTTATCATTGCACGAAAAGGGTCAAAAGTAGAACGTCACAAAACCTGGTCGCATTTAGTAACATCGGCTATAACAGCTGGTTTTGGAGGATCGGCGGGATTGGAGGCTCCGATTGTAGTAGCTGGCTCTGCCATTGGCTCTAACGTCGGGCAACTACTGCATCTGAATTACCGTGAAAGAACTTTATTGCTGGGTTGTGGCGCAGCAGCAGGAATCGCCGCTGTTTTTAATTGTCCAATCGCTGGAGTTATTTTCGCATTTGAAGTCCTTTTGGAAGGATTCACTATCCCTGCTTTTATTCCATTACTTATTGCTGCCGCCACTGCTGCTGTAGTTTCTAGAATGCTTTACGATGGGCAACTATTCTATTTGATTACAGAAGGCTATCAAATGAGTAGCATCCCATTTTATGTTGTTTTGGGAATTTTATGTGGAATGGTTTCGGCCTACATGACCCGGTTAACATTGAAAATCGAAGGTCGCTTTGAATCCCAGAAAAATGTTTGGAAAAAAGCCCTTTTAGGAGGAGGAATGCTGGGAGCGATGATTTTTCTTATGCCCGTTTTTTATGGTGAAGGTTATTCCACGATTCAATCTCTTTTTAATGGAAATCATGCAATGTTCACAAATTCTATCCTATTAGAAGGCACAGAACCAAACATGTGGTTTGTGTTAATTGGCGGAGTTGCAATTGTTCTTTTGAAAGTAATTGCCACTTCATTAACCATAGGTTCAGGTGGCAATGGTGGAATCTTCGCTCCATCACTTTTTACTGGCGCAGTATTAGGTTACACGCTAGCCTTTGGTGTTAATCAAGCTGGCTTAATTACTTTACCAACAGCAAATTTTGTTGCAAGCGGAATGGCTGGTATTCTGAGCGGAGTTGTGCATGCTCCATTAACAGCAATATTTTTAATTGCAGAAATCACCGGTGGTTATTCTTTATTTGTTCCGCTGATGATCGTCTCGGCCACCTCCTACTTCATTGCTAGAATCTTTGAACCTTATTCTGTTTATACCACTCGATTAGCAAACCGTGGATTATGGTTTCAACAAAATCGTGATTACGGTGTTTTGAGGTCATTAAGGTTGAAGTCTTTTATTCGCAAACAGCCGGAATCATTGCAGGCCGAAATGAATATTGAGCAATTGATTGATGTAGTTTCACACTCACACCGTGATTTATTTCCAGTCTTAGGAAACGATAGTAGGCTTTTAGGGATAATTTACATTGATGATATTCGAGAAATCTTATTTCGGAAGGAACAATATCCCAATATTACCGTAAAGGAACTAATGAAAAAGCCCAGAGCTGTTGTAGATATTAGAGATTCTATGCCAAATGTGATGGAACGCTTTGAAAAAACACATGAAAATGTTCTTCCTGTGACTGATTTGGGAGTCTTTCAAGGAGTGGTTTATAAGGCAGATGTATTTACTGGATATAGAAATAATCTAATTCGTCAGGCTCAAGAGCTGAGTTAAAAAAAGTTTACATTTACCCTAAGAAATAGCAAGAAAATGAGTTATCACGTACCAGACGGTAAATTATACAATCTCTCTATGATCCAAGAGATTGCTCATGGAAATATGGATTTCGTTAAGAAGATGATGTCATTATTTATAGAGACAATGCCTCCTGCAATAACTGAGTTAAAAACATCAATGGGTTCAGGAGATTGGGCGAATCTAGGAGCTGTGGCTCATAAAATCAAGCCTTCAATCGACACGATGGGAATTGAATCTTTAAAAGAAGATATTCGTTCCCTAGAGAAATTTGGCAAAGAAGCCAGTAACCTTGATGAAATCCCTAATTTAATGGGGAAAGTAGATGCTGTGATTTCTAAAGTAATTGAAGATCTCGAAGCTGAATTGAACCAATAAAAAAATCCTGCTTTGTGCTAGATTTTTTTATTTCACACTTATCAATTCTACATTAAAAATCAACTTAGCTTTTGCAGGAATTGTAGGAGGTCTGCCCGCTTCTCCATAAGCAAGTGCATAAGGTATAGAGAGTAAAGCTTTTCCTCCTGAATTCAAATATGCAATTCCTTCATCCCATCCTGGTATAACCATACCTGCTCCAAGCCTGAAAGAAATTGGCTGGCCTCTTAATACTGAGGAGTCGAAAATATCTCCATTCTCAAGAAAACCTGTATAATGAACTTCCACAGTTTTTCCTTTTTCAGCTAGAACTCCTTTTCCTTGTTGTACAACATTATAGACTAATCCTGATTCTGTTTTAACACTTTTCTTTTCATTGACAACAAATTGTCGAGGTGCGAAATCTTTAAAAACATCCAAAACTTCAATATCAAAAACCAAATACGATCCAGGCGGAATCTTAGGCATTGGTGTGTCTCCATATCCGAGTTCAGGAGGAATCGTAAGTAAAACCCGATCTCCAACTTTCAAATACGGTAACGCTTCATCCCAACCTTCTATCACTTGTTTCATTCCGATAACAAATTCAAAAGGTTGATCTCTATCGCGTGAACTATCGAACTTGCGATCATCAACAAGAGTTCCTGTATAGTGAACTTTTACTTTATCACCTTTTGAAACAGTTTTACCTTTCCCTGATTGAATAAGTTTTAATTTCAGACCTGATTCAGTTGCAATTTCTTCATTTAACCTAAGTTTCAAAGGCTGTGAAAAAGTATTGATGGTAATATAAAGAAAGCAACAAATTAGGATAGATTTCATATGCATCATCTAATCGTAACTAAGTAATTGTACTTCGAAAATCAATGGTGAGTTTGCGGGAATTGGTCCTGTTCCTCTTGCTCCATAGGCTAACCATGATGGAATTCCTAAAAGTGCTTTCTCACCAGGTTTTAATGCTGCGATTCCCAAATCCCAACCTTTAATAACCATACCTTGTCCTAACGTAAATGAAAACGGTTGCCCTCTTTCGACACTTGAGTCAAACACGGTACCATTCAGAAGTCGACCAGTATAATGAACATTTACTTTCTTTCCATTGGTAGGCATTTCACCTGCTCCTGGTTCTAAACGAACAATGAATAAGCCATTTTCATCAGGACTTGCTGTATGCCCTTCTTTCGTGAGATATTCAGATATTTGAGCTACTTCCTTTTCTTTCTGAGTTTTCATATCTTCCTCTTGTTGAACTTGTGTAGCAGCCTCTCTTGCTTGCATTTCCTGTAAAGTAACAATTTCAATAACACCAACTTTAAATTGAATTATGTCATTAGGTTTAAGAAATGGAGGTATCGCTTCTGCTCTGACAGTTTTCAAAAAAAATGAATCGGCTTTTAGTTTGAATAATGCTGAATCATTTTCACTTAACATAGAAATCCCTTCCAAAATATCTCCTTTGTACGCCGATTCTTGTATTTGAAGAATCATTTTACCTTGAGGAATCGCAGTTTTGGAGTTAAATATGGTAGAATCTATTCCATTTTTTTTAATTGAATAGCTTAGATTCAAAGTTATAAAATCGCTAGGGTTCGACTTTTTTGATTTCTCGTTATGTCGCAAAATGGAATACTCTAAACCGGTGGCCGATTTTTTCCAATTTATCTTTTCGCCACTTTGAGCTTTTAGACTAAGCGCCGACACTAAAAATATCCCAAATATTAGCAAGTAGTTTCTATTCATAGTGCTCAATATTATTTAGCGTTCATTAATTGGACTTCAAAAATTAATGGTGCGAAGGGTGGAATCGGACCTGAACCATTTGAACCATAACCAAGAATCGAAGGTATAATAAAAGTGGCTGAAGAACCAACATTCATCATCGAAACGCCTTCTTCCCAACCACCAATCACTTCACCTTTGCCTAAAGTGAATGAAAAAGGCTGTCCATGATCTAAGCTAGAATCAAATTTTTTCCCGTTAATAAGATAACCTGTGTATTGCATGGTAACTAATTGTCCCTTTTTTACTTTGGGCCCATTACCCTTCTCTGTTTCGATATAATATAAACCTGAAGCTGTAGGTGCTACCTTTATTTCTTTTCTAGTAATATATTCGTTTATTACCTCAGGTTCTTCATTCATTCTTCGATCAGCATCAATTTTGTTTTGTGAAGTCATCTTAGAACGAAGGTCTTCAAGCTTGGACATTGTTTCTTCTTCTGTCTTAATGTCGACAAGTCCAATTTGGAATTGCAAAAATGAACCTGCTGTTATTCCTGGAGGCATTTGATCCATTTTATTGGCTTTAAGAAAAAACGAATCGGCTGATACGATAAAAGAAGCACTGTCACCAATATGCATCATTTTCAGTCCTTCCATTATATCTCCCTTAAACATAGGCTCGGAAAGTTGAATAAACTTTATGCTTTCTGGGTAATCAGGGAAAGATTTGGAATCGAACAAAAGTGAATCTCCAGCTTCTCGTTTGACACTTAGCGACATGTGTGTATATAATATGTCTTTAAGCTGAGGCATTTTACCTGCTTCGTTTTCTTTGTAAAAAGCATAATAGAGCCCAGAATCTGTTGCTTTGAATCCTTCGAAAGGACTATTTGAACAAGAAGTTAAAGCGATACTAAGTGCGGCTGCGCACCCAATGATTAAGTTTGATTTTTTAAAAAACATCAGTTTAGTTGAATGAGTTCAATTTGATAAATAATTGGTGTTCTTGGTGGAACTTTATTTTGATCGCCGGTCAACCCGTATGCGAGGTGCGAAGGTAAAATAAATTCAGCACGATCGCCTACTCTCAATAGTTTGATGCCTTCATGCAATCCAGATTCTACATCATCATGGTCAACTCTGAAAGTAACGGCACCTGTTGAGTCTGAAGAATAACAAAATGTTCCATCTAACAAAGAAATTGAGTAATTGACTTTCGCGAGCATTTCGGGTTTTGCGAAACGGCCTTTACCATCTGGAATGATATGAAATCTTAATCCAGTACCAGTAGTTTTCATAGTCAAATTATTCTTAACTATATAACTATCAATAAGTTCGGACTCCTTTCCAACATAACGTTGATTTTCTTTCATGATAGTCTCCTGAAGATTACTCTCCTCTTCAGAACTTAAACTTATTCTTTTGTTACTCTGTTCTCCGCTGCATGATGCAAAAGAAAGAAACATAAGTTGCACTAAGAAAAAATAAATACGAAACATTATTTTAATTCTGGATATTGATTTAAAACGCTTTTAAACTTAATAATTGCTTGGTCTAAAGATTCTTCTGAGACTCCTCCTGCCGCGTTAATATGACCTCCTCCAGAGAAATATGACCCAGATAATTCATTCACTTTGAAATCTCCAATAGATCTGAAAGAGATTCTAACTTTCCCTTTGCGTTCAGAAAATACTGCAGCTAGCCTTGTTCCTCTTATACTCAATGCATAATTCACAAGACCTTCTAAATCACCTTCTTGATATCCGTATTTAATTAAATTTTCTTGGCTCAAATAGATAAATGAGGTATGGTATTCAGGAATAACTTCTAGACAGTTTGAGAGTGCAAATCCCCACAATTGGAGCTTTTGAAGAGTATTCTGGTTCATTAAGGACTCATGAATAAGCCAATGATTTATCCCTTTGCTTAACAACATCGCTGAAAGTTGATGTGTATGAGCGGTAGTTGCTTGAAATCTAAATGAACCTGTATCTGTCATTATTCCTGTGTATAGGCATTTGGCAGTATCTGCCGATAAAAACAAATCACCTTTATCATTCAAAATCCAATCAGTAACCATCTCACATGTAGAACTTGCAGTTGTTTCTGACCATGTTGCATCACAAAATGAGTCTGGATTTTGATGGTGGTCAATCATAACTTTGTACGCTGGCGATTGAACCAACGACTCACTTAACTCCCCAACACGAGACGGATGATTAAAATCCAAGCAAAAAACCAAATCGGCTTTCTGGAGAAAGTCTTTAGCTAATTGCGGATTTTTTTCAGCTACTAAGATTGAACTAGATTGCGGCATCCAATTTAAAAACTCAGGAAAATCATCAGGAACAATAACCTGAGCCTCAATTGAATAAGCATCTTTTAGATATGCTTTTAATCCTAATGAAGACCCGAGTGCATCGCCATCAGGGTTTCGATGAACGATGATACAACATTTTTTTAGTGGGTTGAGTAGAGTGTGAATTTTGTCTGACTGCTTGCTGGTAAACTTCATAGGCAAACCTACCTAATTTTAAGAAACTGTGGGATAACTATGCTTTTGTTTCATTAAAAATAAATATCTTTATGAATTGAAAAAATTCAACAATAGATGACAAATTTTTTTGGGCGATTAACACAAAATGTAGTAGTTGTGATTTTTATAACTGCATCTATCTGTATGAGTTCTTCATGCAAAAAAGATAAGGATAAAGAAGAAACTCCGGAAGCTACACCTATAGGATCTGCGATACTCAACAATGCCTATACCTCTTTCTCTAGAGGATATTTTTACATAAGCGATGTTGGAAACAATTGGACAAACTTTATTACGCTGTATCGAACCGATAATTCAGAAATACGTATTATTTTCAGGGATTTTGGCACTGGAAAACGAGAAATTGTTTCTCCGTCAGACTCTATGCTTAGCATAAGATATATTGATGCTAGCAGTAGGTCTTACATCGCTGATACTGGAATGGTGAATATTACCAGTTATAAAATGAGAGATGGAGTTGTAAGTGTAACTGGTGGGTTTACTTTTAAAGCTAAATCTGCACCTATTAGCTTCCCTAACGGAACGGCAACATATATCACGGTTGAAGCAAACGATGGTGCATTCCTTAATCTTCAGACATCGGACGATTAAGATTTAATAAAAAAATATGAGTTTAATTGTTGTACTAGGCGCTGGGCGTTCAGCTGGTTATTTTATTGACTATACCATAGAATTTACAAAACTTAAAGGAATTCGTTTGAAGGTTGTTGACATTCAAACGAAACATTTAAATGCGAAGCTATTAAGCAACCCTCATTTGCAAATTGCCGATGCCGAATTATCTGATGATAAAGTTCGACGACAAATAATTAAAGGTGCTAGTTGGGTGGTTTCAATGCTTCCAGCCTTTATGCATGTCAAAGTAGCCTTAGATTGTTTGGAGGAAGGGTGCAATCTTGCTACAGCTTCCTACGTTAGCGAAGAAATGAAAGGTCTATCAGATAAAGCGGAGGCAAAAGACTTGATTTTTTTAAATGAATGTGGATTAGACCCTGGTATAGATCACATGTCGGCAGTTAGGATAATCCACGAAATACAAAGTAAGGGCGGTAAAGTAACTAGTTTCAAGTCATATTGTGGAGGTTTGATAGCTCCCGACTGCATCGATAACCCTTGGGGTTACAAGTTTAGCTGGAATCCGCGAAATGTTATTCTTGCCGGCCAAGGAACTGCGAGCTATTTAAATGACACTAGACTTCAATACGTGCCTTACCAGCGAATTTTCCAAGATCCTGAAGTAATTATAATGCCTGATGGAACGGTATATGAAGGTTATGCCAACCGAGATTCTTTAAGCTATATAGATGTATATGGCCTAGATGGAATAAACACTTTATTGAGAGGCACTCTCCGTTACCCAGGATATTGTAGAGCTTGGAACTTATTGGTGCATTTGGGTTTGACTGATGATACATACAAATACCAATTGAATGCAAGTACCACTTATTCTGATTTCTTTCAATCGTATTTGGATGAAGAAAAAAGCGGGGATATTTTTGAAAGAATTCGCTCTACAATAGGAATGTCAGATTATGAAGACGAGGCTATTGAAAGAATTTTGTGGATTGGACTTAATTCCGAGCAAGTAATTCCACTGAAATCTGGAACTCCAGCGATGATACTACAAGACTTGTTAGAGCGAAAATGGAAGCTTCAATCGAATGATCGAGATATGATTGTGATGCAGCATTTATTAACCTATGAGAAGGATGGTGAATCATTTGAAATTAAAAGTTCTATGATTCTGGAGGGTGAAAATGAAGCTAAAACTGCCATGTCAAAAACAGTGGGTTTACCTCTTGCAATAGCGCTGAAAACAATAATAGAATCTGATTTTAAAGAAAGGGGTGTGATTATTCCAACTATGCCATCGTTATACGAGCCAATTTTGAAGGAGCTTGAAAAATACGGAATCAGATTTCAGGAAGAAGAAACAGTCTTGAATTAGAAACGATATCCGAATGCAAACCACAATGTGGCTGTAGTTGCGGTATTTGTTCCATTAGGTAATGTTGTGAAATACCTCCGAGAACCAATACCTAATGAAGAGGTTATAGAAAGTTCTTTTACAGGATTCCAAACCCATCCTGACTGAAACAAAACGGAAGTATAGCCAATTGTACTTATTTGGGAATCTGCTCCGCCAAAGAAGTTATTATCACGGTATCTAGCATAACCATAGCGCACAGCGGGACCGAAATAAAAGGTGAGCTTACGTTGGCCAATAGGATAATAATTTAATTCTACTCCAGAATAAAAAACATTGTAATAATTTCTTATACCGTTTAGCGAGTTATTGGTATTTCCGTAAAGGCTAAAACTTAAAGGTACTCTAAGACCAAGCTTCTTTTGTTCGCCAATAAGTCTTTCATATCCAACTGTAACATTTTGAAAAAGAATATCAGCTACATTTAAGTAAATCATATTATTACCGAATTCAAAGTCATTATTTACTTTTCTCTTATCAGTATAAAATACGTCTTCAGCACCACTCTCATAGGCGATTTTAGTTACTTCATCGATGTAAAGACGGTAGTCAGGTCCTTTTTGATTAGAAAATTTCTTGTATTTAATTTCTTTTTTTCCAACTTCCACCACTTTAGATTCGATTGTAGAACCATCGCGAAGATGAATAATATCTTGTGCAAAAATTTGGCTACCAAAAAAGAGTGCAAAAATTACAATCAGGTTTTTCATGAGGCTAATTTTAATCTTGGGCGAATATCAGCGAAATAACGAAATAAAAAAAGCCTCGCGTATGTGCGAGGCTTTTTTTTATGAAAAGTAGATGCGATTTAATTCTTAATCAACTTCTTATTAATAATATGCCCATCGATGTTCAGTTGAAGAACATAAATTCCAGCAGTAAGCGTATTGAGATCTAGTGTAAAGTTTTGCATTCCTGAATCTACTT
>Ga0105052_10005024_pt1 | contig 14177 bp, 18 predicted proteins | sample FRY03_FD_78094 | JGI IMG/M metagenome (GOLD analysis project Ga0105052, IMG submission 78094) | Freshwater microbial communities from Lake Fryxell liftoff mats and glacier meltwater in Antarctica - FRY-03 | ecosystem: Environmental > Aquatic > Freshwater > Ice > Glacier meltwater ... | reverse complement strand
TAATTTCGGCGTGAACGGACAAGTAAATGTAACAAAGCAAATTACTGTAGGTGATAACATCGCCGCGCCCGGCTTAATTTCTACTCCGATTGGTAGCGGCGTCGACTTAATATTCAGAACAAACACTGATGGAGTGTTAAACGGTAACATAAAACTAGAGCCAGTGGCATCCGGTAATATTTTACTCAATAATGTTGCATGGCCCGACGGTACAGTGGCGCCTGTTCCTGGAATGTATCTAGGTGTATCAGCACTTAATAATTTACAATTCTTAGTATTACCGGTCCCAGCAGCCAGCAAACCAGACTATGAATTCTTCACCTCGTCACTGGGGCAAACTACATTTAACACGGTTATGTCTACAACTGCAATTTCGGGTGGCAAAGCATCTCTGCTTGTCTTCGTAAATGGCGTTAAACAGGTCGAAGGTCCAACTAGAGCCTTTGACGTAACAGGCACAAATCAAATAACATTTACATCCGGGTTAGCACTCGATGACGAAGTAGAAATATACGGATTTCAATAAAGGACCTATTTAAATGGCACAAAAGAAAATACAGAGTATACAGATGTCAGATTCGGGGGCAACACCAGGGGCATATACTTCTGCTAATATAACTATCGACGAATCAGGAAGAATAACAGACGCAGCAAATGGAGCCTCATTACCTGCCGATGAAATTGGATTTGGAGATGGAGCAGCAATTGTAAGTTCTCCAACACTGACTTATAATCCAGCCAATAATGTATTTAATCTTACAATGGGATCGAGCAGTAACTCGGGAAGTATTACGCTCGATGGCGGCTATACTGAAAATGCGGACGGTGCCAATATCTTAATTCAGGCGGGATCTGCTGGCATCAGTGGATTCGGCAATGCAGGTAATATTGAAATTCGTGCTGGTGCGAATGCATTCGGCGGCGGTGGCGATGTTTTTATAACTGGCGGTAATCTCGGTAAAGGAACCGTTACAATAGAGGGCGGAGATCAATGTAATATCAGACTGAAAAGAGCAGGTGATACAGGTGACTCATCGCATTTACAACTTAGCGGTACTCAACTCTTATTAGGTGATGGCACAGGCCCACATGGCACAACAGATCCCGCAGGTCTGCCGTGGATTCCAGTTATGGCCGGAACACCGAATATGAGCCCAACTTTAGCATTCAACGGAGGCGCACCACTAGCACTGCCCGGCTTTGCTCCAATGGTGTATGATAGTACCGCAAATAGGTTGTGGATTTATAGTGGCAACATCTGGCGTTCGGTGTTATTATCATAAAATAATATCGATAAATAATGAAAATGGAATATATTTATGGCAATTAAGGTCAGTGCATTATTAGCTCACAATACAGATTTAATTCTGGATTTGTCGCCGCAGCAGAACAGCACAAGTCACAGATGATAGCATCTGGTGACCCAGAAAATTATAATTATTTAACTAGTTCCCCAACATGACCCCTTGTTTACGGAGAGTAAAATGGAAAAGACATTACTTCAAAAATTGCAGATTTGGGTTATCGAATGTATAGCAAAAGTACACTGGAAACAAAGCAGTGTGCTTACGGCAGAGGATGATGCAGTAATTAGGGAGAAATGCATAAACAATTATTATATTATTGTGACGCGAAAAAGCAATTACTTAACTACATTTTTCATTGCTCTGGGAAATTTTTTATTAACTGGTCAATGGGGATTTTACAGCCACGCATTAATGAATTTGGAAGATAAAGTAGATGACGACAGTGACTTTAGATTCATAGAAGCAACAGGTGCCGGAACTCATTATTCGACATTCGAATCTGTATTCGGCGCAGTTGATGCAGTTGCATTAATAACCCCGAAAAACATGTCAATAGCTGAGTGGACAACGGCATTGGATAAGTCTCGCACTTATTTAGGTCGCCCGTATGATAACCTGTTTAATCTTAAGAGTGATTTAGAAATTAACTGTGTTGAGTTAATACGACTAGCGTTGGAAGGAACCGACGACTACGCTACTAATTTTGCAGAGTTCGAAAAGCTAATAGCTAAGAAGAAATTAACGCCTGATATGTTTGTTAATTGTCCAGATTTTAAAGTTGTATATAGAATTAAACAATAACAGTATGCCGGATTATGTAAATTCCGATAGTATCATCTTAATTCGTTCTTCTGCTCTTTTATTACAGAAGCTAATTTTAGCTCCTTGGTGCATTGGTTTAGGCCACTCGCCTAATGACACCCAGCAGTACCCGCAATTTTCTTTGTTTAGTTCGGGTATAAATTCGTCAACTACAACACATATAAAGCTATAATATTTAAAATGTTTATCCTTGCTCTGATAAACATCAAACGGATATATTCTTTCGAAATCCGGGACAAAATTCATTTCCTCTGTGAGTTCCCGGAGTAATGCATCCTTAGGTTGTTCATCAGTCTCGACCATACCACCGAATAATGCCCATTGTTGAGCATGCGTCTTGTATGGTGAACGAAGCCCTAATAATACTCTGGATGTTTTAACAGATATTATGAGCGCACCGACACCAGTTTTATTAGATTGTTGAGATTCTGTCATGTTATTCGTAATTACTAATGGTAGTTCCATTTGGTGCTTGTACAAGATTGTCGACCCGCCAGTACCCAGGAGCATACTGACCATAATATGTATATGCCCATTCCTGTTCTGCAGGATCGAAGGTGTATTGAGTGCTATCACTGTTATTTATGACATAGTTTAACCCAATTGCATTTTGTGAATCAAAGATAACAACCCAGGATATACCGTTGTATTCTATGATGTCGTTAGGATACGCAACAACGAATTGTCCCCACGGACTTGTCGGAACATTTGGTGGAATAGCTGGTTCCTCTCCTGCACTATCTGCAGATGTTAGCAAATAACGTTGTCCAGGTAATACAGCAGGTAAACCATTTCCTGGAAATACCTCAGTGGGATCTATAATAGACAGTATAGGTTGTAATGTTGTGCCTGGCAAAGTATCTAAGTCAGGTGTAAATATTAGTTTAGTCTGATCTAACGGATCTATTTCTATCCCACCTATAATATCAGACGATGTAACATCCAGGTCTGGATCTAGTTTTAATCTAATCTTTGTAATGTTCGGTGTAATCTGTCCATACTTTTCTATTAAGTCGAACCAGCTTAGTAATGAATTAACTTGCCCATTTTGATTCAGTAATGTTATTTCTTCTACTGCACCGTTTCTAGCAACACTGATTTTATAATTTCCCTCAGTGGTAACTATCTGGATAGGATTTCCGGCTAAACAAGTAAATGGGTCATATAGTCCATCGATCTTTGCGGCAATTTCACTCACATCTGGAACATCAAATACACGAGTAACAATCTCAGCAATGAGCCCACTGCGTTTCAACTTAGCAGGCGGATTAATCCACACTTCTACTTTGAATTTGAAACTCATTACGTCACGTTCTTGATCAGCACCCTGTGGTATATTTCTGTTAGTCCAGATAACCTCCTCTAAACATACCTCGAAAATACTTGTCCAGTCTAGTATATTGCTATTCTGCTGAAGCTGAATAGATGGATTAAAAATGACTGCTATCTGTTCATATATCTGGAGCTTGGTAGTGGTGTTTGTTGTCCATACATCCAGTCTGAAGTTTACATCATACGGAACTGGCATATACATTTCGACATCTTGCCTTACACCAGGTTGGCCATCATACGCTTCTGTCAACGGATCAAAGTGTCTTTCTACTGTAGAAGACTTACCCACAAACTGAGTATCTTGTCTGCGCTTTGGCGCCATCTTGATATTTTCTATCCACGCACTAAACATAGGCGCCGGCAGCATTGTATTCTCACTTGCGCCCTTAATAAGCTGTGCGACCATCCACGATGGATCTCCATAAAGTATCGGTACCCTTTGGATATTATACAATCCATTGGAATCTGGTCCACTTCTAACTTTAATGTCGGAGAATATTCTCATGAATTGTAATAGATATCTTCGAACCTGCCCGTCATAAAAATAATCCATTATTTGGATCCCCCGGCATTAGTTAGCCTGTTTAATCTTTTAGTTTCTGAAATTTTTCTTTTAGTTTCTTCAGAGGTAACTTTACCCCTGTGTGCTTTTCCTATTTTTTCTCGAGTTATTTCTGATACATCCCTGCCTAACAAGGTATTAGCAATTTTTCTTTTAGTTTCTTCTGAGACAATTTTTCCAGTATTAATGATTCTTAGTTTCTGTTTAATCTCGTTTGTGTGGGTTTTTCCATACATACCATTATTTTCCCCACGATTAGCGAGAGAATTTTTTAATTTATGATCTTCAGATTGACCTATTTCGGATCTTCTGCGTTTAAGCCAGCCGTATAGTTTATTGTTAGTTTTTCTATTATATGCACCTTTTCCTGTCATGCGAATTGCAGCATAGATTAATCCACGCACCCCAGGGTAAATCTTAACAAGTAGTTGATGTGCAAGATAATGTTCCTCAGCCGTTAATTTTACGATGTTCTCACGACCATCTGACCCACCTAAACATTTAGGAATAATATGATGTGATTCTGTGTACGAATGCAGTACCCTTGTTTTTCCACGATTGATAATGTCGTTGTATATTTTTTGATAGTTCATATTTAGTTAGGCTTAGTTTTTGCACGTTCGTTTGCAATATCTGATCGAACAATTTCGGCCGCTGTAACTTTAGCTTTCCTTTCTGAATAAAGATCGACCTTTTGGCGAACAACTTGTGATATTGCTTGTTTTTCCGGGACAATAGTTCCGTCAGATAAAATAGTATCTTTATTGTTATCGATGAATGTATCCAATATTTTATTATAACTTGTCCACACTTTGAGTATATCCTGTTCGATTAGTTTATAGCAATTCTCTTGTTTTTGGAATAGTCTTTCTGGAAAGTAGTCAATACGCAGATAATATTGTCCATCCTGCATCCCTGGAGGGAATGTAACACCCGCACCTACTAAGGGCCCGCTAGGTATCAAGTCCTGCTCTAAATCAGGCGAAAAATTAGGTGGTGCACCATCACCACTCCACGCATTACTACCTATTATAGGATAGCCTGTATTTGGGTCCAAATATATGTAAAGATTGGCACTCTCGAAGAATTTAGGATCAAAGAATGCATTGGATTCAGCTTCAGCAACAATCCCATCTGTAATGCCGATAATCTTACAGAACAGGTTTAGTGAACTAGTAATATCGGGATTACATCCTAGACCTGGGTTACCTTGGTTGTCTGATGTCTCTGTAAATCCTTCCGGCATAATACCTATGCCCTGACCCACACCACCAGCAGTTTGTCCGGTCGCAGCCTGTGATAATATCTCTGAATATTCTTCAGATGCTACCATTAGTTTAGCGCGGATCATCCAAATATGTGGATACCACTTCTGCCCATATCCACCCGCCGCAAATAGCGCATCTTGCACTACATAATATCTATTAATGCCTACTGCATTGTCGAAAATAGGCACGTCTCTTAAGCTTGGAAACTCTAATACATCACCTGCTATTAGTTTTCTGCCGAGTGAATCCATCATATCATTGAAGTGAAACTGTATGCGCAGTGTATCCGAACTTAGGAAAATACCAAACTGTGATAAGTCATAGTTTACATCCTGAGGAACGTGATGTCCTCTTAGTTCGATTACATTTGGGTTATACTTTCTATTTCTATTTTCTAGGAATAATACATCCTCGATTGTAGTTAAATCGGTATCTGTGCTGCCATCGGCGCCCTCAGTTGGACCTTCGTACATATGAACAAGAATACCATCACCAGAAATACGGAAGTTTTCACCCACAGTTCTGTCTATGAAGTTGTAATCTGCTCCTTTTTGGGGATTCCACAGCGATATTCTTGGCATTATTGACCCTCGTTTCTATTATTTATCAACTTTTACGGATATATTTCTTAAGAAGTATAGAAACATATTTCAGAGATAAATACAAATATACAAATGACTAGAACGAATGTTTTAGACGGGTTTATCCCGAACAGGAGAATGTATGGCAATTACAATTAATGCTAAAGGTACGAGCGAGTCTAACTTTGCAATCGGCAAAGGCCCCGGCACATCTATATCACAATCCGGGACGATTACACCACCTGGTGGTTCGAATCTAACAATAGCCTTAGGCTCGGACAAATATTTAGTAGTAGATGCAGGCGCCGGTGCCGGTGGGCCTGCATTAATAACGACGACTGGCACAAAAGATCTGCATATTAACCCGGCTATCGGCGGCGGCCAGTATTTGCTTCTTAATGCAAATAGATTTCCAATCGCCGATGGCACAGCAGGTCAGATACTGACGACAAACGGTGCGAGTATAATGTCCTGGGTAACATTTGCGCCAGCATACCAGGAATTTGCAGCAACATCTTCTCAGACTATTTTTAATACATCAGTAAAAACTGTAGCTAAAGGCAGCGGAAAATTCTACCTTCAGATATTTGTTAATGGCATATTTCAGCAAGAAGGCGCTGATAAAAAATTTACAGTTACTGGCACAAATCAAATAACATTTGCGGCAGGTCTTACTTTAAATGACGACGTCGTTATTTACAGTTTCGAATAACCTAAGATAAATACAGAAAAATAATAGGAACAAACACTATGCCAATTCACATTTCAGGAGTGTCGTTGGGAGTCTTAACAGGCGGGCCATCGTCTATAACACTAGCAGACTTGGCAGATGTTAGTATCGTAACACCACTTAGTGGACAATATTTAAGATACAATTCTGGTATTTTGGAATGGCAGAATGTGTATATTAACTCGGATATCTACAGTTATTTAAACACTAACATGACTGGGTCTGACGGTGTTGCAATTACATATACACCAGGCCCAAATACTATTGGTATAGCTTTAAGCCTTTCGGCAACAGGCGATGCAACTGGTACAGTCGCCACCGGCTCACTGCCGTTGACGTTAGCAACCGTTAACTCAAATGTAGGCACTTTCGGCTCTGCAACACAAGTTCCAATATTCACAGTTAATGCTAAGGGTTTAGTGACAGGTGTTACTAACACGGCAATCTCTGGTGCTACATCTGCAACTAATTTATCCGGCGGCACAGCAAACCAGATTCCATATCAGACAGCGCCCGGTACCACATCTTTCTATTCCGGCGCAAATTATGGAGTTCAGACATATACCGCTACAGGTGTCCCGTCATCGGTAATTGGTTCAGCCGGCGTATTACAAGGATCGGCATCAGCCATTCCTGCATTTACAACAACACCAACACTAACTGGTACAAACTTTACCGGTATCCCAAATGCGGGTTTGACAAACAACTCGTTGACTATCGGATCTACCAATATTGCACTAGGTGCTACATCTGTGACCCTCGCAGGTCTAACATCCGTCACAGCAACAACATTCGTTGGTGCATTAACTGGCAATGCAAGTACAGTAACAACTAACGCCGACCTAACTGGCGATGTGACATCAACTGGTAATGCAACAACACTTGCTACAGTTTCTATTGCAAAAGGCGGAACTGGGCAAACAACTGCCGGCACTGCAATAAATGCATTGATGCCATCGCAGACTGCTAATGCAGGTAAGCTTTTAACAACTGACGGAACCACGTTGTCTTGGATACCGACATCAAGTGGTGTAACAACCTTAACCGGCGATGTTGCAGGCACAGGGTCGGGCACAATTCCGACAACGTTAGCAACAGTAAATTTGTCGCCCGGCGTATATGGCGATGACCACCTTGTCCCGACAATCACAGTTAATGCTAAGGGGTTGGTCACACTAATCACAACACAGCACGTTGATACAACAGTTATAGATTTAGTATCCACTGCAGAAACATTTGTTGTTTCTACGAGACACCAATATATAGTGACTGGTGAACTTGAAATTGACGGCTTAATAGAAAATTATGGAGTTATAGCAATATTATGAGCACACCAGCAAGAATCTTAATGGTAGAAGGCGTAACAGCATCTAGTTTGACAAGTGTCGGTACATTAGCTGTATTAACTGTCACGCAGCAATTGCTGGTTCATCTGGTTCGACAACTGGCAATGCAAGTACAGTAACAACTAACGCCGACCTAACTTGCCCAGTAACATCAACTGGTACTGCAATTGCAGCTGGCGGTGTTAATCTAACAACAATGGTAACAGGTATTCTTCTGGCCAACGGCGGTACTGGATTAGCTTCATATGCAGTTGGTGATTTGCTATATGCAAACACAACAACATCGTTGGCTCAATTGGATGATATTGCAACTGGTAACGTATTGCGTTCGGTCAGCGTTATCGTAACATACCAGATCGCTTAATAGCATTTGATTAATAAAAGCCCCATCCGTGGGGCTTTTCCACGACTAAAATATGCCCACTTAAAAATATCCTAATTTTAAATAAATATACTTAACCGAGGACACAGAATGTTTAAATCAATTGCAAGGATGGGTGTATCGTTTTCTACAATAATAAAAGAAGCATGTAGAGACAATGCCACGGGAAAATACTCACACTCCAGGATTATTGCTATGCTAGTTGCATTCGGGGCCACAGTGTTTATGTGGAAAATTGCATTTATGGGATCCATGTCTGTAGAAATGTTTGCACTGTATCTTGCTTATGGTACAGGTTACCAGACTGTGAATAAATTACTCGATAATAAAGATGATGCACGGATGACCCAGGCCCGAGCTTTAAATAAAGACGAGCCTCAAAAATCGTCAAAAGACTAATTTGACTATTATTGAGAAGTTGCTATAATATAGCAATGAGCAGCATAGTCTTTTCCTTTGGAAGAATGAATCCCCCGACAAAGGGACACGAGAAACTTGTCTCTAAAGTTTTGGAAATTGCAAAAATTAAATCTGCTGACCACATGATATATCTATCGCAGATACAAAAAGCTGGCACGGATCCACTAGAATGGAATTTTAAACGGCGTGTGTGCGAAGCTGCATTCAAGGGTGTAAATATGTCCTCTGAAATATCAATAAAAACACCATTCCAGGCACTAGAGTTATTATGTGAAAAATACGACGACATTTATTTTGTCGTTGGATCCGATAGAATAGCAAACTTCAGAGAAAGAATGACTCCGTATGCTAAACAGTGGGGTTCTAAACTAAGTATTATTTCATCTGGCAGAAGAACATTACATGAATCAGATGTAAGTGGTGTATCTTCATCCAAAACTCGTTTATATGCAACTACGGGTTCGAAAGATAAATTCATGGAAAGCATGCCGTCTACTCTGAGTAAAGAAATCAAAAATCTCGTGTACAGGAATATTCGTAAAGTTTAAAGTGGAGCCACTAAAATCTGCCTTGCAATAATTGTCTAAATATGTTGCAATGCAGCATGCGTCAGATAAATACATTGTGATGCAAACTGTGCTCATTGGGAGGCAGTTTTAACATGTGGCCAATTATGGCACTAACGGAGAAAATTAAAATGGCAAAAACACAACAACAAGACTTTACAAAATCGGTAACTGAATATTTTTCAATGTTTCCAAAAACACAAGAAGAATTTAAAGCAGCATTTGAGAAATCAAAGACAGTTATACTTGCAGAAACAAAGAAAAGCACCGATATGTGGGATACATATAAAAAGGCATCTTCTGGCGATGCAACTGCGAATGAAATAGCAGCAGCTAATAAAGCAGCAGCAGAATTAGGCGTAACAGCCAGATTCGCAACTCTTATGGCATTACCAGGCGGAGTATTCATGCTCCCGGCTCTTGCCAAGATTTCCAAAGAATATAACTTGGATCTTATCCCAGCAAGCGTAGCTAAAGAATTCAATATCTAATATTGAGTGACATTAAGGGGCTTGTCCCCTTAATTCATTTATGTATTATCATTTTTCCGATAAATACATATATGAAAATTTTAGAAATATTATTGCCGAAAGGCACAAGTGACAGAAGTCTGCCACCAGGCGATGCCCGTAAAATAGGTCTCTTGCAACAACGTATGGATTCTTACGTAGATAAAATCATGAGCCCGGCTACGAGCGCTGCTGGTAGAGAATTTCTAAAATCAAGACTCCGCGATGACTACCTTGAACTAAAGGGTAAACTTCCAAGATTTCATGCAGTTGCAGAAGAAGTTTCAGAGAAATACGAAGTATATGATAAACGCACAGGGTACAAGGTAGCTGGGCCATACTCTAATATGAGGCGAGCATCACACGCTGCCGACAAGAAAGACTTAGAGTACGGTGCAGTTAGATACGGATATAGGCCCACAAAATCCTTAACAGAATTGTTTCAAGGTGGCAACCAGTGGGAATGGGAATACACTTCAGATAATGAAGTTATTGCAAAATTCCGAATCGACAAAATAGAATATCAGTTTTCCGGTCATGCACATTCTAATGATCCGACTTTTTGGGAAATGGAATTTCGTGTAAAGCCAGAAAGTTATACCAATCGTCGAGGTGCACCATATGGTGTTTTCGGAGTAACAGGAACAGGAAATTCGTCTACAGTATTTTCCACCGTGGTTGATATTATGAAGAATTTTCTACACCATTATCCTAATGTTACTGGATTATCTTTTTCAGCAAATGAGCCCAGTAGAAAAAAATTGTACAGACATATGATTTCCAGATTATTGCCGAAGTGGGATGCAGATGAACAGTCCGGGACATTTCTGATAACTAAACCAGTCAAGAATAAACAAATTTCAGAAGCAGTACATAAATTGCCAATTTCCCACAAAGATTTCGACTTAGTTAAAGAACTAATGATGAAGCCTATTCCTGCTGCCATTGCTCCTATCTACATTCAGGAGATTATAGAGGACGATGAATTTAATGACCAACTATTGTCATTAGAGGATTCGAATCCAGACATGGATGTCAGGCCACTTATTGTCGAATGGTTTAAGAGAGTTATGCCAGATCAAATGTACAGATTCACAGGTGATGAACCGGATTACAAGCAACAGATAGGGTTGCTATCACCAATACATGGATATGATCCGAGAATGTATAGAGGGACTAATGACCCAATATCTGGTAATGCATTCGGAAGAAGATAATGAAGATAAATGAAGTTATCACGCGAGGAATTGTCTCTGACCTGCCACCGCTGCCTGGCACATCTCCAATAAAGCCAGGTCACGTCCGTCTTTACCATCAAACAAGCAGAGACATGATTGATCAAGTTGCAAGAGAAGGCATCCAACTATCCAGAGCCAGGGGCATCGAAGGCCCGCGCGCTATATGGGCTGGTGAGGAGCCCTTTTACGGCTCCGCAACGAAAATACCCACAATCGAATTTCAGGTGCCTGAGAAAAACTGGGATGCACCGTTTGTTATCCAGGACGAAGTGCTGCCATCACAATTCATTGCAGTGCATCTACCGTGGCATGCTAGAGCTAGATATATCCTGGACAACCCAAAGACTTTGTCTGGTGTATTAGCAGGTAAGTTTGACTATCTAATGGATGAGTCCGATTATGCCGACGCGATCAAATATGTAAAATTACTGAAAGATTAAAATGACAAAAATATCTAAGAGTCCAGAACGTAACACATTTCAACGGGATTCTGCTATAAAGCATATATTAGAGAAGACAGGAACTATTACAGATACTGTTACGGTTGCTATGCTCGAAATGTATACTAAAATGGATGCAGATGCGATGGTTCGAGAAGCATCTGCTGAATGGAAGATTGATAATATGGAGCATGATCTACGATCAACCGAGTGGATTGTGGAAAAAGTGAAAGCACAGACTAGCTATGCACAGAATCTATATGCCGCCATGTGCAACAGAGAATTTACTAAAAATGAAGTTTGGCCCATACTTAAGGATCAACGGTGGTCCTGTTCTTGGCGAGGTGCTGGTGGCATAGTTGCAGACATGCGTGAAGAAGGCGACTATATTGACTGGTATTGCTCCGGTATTCGTGAAGATGACGAATTGGTTGCCAGCGTCGATCCGGCTAGCGGAATTTCACGACAGTATGTGAATGAAGCTGTTGTCACCGATGAGATACGCGAAGATTTATTGAAACTAGGTTGGGTGGTCGTACCGGAACAGTCTGACGACTAGGTAAGTATTAACAGAGGTATATATGGCATATTCAGATAAAGTTTTGGATCACTTTGAGAATCCACGCAACGTTGGCAGATTTGCCAAAGATGACCCCGACGTAGGAGTGGGACTTGTGGGAGCCCCGGCTTGCGGGGATGTTTTACAACTCAGTATCAAAGTCGATCCTATTACACAGATCATCACTGAAGCTCGTTTTAAAACATACGGATGTGGCAGCGCTCTTGCAGCAAGCAGCCTAGTCACCGAGATGGTCAAGGGGCTAACCCTTGATAAAGCCAGCAAAATTAAAAATAGTGAAATTGCAGAGGAGTTGGCTCTCCCGCCAGTAAAATCCATTGCTCTATACTAGCAGAAGATAGCCTAAAGGCTGCTATCGCTGATTACAAAAACAAAAATAATTTGTAATCAGCTCCTGGTATAGGGTGTAAAGCCACTACATTACCCCTGTTAAAGTTTATTTGATAAATAATAACAGGGAGTAATATATAATGAAATTTGTAATAAAGAACTCAGAAGAGCCGGCACGTACCTGGAATCTCTGGGTTACACACTAACAGTGGTTTGGGAAAGCGACTTAGCCGAATTTATGGAAACATTAAAATGACGACGTTGACGCTCTCAGAAGCCGCAGCACGGCATGTCAACCGTTACCTCACCAAACGTGGCAAGGGCCTGGGCGTGCGTCTGGGTGTCAAGACGACCGGCTGTTCCGGTCTGGCCTACACACTCGAATACGTCGACGAAATGTTAGGCGAGGATGTCGTGTTCGAAGAGCACGGCGTCAAGGTACTGGTAGATCCGAAAAGCATGGTCTATATCGACGGTACGCAACTGGACTACATCCGCGAGGGATTGAACGAAGGATTTCGCTTCAACAACCCCAATGAACGCGACAAATGCGGTTGTGGTGAGTCGTTCCGGGTCTAAAAGCCTAATAAAAGTTGTATTTTCCTTCAACTGGATAAAATGAAGGAGAACATAATAAACTGCGCGCCGAATCCGAGAGTATTGCATTTGCTCTGGCCAAACAAGGGTCAGTGATATTTAATAAAGCTTCTGCACGATATGAATTAGTCGGATGTGAGCGAGGCATATAACACTCCAGGCTAATTGACTTTCGCAAATCGAACTGCTATAATAACAACATAGCTAAGTAAGTATCTAAAGCACAGGAGAGTTATGAAATTATCACCAGAAAATGTCGCACGACTAAAAGGTCTTGTAAATGACGGAGTTGCTGTATTGCAAGAATGCGAGGACCTGAAACAAGGTCTTAGCGAAACTGTTAAAGCAATTGCAGAAGAGTTGGAAGTTAAACCGGGCCAACTAACCAAACTAATTCGGCTTGTTCAGAAAGGTAAGATGAACGATCATCGCGAAGACTTCGAAGAATTAGAAGAACTATTCAAAGCTGGTGGGTTAGGTTGAATTATTTAAGGGGATAGAAAATTTATATAGACGCATTTTACCGCAGAGGCGGTGACGCAGAAGTAATCAGGATAGTAGAAAGAATTAATGGTAAGAGGGTATACAAAGAGTATCCACCTGATTACCATTTCTTCATGAATGATCCTCGCGGGTCGCACAAATCTATCTATGGCGATGTGGTTAAGAAAGTACAACCACGATCCTTTGCTGAGAAGACGAAATTAGTTAAGACATTATCACATAATGTCAAACGCTGGGAATCGGACATCGATCCTATCTTCAGATGTCTGGAACACAATTATCTCCACGCCGAAGCACCTGCTCTTAACATAGCATTCTTCGACATTGAAACAAGCTTCGATAAAAAGACAGGATGGTCTCAGGCCGGTGACGCAGACAACTATATTACATCCATATCTATACACTTACAATGGATAGACGAAATAATATGTCTCGCAATACCGCCGGAAACTCTTACATGGGATGAAGCACAGGTTATTGCTGACGAGGTCGGCAATGTGGTGCTATTTGGCACAGAGGGAGAAATGCTAAATGCGTTCATGGATGTTATAGAGGATGCTGATGTGTTGAGTGGATGGAACAGCGAAGCATACGATATCCCATATGTTGTTAACAGGATTAAGAAAGTCCTTGGTAAACAAGAGACAAGAAGACTTTGTTTAT
>Ga0105052_10005021_pt1 | contig 14183 bp, 8 predicted proteins | sample FRY03_FD_78094 | JGI IMG/M metagenome (GOLD analysis project Ga0105052, IMG submission 78094) | Freshwater microbial communities from Lake Fryxell liftoff mats and glacier meltwater in Antarctica - FRY-03 | ecosystem: Environmental > Aquatic > Freshwater > Ice > Glacier meltwater ... | reverse complement strand
TGTGTGCGTGTGCGTGTGCGTGTGTATGTGTGTGTGTGTGTGTGTGTGTGTGTGTATGTGTGTGCGTGTGTGTTTGTGTGTGTATATGTATGTATGTGTGTGTGCGTATGTTGGTGCGTGTGTATGTGTGTGCGTGTTGGTGCGTGTGTGTATGTGTAAGTGTGTGGTTGTTGTGTGTAAAGGTGTAGGTGTAGATGCAGGCTGCGTATTCTGGGTGTGGGTGAAAAGATGGCATAAACAGTTGCTTATGCGTGGCTTGCATGTGGTGGCGTGCAATGATGAGAGGCACAACGCGGAGGGCAACACTCAGAGCATGACATTTGGTGCGGCGCTTGTACATAGTTGTAGTGAAGTCTTCTGAACGACAGCCTCCGGGCAGACGCGCAAAAGTAAGCTTTTGCGCATACGCACACTTTGGTGTATGCAAAAATTTATGCACAAGTGTGTTTGTGTATTACCAGGACCAAAATAAACGGGAAGGGCTCGGTCTTTTGAGTCGTCTTTCTCGTGTCTCTCTCGCATATTTGCTGACGGAGGGTCCAGCATAAATGCCGTAGGGCTGCACCACACACGGTAGAGCATTCACAACAACTGCACAGAATAGTAATGGTTTCTGTCTTTCTTTCTTTGGTTCTCAAAACCCAACTTAATCACTTGGATCCCAGGAGATTGTCACCACCTCCTGCATCAAAGCAGTCGCCCATGAGAGATGCAGCAACACGGTGGACAAGTCGAGGGCCAAAACGGGTGACGTATTGCAATCAATATAAGGACGTAGGATCAGGTGTCGCCTCCTGCATCTGTGCAGTCGCCCATATGGGATGCAGCAATAGTGGTGGCGTGACGTCGGCGTGACCCCCGAAGGCAAAGACAAATCGAGCGCCAATACGGGGTACGTGTTGCAAACAACGTAAGGACGCAAGTTAGGGTTTGAGTGTGCTACAGTAACGATCAGTCAGTATGCGCTGGATGCGGGATGATGGAAAAAAAGACCTTCTTTTCTTGTCTACACCCAGCTCAAACAAAATGCAACAACAAACTTATTTTATTACTGAATACAAATACATGATTTACATGTCTGGGCCATGTCTGGGCCATGGCCCAGCGGCAATCTAAGCGTGTTTGTATTGGATGCGCACAGTCTGATGATGCTGCAGGGCACCGGACAAGGACTTGTGGTTTACCGTTATCAGCTTGATTGATTCTACACAGATATCGAGCGCATACCTGTGTACGTGTGTCTCAATGACCACACACACATACATTTAGACACACAATCTGAATCAGACACACAATCTGGATGGCGTACCTGTGTGCTGTGTACGTGTGTCTTCATGGCCACACACACATACATCCAGACACACAATCTGAAGGACGCTGGGGCGCACCAGAAGAGGAGTTGTGGTGCAGTATCATTTGATTGCACACACTCTAATGACGCTGCACCACGATTCCTCTTCAAATCTGGTGACACTGTAGCGCACCACAAGCCCTCTGCCCACGGATTCGATGATATGCATGAGTCACATCTCACACATAATAAGTCATGTCTCACATATGAATGCATCATGTCTCACACGACTGAGACATGTCTCACACATGGATGCATTATCTCTCACGTACGAAGGAGTCATGTCTCACATATGTGTCATGTACAATCTGATGACGCTGCAGCGCACTACAACTCCTGTGCCCACAGATCCACCAACACAGATCATTCCTTTGCCCTTTCCTCCTTCTCCGTAGCCTTGTCCCGCTGCTCGCCCGCCAACCCCGCTTCCTCAGCACCTCCATTTTCGAGAGTAGAATCTACCGTCGAAAAGTGAGGATTACGATGCTGCCCAGACACAAAGCCTTAACTCGTCGCTGCACCATTCGCATCGGGCTTATCATCTTGGACTAGAATGCTGCAGAGGAAGGACGTTTCGTCGGGTTCTGGCACTTTATCGTGAGAGGAGGATCTGTGCATGGGCGACATAGGTGACATGGTCTTGGCCTTTTGGCGCATCACAGAAGATCGGTCGCCTGGGCGATATGTAGGGACTGATTTCAGGGACATATTCTTGTATAATTCTTTGAGCACTTCCTTCTCGTCGACAATTTGCGTCTCAGCCTCCTGGCTCTCATCAGCAACGGATTTTTGAGGTTCGGGAATTGCCATGTTCGTTTGCGCCGCGATTCCAGTTTCGATTTCAGGTGACACAGGTCGTGAGCTGGATTCGGAGAGCGGATCCGTAGCCTGCTGACGAATTGAGATTGTCGAAGCCACGAGCGTACCAGGGGACTTGGGCAAGTTGGTGTTGGACACCAAGGAAAGGTTGTTTGTGATGCCAGCAACCTTTCCGAGTGCCGAGCTGCCAACATTTGCCATGTTGCCAACCGCTCCACCTCCAAGCTCAAAAGCCTTTGCCAAGCCTACACCGCCCATTTTGCCAACTTTCTTCAATTGCTCGCCACCAATGCCACCGACTTTCATGAGTTTGTCGCCGCCGACTGCAGACAAAAGTCCAGCGCCACTACTCACCATACCTAGGGCGGACGCCGTGACTACAGCTGTGGCCGCAGCAGTCGCTGCTGTCACGGCCTTGGCAGCATTCTGACCGCGTTTCGCGAGACCCTGCTTTTGGTACTCGGCTGTTGCATACTGCAGATGCAGAGGTTGCTGAAGAAAAAGCTCATCCACACTAGTGTCGACCCAGCCAATCAAATCATCCTCATCAACTTTTAGTGGGTCCAAAAGGCTAGCATCCGAGTCCCAACATTCAATGCGAAACAAGGCATCGCTCTTGTTCAAACACAGCAGACCCATGTCCAACCTCATCTTTGGCCAGCTTGGGTTCAGATTGTCCTTGATGATAGAGCTTCGTCGCACCTCGTGCCGTGTGCCATCGCGGTTGATGCGTGCAAAGATGAGGTACGGGTCTGATTTGTCCATTACGCCGTCGAGATTCAACAAGTCGTTGCCGCTCATTTCCAGGCACAACGTGGGGCCTGTGTCTTGATTGCTACCGATGTCGTGTTCCATTTTCTGTCTAAACTGCAAGCCCTTGAACTCCTTGAGTGTTGGGAATGACACCTTTGAGAGATTGCCGTTTGTGGCCAAAGATATATATTCGTCCTCAAATTCGAAATTAGCCATCAAGCCTGCACCCATTGCCATTTCTGCCTCTAGCTCAGCCAGAGCCTGCTTCTTGATATCGCCAAGCAGGAGCTTGGCTTCTTGATTCGCCTCCAACTCCATTCTTTTATCAGTCGACATGCTTGAGGCATCGTTATTGAGGTCGATTGCGTCCAATTCTGCCTCAACCAACGAGTTCTTGCTGCCGTTCCGTTCTAGCAAACGATGTTTTTGTTCTTGCGCCTGCTCTACGACTGTTCTCCGGTGACGTGCTTGGGACTTAATCATCTTCATATATTCAGTTTCCTCGTGAAATTCCGAATTCGCATCCCCATCGTTGGCTGTGAAAGCCTTGCTTAAATTTTGTCCAACCATCTCTATTCGTTCACCAATGCTAGAAAAGAAGCCCTTTTTCGATGTCTTCTCACGGGTCTGATTGACACGTACACTTTTTTGGATATCCTCTTGATCTATCTCGTCTTGGACCATGAACAAGCTCTTCACTGAAGCCCCAGGTGCAAGATCCTTGATGCTACGAGCCTGCATGCCACGCATTCGCTTCTGAATAATGACAGCAGCTAATTCCTGCTGCGCAAGCTCTTCTTTTCTCATCTGCTCGCCTGCATCGTGGCCTGTTTTCCCCACGAGCTGACTGGCAAGCTCGTGACGACCCAGGCGAGCATTCAAACTGCTAGATAAGAGATCCATCCCCGTCATCGACCTCAAAGCATCAGCGGCTGCTTTTCTCTTGACGTGTCTTGTACGTTCTTGACCGCCACGAACCCGCGATTGGATTTTGACAGCAGTGTTTTGCATCCGTCGCGTGACATCTTCTGGTTGTTTGCTCAGAAACAAAAGGAATTTTTCGTTTACAGAAAGCTTACCCATGCGCTTTGCAATTTTGACCTTTTGGCGATCCAACCCTCCCCTTGCTAGGCATTGAATCTTCAGGATGGAGTTCATCTCGTCCTCTGTATACTTTTTTTCGAAATGGTGGGAAAATTCAGTTTCAATCATACGTCTTCCAACACGCGAGCCAGCACCCATTTTGGATTTCGATCCAACCCGACCGCCACGCATCGACGCTTGGATGCGCAACGTCGCCGCTTCCTCTTGTGTCGTATAATACTCGTCAGTGCCAATCTCTTCGCTCAAGCAACTGATGTTCGTGGTGATAGCGTATTCGCACATATTGCGAAGTCTTACTTGCGCTTCCTGATGCACTGCCACATTTCTGCCAGGTGATGGACGACGAGAGGAGGACTGCGACCACGACGAGCCTAGACGAAATACCTCTGCACGCACAACAAGCTGTGAAATATGAGCACTTTTCGCTGAAAAGTCAGCAAGCGCCTGTTCAAAGTTGGCATCATCACCGTCTTCCGCCTCTTGCGCCGCTTGCAAGACCTGGTACGCCTCGACCATTTCTTGTCGCACACTGTCCACAAACGTCCGACTGTCTTCCTGATAGAACTCAAGATTCGAGGTTTCGTCTTCGAGAGCTTTAATAGCTGAATCAAAGGCAAACAAAGCTTCATCCTGCGTGTGATTGAAGTCGGCCACGGCGGCTTCGATACTTTCCTCGTCCGCTGTATCGTCCTCTAGAACGCTCCTGAGCCGCTTATAATAGTCGGACACGCTTGCACCAGCACTGGCTGATTGCTCGAGCGCTACACCTGTCTTGTCAACACTGCCCATGTTCTGTTGACTGGCAGCACTTCTTGCACTTTCTAGAGGTGACTCACTTTTGCTGCCTTCAGAAATCATCGACATTGACGCACGATCTGTGAGTTGGTTAGCGATGTAGTCGTCATCATTGTCTTCTAGCCCATGGAGACCACTGACGGCCTTCTCAAACGCGCTTTCTTCGTGTTCAAACTGCTCGAAATCAGCCATGGCTCGGAACGCTCGGAGTGTGGCCTGCTCAGCTTCCTCTGCCTCTTCCATCGTTTTAAGCGCTGCCTGCTCGGCCTCATTCAGAGCTTGAAGTGCTATTTTGACATCCTCTTCCGAAGTATCCTCATCGAGAATGACGGCTTTGAGATGCTCTTCGAGGGATGCATAGTGCTCCGCTGCATGCATACATTTGCGGCCAGCCTCACGTGCCATCTCCTCGGCAGCTGCTTGCTGCTGCATCAAGGCATCGCCCATATTCATCACAGTCAGCCTGGCAGCTGTTAACATCAGATCTTGCTCTTTCACAGATTTGCCGCCATATGTCCGGGGACGTTCTGGGTTTATTAGGGCAGATTCTAAGTCGTCGATATCTGTCCCTATCTTGTCGTGCAGGGTGTGAGGACGCCTCGAGGGTGAAGCCGGCCATTCTTGTAGCGCCAGCTTTTGTAAAAGTGCCGCCGCCACCGGGCTTTCCACGTGTAGCATGGAGGATGCAAAATCATCGGCGTATGATCCTGTGAGTCTTGTCAACAATGGACCACTTTCTTGCGCCAGATCAGACATACCAGACAGTCCTGAAACTCTTGATGCCCCTGAGGCCCCAGAGCGAGGTGTGCCGACATGGTCTGCGTTCAAGTCATGTGTCGATAGACTTTCGTCGATTGCAGCTCCTGCTGTGTGTTGGATCATCTCAGTCTCTGCCGGTAACGCGGCTGGCTCAGGCGTTGGCTCTGCTGGCGTCTCACAGGCTTGAACTGTGATGCACTTCTTAGGGCAGCGGATAGGTAGAGTACGCACAGTGTCGTCCAATTTAATATTGACCCATTGCCGATGCTCAGTGTCAAATTCTATGGATTCAATCTCCCCAAATTGACCATTGTACCTCTTCAAATTGCCTGGAAGGCCATCAACTTGCACCCGATCACCTGTTGCGGGAGGCTTGAAGACACGCTCTTGTGCCACTTGACCACCTGCTCTGACGCGAGCCAAGCGGTGTTGCCGGCCTCGCCACAAAGACTGTATCATGATAGCACACTTTTCAAGCTCGGCTCTCCGTTTGTTTGATGCCAGCAACTGTTGTATCTTTATCAAGCCCTTTTCGCTTATGACGTTACCATGAGCAGTGATGCTTCTGAGCGTGAGATTTTTGAACAGAGACTCCTCGATATTGCCAATGCACCCATCGCTCAGATTGTTTGTAGAGACATCAATGCCGACCAAAGACTGATTGTCCGGCTGCGCCTTTCGGCCTTTCATGGGCGGAATCCTTCGTAAGGCTCGCATGAGACACCCCATTCCAATGTCTCCGAGAATATTCCTCTCAAGGTTCAGATAGGTCAGCGAAGAAGAATGGCGAATGCCTTGCTCCAATAGCCCTGCTCCGTCGCCTCCCACCATGTTATTTTTGAGCAGCAAACTCTGCAAGCTATTACCATCGATGAGCGCGCGAGCCAAAAGGCGCGAGGCTACATATGAAAGCTGGTTGCTCCCGAGATCAACTAACGTCAGCACACACCCCTTGCGCGCGAGCGCATGGCACAATTCGAGAATGCCGTCGTCGCCAATCACATTTGAAGTGAGATACACTTCTTTGAGAACATGGTTTTGCTGCAGCCCACGGCCAAGTGCGTTGCCCCCATCGCGAGCGATGCGGTTACGCTTGATAGAAAGCCTCTTGAGCATCCAATTGCCCTTCAGTCCCTCGCCCAAGGCGGTGGCGCCAGAGTCGCCGATTTGATTGTCGTCAAGGTTGAGATGTTGAAGGAAGCTGTCGGCGTGCGGAATGTCGAGCATGGTGATGTCATCAATGGTAATGGCCGATGGCTCTTCGTGCAGAATGAGGTGGTAAATGTCCTCCAATCCTGTACTCACTGTTTTGACATTTGTACCATCAGCTACGTGCACACACGCGTAGCACGCGCGCGCATAGACGCACAGACACACACAGATACAGACACGGACGTAGACACAAAGAAATAGGCAGAGACACAGACACATACACAGACACAGACACAGACACCGACACAGACACAGACACAGACACAGACACAGACACAAAAATAGACATGGGCACAGACACAGACATTGACATAGACACAGACGCCGACGCGCGAAAACAAGAAATCGTACCCATGTATTTCTTTTGCGATCCGTCCCACACCACCTCAACTTGTGCACCATGTTCTGTGTTCTCTTGAGGGGAGGCAGGCTCAATCCAGACAATGGTGCCGGCTCTGTGTATTCCAGCAATTTTTGGCATTTTGAAATAAACATCTATTCACATATACAATAATCACACGTACAAGCTTCTAGAATATTTGATACTTACAATGTCGGGAATTTGGAGTATACCTGCCACGTGATTGTCTGACAAGCTCGGGGTAGAGTGCCTTTGCCAGTCTTCGCACACTCACGCGCATTCCCAACCTTGCCGGCACGTTCTTTTGTATCACAATTTCACTCAGCATTTTGTCCTGATGATCCGCATGCGGTCAGCATTCTCTCTGCAAAGAAACGTCGGCACAAGAACTGGGAACACAATTGGAAGACCGAGCAAGATGGGCATCACCGAGTGCTCTCTCAACGTATGATGAATACTCATATCATTCATTACCTGCATTTCTTTTTTGGACGCTTCCTCCTTCGGCTGCTGCCAGAGAGCAAGTCTGTAGTCGCCTTCAAAGCCTGTGCGGTATTCGCCCTTGAAACGTGTTACATCCCACATCACTTTGCACACAAGACCCGTCTGTCCATCCCTATTCAAGTCATGGTCGTCGACCTTCAAAACGGTGCCCTGCGCAAACATTCTCATGTATCAGATCCCGAAAATTGTGACACAATTCTGAAACAGTGTATGTTGAAGATCATTCCACACGTTTTGCACATGCGATTAGCAATTTTCAACCAGGTGTGTGAGGCATAACACGTCAACAGATAAGAGACCTACCACCTTAAAACTTAAGAGGCCTACCATATAAAATCATCCGCAAGAAGGTCACAAAGGGAACTCACCCCACCACCCCCAGACTGCTCTACGAGTTTTGGAAATCGTCGCTTGGTTTCCTCACTGAGCATTACACGCATTCCCAATTCACCCTTGACGTCCTTTTGGACGAGTTTCTCATGAGCATCCTCCTCCTCCTCATATCTGACGGGGCTCCCTGTTTTGTACGGGCTCCACTCCCCAGACTCGTCTTGCATTTGGTCTTCAATAATATTAAGCACCTTGCTGAATTCTTCAAAGTCCTTAGCGTATTCCATGTTTGCAGTGTTTGTGAGCAGGCGCAGCATAAGCACATCAGCAGACATATCAACATCGAGCGCTTTCGCGGCTTGACACATGCCCTTCAGTGGAATTTTATCCTCGTACTGCGTCGAAAGTTTCTCATATTCTACAATGGCGAGGAGGGATGCGGGCGCTTGGAGAATGCGCGTCAGCGCCTTGACAACGTCGGCATTCAATTTGGTGTTGCGCTCGACGTGCAGCGAGTTGACATTCGTCAGACTCCAGGTGGACGCTGTTTCACCAAGCACTACAAAGTTGATGGCGATTCGCAGCGCCGTCGTCATTCCTTCGACATCTCTTAGACGCATCCCGTCGCGGTCCGTCAGTTCCACCCAAATGTCTTTTAGATTGGAGTTGGAAAGTGAGAAGAGGCGATGCAAGGGCACCTTAACGCGGCCTATCAAACTCTTTTCGCCTGGCTCCAACTTGGTGCCTGCAGCCCCCTTCTTTTTAGCCAGCTGCAGTTCATGTATTTCCAAACACAGCAAAGAATCCATAGACTTGGCATTGAAGCGGTAGGTCGTATTCCACTTTGGGTTGGCCTCCTTCTTAACAGGATGCGTGCGATATGAGCCACCTGCTATTGCTACTGTGGCGAACGAGTTTGGCAACGCCCCGCCCTTGGCAGCAGGCAGAATATTGGGGACAAAGCGAGCTTCCATGATTCCAATCTCCATGTATCTACCTTGAGCAGGCGTGAAACGGAAGCGGAGACACACCTCACTGTCCTCAAGCTGACCCAGCACGAGTTTCTGAGGATCGTGCTGCCCGCGCACAATCTTACCGTCCTCATTTCGCAGCGGGTACCATGCCTCTCCCATTTCATCAGAGTCCAAGGGCTGTAATTGCACAATGCTTGCAACATCCACGTGGAAACTGCCCAGCAAGTCTGAGTCCCCCACATAGTCCCAGTCGTAGACCTCGCACTTGATTTTCTGCCCTGCCCATACGCCCAGACTTTGGTCGTCAAACTGAAAAGTCTCGTTCCACATTGGCGCCAGCGTCTTTTTCAACACTCTCGTGGCGTGTTTGACGCCATTCAGCTCAAGATTGAAAAACGGGTCTGAAAGACCCATCACGTCCGACTTGGGTAAATGCCTTGCCCCGACAACCTCAACCACAAGCAATGAATCAGCGTAGTTACCTCGGTAGCGGTCTTTGAGAAAGGCCATGGGGTCCGTTTCGTCGACGATGTCAGACGGCCATGTGTCAAGCGTAAAAGGCACTTCTTGCTGCTGATGAATCACGCCTCTGAGGATGCGACAAATGAGCATTTGATCAAACTTTTCAGCCACGTCAAGGGCATTGAGCCCACCTTTGTTTTTCACGTGAATGTTAGCACCATGTCGCAGCAACATTTCGACGGTTGATCGGTGGCCCGCTTTGGCCGCTGCAATCAGCGGCGTGTTGCCGTCTTTACTTGCAAAATTCATAGAGATGCCGGCATCGATGAGCATGCGAACACAGTCGGTCTGGCCGTTGCGAGCGGCGTGGATGAGCACGTTGTCGCCGGAAAAGCAAATATCGTAAAACTGCTCAGGCATGCAGCGAATTGTGCACTGCACCGCACCCACACGGCGTCGGGTGTTGAAGTCGTGCACAACAAACCAGCCATCGATTTCATCGATGGTGCCAACTAACAGGTTATCGAGGTCCTCCACACACAATCCAACGCACTTTGGAGTGCCACTGGGTTGATCAGGCTCAAGGTACAGCAGCTCCAGCTTCAGCCTTGTGTTATTCGAGCCAGCTGAAACATTGGTGAACTGGTGAGTAAATATAAACTTGGTGGCGCCGGACTTGCTCGGGACCTCCTGAAACGGTGTGGTAAACTCTTGTTTGTGCGTTAGTTTGCCAAGTGTGAGGCGAATTTGAATTGTGTCGTTGCCATGATCTGAAGCACTGCGTGTCATGTCTTGGCGTGTAAGAGCCAGCGAGCCCGAATGACCCATCATCTTTCCAAAGGACCCAGTACGCTTCATAAAAGAGCCTACCGACGTGCTCCTCTTAGCCCCAGCACGGTCAACCCCCTGCATTTTGATTAACCCTACCTCTTGTTGAGATTGATTTGTAGCTTCTGCTGTCTGTACTGCTGGCACGTTGCTCTGGTCTGCGTTGTTTCCGGTGAGCAGATTCGATGAGCCTGCCCCCCACATGGCCATGGATGGCCGTGTACTAAGTTTAGGCGCCTTTGCCAGCGCTGCAGCTGTTTTGCTGGGCGCCGCCTTTGAGATTTCACTGGTCTCATGGGCATTTGTTCCTGGCAGTTCTAGGTCGGCGGCTGTAATCTCATCTGCGGCAGCATCTTGCGTAGGCTCCGTCGAAAAGAGCGAAGGGCGACGGCCCAACGTCTGCCCCCCTAGCTTGCGCGAGGCTCCCGAGTTGAACCCTCGAGAACCTGGGTGAGAGCCAGCATCCGATCTTCGAAAACCGGCGCGAGGCGAGTCTGTGAGACCCGGCTGTGATGGAGGCACTGCAGCAGAATCAGCGTCGAGATCGTGGCTTCGATCCTCTGACACTGAGGGCAGGCGCTGAAAAGCATCGCCAGCAGCGCTGGACTGCCCAAAATACTCGGCAGCAACAAAGTATGACTCGTCGATCTCATCTTTGAGCGCATCGAGCTTGTTGCCCGCTGCAGATGTGCTCCCAAAGTCTGTTCCCGAAACAGCCGACACGGTCGAGGGCAAGCGCCCAAACGTTTTTTCAGCTGCCCGTGCTCTCAATTCGGCAGCCTGCGCTTTGGCTTCAGATTGTGCTTGGGCGTCTGCATCGCTGATGCCATTCAAGACACTGCCAGAAGCTGAAAGCCTGCGTGAAAATGACGAGACAGCACTCATGCGGGAAAGCAGCCCAGGACCCCATCTACTACTGCCCTGAAGAGCCAATTTGGGCGTGGTTGAGCTGGTGACAGCAGAAGATGGCGCTGAAATTTCAACGCCGTCTTTGGTTGCACTGCCAGTATTAGCGTTGCCTCCACTCGCGCTGTCAACACCAACACCGTGCGTAGAAGGATCACGGGAGTCCCTCAATGGATTTGCGTTACTAGCAGAGGATGCGGTGCGGCTGAGGGTTCCACCTCCTGCCTGTGAGCCTCTTGAGCCTATGCGAGCGAATGTTCCGATTGCCAACGCTGCTCCCCGCACCTTGCCCCAAGCTGATTTGACACTGCTTTTGCTGGTATTGCTAGATGCCACCGAAGGAACGCGTTCGAAGTTGGAAGGTGCGTGAACTTGCAAGTCTCGGACGCCGCGAACATAAACACCTACTTTTTGAGGTAGCAGCTTGGCAACACCTATGAGAACCTGAAGACATTCAGTGTGCCCATAGCGTGCAGCGAGCATCAGTGCTGACTGTCCCTCGCAGTCCTTCAGATTCATTTCGGCGCCGCGATCTAGCAGCAGTGTCAGAACACGCCTGTGGCCATTAGTTGCTGCTAGCATCACTGCTGTGTGACCACAACTGGATTTGGCTTCTATATCAGCGTCCTTGTCCAGAAGACATTCGCAGATTGAAGCAGAGCCCGCGTGCGCGGCTTTCAGGAGCAGGGCTTCATCGCTGGGATAAATTGGGTTCACAGGAAACCCATGCAGAAGGACCGCCTCTACAACTGCTGCCTGGCCTTCTGCAATTGCTTTGTTCATAACCATTGAGCAGGGACATTTCGTGTAGCAATACCCAAGAGCCACAGCACCTTCATTTGCGATGCGGTTGCGTTGCAAATTGAGTGAGACGAGCGTTGTGTTGGAAATTGACTGTGCAATGAGAATTATTCCTTGGTCGGCTATGTGATTGTCAGTTAGCGTAAGGTGCGTCAGCTTTGTCGCTTTCTTTAGCCCATCGGCGATGGCAGACGTGTTATCCCCAATTCCGTTGCCGCCCAAGAGACACATACGGAGCGCTGGCAAGAGGGGGCCAAGTTTTTCGGGGTAGCCCGGGATTTGATTACCCATAAGTACGTCGCAGTGGCGCGTGCGTACCACGTCGTTGAGCAGGCCCTCAGCTTGCGTGAATTCACAAATTGAAATGCAACCCTTCTCCGATTTGCCGTCCGGGACCGTTATCATGTCTGCTGTGATTCCTTCGAGAAGCTCGGCGGTCTTAACAAGTGCATACGGCACTACCCGCCCATAGTTATTGATTTGGAAACCATCGGTGGCGCCCTGCGAGTCACCGAGCTTTGTGAGCAGGCCAGTCCTCCGAAGTCTGTCAATCGGCACGGTCTGCCTCTCCATTTCGCCCAGCGCAAACGCCACTTCGGCCGACTGTGCCCACGGCGGCAGGGCCGGCATCTTGCGATTGTCCTGCCCCATGCGGCTGCCCGGGCGCACCTTGCGCCCATACCCCCAAAAATCTGCCTCCTGCCGCTCCCGCGCCTCGACCTCGAGCCGGATCTGCTCAAGCCCAAGTTCAGTCGGCATGCGTACGTTCGCACTAAACCTGACGGTGCCGTCCCGGGGTTTCGGCACGCGCACAGGTGTCAGAGTTGCATAATGCGACAGCGCAGGAGGCGTCCCAGGCATCGTAGGGGGAGCGGTGCCGAGCCTTGGAAGCAGGCTTCTTGCCGCGCTGCTGGCCAGCCGGGGCAGCGGCGTTGACCGCTCGCGGTGCATACTGAGGTTGGACATCTGTGGACTGCAGCCAGCTTTTAAGGACTGGGAGGACACTGCCGGGTAGCGGTGCTACCACCGAATCTCCGTCACTGCTAGGCAGCGGTGCTACCACCGAATCTGGAAGCGCTACCGCCTGCTGCCCCGAAGACAGGGAGGAGGGAGAGATAGAGAGGAAAGTAATCGTGTGAGAGTGATGCTACATAGACTCTCCATTAAGGGTACTACACTGCTTTCAAATGGAATAAAAGCATACATCCCCACTGCAAGCTCGATTTGGCCTGGTACGAAACGCCGTGAGCGAAATCACAGGGAAAGAAGGAAAGAGTGTATGCACGCATGAATGTGCATATGTGTGTATGTATGTACGTATGCATGCATGCATGTACACACTATCCTAATGTTAAAAACGTGTGTATCCATCAATACAATGTGTACACTTATACACATACCCTGTGACATATTCGGAGGCGCGGTATGTATACACATACGTATAATGTGTGTACACCTATATGGATGTGTACACATATACACATACCCATTGACGCCCCAATGCGACTAGAGCCGGGCAGTCGGGACGGGACGTCGGCTGCACCTCATGCACTCCTGTGCCTCGCCAACTGGCAACTGGCTCTTACTGTTTTTCTAATTTTGCCACGAACTTTTCTAGTACAGTATATTTTTGTAAAAATTTCGTAGTGTTTTGGCGCCAAGCGTTGGTGCACGATGGCTTTCGAAAGCGCCTTCCCAAGACTGTTGGGTAAGCACACCAACCTTGATGGCCGCTGATCTTCTACTGACAACATAGCCACTGATATGTAGCGCATTTCTTCTACCACTTTATTCTGACATGGCCCTATTCCCATCAGTGAATGATGCGTCTTTGGTTTCCCTCGATTTATCTGGGCGCCGAGTGGGCCACGAGGGGCTGACATGCTTGACGGTAGCGTGTGATGACTCTGCCGTCAGTCTTGCCCATCTGGCATGCACTCGATGACAACGATCAAATCCAAGCCATTTCACCATCCCATGAAAAGCTGACAAACCCCTTGTCCGTGCAACCGCTAAACATGAACACTACATACACGATGCAGGATGTGCTAAAGCTTGTCAATAGATCGCTGGTGACGTTAAATTTAAGCCAAAATCACATCTGCAACAAGGTCACTTCAGACATATGTGTATAAATCTACATATATATGTATATATATATGTATATATATATATATATATATATATATATATATGTATATATATATATATATATATATATATA
>Ga0105052_10005015_pt1 | contig 14196 bp, 9 predicted proteins | sample FRY03_FD_78094 | JGI IMG/M metagenome (GOLD analysis project Ga0105052, IMG submission 78094) | Freshwater microbial communities from Lake Fryxell liftoff mats and glacier meltwater in Antarctica - FRY-03 | ecosystem: Environmental > Aquatic > Freshwater > Ice > Glacier meltwater ... | reverse complement strand
GAAATAGTTCGTGGCAATTCTTCAAACTTAGAAGAGGTAGATGCTATTTGTTTAAACCGTTGAATCTGTTTGTTCTAAGGACTATTCTCCAGAACAAATATGCGTTTGGATCTAAGCATCCAAAATTCCTTAAGCTGGAATGAAATTGTACTAAGTCAATAGTTCATTAGAGCTATTCACTAGGAAATTATTGTCGGTTTTGCAAAGCTGTCGAACAAGAATTATATCGATTTTTTATAGGTGCACAAAATTTTCTAAAGTCATTGAATCGAAAATAAAATACTAGAAAAATCAAGAGAATGTCTCAAAAACAATGTTCAGTCAATATTAATTCAGACGTTAATTTAACTGCTAAAAGTTTTTTCGAAAAATCAGGTTTCATTGTTTAGAAAAAATAAATTATCAAAAGAGAAAATGTAATTCTCACAAATTTTAAGGTAGTCAAGGCATCTTAAATAAACGATTCATGTCTATATTGTAGTTAATATTACTTAAGCGAATTTCATGATTTAAATAAAAACTGACATCAATTATTCTCACAACACAATAAAACAATTAGATATTTGGCAACAATTAAAAATCAGTTTCGTTTGATAATTAACATCGATCAAAATCTTATTTAATTTCAATTAAAACATAATTGAAAACCTAGGAATTGAGAATGGAAAAAGCGAAGTATTAACTAAATACCTGGGTTTTCCAGCGATTAAACTTAAAGAATGAAAAGACTTATACTATTTCTATTTCTACCTTTAACTGTCGTTTCGCAAGAATTCGACTTTGGAATTGTTTGGGGCGGTCAGCAATCTGATAACGCCTCCCGCATTGTGGTAGATAATTCAGGTGACCTAATTTGTTCTGGAACTTACACTGGAACTTCTGAGTTTCCTGGCGGAACATTAGCCGGATTTGGCTTTCAAGATGTATTCATTACCAAAACGTCAAGCGATGGAAATCCAATTTGGCAGATAGGAATTGGCGGTTCTAACACCGATCAATCGTCCGCAATCGCTGTTGATGCGAATGGTGATGTTTATGTTTCAGGCCGGTTCCAAGGAAGCATCGATCTAGATCCTTCATCTGCTATACAAAGTTTAAACTCATCGCCCCCTGGTTCTCTAGATGGATTTCTTGCCAAATATAGCGGAGCAGATGGTTCACTTCTAAATTATTGGGACATCACCTCCGGAGGCGTTATGGATATTAGAAGCATCGCAATCGATGAAAATGGAGATATTTTCCTAGCGGGACAATTTAGCCAAACAGTTGATTTTAACTTTGGAGTAGGAACCTCCAGTTTAACATCTTTTCTAAACTCTGGTGATGGATTTGTCGCTCGATATTCGAGTGCAATGAATCTAGCTTGGGTCAACCCCATTGCCTCAAACACGCCCGCAATAGACTATTTAAGTGATGTAAAGTTATCACCTGACGGAAGCTTGTATGTTACAGGTTTACTAGGCGGTACAGCCGATGTTGATCCTGGTGTTGGTCAAACAAACTTGGTTGGTGCCATAGACGCTCTGCTTGTTCGCTATGCTAAGAATACAGGTGCTCTACTTTGGGGATTTGTTTTAGGCGGCAATTCAATCGATTTAGGTGTAGCATTACATGTAACTGAAGAAATGGATATTGTAATTACTGGTAGCCTTAATTCTAGCTCAATGGACGTTGACCCAGGTCCTAATTCAGTTCTACTTGCCAAAACAGGGAATTCCTCAGCTCCTTTTATTGCACGTTATGCCTCAGATAAAACGTTTATAAATGCTTCTGTTTATTCAGGAAGTCCTAACCTCAATGCAACTGTAACCAAATTAATTCCCGGACTTGGAAGCACCATTATAGCCATTGGTTCATTCAATGGTTCAATTGATATTGATCTAGGAGATGGAGTTGAAACGCTTGTTTCCGATTCAACAGATTCTTTCGTGGCTCAATTCACAGCCGATTTTAGTTTAGATCGCTTTATTCATATTGGTGGAGCCGGTGACCAGATACTGAATGATGCTGCCGCTTTTGGGACAAATTTATACGGTTCACTACAAATTAACGGGAATTGTCGACCAAATATGCCTTCTAATGTAAGCGTTGGTCTAGTTTCAGCTGGATACGATGCTGCAATTTTAGCTTGGAACTTGATGCCAGTTGTTTTAACTACCGATATATCTGCTTCGCAGGATGTGAAAGCTTTTCCAAATCCTTGTGTAAATTCGTTCAGCTTGGAAGGTTTATCAACTGAAGCATCTATTAGCCTTATAAATATGCAAGGCCAACGTTGGAATATACAAGCAAATGCAGCACAGTTTGATGTTTCCGCTTTAGCTTTAGGTTTTTACATTGTTGAAATATCCCAAAATGGAAATATCAGCTACAGTAAATTGATTAAGAACTAAGGGTGTAGAAAATATCAAGTAAATCTTCCTCCACCGGAAATGAAACTTGGGCCTTATCTTCAATTATAGGTGCTTTTAAACCATCCGTAATTTCTTTTTTTGAAGTAAAGCGTCTAACCTCATCCCAAAGCCCAGCATGGATAAAGCGACTTAAAGTATCACTTCCTCCTTCAACAATAAGCGATTGAATTCCTTCGAAATGAAGGTATTCTAGGATTTTGGGTAGAATATTCTCTGAGAAATCTAGTTGTATTCGATCTACATTGAAAATGTTTCGTGTTTCCAAGCGATTGAAAACCAGAGTTCTGGCATCGGCATTAAATATCTTGCCATCACCTTGAACCTGAAGCATTGGATCTATCAACACGCGAACAGGATTTTTACCTTGCCACAAACGTACATTTAATTGCGGATTATCATTAATTGCCGTGTTCTTACCCACCAAGATCGCCGCTTCTTCAGAACGCCATTGATGCGCTAGTTGATGCGCCGCTTCACCCGAAATAGCGATGCTCCCTTTTGTTTTTTCATCTCGCAATACATCCATAAAACCGTCTGCACTTTGAGCCCATTTAAGAATAATGTAAGGTCGCTTCTTTGTATGAAATGTTATAAATCTACGATTCTGAAATCTTGTTTTTTGCTCTAATATTCCACAAATTACTTCAATTCCAGCTGCTTCCAATTTAGCTATTCCTTTTCCAGAAACTAGAGGATTAGGGTCGACCGTTGCAATGACCACCTTCGGAATTTTCATTTGAATTATTAGGTCTGCACAAGGAGGTGTTTTTCCTGTATGACTGCATGGTTCTAAAGTCACGTAAAGTGTTGAATCCTTGAGAAGCGACTTATCCTCAACTGAATTTATTGCATTCACTTCGGCATGTGCACCGCCAAATTCAGTATGCCAACCTTCACCAATGATTACGTCATCATGAACAATAACACACCCAACTAGTGGATTTGGGGCAACATTACCAATTCCTCGATTAGCTAAATTTAAAGCCCTAAGCATAAAGGTTTCCATGCACAAATGTATTGATTTCCTTACTTCGGCTTGTGAAGCATGAACAATGTTGTTTTCTTTGTTCAGAGCAACATGGCCATGAGAATAGTAGGGAATAGCCTTTCGGAAATAAGAGAACATTTTGAAAATGAGTTGATTGACTTGTATGATAGCAACGAAAGACGTGCACTATACCGACAAGCTGCCGCAGAAATAAATGGGTATTCCATGCTGCATTTGCACTTTCATCCTGATGATAAAGTCCAAGAGAGCGATTTAATTAAATATTCTTCTTGGGTAAAGCGACTTAAAAATCATGAACCTGTGCAATATATTTTGGGCAAAACATGGTTTATGGATTTGGAAATTCATGTGAATCCCGCTGTTTTAATACCTCGTCCCGAGACAGAAGAAATTGTTAATCATTTACTTCTGCATCTCACCAGCAAGAAAATACGCGTGTTGGATGCGTGTACAGGAAGTGGCTGCATTGCGCTTGCCTTGAAGCATTATTTGCCTGAAGCAGATATTTATGGGTGTGATATTTCTGCGGATGCGCTTTCTGTGGCCTCCGCAAATGCGCAGCGTTTAGGTTTGAACATTAATTTTCAGACGGTCGATTTACTTAACAGTCCTCCACTAGAAAAATATTCAAATCTCGATGTTTTGATATCCAATCCTCCATATATTCCAGAGCGAGAACGCGAGTCATTAGCCAAACATGTATCTGAAAAAGAGCCTTCAATAGCTTTGTTCGTTCCAAATTCTGATCCATTGCTTTTCTACACGGCACTCGCAAACTGGGGAAAAGTTGTTTTGAATGATGGAGGATTTTTAATCGCCGAATGTCACACCAATTTTACCACTGAAGTTGCAAAGCTTTGGAAAGATTTGGGGTACTCTGATGTTCAGGAATATAAGGATTTAAGCGATTTGCCGCGCTTTGTTACGGCAGTTTTGCAAAAATAATTAAGCTTCGTTTTGAATTTGAGTAGTATTCACTACTTTCGTTTGTTCCCGCTGGCATACGTGGTGCTATCTATTTTGATTATTATTGCAACCCTAAATTCTAAAGCATGGCTAAGAAAACCGCTGAAGCTTCTGTGAAAGCCTCCCAAGCTCGTCACCCTTTTTCAGATCCCGAAAACAACGGTGGCTTTGTCATTTGGCAAGTTTCGATGTTATGGCAACGAAAACTTAAAGCAGCTTTAGATACCTTAGATATAACACATGCTCAATTTCTGCTGTTAGCGGCGTTAGATTTTTTGAGCACGCAGAAGAATATTGTCTCTCAGCAAGATCTGGCGCGTCATTGCCGCATCGATAAAATGATGACGTCCAAAATCCTGCGTACTATGCAAAAGAAAGGTCTTTTAACTCGTAAAAAGAACAAGATGGATACGCGTTCTAAGACACTTGTTTTGAGCGACGAAGGAAATGATACATTAACAAAAGCCTTGAAAATGGTCGATAAGGTAGATACCGATTTCTTGTTGCCTTTAGGATTGAACAGTTTATCGTTTCATGACGACATGCGTATTCTTCTAAAAACGAACGCATAAGCTAAACACTTGCTTTTCGTACCTTGCCGCTTGCATTTACTGTTATCGGCATGAACATTCGTACAATTATTTCTTTTTGCTTCTTGATTTTTGGAGCTTCACTTTTCGGTCAAAATGTAATTGATCCAATTTTTGAACTGCAGCTTTCACAAGCGGAGCAAGGCACTAAGTTTAAAGCAATGTTATTTATGCGCGGAAGCGCAGATTTACAAAGCCTCTCAACAGAATTTTATACAAATAATACACCTGTTTCTGAAAGAGGAATTCGTGTGTTATCAGCCTTAAAAACGGCTGCAACTGCATCTCAAACACCCATTTTAGAATTCGTTCGAACATGGAATTTGATGTATCCTCATACGCAAGTTACCATCGAAAAGCAGTTCCACATAATTAATATGATGGTAATAAATGCTGATGTCGATTTCTTTCAAACCTTAGCTTATCGTCCTGAAATTGAGTGGATCACATCCGCATCGCGTTTTGCAATTCATGGAATCTCCCCGATGGAAATGTCGCCTTCTGTAAATCGAAGCATTGGAAGTCACGAACCTGGTTTGGAAGCCATTCGCGCTCCTTTTTTATGGAATTTAGGTTATACTGGCTTAGGTAGAAAGCTATATACGGTTGATACCGGAGTTTGGCCAATTCATCCGGCTATCAGAAATCAATGGTTAGGGAATCACTTACCTCAAAATCAAGTTTGGTATGGTTTCGATTCTCAAGTGCCAGCAGATAAACCGGATGCACACGGAACCCACGTAACAGGCATTTGTCTTGGTCTAGATCCATTAACTGCTGATACAATAGGCGTTGCTTTCGGAGCTAAATTCATGGCTTCTGATCCAATTGTTGAAGACTTAGCAGATATAAAGCCTTTGCCACAAATTTTAGGGGCGTTCGAATTTGCACTGAATCCTGATGGTAATGATCAAACAACGAACGATTTACCAGATGTTATCTGTAACTCATGGGGAATTGGAGATTCTATCGCCGAAGGTTTATGCACGGCTCCATTTGTTGTAGATTTAATGACAGCAATTGATTTGGCCGGCATTGCCCTTGAATTTTCTGCTGGAAATAAAGGGCCTGGTCCTGGAACAATTAGCCTTCCTCAATATGTTACCATTGATAGTTTAAGCATTTTTACGGTTGGAGCTTTAGATGCAAACAATGCTAATTTGAATATCGCAAGTTTCTCATCTCGTGGTCCAACTTCGTGCGATGTACCTGATGCTTGGAAAATTAAACCCGAAGTTTCTGCTCCTGGAGTGAATATTCGTTCGAGTGTTCAATGGGATCAATACGCGGAATACTCAGGTACTTCTATGGCTGGTCCACACGTTGCCGGCTCAGTGCTACTTCTTAAAGAAGCATTTCCTTTCCTGGCGGGAAGGGAGATTTTGAATGCCTTGTATCAATCTGCAACCGACTTGGGCGATGTAGGTGAAGACAATACTTATGGTAGAGGAATCATCAATTTGGAAGCTGCTTATAATTTCCTAAGCTTGAGTCATACTCCAGTGCCGCCTAATACTTCGGGATTAGATATTGAGATTTCATCTATTCAATTGCCAAATGTCGTTTGCGCGGGAAGTCAAGAAATACAATTGACGCTTAAAAACAGTGGCACTGAATCTATTGGAGGTGGACAAATTGAGCTGTTTCTTGATGGTAATTCTGCAGGAACATCACCATGGAATGGAACTCTGCAAGCGGGCGAGAGCGAAACCTTGAACTTATTTAATATCATTTTAAGTCCAGGAAGTCATGAGCTTCACGCTCGAATTGATATGTCAGGAAACATCATTGAGCGTGAACTAATAAACAATCAACGCACGATGCAAGTTCAGGTGCAAAATACTGCAGTATTGCCTTATGCAGAGAGTTTCGAATCTAATGACTTAAGTTCTAATGGACTTTATCTTCGCAATCCTGATTACAATAGAACCTGGGATACTATAAATACTTTAGGTTTAGTGAATAGTTACTATTCTGCAAGAATGCAATTTTTAAATTATACAAGAAAAGGGCAGTGGGATGAAATTTATCTACCAACTATGGACATTCCGAGCAATGCAGATTCGTTTGTAGTAAGATTCGATTATGCCTACCGATATCGGGGCGCTACTCTTTCTGATACAATGGAAGTTGCATATTCTGATGATTGCGGTTTTTCTTGGAATCCAATCTTTAGAAAAGGGGGCTCTGAGCTCACAACGGTAGATACGCTTTGGACGAATTTCAAACCATTTAATTCGACTCATTGGGCAAATTTCCACAGTAATTTATTGCCATTAATTTCTGGCACTAAGGTTATGTTGAGGTTTTCGGCATATAACCGTGGCGGTAGTAATTTATATATCGATAATATTGGAATTTACACCGAAAGCGATCCTACGGGAATTTTATTGAAAGAAGAGTTTTCCTATAATTTAATGCCAAATCCAGCCAATAATATTGTTACCATTCAACTTGAAAAGGAATCCCACGAAGTGTATATCTCACTGCGAGATATACAAGGTAGATTGGTTTATCAGATGGAATCTAGTAGCATTAATGCAAGCATAGATATTTCATCAATTAGCAACGGAATTTATTTCGTTGAGGTAGTTTCAAGCTCGGGAAAAGCTACACGAAAATTGGTGGTTAGTCATTAATTCACATTTTGGTAAAAAAGCAAAACGCCTCCAGAGAAATTCTGAGAGGCGTTTTTTATTGAATTTAAACCTACTACAATTCAATATCGTATATGCATTTTATTGGAATCGTTATTCCTCCTTTCAAGCAAATATGTTCGTTTGAAGCATACCAGATAGTTGTATTTACACAAATAAAACCATCATGACTTAATAGAGTAATTTTGCATTTGTTTTTATCATTATTACATAGAATACAACATTGTAAAGCTTTGATGATCAATCAGTATTACTTCTTTCTCTTACTAAAAACAAAGGCAGCAAAGGCAGTTGTTCCTTTTCAATCTGGATAGTTACCATGGTTAATCTAGTTTAATTTGAGCACCACCTAAATGATATTTATCTGTGTAAACATCTGCTTGGTAAACACCAGGCAATAATCTCGATTTCGTTGTCATGATAATTTCCTGACGACCTTTGTTAACAGATTGGATTTTAGACTGAGCAAATACTGGAATTTCTATCGATTGTTTATCCATAGTAATTAAAACTTTTTCACTAGTAGAGGATGTCATTTTCGATGTTCCAGGTCCAGACAATGTTAAATACACTGGACTATTTGTAAACTCTTTTGTTAGTGCATCATTCCATCCAAAACTCACTAAGATTCTATGAGTTTTTGAAGCTTTGCGGCTTTGTTTGTTACCTTTATTCCTAAGTGCTTCAATTCTAAAATAATCGGCTGCTACGGTCTTTCGGCTTTCAAGTTGAGTAAATAAACCTTGCTTATCTTTTTCAAGAGCAGCGATGGTTTGTTGTAATTTTTCTCTCTCCGAATTCCATTGAGAGGAGTTTTTGTCATTTTGTAAGCGGAGTTCTGATAGCTCTTTTTCAATCTGTTTTAACTTGTTAATCTTCCCTTGAATAAACTTGTTTTTTATTGATAGTGCTGACTTCTCATTTTCTAATTGAGCGTTCGTTAAACTCAAAGAAGTTACTTTTTCTTGAATATCACTTTCGGATTTAATTACCATTGCAATTCTTGATTCAAGGTCAACGATATCTTTTTGAAGCAATTCTCTAGATTGAGTTAGAGATTGAGTTTGTAATTTCTCAGCAGATAATTCCTCCTTTATATTATCTTTTGATTCAGGAACATTCCTGTAAAAAGCAAGGAAATTATCAAAGCTATCAAAGCTGAGTATACGATTGGTTTACTCGTTTTTTTAATTGGTTCCATAGCGTAGTGTTAAATTGGTAAATAATTTAACAAATGTCCGAATACGCTATTAAGATTAGATTGAAACCCAATTAAAAGCCAATTAATCTTTTTAGTTCTTGAGCCTTGGAAGTCTTAACGTAAATTTCGTAAAGGAATTTAGCACTGATTCAACTTCGATTTCACCATGGTGTAATTTAATAATTTTATCAACCATTGCCAGTCCTAGACCATGCCCTGGCTGCTGTGTAACAGTTTTAGAACGAAAAAAAGGTTGGAATATCAATTTCAATTCTTCTTCTGGAATTCCTTTTCCTTGGTTAATAACGAGTATCGAAACATTCGTCTCGTTATAATCTAGAATAATTTCCGCTTTTTTATCATCCGAAAATTTGCAAGCATTTTCTGCGACGTTCATAATGGCAGTTCTCAGTAAATGCTCGTTGCCCTCAATAGTAAAATCATTCTCATGTTCGGGCGTTTTTTTAAACTGCACACTTATTTGGTAACTCGCGTGGTTTTTTGTTAAATCACTTTTCATCATCCAAAGAAGCTCATCAACTTGTATTCTGCTAACTACAATATCGGTCCTTTCTTTTTCGGCCTGAGCAAGCAACAGCAAGGTATTTGAAATGATATTTAATCTTTTTATATCCTCCAAAACACTTTCAATTGTAGCCTTGTAATCAGAAGCTTCGCGCTCTCTCATTAAAACAACTTCCAGTTGACCGGTTATTATTGTTAACGGAGTTCTCAATTCATGAGACGCATTTGCAACGAACGTTTTTTGTAAAATAAATGAAGCTTCAATGCGATCCAATAAATTGTTGAATGTCCGCGCCATTCGCGCAAGTTCATCATTCCCATTTCCCTCATTAAGTCTTGCACCGAGATTATCAGGAGTCATTTGCTCAGCTTGACTAATTACTCTAGAGATTGGAGAAAGCGCACGGCCTGTATAAAACCAACCAGACAGAAAAAATATTAATATTCCTCCTAGTGTAACTATAATTAGGACGTTTCTCAAATAGCGCAACTTGCTTAAACCAAACTTGTCATAACCTCCAGCTATTACTATGAAAGTACCTGATTCGCCCTGATATTTCTTTCCAAAGACTTCGAAATTCTTAATCTTTGAATGGCTCTCATCTGATTTAGCAACCTCGGAAATGAAGGCTAAAGGCACATCGAAGTATTTTATCTCATCAGAACGATATACCTCATCACCATTTAAGCTAAATATTTGTATCTGTTCATTTGGAAGCTTACCTAATTCTTGTTGTTGAATAATTCTTAAAAGCCTAGCATCAACTTCTTCGATATCAACATATAACCTAGCGGTTGCATCAATTTTCTTAGTCAGGCGATCCTCAAAATCGTGCTCTCTAAACTGAGCTGAAAGAAGGTAGATTGCAAGCGAACAAATTAGCAGGATACAGCCTGTAATTCCTGCAAAAAGTATGGTTAAACTTGATCTTAATTGCACTTATTTATCGTCTAAAAAATAACCAGACCCAATCCTAGTTTGAATTAGTTTATGGTCAAATTCTTTGTCTATTTTCTTGCGCAGAAAGTTAATATAAACATCAACAACATTAGTACCTGTATCAAAATCTATGTCCCAAACCTTTTCGGCAATGATTGTCCTTGATAATACGCGCCCTTTGTTTCTTATCAAATATTCTAAAAGGGCAAATTCCTTAGCCGTTAATTCAATGTCTTTATTGCCACGTGAAGCAATCTTTCTATCTAAATTGAGCGTTAAATCAGCAACTTTTAATTCTCGCATGATTTCTGAAAATCCTGAAGAGCGCCTAGTTAAAGCTTTCACCCTTGCCATTAACTCCTTAATCTCAAATGGTTTTACAAGATAATCATCCGCACCTGCTTCAAATCCAGCAATTTTATCATCTGTAGTGCCTAAAGCTGTTAAAAACAAAATAGGCATAGAGCTATTTATTTTCCGAATTTCTTGACACAACTCAATTCCGTTCAAATATGGAATGATAATATCAAGTATGGCAAGATGGTAAGTATTTTTGCTCGCTAGCTTTTTTCCCATCAATCCATCATAAGCTACTTCACATGTATAATCATGCTGCTCAAGTGCTTCGCGAAGAAGGTTAGCTAGCTTTGGTTCGTCTTCTACTATAAGTATGTGCATGGTCAAAGATAAAGTCTATAAATACCTCGATTGATTAAATTGACATTAAAAACATATTCACTTACATACATTGAATTACTAGAAACAGTTGATTAAATAATAGCACTCGAAATGCTTGTGAAAATCAAAATAGTCAATAAAATGGATTTATCTTTTCATTGAAATTTAGCCATTCAATTCTCAATTATCCAAAATTTTAAAAGGTTAAGTTAAACTAAATTTAGATTAATTTAGGTGCAATGTCAATTTGTCGCTAATATCTTTGATGTTTAGACAATATGTCTTTTTCTTAAGGAGCTGCATGACACGTTAGCGCGTATTTTGACTTGGTCAATAAATTGAAAAGTTGAATTCTTGAAAAAATAACCTTATGAACTTTAATAATTTTACTATAAAATCGCAAGAAGCTGTTCAAGAAGCTCAGCAAATTACTACTCAGCATGGTCAACAGGCTGTAGAATGCGGTCATTTATTAAAAGGATTGCTTCAGGTTGACGAAAATGTATTGCCTTATTTATTTAAAAAATTAAGTGTAAACTCAAATGCACTTGAATCGGCATTAGATCGCATGGTTGAGTCTTATCCCAAAGTTTCAGGTGGTCAAATTTATTTGAGCAGTAATGCCCAGCAAGTTTTAAATAAGGCGGTAGCATTAATGACAGCAATGAAGGACGAATTTGTTTCTATCGAACATATTGCTTTAGCTCTTTTGTCTGGGAATGACTCTGTAAGCAGATTACTCAAAGATTCTGGCATTAACGAAAAGGATTTGAAATCAGCTATTACAGAATTACGTAAAGGAAGGAATGTTAATTCGCAAACTAGCGAAGACACTTACAATGCATTGAATAAATATGCGAAGAATTTAAACGTCATGGCTCAATCAGGGAAATTAGATCCTGTGATTGGGCGGGATGAAGAAATTCGACGTGTTCTTCAAATTTTATCACGCCGAACTAAAAACAATCCTATATTAATTGGAGAACCTGGTGTAGGTAAAACCGCAATCGCAGAAGGTTTAGCGCATAGAATTGTGAATGGTGATGTGCCAGAAAATTTGAAAAGTAAATTGATTTATTCACTCGACATGGGAGCTCTGATTGCTGGAGCTAAATACAAAGGTGAATTTGAAGAACGACTTAAGTCAGTAGTCAAGGAAGTAACAGAATCAGAAGGAGATATTGTATTATTTATTGATGAGATTCATACGCTTGTTGGAGCTGGAGGAGGCGAAGGGGCCATGGATGCGGCAAACATTCTAAAACCAGCATTATCTCGTGGAGAATTGCGTGCTATAGGCGCTACAACTTTAAGTGAATATCAAAAGTATTTTGAAAAAGATAAGGCCCTTGAGCGTCGTTTCCAAAAAGTACTTATCAATGAACCAGACACGCAAGATGCTATTTCAATTTTACGGGGTTTAAAAGAAAAATACGAAAATCACCATAAAGTTCTCATTAAAGACGAAGCAATTATAGCTGCTGTTGAAATGAGTCAGCGATATATCAATGATCGCTTTCTGCCAGACAAAGCGATCGATCTTATTGATGAAGCGGCATCTAAATTAAGGATGGAAATAAATTCCTTACCTGAAGAATTAGATGAAATGGAGCGCAGGATTCGACAATTAGAGATTGAACGTGAGGCGATAAAACGCGAAAACGATGAAAAGAAATTGGCATCCTTGAGTGAAGAAATTGCCAATCTCGAAGATGAACGTAACAGTTTTAAAGCAAAATGGCAAAGTGAAAAGGATGTCCTTGACAAAATTCAAAAGAATAAAGAAGACATTGATCAATATAAATTAGAAGCTGAACAAGCGGAACGCTTAGGTGATTTTGGTAAAGTTGCTGAACTACGTTACGGAAAAATAAAGGATGCCGAATTAGCTATCGAATCTTTAAGAGTACAATTGCTAGACACTCAAAGCGGGAAGGCAATGATTAAAGAAGAAGTGGATTCAGAGGATATTGCTGGCGTTGTAAGTCGTTGGACAGGAATTCCTGTGACTCGAATGCTTCAGAGTGAACGTGAAAAATTATTGCATCTCGAAACCGAATTGCACAAACGTGTCGTTGGGCAGGATGAAGCTATTGAAGCTGTTTCAGACGCTATTCGTAGAGCGCGTGCAGGTTTGCAAGACAAAAGGCGACCAATTGGTTCTTTTATATTTCTAGGAACGACGGGTGTTGGGAAAACTGAGTTGGCTAAGGCTTTAGCTGAGTTTTTATTCAATAATGATCAAGCAATGACGCGCATCGACATGAGCGAATATCAGGAAAGGCATTCTGTAAGTCGCTTAGTTGGTGCTCCTCCAGGATATGTTGGTTATGATGAAGGTGGTCAACTCACAGAAGCTGTCCGCAGAAGGCCATATAGTGTTGTTTTGCTCGATGAAATTGAGAAAGCTCATCCTGATGTTTTCAATATTTTATTACAAGTTTTGGACGATGGTCGATTAACTGATAATAAAGGAAGGGTTGTGAATTTCAAAAACACAATCATTATAATGACCTCAAACATTGGTTCTCATAGTATTCAAGAGTCGTTTGAAGAGATGAACCCAACAAATTATGAAGAAGTTGTGGCTGAAGCTAAAGTCAAGGTATTTGAACTTTTAAAGAAAACTATTCGTCCTGAATTTTTAAATCGAATCGATGATATCATTATGTTTCAGCCTCTTTCAAGAGAAGATGTTGAACAAATCGTAAGAATCCAGTTTAAAGGTGTGCAGCATTTGCTGGAAGAACAAGGATATCATATCGAAGCAACGGAAGAAGCAATTGAATGGTTAGCACAATTAGGTTATGATCCTCAATTTGGTGCTCGACCAGTGAAAAGGCTATTCCAAAGGAAAGTCCTAAATGAATTAAGTAAGCAAATTCTTTCGGGTTCTATTTCCAACGAACATACAATTGTCCTAGATATGATAGATAATCAAATGTTCTTCAGAAACAAAAGTATTGTAACTATTTGATCAAATAGATATAATTATATGGTTTAGGCGAATTTCTCTTTAGAAGTTCGCCTTTTTCTTTTGTGATTGCTATTTTTACAATTGAATAAATAGGGTTTACTCAAAAAGTCAGAAATGCGGTGGATGCAAGGAACAGACATTGACGATGTATATTTAATACTTCGAAATGGCTGTAAAGAAGCAAACGCCGTATTTCTGGCTAGTTTTTAAAATTTTAAATTCATGTGAAAAGTTAATCT
>Ga0105052_10005011_pt1 | contig 14207 bp, 2 predicted proteins | sample FRY03_FD_78094 | JGI IMG/M metagenome (GOLD analysis project Ga0105052, IMG submission 78094) | Freshwater microbial communities from Lake Fryxell liftoff mats and glacier meltwater in Antarctica - FRY-03 | ecosystem: Environmental > Aquatic > Freshwater > Ice > Glacier meltwater ... | reverse complement strand
GTTATTACTTCATAAGAATTAGTCTAGACACCCAAAGTTTGCTATCGATTTATATGTATATATATACTCGGTCACGCCTCCCCGTGTGTGTCAGTCCACAGAAATCCAAGCCACATGAGACAGCATTAGCAAACTAGCGGGACTGGATTCCATCCGAAAACCCATACGGATCAGCCTCCTCCGCTATCTCTGACAACAACGCATACTGACTGTTTCAGCCTGAACCAACATTGCTGTCTCAAGGTAGAGATTAGAGCTCTTCTTAGAGTTCTAATTTCTCTTTGAAATCTTTCTGGCAAAGACTGTCGTTGATCAGAACGGCTGAGTGGAACATAGCGCAGGTCTGTAAAAAGCGGGGCAACGGTCAAGATCAGTGACAATGGTCGAAGGCAGATCAAGAGGCCTGGTATTTCGGGTGCCAGTTCGAAAAGATGGCTTGCAAGTTGTCAAGTTGAATGTGTGTTTGCAGTATTGACGTGCTTACACATAGCGGTTGATGTTGATACATGGGAGAGTGTCGACAAGCCGTGAGGCGAAGTGTAGGTTGGACGGAGCTCTACGCTGGTAGTGTGGTGCGAGCTTGAAGATAAGCTTATCATCTCAGGAGATGATATATATTTTGATCTGCGGAATGTGCCTGCGGCCTCTAGTGTCTTAGGTACTGGTCTGTAAACTATGGTACCAATAGACGACTGTCATAAATATGATGCGTCGCTTGATTTGGTCTTGTTTGGTATGATGTTTTTGGAATCATGATGGTCTTGACGCTCTTGTATTCGCGAATTAGGCGAACTGTCGTGCATCCGACTTGAGGCTTCATCAGCAATAGATCATCTATCGACAATCTATCGACCACCAAGACATGAGACAGTTCGTGAGTAGAACGCCCAGCTTTGAAAGAAGTTCGCGAGCAGTTCGAGGCTCTAGAACAGACAGTTCAAGAATTCAGAGCAGAGTTCTTCAAAACGGTAATTTTTCTACATTCTTTTAGCGAGAACCCCTTCCTGAGGCTGCGGTCTCTTTAAGGAAAATGATCACGTTCGTGACATGGCCTAGTTTTAGAACAGAGTTTCTAGTTTAGAAGATGTTCTGTAACGACATTTTATTCGAACTCGTTCTCGTGCGTTTGAGGGACGATCGAAGGCGAGGTGAATTTGCCACATTCTCGCACAGTGTCCTTCCTGTGTTTTGTTCGCCACATGATGTCACCTAGGCGTTGGTGCCTTGGAGCAGTCAACCACGCTGCGGATCGTCTGGAGATCCTGCGCGTTTCCTCTCTCGAGGCAATCGCTCTTTTTTGGAGGAGCAAGACAAATTGCTCAGCACACTGTTTGTTCATATTAAACATCACGTGCACATATTTCGTGTCTATGGTCTCAGACGCAAACGGAAACCTCTGGTAGCGTTCTCGCTCACATATACACACACATTGCTTACACATAGATTTCTTTATTGAAAACTGATAGTGGGTATCCCAAGGATGCGGGGTTTCATAGTTTCGCCGAGAACTAGGATAAACCCCGAGAGTTCCTTTCTCCTTTGGATGCTGTTTTCTCCCACTTGAGTCCTCATTCAGCATTATCCACGACTACGTGTCCTGGGGAACAAGCTCAAATTCGCTTAGGGTTTCCACAGACTGCACAACATATGGCCTTTGCCTCGGCAAAAGAACTTGCCTTCTCGCCCCGCGCACATCTGACCTCGAGAGAGCAATGGACAATTGTGTCTCTAGCATACGCACAATGTAGTCTCTATCCTCTTCAATGTCCACTTCTATGGAAGCATCAGCCTGCTTTGAATCAATCAAGGTTCCAAAGCGCGAGCGCAGCTCTCCAAATGTCAATCGTTCGCCGCTATCAGGTATCAGCAATGCCACTTGACTATCTTCCATATATCCTCCTAATGTACGCCTGACTTCGTCACCAAGCACACATTCGTCTACTATATCCATTCTGAGAAAAAGCGTGGCAATATGCCGGTCAAGTTCGCTTAATGATAGGGTTTCGAGCAATGATCGCACTTGCACTCGTTCGCGGGCGTCAAGCTCGAGGGTGCTCCAGAGTTCTGTTATCCGTACGTCGTCGTGGCCCATTCCACTTGCGACACATGCGGCTTTAAATTCGACAAATGATACATCACGCACGAAATTATATGTAGAAGTGACAGTGGGAGCCAGGAGCCCGCCGATGAAGGCATCAAGTCTATCTGCCAAAACATCCCCAATGTTTCCAGGTATCAGGTCAAAGCTCGGCAATTCAATACCTTCGATTGCATCCTCTTCCAGGACCGAATCCAAAAAGTCAAACTGCTTCTGGCCACCATCGACCTGCTCGGGAACAGACCCATGTTGTGCCCTTCCTTCATGAGGCTCGTCGTGCACACGGTTATCAGTGGTATTACTCGTCCACTCTTCTTCGACTGTCTTGATCAGATGCAAACGCACTTGTAAGAATGCAGTCACAGTCAGCCAGAGGGGCTGTACTAACACAAACTCGAACAGAACCGAGGTTACAGTTGCAATACCCCAGGCGAAAGAAGTTGCTGATTGAAAGGTGTTGCCATAAACAACAGCTAAAACAATGGCCATACACATCAAGACAAACATCGAACAATATGCCATGAAGATGAATTGTCGTGGGAGCGCACGCAACGCTTGTTGTCTCTGGGGAGCAGATTTCCTCCCGGGAAGCTCCAGTCCCACGCCAGCAGTTTCATTTCGTTCGCTGGCTGTTGTCATGAAAGCAGATCTTACAGGGGGTAGTTCTACCGGTCTGGAGACAAGTTGTCCAGCAGTTTCAAGAGTCGAGCCCGTAGCACGTGGGCGACGCTGACCCAAGTCCTGCTCATTCATCTCAAGGTCAGATTGCAAGAGAGCAAACTTAGAAAAGGAAAAAATACAAATCAAGAAACAATGAGGAGCAAAATTGCGTACACGAGATCAACAGAAACACACGGAAATTTAGTACACATTTGAATCAACATGGTGCGTGTTACCTCAGGTGTGCGTGGACCACGTTGCTCCCTTGTGCGCGGGACAGCTTCTTGTAGTTGCCCATAATCAATATTTCTAGTAGGCGGTATCGCAGTTGTGGGCCTTGGCTCAATCGCAGGACCTGGCCCACGTTCCTCATGACCCGTTCCAGGGTTGTCCACAGCTTCTACTGTGCCAGCTACTTCAACCCGCGAACGGCGCGATGCTATTCGCAGCGAAGAGATGTCTGATTTTTTTGATCGCACCTGTGCCTTCACCTGTGCCTTCTTTCTGCTCTTCTTTCGACGATCCCGTGGCGCCGGTGCAACTGTCTTGAATACCACAGCACACATTGGCAAAACTGGGATCAAAATAAGTCCGGTGAAAATCCCGATCGCAAGCATATCCCCGTCAGGCATGCCTATGGCACCGAGCCAAATAATGTTGAGACACATGCAAGTAACTACGTGGACAGTCACACATGCAATCCTCGACGCTCGATCATACGGATCTTTGGGCTGTCGGAAAAATATGCCCACAATGCCATGGCGGGTTTGAAGGAGATGTGAAGTCCTACGTGCCCAGAGGTCTAAAAACAATGAGCGAAATCTTTGTTCAAGGCGCTTTGTCGCAGCATGCAGATACCCGCGCTGGAAAAGTGTCGCTCGCAAACTAGGCGTATATGATTTTGAGACATCAACATCATAGAAATAGCCGTAGACCACTAAAACAATTGCCAGGAAGCATGCTACGGATACACTCACGATTACAAACATTTTGTCTGGTTCCCGCCCGTACAAAACATCTACTGACGTCAGGAACAAATCGCTTCTGCCGAGATCAAAGAGCGCCGGTCGGAAAAGACCCGCAAAGTCAGTCGTATGAAAGCAAGCACACTCCAAACTGTCGCCGAGCTTTCCTACGGCAATGCATCCAGCGCCATTCCACGCATTTTTGTCCGCATCCCAGAACTGACACACGGGAACAACATATTCGCCGGATTCCTTTTCGTTTACTGCCGACGCGCGCACTGGAATCGATATTTGGAGTGGGCTCTGCAGCTCACCAGACAATACTACTGCGCCATTTAGGAGCTGGACTGACGTGATATTGGTCAAAATGAGTTCGCGCTCTGCAGGTCGCCTCTCTGTACTCCACACGAGCAACTGTGCATCGACAATACTCAGTCCTCCTGGCGAGGCTTGGGGCAAAATAACAGAGTTGCAGACACCAGACAGACATTTTGTCGACGCCAGCACTGTGCGCTTTTGCAGCTGTTCTTGGGAAAATCTGCCAGCATGGTGCTCCAAATTTGGTGTTTGAATCATTACAGGGGCTTCATATGGCACACGGCCTAGCATTCGCACATGCCCAAGAGTTGTCATGAGCGAGTGGACACGATCGTACACATCCACACCTCCAGCCGAACGCCGTGGTAGTCCTTGCAAGGAAACTGCTTGAACGATACCTGAAAGCGTTTTGCCAAGATTCTGAGATGCAGAATCACTAACCTGTTCAGCCTGAACAGACGTTTGCAAGAGTCGTTGGACAATGTCCAGTCCTGTCTGATGGACGTCTTGGAATATAAGGTCCTTTGTATCCATGGCTGGCTGCAGTGCTGTGCTCACGAACGAAACAGATTCTTGCGTGACCACAGTCATTGACACCAGTGACAGGGCTTGTATCAATTCTTTTCGCAGCTCCACATCCTGCCTCCGATCAATCCGCCGCCCTGCACGTCTCCGAGCATCTACATTCAATTGGTTGAAGATTGCTCCGGATGCCCCAACAATCATCTCTGTGTTTCCAACTCCTTCGGCGTCTGAAATAAGGCCTGATAGTTCTTTTGCGCTCGGTGGCCTTTGATCATTTTTGTTCAGAACATTTACTACAGCAGATGCTGTGCAGGAAGCGAAAGTGTTACAAACGATTGCGTTGAGCCCGACTGTTTCATTGTCATATCCGGGCTTTGTTGGTGGTGACAATAAGAGGTGCAATTTGTTGCTAGCAATCTGTCCGCTGAGAGGTTTGATCTGATTCCAAAGTGCTGCCTGATAAACATATGTCAACGGCAAATTTTCAAGCTCGTCAATCCACTGACTGCATTCCAGGGAGAAAGTCGTTTTCAGAGCAGTGCCGTATTTTGGCATCGATGAGAAAGAACCACCCACAGGGCCCTGGTCCACTTGAATGGTTAGCCTGGACCACCCTGCAATTTCAAATTGGCATGCACCTGACAGCTCAATGACATACGTCTGACCGCGCACAAGTGCATCACCCATTAGCACCAAATTGGGTGAGACGAGGTTTGTAGATGTCTTGTTCGGATCGTTTAAGTCGACGTCACCTGCTACAATAGACCACGCATAACTAGGGTTACACGCAATGCTACGAGATTGTGAGCCAAATTCCACCTGGCCAGTGAGAACCAGACGATCGCCCACAGAGACCTTGGCCTGGCCGACGCCATTCAGAGTCACGCTTACAGAAGAGATCGTGCCCTGCTTGACTGATATCTGAACGGAAGCTTGACTCGTCCGTGGGCCTGGATCCTTTGAGACCATCACTGCAAAGACATACTCACCTGGCACAAGTGAACCACCCGGTATCGTGATCTCACTATCAGTACTAGAGAGAACCCCAGAGACATCGTTGAAACATGGATGTGGAGAACAGCTCCAGTCAAATACAAAGGGCTGAGAACTAGCATCGGAGTCGATAGAGTTTGCGGCATCCATTTTTAGGTCTAGACTGGCTGAATGCGTCCTGTCTCCACCATCAAGAACTGCAAACACGGGACTGTTGACTACTTCAATGGAAATGTCAGCAAAGGAAAAGCCCGTTTGATCGTTTTTGAGTTGTGCGCTCAACCGCAATGTGTACTGTTGACCAGCTACCAGCGTATTTTTTGGAAGGTACAAACTCGACGAAGTCCTAGTGCTTTCAGCAGGCCACGGTATAACAGCCCCCGAGATTTGAGTCCACACGAAATTCAAAACATTATCAGCAGCAGGTGCACACTTCGATAGAGCGGAACGTCCTCGCAATTCGATTGCATTGGAGCCTCGCATTAAACGTTCTGCCTGCCCAACAACAAGCACTTGAGGCGTATTGGCAGACCCTACGAATAAAGTTTTCGAGGCAGTTTTTTGCATTTCAACAAAGTTTTTCACTGTAAGTGAAAATGCATATGATACACCTGGGAGTAACGTTGAATTTGGAATTGTAACTACCCTTTGAGTGCTGGGCAGAGAAGTCAAAATGGACATCAATAATGCACGATTACGGGGGCCCAATTCTAAACCCCAATGGAACAACATGTCCCGCCCGCCATCTCCATATGTTGACGACGCATCCAAGGTGAGAACGTCGCACGATGCAATTCGTCCAGGGCCGTCGATAATAGGCTCAGGAGTCATCGCATTAGCAGGCAAAAGCAAAGGAACAGTTCCCGACGAGAATCTAGAATTGCGACGGGCGGCCATGATTGTATTTTCTTTGATAGCCAAACGAGAATCTGGTACCATTGTTGCGTCCTTTCCAAAGAGGAGGGAAAAGGATCTCGAAGAAATCCACGAACATTGACTATTATTTCCAGACATGCGGTATGAATTTAACTCCAGAACATTCATGCAATCAAAAAATCCTGCAAGTTGGCCTCCACCCTCGTCTGTGGGCCTATCAAATGTCACAGTCAAACCTGCAAAATGCGATGCAAAAGTGGCAGTCTGCAGGCGGGGTGCTTCGGCTGGATTAATAAAAATCTTGAAGGGACTGCCGTTGACATGTTGACCACGAACCCGGATGCTGAGATTACAAGCTTGGCATGGCATTGGTTCTGAATAACTGATCGAGATGGCATCCTGCGACTGACTAATCGAGACTTGCAAATTTGTATCCAGTCCAAGCAGAGACACTGCTACGTCACGCACATCTATTTCAAGAGCGTTTCCAAGAGCATCGGAAGGACGTAACATCAAGGAAGAAGCACGTTCCACGACATTATCCACCAAACCAGGCCCCGAAACAGTTGTAGATGCGGCAGAGAATTTTCCTGCCAAAATAACAAGGTGGTAAGGCGAGGTAGATGTAAGACTCGATGCAACAGTAAGGGCCAATTGGTAACGACCAGAAAAGGTCAAATTCATCGTGATCATGAAGTTTCCATCTTTTGCAAGGATGGGCAGTGGACCGACACCAGCGACTGTGCACCGAATGCTTGTAAGCACCAAATCAGTGGTAGGAGCAACAATCGTGTTGTTGTAGAGGTCACGGATGCTGACTTTGACAAGATAATTTCCACCCGCTGTTACTCTCAGCATCGCAGGATCAATGTAGGAAGTCCCCGGCCAATGCAAAGTTGGGGCTACGACTAGAGAACGCTTTGCAGGGTCCGAGGCGCCCGCTTTAATATCTACGGAGTATGTACCGCTCACAGTGATATTGTAAACAGCAACAAAGCTGCTATCTCTGAAGTCTTTCATGCTTGCAATTTTGGTGGTTGGGCCAGATATAACGATGTCATAGGGCAAACTGGAAGAAGGTCTATATAGCTGAATATTGCCAAATCTATCTCGAGCCTCTACTGTGAAGCTGCCTTCTTGCCCAGCGAGTGACCTTGTCAGTCCTTCCCCAACGAAACGGGAATCCCGCGCACTTGTCATCGCAGGCATGATGAGGACCTTGAACGGACTTCCTGAAATGTGATTTTGTCCGAGTATCACAGCCAGCACATACTGTCCAGCCATTGTGACACGGTATTGCAAGGTGTAGGTACCGTCGGAATTGTCTTGAGGATCTATTCGAATGAATTCTTCCTCAATTACCATTTCGACAGAGAACTCAGTATTACCATGTGTCTGATAAACACCATAGTCATCCGCAGCTTGTATGGTGAAAACTGAAATCACACCGGCTGTTGAAAGCCGTGTTGCTGTACCACTCGCAAAGGACTGAATTGCAGATACGGTCTTGCTGATTGAATTTCTCATCTTGACAGTAAAAGGGCTACCCGAGATTTCGATTGAATTAATTTTTACGGTAAGTCTATATGTTGCAGACCCCACAGAGATCGGAGAATACTTGCCGGTCCAGCCACTCAAGTCATATCCTACAGTAGGATATTGTGGACTTCCATCTTGGTGTAAAACGAGAACATCAAATACGGTTGCATCCAAAATTTGTACGTCATTACTGTACCTGTCTCGAGGCTTGATACGGAACCACGTCTCTCTCGAATGCACACTAGCCTGGATACCTGGTCCTTCGGCAATTGACACAGCTTCCGATAAGGTTGACGGCTGCACAGCAACTCTGAACGGCACACCGGCGACAAAGGTGTTCATTACTTCAAGTTCCACGTACATGGTACCACTAATATTGACTTGAAGATAAACTTCCCATTCGCTGCCAAAGACACGTGTCCTTGATTGATACTTGATTGATACTTCCTCTTGAAGATCGTTCCGAGCGCGAATGTTGATGGTCGGCAAGAGCATTGTTTTTACCTTGTTTCCAAAGACATCGCGAGTACTAATCATAAACTGAGACTCCCGACCTGCTGTTGCAACAAACAATCCGTTTCCTTCTGCAGCAAAACACCCGTTTTCTGAGAAAAACAAAGGACTCAATTGCACCTGAATATCGTTCATAGCTTGTAAATTGACAGTAACTGACACTCTGTACGCACCTGAATGTGTACCGACGAGCTTGAGAGATACGCGGCCATTCTGGACAATTCCTTCGAACAAGTCAGAAGTGATACCACCATGCGCCACCTTTACAGATGCCTGTGCTGGTGTAAACAGTAGGTTGCCATAAATATCTTGCAAGTTCAGTAGTATGGGGAACTTTTGAGCAACCCGGCCACACATTCCAATTGACTCTACACAACTGTAGCCAGCTGGGAAGGTGATTTTCGAGGTCAAAGCCGAAGCCTCGGCAGCAACTACCGAAAGTCCATATGGACTGTTTGCTACCGGCGTACCTTGGTAAATAATATTGATTGTGTATCTCCCGCTTGTTGTTGAGATGTAACGAATAGAATACGTACCATTCTTATAATCTGTCACATGAGAAGTTGCGCGTGATTGCCCCCCGTTCTCGATAGAAATGATGAAATTGTCCCAGCCAGTGTCAAGAAAGTTGCCAAGCCGGTCTCGAGCTGTCATAACCAAGACTCCGTATCGACCGGCTGTTGCCATGCCCATCGATGGTTCCCTAATGATAGCGTTCCCTGCATTAAACAAGCTGGGCTTGACTGGAATATTGAACGGGCTTCCTGTGACGTGAACGAACGACATCATTATGGAAAGCATCAACTTGCCAGATATAGTGGTGGTGTATCTGCAGTCATACTTTCCAGTACCCATGTCTGCGCAGCTGTGGCGCCGAGTTGCAATTTCCTCCTTCGTATGGACAACAAACGTAAAGCCTCCATATGTCAAGGGGTTGGAGTAAAGGTCGCGTGCTGAAATAACGAAGGATGCAAGATCGCCAGCGGTTGCTTCTCGACTCCCCTTTCCGTCAACTTGGCATTTGACAGCATCGACCTCTCCAGCCGAGACGTCTACAGTCCATGGAGTGGTCCTGATTGCAGTGTTACCTACCATGATAAAGAATTTGTAATCACCACTCACTGTCGGCAGGTAAGTGAAAATGACCTGTTCACCGTCGAGGATAAATAGCACACTCTTTGCAAAAGTTGTATTTCTGGGCGAAGTATACACATGAACGCCGGCTGACTTCTGCGAGTTGCCAAACACGTCGCGAACTAAAACCCTTAACTCAGCCTGCTCTCCGGCAAATGCTCTGCTGAGTCCATTTCCTTCAGAAACAGTAGAGGTCGCAGAAACAGGCCCTGGGAGAATAGACAAATACGCAGGCTGAAACTGGACAGAACCCACCTTGCAACCAATCTCATACTGTCCGCTGACAGTTACCCTATACGATATTATCCAAGTACCATTCGAATTGTCTACCACGTGCAGACTGTTTTCGGTAGCAGGGCCTATCAAAGAAATGAGAGCAGCACCAGCACTGGCATTCAGATTTGCATACGCATCTCTGACCTCTATCGTGAACGTGCCATCTGTACCAGCCGTTCCTGGCGCCAGATGATTTTGCACGAGGCTATGCTGGCGACTGATTTCTCCCGGGAGAACATCAACAATATAGCTGGAGTTGGGCTGAGGTGGTTTCCCTGAAGTGTTTTCGCCTCCTAACGTGACTGCAATCACATATTTGCCACATATAGTCAGATCAGACAATGTTGCCAAATAACGCCCGTCATTCGTATCGGTTCCTGAGAAAGTAAGCGACATTTCCTCCGAAATAGCCGTAACGACGCATCCTGTCCCACCCGTAGTCATTTCAAAGCCAATCTGATCTACAGCCTGAATAAGCAAGGTAGAAACAGAACCGGCCGTGATGACAGAGTGATCAGGCGTCAGGTTTCTGATATATGATCGCTTCGCAGACAACACACCGTACCCTGGAGTGTTACTCAGCTCTTGTTCCGTGCCAAATTGCAAATCATAAGGACTCCCTATGAGACTTATACCCGAGAGCAAGATGCTGAGAGTTGCTTTGCCACTTTTTGTTGCCACGTATTGAAATATTTTGTACGATGATGCCCCATTTGGCAAGAGCAATGGCAAAGTTTGTCCTCCAGCCGCATACTGCACTTCCATACTTAAGACTGCACTGGTACTCGCAGGCATATCATTGTCGTACGAATCTCGGAAGAAAAGGTCAATCGTAAGCGCAGAACCACGGACACCTCCGACGGTTCCTGGACCAAAAGCAAACGATTTTTGTGAACTTGGCGTTGCTTGTGGATCAACACGCACGCGACTTGAATCTTTTGTCACACGCTGCGATCCTAGAAGCACATTCACATAATGATCCCCTGCTTTAGTGCACAATAAATCATACGAGTACGTGCCATTCGTCCAGTCTACCATTTGATACACTCGTTGAGATACTTGAATTGTGTCTATGATGCTAAACTTTGCTCCTCCATGAGAAATCTTGTTACCATAGACATCTTGTACAGCAACAACTAACAGAATAGATGTGCCTGCAACAACAGACGTCGGCAAAAAAGTCATGATTACGTTTGAAACATCAATGGCGTTAGTGTGCACTTTGAGTGGGGTATATGCGTACACTGACAGATTTCTGAGTCCAAAATACACGTCCATTCTATATTGGCCGCTGCGGGTGATCTCATAGGAGACCAGCATTGAATCATTATGCATGCCCACAACATCAGCCTGGTACACGTCGTTGCCAGAACGTATCTCGAATGAAAATGGAGGGCTAGACTCGAATGGACTTAGGCGCACAATGTTACTATATGTGTCTTTGGTGACGATCATAAAGTTCGATACAACTCCTGCAGTTGATACGCTCAATCCAATTCCAGAAAAGCTGCTCTTCAGCGGCTGCAATAAACCTGGTCGCACGTCGATGACAAAGGGACTAACTGCAATGTTCAAGTCCCCCATTGTGAGAAGCAAACGGTATGAACCTGCCATGGTCACGTTCCAGGAGATGATGAGTTCTGTCCCTACTTCACGTAACACAGTACGCCCAGAAGCGCCTTCCATCTGTGCAAGTACTGGCAAGTCACTGTAGAAAGTTGGATTGAAGTATCGATCGCGGCAAGCTATTTTAATGCTTGAAACTTGTCCAGTTGTACCAATAAGGCTTGTACGTGAAACGATATAACTTGTGCTAACATTGAGTGGTCCAGGAACGATACTTACGTTTCTCAATGGCGGCCTCCAAGTTCCGCCTTCACATTTACAACAGGCTGTTGAAGGCGCAAACATGATAAGGTTCAATTCAGCACAAGTGCCTCGGGAAGCACACGCCGCCTGATCTGCATCAACACATTGGCTTGCATTGCCAATCAAGATTCCCTGCATTCGAACCTCGAGTTGATATATTCCCAAATTCAAATTGTCGAAAGCGCACCAATACGATCCATTCTGGTTATCGAGAGTTTGGCTTTTTCTTGTAACAGATAACAGCATCACTTCAGCAGAGACAAGAGCACCGCCAGTTCTCACAACATTCCCATACCTGTCATACGAATCGATCCCAAAGCGGAACACCTCTCCAAATCGAGTTGTTGAAATGATCGGTAGCAGAACAATGGGAGATCCAGGGAATGGGTCAGAAGATGATACTACTACTGTAAAAGGTGACCCATCAAGGTTCAGTAAAGAGCTTACAGATATCGATTGAAACGCCTGAACTGAAAGAATATACATCGCACTTTTAGTCACGTTGTACGTGAGAGACAAAGTGCCATCAGAAACAGGTTCTCCCTCCACATCCAAAGAACTTTCATTAGCAAATGCCCGAATAGTTGCAATAGCACCTTTTGCAACATTCCCATACATGTCGCGCAGATTTGCAAAAATCTTTGTGCGAGTTCCCGCGATGGCAAATTGCAATCCTGCGCCGTACACAACACTAGATCTCGGATCCACTCTATTGGAAACGAGATTGAGGCTCAAAAGCCTGCCTCCTACAAGGTCAGAGCTTAGTCTTGTCGTTACTGACACGCTGTAGATTCCACTGACAGTGAGCTCATATCGGACTATGTACGAGCTGTTCAACAAATCAGAAATTTGAGATTCATACCCAACTGGACCCAACATCTTCACATTGAACAGATCACGCCCATTGATTGGACTGTAAATTTGGACGTTAGAAAACCTGTCACGGGCTCGAATTTCGAAAGTTCTAGGCTCACCAGCAGTTCCAACCGCAAATCCATGCACGGTACAGTGCAGAGGGCTGATTTGTGCGGGCCAGATTCGAACTGAGTATGGGCTGCCTCTGATGTGGCTGTCAGCCAATAAAACACCCAAGGAATAAATTCCGCTCACTGTTGTCGAGCTTATTACAACATATGATCCTGTGCCCCTGTCAATAATACTGTTGACACCAAAAGTGGATGGCATGGTCATTTGGACCGAGAAACTATCGCCTCCAGAGGTTTTGTATCTGGAGAACTGATCGACTGCTTGAACAAGGAAAACTCCATCAGCACCGGCTGTTCCAATGCATGTGCCGTCTCCGAGAGCAAAGCAATGGGTGCCAGATGTGACACCCAGCTCTGTATTAATCTGCACACTGAACGGACTGCTTTTAATGTGAAGGCCGTTGTACTTGATATTGATCGTAAGCGAGCCTGCTGCCGTAGGAGTGAAGGTTGTAAACAAATTTCCCTGCCCCTTATTTGACGGAAGTTCAGTGGGATAACTTGGATTTGTGGTAACATTGAAGATGATTCCCGCACGATTTGCTGCATTTCCAAACCGATCTCTTGCGCGAATCATGATATCAAATTGTTGAGCGGAAACTCCACCAACAATTCCATCAGTTTCTCTCAACAACCTCAATACGTTTACCACACCCGTGCCAGGCAACTGCACACTTATTTGAAGATGATCGTCTCGCGTTTGGAATGCAGTGGAATCCTGAGATGTAACCTCAGCAGCATCAATAAATAGCGAAAAAGGACTTGAGAATATTGGCTCGCCCATGACCAACACGGAAAGAACATATTGACCCGAGCATGTTTGGTAATACTCTCCTGAATACGTCCCGTTGGCGTGTATGATTGCAGCTCTGTCCACTGGTAAATGCGAGCCCCCATCAACACGATACAGAATTACCACCAAATTTAGGCCGCCGACACGGCACGGGTTTGCATATTTGTCAAAGATTGAGGTACCAAAAATCTCAAGTGTACCAGCCACTCCCTTGCGCAGTGATGCGCCATAAGCGCGACTGACTGTGGCAGTTGGCGCACCAGCGATGACGGTGATGAATACAGGACTAAAAGGAAGAGCATTTTCGTTTTCGAAACTGTCCAAACCTAACGACACTGTATAATCACCAGATCTGGTCAACTGATTTAGAACGGTAAAGCTGCCATTGTTGTTGTCTGAGACTTGCAAAGCCGTTACATCTGAAATCGGGCCATTGGAAATGGCAGCCACTAGACTATCCCCACCCATCGTTCGCCAGTTCGCAAAAGCATCTCTTAGTTGAATCTGATAACTGACGAAATAATCCGTAGTAGTTGTCATGTATCTGGAACCACCTAATTGTATTGAGCTACTGGAAACTGCCTCGTTTGGAATTACAGTGAACACGTAAGGGTTCTCCTTTGAGCCGATGCCATTGTAGAAGAGCCGGAGTCTGTACATTG
>Ga0105052_10005008_pt1 | contig 14214 bp, 10 predicted proteins | sample FRY03_FD_78094 | JGI IMG/M metagenome (GOLD analysis project Ga0105052, IMG submission 78094) | Freshwater microbial communities from Lake Fryxell liftoff mats and glacier meltwater in Antarctica - FRY-03 | ecosystem: Environmental > Aquatic > Freshwater > Ice > Glacier meltwater ... | reverse complement strand
GGGGCGTGCCTTTGATGATTTTGGTCCGAAAATACACAAGGGCGACGATGGTGAAGCGGGAAGGCTCGCCAAGTCCGACAATTGAGAATTAGGCGCTAGAAATGACTTTTCGAAAAACGGAACTTTGATTATCAACGAGTTATAATTTTTAAACGGCGAAAAAAGTTAAATTTCGGCCCAGCAGGAGCGGATTGGGAGGATCTTTCCGCCGTGAGGCAGCGGGAACATTTGGATTAGGTTCAGTCATTTTTTGCGGGGTGATAAACGGAAAAGACGGAGCACTCCCCCGCTGCCGTTTTCCCGCCCCCGCTCGCGGAGAAAGAAAAAATGAGGCCTGCCGGGAATCGCTCCGTCTTTTATCTACCTTGCAGGGTTAAACCCGGATGCGGGCATCGAAAGAGTCAATGCTGTCACCCCCAAATAATCGGGAACGACAGAGCAGCGGACATTCCTCGTCTGCCCATGGCGGCGAGACCGACTCCGGAGATGACATAGGGCCCCATGGAGATCAGCCCCGACTCGCGATGGATCATACGATTCGCCCGGGGTGCCGCCAATGGACTCGGGCCGGACGGGAGAATGTCGAACAGTAGAATAAAAAGGGAAGCCTCGGACAAAGCCTTCAAAAGAATCCTGACTCAGAAGGGGTTTGAAAACAAGACCTTGCAAAGTTATGGCTTTCATTGTAATTATGATTAATGAAACCTCACGGAAAGCGGATCTTTTCCAGACCAGCCCCTGTGCAGACACAGCGATCCACGGCCCCTGTCGCGGTGCTGCCCGTCGCGATACGACCGGTTGCGCCCAAGGCGGCACCGAAACTGGAACTCGATCCCTACCGTGCTGAAGAGACGATCCGGCAGCTCGAAAAGGTCGTCTCGGAGTTCATGATCCAATACCCGAGCCACACCCAGCGTATTCCGGCGCTGCGTCAGGGGGAGCATCCGCTCATCGCCTTCGTGCGCTCCATGGCCGCCTCGATGTCGGCAAAGCAGGAGCAGCTGGAAAAGCTCAATCAGGATGTGATCGAGGCCGCAAACGAAAAGGAACGCTTTTTCGCGAATATGAGCCATGAGGTCCGGACTCCGATGAACGGGATCTTCGGAATGGTCAATCTCCTCCTCGAGATGAATCTGGACCCTATCCATCGCGAGCATCTCGAGACGATCCACAGCTCTTCCGAGTCTCTCCTTAACATCCTCGACGACATCCTCGACTATGCGAAGCTCAACGCAAACGAGATGCCGCTGAAGCCGCGGACCTTTGAGCTGCAACGACTCATCCGCGATGTCCTGCTCGTTTACAAAGCCACCGCTGACACCCGCGAGATCGAGATCTCCGCGACGATATGCGAATCGCTACCCGAGGCCTTTGTCGCGGATGACCTGCGGCTAAAGCAGATCCTTTCCAACCTCGCTAGCAATGCAATCAAGTTCACCGACGCGGGCGCGGTCACGGTCACGGTGCAGTCGTTGAAAAAAGGGGACCGCGACCAGCTCCTCTTCCAGGTCCGCGACACCGGGATAGGGATCAGCGAAGAGGCCGGGCTGACTCTCTTCTCCCCCTTCCGCCAGATCGATTCGAAAGATGAGCGCTGCTACAACGGCACCGGTCTCGGCCTTGCCATTTCAAAGAATCTCGTCGAGCTGATGGGAGGACGCATCTGGTTCGAGAGCGAGCCGGGCGTCGGGTCGAGCTTCTTTTTCACGATCGACTACCAAAAGCCAGGCGAGAAGACCGAGGATCTCGTCAGCCGCCGCAAGCTGCCACCGCCGGAGTCCTGGAACCCCCGCGAAAACGGTCGCTCCCGCGTGCTCCTCGTCGAGGACAACAAGGTGAACCAGAAAGTGGCGCGGCTCACCCTCGAGCAACTCGGGTGCGACGTTATGGTCGCCGGGAACGGCAAGGAGGCTGTCGACCTGGCCGAGGGACCGCTCCATTTTGACCTCATCCTCATGGATGTGAACATGCCGGTGATGAACGGACTCGACGCCACAGTCGCGATCCGCAAGCTCGACCATGCGAATGCGAGAGCACCGATTTTCGCGATGACCGGGATGGTCTTCGACGAGGACCGCGAGCGCTGCTTTGCCTCGGGAATGGACGACGTCATCACCAAGCCATTCGATATCAACGACCTGCGACACCGTGTCGGCGAGCTCCGGGCCGCCCGCGGCGGGGATATGGCCCTGACTTCCTGAAGCACTCGCGCGTTCCTTGGCGAAACCCCCGCGGCGGGGATATTTCACTGGCGTTTTTGTTTCATTTCGCGAGGATGGGGCCGCATGCACCTCGACCTACGCATCTTCAGCGGAACCGCCCACCCCGAACTCGCCGACGAAATCGCCGGATGCTTAGGCGTGCGACGGTCGGACGCGACCGTGAAGAGCTTCCCCGACGGGGAGACCTTCGTGAAAATCAACGAGAACATCCGCAAACGCGACATTTTCATCGTGCAGCCCACCTGCCCGCCGACGAACCAGAATCTGATGGAGCTGCTCATCATGGTCGATGCGGCGAGACGGGCAAGCGCCGAGAGCATCACCGCCGTGATTCCCTTCTTCGGATACGCCCGTCAGGACCGCAAAGACCAGCCGCGAGTCCCCATCACCGCGAAGCTCGTCGCCAATCTCCTCACCGCTGCCGGCGTCACTCGCGTCCTCACGATCGACCTGCACGCGGGCCAGATCCAGGGCTTCTTCGACATCCCCGTCGATCATCTCTATGCGATGCCGGTGCTGATCAAATACTTGCGTGAAAAAGGCGTCTCGGAGAATCTCGTCGTCGTCTCCCCCGATGTCGGCGGGATGAAGATGGCCCACGCCTATTCCAAGGCGCTCGGCACTCCTCTTGCGATCGTGGCAAAAAACCGGCTCAGTGCCACCGAGGTCGAGGCCATCAGCCTAATCGGCGAGGTCGAAGGCAAGGACGTCCTCCTCGTCGACGATATATCGGAAACAGCCGGAACCCTCACTTCGGCCGCCAGGCTACTGCGTCAGAGGGGGGCTAAGCGGGTTTTTGCGGGTGTCTCGCACGCCGTCCTGGGCGAACAAGGCCGCCAGCGAATCGCCGACTCGGACATTGAGGAGTTGATCTCGACGAACAGCACCCCCTACGCGGTCGGTCCGAAAGTGAAGACCGTGAGTGTCGCCGAGATCCTCGCCGAGGCGATCCGCCGGATCCACCTGGGTGAGTCCGTGACATCTCTTTTTGACATTTCCTGAGTCGTCGCGTAGATTTCGCGCCCCCAAAGCAGGGGCGGGCCTCAGAGGGCCCGGATCAACTTCAGAAACACACCGGAAAGATGGCTAAACAAGAAACACTTCAAGCCGAAAAGCGCGACGTCAAAGGCACCACCGCTTCGAAAAGACTGCGTCGCACCGGTGTCGTTCCGGCCGTGATCTATGGATCCAACCAGCGCGAGTATATGATCCAACTCGACTCGAAAGCCTTCTTCGACCTTGCCCGGAAGCAGGCCAGCCACAACTTCCTCGTCAATCTCGAGATCGCCGGCGCCAACGAGAAGACCAAGCTCGCGATCGTGCAGGACATCCAGCGCGATCCCCTCAATGGATCTCTCATCCACGTCGATTTCCGCGCGGTCAGCGAGACCGACACGATCCACGCTTCCGTCCCGATCGAGCTCCGCGGTGAGCCCATTGGCGTGAAAACCGGTGGTCTTCTCGAACAGCTCGTCCACGAGATCGAAGTTTCGTGTAGCCCTTCCAATCTCCCCGAGTCCATCATCAACGACGTGGAATCCCTCAAGCTCGGCCAGTCACTCAAAGTCTCGCAGCTCAATCTGCCCAAGGGCGTGACCGTGAAGCTCGACGGCGAGGTCCTCGTCGCCCTCATCACCCAGACCCGCGCCTCGGTCTCCGAAGGCACCGGCGGTGCCGAGGAAGGAGCTGCCGGTGAAGCGGCAGAAGAGGCGACCCCGGAGGCGTGAAACTCTCACTGCCTCCCTTCCAGGTGAACCCTTTGCAAAGCCCCGGTGAAAGTCGGGGCTTTTTGCTGCCCGGATGACGACACTTCCCCTCGTCTCTGTCGTGATGCCGGCGCGCAATGCGGCGTCGACGATAGCGGCGGCCATCGGGAGTCTCCAGCGACAGGATCTCCCCGATCTCGAGATCGTGCTCGTCGATCACGACTCGAGTGACGAGACCTATTCTCTCATGCGGGAAAAGGCGGCGAGCGACCCGAGGATACGGCTTTTCCAGTGCCGGGGCACTTTCGTCGAAGCGGCCAATCTGGCCTGGCGTGAGTCCTCCGGACAGCTCATTGCCCGCATGGACAGCGACGACGTGGCCGCACCGGAACGAATCCGACTCCAGCGCGACCTCCTTCTTTCGCGCCCCGACCTCGCTGCCTGCGGCACCCTCGTGCGCATCCTCAAACGCCACGGCGACGGCCGATTCTCTCCACCCGACGGCGGTTATCTGCGCTACGAGAAGTGGATCAACTCCCTCGTCGAGCCTGACGAGATCGCCGCCGAGCGCTTCATCGACAGCCCCATGCCCAATCCCACGACGATGGTGCGCCGCGAGGCCCTCGAGGCAGTCGGCGGCTACCACGAACCGGTCTGGGCCGAGGACTACGATCTCTGGCTGCGCCTCCTCGAGGGCGGATTTCGCCTCGGGAAAGTGCCGCAAGTGCTCCTGGACTGGCACGACACCGAGGGGCGCTCGACGCGGACGGTGGAGCGCTACTCACAAGCCCGATTCCAGGAGGCAAAAGCCCACTACCTCGCCCGCCTCCCCGCCGTGAAGGCACTCGGGGTGGTCGTCTGCGGCGCGGGACCGATCGGAAAAGAAATGGCCGCCCTACTCCGCAGGGAGGGCATCGGGATACACGCCTTCGTCGAGGTCAATCCCCGGCGCATCGGCAATCTCATCGCGGGCACGCCGGTCTACGGGACCGACCGCCTCGGCGAGTTTGCGGGAAAGGCCATCCCCCTCCCCGCCGTCGGACGCGGGAGCGGGCGCGAGACCTTGCGACGCGACCTGCGCACCGCCGGATTCATCGAGGGCGAGACCTTTTTCTGCGTCGCGTAAAGTGGCATCTTCGCCTACCTTTCGCCTCGTCGCCGATTTATCGACAATGGATCAACGAACCCGCTTCAGACCCTGTATCGACCTCCACGAGGGCCACGTGAAACAAATCGTCGGCGGCACGCTGGATTCCGCCTCGGAAGCCCTGCGGACGAACTTCGTGAGCGACCTGCCCCCGTCCTGGTATGCCGAGCTGTATGCGAAGGACGCGCTTCGCGGTGGCCATGTCATCAAGCTCGGCCCCGGCAACGACGAGGCCGCCCGGAACGCTCTCGCCGCCTACCCCGGTGGACTCCAGATCGGCGGCGGGATCGCACCGGGCAGCGCCGCACCGTGGCTCGCCGCCGGGGCCTCGCATGTCATCGCGACCTCGTGCCTCTTTGACGCAGAGGGGCATTTTCAAGAAGACCGACTCGCCGCGCTCGTCGCCGAGGTCGGCCGGGACCGGCTCGTCATCGACCTCAGTTGCCGTCGTCGCGGGGACTCGTGGATCGTGGCGATGAACCGCTGGCAGACCCTCACCGACCTCGAGATCACCGAGTCAACCCTCGATTCACTCGCCTCCTCGTGCGCCGAGTTTCTCATCCACGCCGCCGACGTCGAGGGAAGATGTGAGGGCATCGACGAGGCCCTCGTCGCCTTTCTCGGGGAATGGGGCGGACGCCCCCTCACCTACGCGGGCGGGGCCGCCTCGCTCGCCGATCTCGAGTGGGTCCAGCAGCTCAGTGACGGCCGCGTCGATCTCACGATCGGCAGCGCCCTCGACATTTTCGGCGGCACCGGCGTAAGCTACGAAAGCTGCGTCGCCTACAACCGGGCACGCTGAATCGTCCTATTTGCGCTCTTGCCCCTTTGCTCCCGAAAGAAGACATTCCAAGACATATTTCCCCGTACCTGCCGCTTTACTCATCCATGATGCTCCGCACCGTCTCCCTTCTCTGCCTGCTCGCTACAGGATTCCCCCGTCTCCTCACCGCCGCCGACGCGATTCCGCTCCCTCAAGAGGGCAGCGACATCCCCGCCGATCCGGCTGTGAAATGGGGACTGCTCGAAAACGGTCTGCGCTACGCCATCCTTCCCAACTCCGAGCCGCCCAACCGCGTCAGCATGCGGCTCTTCGTCGATGCCGGATCCCTCATGGAAAACGATGACCAGCAGGGGCTCGCCCACTTCCTCGAGCACATGGCCTTCAACGGCACGAAAAACTTTCCTCCCGGGGAGATGGTCGAGTACTTCCAGCGTCTCGGCATGGGATTCGGCAATCACACCAACGCCCACACCTCTTTCAACGAGACCGTCTACAAGCTCGAGCTCCCCAACTCCGACGCGGCGATGATAGACGAGGGCATGAAACTCTTCCGCGACTATGCCGACGGCATGCTGCTGCTCCCCGACGAGATCGACGAAGAGCGCGGCATCATCCTCAGCGAAAAGCGTGACCGCGACTCGGTCAGCTGGAGAACTTTCGTCGAGCAGATCAAGTTCGCCTTCCCCGAACAGCGTCTCAGCACCCGCATGCCCATCGGCACTGAAGGGGTCATCAGCGGCGCCCCGCGCGAGCGCTTCGTCGAGTTCTACGAGAACTGGTATATGCCGAGCCGCATGGCCGTCATCGTCGTCGGCGACGTCGAAGTAGCGGCAATCGAGAAGCTCGTCTCGACCCATTTCGCCGACATGGCGGCACGGGAGAAGCGCCCCTCCCCGCCCATGGGCGAGATGGCCAGGCGCGGTTTTGCGACCCACTACCACCATGAGGCCGAGGCCGGCGAAACCTCTGTCTCGATCGAGGTGCTCAAGCCCCGGGTAGATCCCCCCGACAACAGCGAGCGCCGCCTCTACGACCTGAACCTGATGCTCGCCGGTCAGATGCTCGACCGTCGCCTCGAGCGGATCGCAAAAGAGGAGGACGCCCCCATCAGCAGCGCGAGCATGAGAGCGGGTGATTTCTATGACCTCGGCTTTGCTCTCTACAGCTCTATCGACGCCGACTGCAAACCCGAGAATTGGAAGGAAGCCATCGCCGTGATCGAGCAAGAGCTGCGTCGGGCCCTCGAGTTCGGCTTCACTGCGTCCGAGCTGGCCGAGGCCCGCGCCAATGTGCAGCGCATGTATGAAGACGCCGCCAAGCAGATGGGCACCCGCCAGTCCCGCCAGCTCGCTGACCAGATCGCCGACCGCCTCGGCTCGCGCCGCATCTTCACGAACCCCGCCGAAGACCTCCCGCGCGTCACCGCCTCGCTCGAGGCCATCACCGTGGAGAGCTGCCGCGAGCACCTCGCGGGTCTGTGGGGATCTGCCAATGAGACTCTCGTGCTCGTCTCGGGCAACGCCGTCATCGAGGAACCCCTCGCCTCGATCGAGGCGGCTTACAAAGGCAGCCAGGCCATCGCCGTGACCGCCCCCGAAGACAAAGCCGTCGGGGAATTCGCCTACGGGAAGCTTCCCGAGCCGGGCAAAGTCGCCGAGCGCAGCGAGGTCGAAGATCTCGCCGTGACCCAGCTCCGCTTTGAGAACAATGTCAGGGTGAACCTGAAAGTGACGGACTTCGAAGATGAAACCGTCTACGTGAAGGCGAGGATCGGATCGGGCCTGATCACCGAGAAGATTCCCGGTCTCTCCTTCCTCCTCGGCAGCACCTTTACCAAAGGCGGCCTCGAGGCCCACAGCGACGACGATCTCCAGGCCCTCTTCGCCGGCAAGTCGGTCCAGGTGAACTTCTCCGTCGATGACGACGCCTTCACCCTCGCCGGCGAGACGACTCCCGACGCTCTCGGCGATCAGCTCACCCTCATGCGCGCCTATGTCACGAATCCCGGCTTCCGCGACGAGGCGGTCATAGAGTTCAAACGGGCGCTCGATTACCTCTATCAGCAGCTCGAGCGGACTCCGGGTGGATTCGCCCAGGACAAAGTGGCGCAGTTCCTCCACTCGGGCGACACCCGCTTCGGCTATCCGTCACGACCCGAGGTCGAGGCGCTCACCTCCGCGCAGGCCAAAGAATGGGTCATGCCCGAGCTCGCCGGCGGCTACTGCGAGATCACGATCGTGGGCAGCTTTGACAAAGAAGCCGCCATCGCCCAGCTCGCCGCCACTTTCGGCAACCTCGCCGAACGGACCGCGAAGAAGCCCGACTACACGGCCGAGCGTCTCGTGAAATTCCCCGCCGGCACGACGAAGGAGTTTCTCTTTGATTCCGAGATCCCCAAAGCCATGGCGGTGGTGCAGTGGCCCACGATCGACATCTTCGACATCGAGAAGACCCGCCGTCTCGGGATGCTCTCGGCCATCATCGATGACCGACTGCGCGTGAAGATCCGCGAAGAGCTGGGCGACGCCTACAGCCCCTTCGCCCACAATCTGCCGAGCGATACATGGACCGACTACGGCTACCTCTTCGCCTCGGTCACGATCGATCCCGCCCAGGCCGGACCCGTCACCGAAGTCGTCACCGAGATCGCGAAAGATCTCGCCACGGGCAACAGCATCACCGCAGACGAACTCGAGCGGGCCAAGAAACCCCAGGTCACCTCGATCGTGGAAATGCGCCGGACGAATCGCTACTGGATGAGCAGCGTGATGGAGTCTTCGCAGGAGTATCCCGCGCGCCTCGACTGGTCCCGCAGCTTCGTCGACGACTATCAGAACATCACCGTCGATGAGGTCAACGCCCTCGCGACCGAGTTCCTCAAGTCCGAGAGGCAGGTCAATGTCATCATCAAACCCTCCCCCGCTGTCCCCAAAGCGGCAGAGTGAGGCAGGGCCCGGACCCTGTCAGGTCAGCGAGTCAACCCTGTTGCCCTCGGCAACGCCCTCGGCAACACCTTCTCTCTTTTCACGGGAGCGGGCCCACTGGGACATCAGGTAGATGAGGAGGATACAGTTCAGCACCTCCGAGTCGTAGAAGGTGTTCTCGAAAAGCCCTGCGACAAAGAAGGCTCCGATGAGTGGCACAAAAAGCAGGGCATAACGACTACGCCGCATTTCCCGTACCCAGGCATAAGAAAAGCCGAGGAAGGCGATGCCGCCAAAGACTCCGATGGAGGCGAAGGACTCGAGGATGTTGTTGTGGGCGTGACTTTTGAAATAGATCAACCGCGGTTTTTTCCCTAGTATTCTGACGAGATCTTTTTCAAATCCGTAGCGCTCTTTCAACTCCGCCGAGTGCAGCTCGAAATTCCGGTAGCCCCAACCGAAGACGGGGCGCTCGACAACACTCAGCGCGGCGGCACGCCACTGGTTCACCCGGATCGTTGATTTCGCCTCGAGATATCGGGCGCCGTCGTAGTAGGCGAAGACCGCCCCGACGATCCCGATGAGGACCACGAGGAGAAAGAGTTTGTACGAGCGCATCACTGCGTAGATCGTGAATCCGGTGATCACCCCCAGCATCGCCCCGCGCGTGTAGGTCAGGTAGAGGCCCGCCCCGGCGAGGAGGAGCGCCAGGATCAGAGCCCAATAAGGAACGCGGGTGATTTTTCCCCAGAGCTTCGGTGAGAGGAAGAAGACGGCCAGCGCCACGACGGAAAACTGGAGCACGTTCGCAAAGGTCATGACTTGCCCGTAGAAACCGGAGAGCCGGCGGATATCCACGACATCCTGACCGCGGAAAGGATGCTCTTCCGTCGCCCAGGCGATCATGCCGACGATGACCGCGAGGATGAGCGGGACGAGCCATGCGAGGACGAGGGAATCGCGTCGCCATTTTACCTCGAGATTGCCCCGCACCAGTCCGGGGATCATGAGAACGAGCAGGACCATCACGAAATAACGGAGCTTTCCGAGATGCTCGAGCGGGTCGGCGATGTCGGGCAGATTGGCGAGGATCGAAACAACCGAAGCAAGGAGGTAAAAGGCGAGCCAGCGGGCACTGGAGCCCAGCTCGCGCCAGTGCAAAGTGCGCCGCCCGCCTTCGACAAAAGCCATCACGAGGCTGATAATGATGATGACCTGCCCGACGGCTATGAACTTCGTCCCGAAAAACATCCCGAGGAAAAGGCAGAAGAGACCGGCCGCAAAAAGGCTCGCAGCGGAGAACCATTCCTTGAAACGCATGGCGGGGAGAGCGGACATGGGAGATTCGGTGGCGAAGTCCGGCGTCAGACGACGGGGCGGACCTCGAGTAGCAAAGAGCCGCGGATGAGACGGTGGGCATACTCGCGGAGCGCCTGGCCGTCGCCGTCATCGATCATCTCGAGCACCTTGCCGAGATCGACAGACTCGGCATCCTCGCTGGCGTTTTTCTTCACGACCCAGATACGGTCCATGTCAGTGCGGACGACATTCTCGTCGTCGGTGAGGAGCTCCTCGTATTCTTTCTCCCCGGGCTTGAGGCCGGTGTAGATGATGGGGATGTCGACATCGGGCACGAAACCGGAGAGCTCGATCATGCGGCGTGCCATGTCATCGATCTTCACCGCCTCGCCCATTTCGAGCACGAAGATGCGCCGATCTTCCGGGATCGCCCCGGCCGCGAGGACGAGCTCAACGGCCTCGGGGATAGTCATGAAAAAGCGGGTCACTTCCGCGCTCGTGACCGTGACCGGACCACCCCGCTCGATCTGCTCACGAAAGATGGGGACGACGCTGCCATTGCTCCCGAGGACGTTGCCGAAGCGCACCGCTTTGCAGCAGGTTCCTTTCTCCGGCCTCTCGATGACGAGGCGCTCGGCGAGGCGCTTGCTCGCGCCCATGAGGCTGGTGGGACGCACCGCTTTATCCGTGGAGATGAGGACAAAGTCCCGCACCCCTTCCTCCTCGGCGATGCTCACCGCGATCTGGGTGCCCACCACATTGTTCTGGAAGCAGGGCACCGGATTGCGCTCCATCAGATCGACGTGCTTGTAGGCTGCCGCGTGGTAAAAAAGATCGACGCCATCCGCCGCCCGGATCGCGGCCCGCAGCTGCTCGCCGCGCCGGACGTCACCGGCACAGGCGATGACGCGGACCCCTTTCGCCTTTGCCTCATCGGCGATCTCGCGCTCGATTTTGAAAAGGTGGAACTCGCTGATCTCGTAAAGAACGATCGTCGCGGGCTGGTAGCGCAGGAGTTGCCGGCAGATCTCCGACCCAATGCTGCCGCCAGCGCCCGAGACGAGGATCTTCTTTCCGCCGAGCGTCTTCGAGAGGAGATCCGAGGCGATCTCGTAGGGAACACGTTGGAGCAGATCCTCGATCGCCACCTTACGTATCCCGCTGACGCTCAACTTGCCCGAGGCGAGTTCGTCGATCGAGGGGATGACGCGGTAGTCGCAGGCGAGCTGCCGATCAGAGAGGTCGTCGATGACGCTGCGAATGCGGGCCGGGCCGGTGAAGGGCGGCAGAAAGAGGAGCGTCGAGACATTGAGCCGGTCGACAAGTTCACCGACATTGTCCACCCCCGAATAGATCCGCACCCCCCGGAGCTGCGAGCCGTGGTGCTGCCGGTCATCCGAGACGAGCCCGACGACCCGGCCGAGCTCGGAGGCGTGCTTTTGCATGCCGCGGAGGAGGGCGTCGGCCTCTTCGGGATCACCGATGAGGAGCAGTCTCTTCGTCGTGAACTTGCGCGAGCGCCGGTTCTGCGAGGTCTCGCGGGAAAGCCGCACCATGCCGCGGCCTCCGATTTCCCAGAGCAACAGCAGCAGAAAGGTGACGACGAGAACCGATCGCGGATAGAGCTCGAAGGAGTTTCCTCTCACCAAATAGATCGAAGTCGCCGCCAATCCCGTCCCGACGCCGAAGGCCACCGTCGTGATGAGGCAGTCCCGCAGGGTGAAAAAGCGCCAGAGCCCCTGATAGAGGCGGAAGATTAGAATGCAGGCGACGTAGGCGAGGATCACCCAGGGAAGCGTCTGGCGAAAAATGGCCCAGCGCCAGTCAGCGACATCGAAATCAAAGCGGAGCTGAAAGGCGCAGAAATAGGCTCCAAGGATGCCGGCAAGGTGAAAAACAAAGGCCAGGACGCGTCGCAGGACGATGCTCTCCTCAAAATATCGGTATGCCGCGCTCATTCTCTCTCAGGCCCTCACGAGGATGACCCTAAAAACAAAAAAGTCCCGCCACAAGCCGGGACTTTCCACCATTTTTCTGTCAGGTTCGCCGGGGTGAGACCCCGAATCAGGCCGGTTTTACCCGGTCTTCCCTTCCAGCCCCCAGCAATGTGTACCATAGCAGCCGGATGTCATACCCGAAAGATCGCTTCGCGAGGTACTCGGCGTCGCACTCGGCGAGGCGGACGGGGTCAGACATATCGATTCCCCGGACCTGCCCGAGGCCGGTGATGCCGGGGAGGATCTCGAGAACGCCGCGCGCCTCCCGTTCGCGGATCAGCTCCTCCTGCACGGGCAGACACGGGCGCGGTCCGACGAGGCTCATCTCGCCGACGAGGACATTGTAGAGCTGCGGCAGCTCATCGAGCTTCGTTTTTCGGAGAACGCGACCAATCCCCGTGACGGAGGCCGCGCTGATCTCGTGCGTGGCCGCCTGACGCGTGTTCGCGGCCATCGTGCGGAGCTTGTAGCAGGTGAACTCGCGCCCTTTCAGACCGATTCGCCGCTGCGCAAAGATGGCCGGACCCGGAGATGTGAATCGGATCAACGGTATCAGGACGAGAATGACCGGCGCGGTCAGGAGCAGACCGAACGCAGCGGAAAGGCGATCAAAAAGGGACTTCATGGGATTTCTCTCTCCACCGATCGCCGCATCCCGTCGAGTGTCGCCACGGGCGGTGACCACGCGAAAGCCTCGCGCACACGGGAAGAATCGACGACGAGATCGCCGAAGAGGCCGTCACCCATGCTGCCCCGACCCGCCGCTTTCAAGAGCGTTTTCATCAAAGCGGGAGGAAAAGGGAGCAGCCCGCGCTTTTTCCCGAGAGCCGAGCGTAGGATCGTGACGACCTCGCGCAGTGAAACGACTTCCGTATCCGCGACGTGGTAGGTGCCACTCAGGTCAGAATTGAGGTCCCGGGAGAGGATCGTGAGAATGAGATTCGAGAGATTTCCCATCCCGAGGAAGGACCGACGGTTCCGAACCGAGCCGAAGGGCAGCGGGAGAGGACTGCGGGCGAGCTGGAGTAACTTCGGCCAGTTCCCGCGGGCTCCGGCCCCGTAGAGGAGCGGCGGGCGGAGATTCACCCCAAACTTTCCCACGTCGCGCAGGGCCTCGACGGGAGCCTCGGCGAGGAGCTTGGACTCTCCGTAGGGACCGCTCGGGGCGATCGCCTGATCTTCGGCGAGTCCGGCACCGGTCGCGTATTCAGTGTATCCGGCGGCGGCGATGCTGCTGAGATGAATCAGCGCGGTTACTCCCGAGGCGGCCACGGCAGCCGCGAGGGCGGTCGTGGTGAGAGTATTGCCCTCGTGAAAAAGAGCGGTGAGATCTTCGCCCTTTCGCGCCCTGAGATGGGCGACGCCGGCGGAGTGGACGACGGCATCGACGCCCTCGAGCATCGCGGGATCGACTCGCAGCAGATCGACGACGACGGCACCGGGAGTCTCACGACGCACCCACGGGACGACCTCGTGCCCCGCCCCGCGCAACGCCGCGACGAGGTGCCTCCCGGCAAACCCACCGGCTCCTGTGACGACGATTTTCACAATCAGGTGGGGGTCTTGAGTCGCTTCAGGACACCGTTGGCGGCGTAGCAGAAGAAATAGAAAATCCGGCCGGGAAAGGCGACTTGTTCGATTCCGAGATAGAGGCGGAAGACTTGCCTGGCCATCCCGATCTTTGATCCGCTGATCTGGCCCTCGCGGATGCGGTAGTGGACAAACACCTCTTCCATCCCCCGCGAGAGGAAACCGCGGTCGAGGAGGGTGAGCCAAAGATCCGTGTCCTGACAGAGCCGGATGTTTTTGAAGCTAATGGCGCCGATCTGCTCCCGGTCGATGAGACTGGTCGACATCCCGATCTCGGTGTTGCGCATGTAGGAGCGCAGGTCAACGCGATCCGAGGCCTTGACGCCGCCGGGGAGAAATTGTCCTGACTCATCAACGAAACGATAGGACGAATGCACCATCGCCGCGCCTGTCTCACGGGCGTGGGCGACCTGACGCTCCAACTTTTCCGGCACCCAGTAATCATCCGAATCGAGAAAGGCGATGTAGTCTCCCCGCACCCGCTCGAGTCCCGCATTGCGCGCCCCCGCCGCGCCGAGATTTTTCTCGAGCCGCACGGGAACGAT
>Ga0105052_10005003_pt1 | contig 14222 bp, 14 predicted proteins | sample FRY03_FD_78094 | JGI IMG/M metagenome (GOLD analysis project Ga0105052, IMG submission 78094) | Freshwater microbial communities from Lake Fryxell liftoff mats and glacier meltwater in Antarctica - FRY-03 | ecosystem: Environmental > Aquatic > Freshwater > Ice > Glacier meltwater ... | reverse complement strand
ACGCGATAAATCGCGTCTTTACGTGAATTCGTGTTAACGTCCATGGAGACGCATTCAATGCGTCTCTACGAACCACCTAATTTTTGAAGATTCTGAAGGTCATTTTCTATCGAAAGAATAAGCAAACAGGTTGCCGTACAAAACACTGGACTTGTGATGCAATGGTGTCCGTTCCAGCTTCCATCCTGATTTTGAATTTTCACCATTTTACCTGAAATATCATCGTACCAGTTTCTCCACGAATTGTCTTTAGCAATCACCAATCCTTCGCCCGTTTGAAGGAAGCTGATGAATTCTTCACCGCCATTATTGCCGAAACCGCTCATTACATCTTCGCGTTGGGCTGTGCGTTTGGCACTTTCATAGATTTTATGGGTAGTTTCCGCCTTAATCGCCTCGCTTTCGGCAAAACCCGCCTTCCGAAGATTCTCAGTAGTAACATCTTCAGCATCTTTTATCAAACCTTGTTCTTGAGCAAGTTGCATTCGTTCATTCACCTGTCTTGCATCTTTCGCAGCCGAGCGGGCCGATCCTGAAACCGAATAAAGCACCACGCCTGCCCCACGGTCGGTATTAACATTCCCGGTTTCTGCATCAAAATTGCTAATTTGGTATTCCTTTGCTTTGCTCAGTTTTTTGGAATCAACCTTTGCCCCTGCATATTCTGCTGCTTCCAAGGCGTTAGTAGCCAATGATGATTGCAGCACACCAGCCCAACCTGCACCTTTCGTACTGCCATCAGTCATTTGTCCGTTCTGAATTTTGACAACACAAATGTTCAAAGCTTCTTGAATCCGTTTTCTCATCGGGTCGTTTAGAGAGAGTTTTTCCAACAGATTGGTGAGAAATTGAGAAGCCAACACCACATCAATGTTCTGCCCAAGCTTGGTTTGTATCTGCGTGTTCTCCAGCGATGTAATGTTTAACGAATTTGGGTTTGAGTTTTCCACTTCTTTCAATATAAATTGAACCGCCTTTGCCAGCTGCTTGCTGTATGTCCCCTTATCGAGCGTACTTCCGTTCCGAAGTAGCGCCATCCCAACCATTGCTGTGGTTGCAGGGTCGGCTTTTACGGCATGCGGATCCATTTCTGTCTGTCTGTAATGACTTCCCGAGCCCCAGCCACCATTTTCTTGTTGCGCGGCCGTCATCCATCCCATTGCGTGGTCAATTGATGTGATAACCTTGTCGGGAGTTTTGAACTGAGCGTAATTCTCCGTGGTTTCAATTCCCATCATCGAATTAAAGACACAACTTTTTTCGCGCTCCTGTTGCCTTGGTTGAAAAATTTCAGGGAAAGTGGAGTAAAGGGTGATGAAAATAATGGTTGATACAGAACTGATAATGATTGCAAGCGTTTTCATGATTGTAGATTTTTAGGTTAAACTTTCTCTTTGGATGCAGCGATTTTTGGAATTCCATAAACCGTGGCCTTTAACATCAAAACACAGAGAGGCCTCACTGTATTATTTATGAGCGCCATGTTTTTAGTTAAGAAAAGTTATGCGGAAATGTCTTAGTCGCAGGGAAACGAGATTGCTATTTAAATTGAGCCAATTTGAATGATAAATGGCTTTTTTGAAAAGTTATTCTAGCGAAGGAAGTTCACCTTTGTCAAATGTTAGTTGTAGCAAGAGTGACCGACAACCGACAATTACAACGAATATATCTTTCCTAATTTGAGCCAAGATGATTGACCAATATCTAAATATTCGGAAAAGAACAGAAGAAATCTGTGCCCCGCTAAAGACAGAAGATTACAACGCGCAAGTGGCTTTACATGCCAGTCCTGCCACATGGCAATTAGGTCACACAGCATGGTTTTTCGAGGAGTTTGTCCTCAGCAAGTATGTTGAAGGATACGAACGCTTCCAAGACAATTGCGCTTTTGTCTTCAACAGTTATTACAACAATATCGGTGATAGAACTCAACAAGATAAGCGTGGTGAAATTGACTTTACAATAGAAGATGTCTACGCCTACCGAAAGTATGTGGATGAACACATGGAGCAATTGCTCAAAACTGAATTCCCATCTGAAATTGATGCTTTACTCGATATTGGGATGAACCATGAACAACAGCATCAGGAATTACTGATTACGGATTTGAAATTCATGTTCAGCCGAAAGAAACCGGATGGTATTTACAAAGCTGACGGAAGTCTCGTTCATTCTCCAAATCGCGACAATGGCTGGTTATCAATTTCAGAAGGTGTTTATGAAATAGGCCATGTAGGCGATGGTTTTTGCTACGATAATGAGTTAGGAAGACATAAGGTTTATCTGCACAATTTCGAAATCAGCAAAGCACTGATAACAAATGGCGAATTCATCGAATTTATTGAAACGGGCGGTTATCAAGATTTCAACCTGTGGTTGGATGAAGGTTGGGCGTGGGTGCAGAATGAAAAAATAAGCACACCACTTTACTGGCAGAAAGTTGATGGCGACTGGCATCATTTCACCTTGGGTGGATTAAAAAAAATTGACCCGAACGAAATTCTTTGTCATGTTTCATTTTACGAAGCCACAGCTTTTGCAGAATGGAAAGGAATGCGATTGCCAACCGAATTTGAATGGGAAATTTCATCTGACAAGTTTGATTGGGGTAAACGATGGGAATGGACAAATAGCGCTTATCTCCCCTACCCGAATTTCAGCAAAGCGCCTGGCGCGCTGGGCGAATACAATGGCAAATTCATGATCAATCAAATGGTGTTGCGTGGTGCTTCTGTTGCCACTTCGCCAAACCATAGCAGAAAAACTTACCGCAATTTCTTCCACCCACAATATCAGTGGCAGTTTAGCGGAATACGATTAGCGAAATAATGAGCGATTTTCGATTGATTACAAACTTGGCAAGTTGCAGTTCCTACTTGGAAAGGAGTTGCCGAGGTACGAGGCGGAGGATTTAATATTTAAGCATGGAAAAGACATTTGCAGAAGAAGTAGCAGAAGGCCTGTCGGCAAAGCCGAAATTCCTTTCATCAAAATACCATTATGATGATGAAGGCAGTCGCATCTTTCAAGAGATAATGGCCATGCCAGAATACTATCTCACAGACTGCGAGATGGATATTATGAAGAATTGCGCTGTTGAGATTTATGAAGCAACTGGTTTCAAAAAGCACTTCAATATTATTGAGTTAGGTGCTGGTGATGGCGCTAAAACCAAAGAGCTTCTACGAAACTTGTTGGCTATCAACGCTGACTTCACCTACGTTCCAATTGATATTTCTGAAGAGGCAATCAACCTGCTTGTAGAAAGCATGAACCAATCTCTTCCTGAACTTAAAATGAACCCTCAAGTAGGAGATTATTTTGAAGTAATGGGAAAAATAGAAGCCGAAGAAAACTGCTCAAACCTTGTACTGTTTCTTGGGTCAAACATTGGCAACTTTAGGCCAGAATGGGCTATTGACCTTTTACAGCATATAAATAAGCATATGCGCTCTGGAGACAAATTAATCGTTGGCTTCGATTTGATGAAAGATCCTAATTTGATTAGAAGTGCTTACGATGACCCGCATGGCATAACCGCACGTTTCAATCTGAACCTGCTTACCCGTATTAATCGCGAATTGGGCGGAAATTTTAAAGTCGATCAGTTTGGATTTTACAGTTTTTACAATCCAGCGAATGGTGATGTACGTAGTTTCTTGTATAGTCTTGAGGAACAGGTAGTAGAGATTAAGGAAACGGGCAGGTCTTTCAAATTTGAGAAAGACGAAATGATTTGGACCGAACTTTCAAAGAAGTATTCGCCAGAAGGAATTGAAAAATTAGGAGAGGATGCTGGTTTCAAATTCCAACAGCATTTTCTGGATAGTAAAGGATATTTCTCAGACTCGCTTTTTGTGAAAGCTTGATCAGCGATTATCGAAATTGGCTGTTAGGAAATTCTACCCATGACGACTTAAATGCAACATTAAATTAAGAACTATAAGGAAAATGGAGGACTACATAAAAGCCGAAGCACAGATACATGTGGCTTCGCAAATGATTTCGCTAACTGGCAAAAACCTCATTGAGAAAAACCCAGACGATAGCCACACCACGGCTAAATGGAATGCGGAGAAGAAATTGATTGTTGGTCGTGATTTTGAGTTGAACGGAAGCACATATTCTGTTTTTGTCGACCCCGTCAATTTCGCTTTGGGTTTGACGAAAGATGGTGGGGAAACAAACCGAGTTTCGTTAGATGGTTTGACGTACATACAAACGGTTGAACCTTGGAAGAAATGGCTTATCGAAGCAGGATTTGAAGGAGAATTAGATTTAAAACTGCATTACGAATTACCTGATAACGAACCGTATAAATTCGGTGCATTCGCGAAGCCAGAGGAAGCGACTTTAAAGCAATGGGCGAAAAACAGAACCATTGCCACTAACGCGTTGAGTGCTTAGACAGAAGCGGTTGGTGCTCTCTCCGAAATCAACATTTGGCCGCATCATTTCGATAGTGGAACCTACTACGAATTGCATAAAACTGAGGGAGCAACTGACCGTTCAATCGGTGCGGGTTTCAATCCAGCTGATGATATGGTTGATGAACCTTACTTCTACATCTACGGTTGGTATAAAGACAACAAACTCGACTATTCTGACAAGCCAGAATTAGTGAACGGAAAATGGATAATGGAAAATAGGGAAGGCGCAGTTCTTCCAATCACCGAAGCGGCTGATGAAAAAGCAGTAAATGCTTTCTACGAAACCACTTCTTTATACTTAAAAAACAAACTAAAATGAAAGCAATTTGGAATGGCCAAGTTTTGGCCGAAAGCGACAAAACGGTTGTAATTGAAAACAACCACTATTTTCCTTCGGATTCGGTGAACATGGAATTCTTTAAAGCATCTGATTACCACACGGTTTGCCCTTGGAAAGGAACAGCTTCCTATCATTCGATTGAAGTAAACGGGCAAACAAACAAAGATGCCATGTGGCATTATCCCCAAACAAAAGATAGTGCTAAGGTTATTGAAGGAATGTATGCCTTTTGGAAAGGCGTTGAAGTAACTGCGTAATGAAAGAACCAAAAGCAATTGCCAAATTCTCGGAACTAGAGAACAGAAAGCCAGCTCATGCGCAAGTCGAGAACATTGATTTGGTTTTGGTACGATATGAAGAAAAAGTGAGCGTGCTTTATGGCCGCTGTCTCCATCGTGGAGCGCTGATGTCTGACGGAAGCGTGCAGGGAGACAACCTCATTTGTGGATTGCACGGATGGGATTACCGAATTGACACGGGCGTTTCCGAGTACAATAATGCCGAGGCACTAAACAAATTCACTACTGAAATCAAGGGTGATGATGTGGTTGTTGATCTAGCAGAAATCCGAGAATTCGGGGTTAAGTATCCGCAGCCATTTAACCGAGAAAGCTATTTAGGCGATTATGCCGATACGCATCCAGAAGCTACTGAACAGCATACTAGCTTTATTCAGGAATTGGCCAAAAATGGTCTGAATAATGTCGGGCACCATGGGCCAACTGCGGCCATGGGCGTTGATCGCACCACACTTCCGAGGTGGGAAGATATTCAGTTTCTTCCCGCTCAGGTGGCAAGACGTCCGCTGTTGGATGAAGAACATGTCTCTACCAAAGTTGTGATTGGCCCAAGAGCTAAAAAACCACTAGAATTGGACATTCCATTGTTCGTTTCGGATATGAGTTATGGTGCGCTCTCGCGCGAAGCGAAAATTGCTTTGAGCAAAGGAGCCGAAATGGCTGGAACAGGAATCTGTTCTGGCGAAGGCGGAATGCTACCTGCCGAGCAAGAAGCAAACAGTCGTTATTTCTACGAATTGGCATCGGGCAAATTCGGTTTTAGCTGGGATAAAGTGAAGAAAGCACAAGCTTTCCATTTCAAAGGCGGACAAGGAGCAAAAACAGGAACAGGTGGTCATTTACCAGGGAATAAAGTAAGTAAGGAAATTGCTGAAGTACGCGGGTTGAAAGAGGGCGAAGATGCCATTTCTCCAGCAGCATTTCCCGACCTTAAAACAGTTGATGATTTCAAGAAAGTAGCGGAAGAAGTTCGTGAGAAAACAGGAGGAATTCCTGTAGGATTTAAACTCAGCGCAGCAAGAATTGAAGCAGATATTGACTTTGCGTTAGCCGTTGGAGTTGATTACATCATTCTTGATGGACGCGGTGGCGGAACTGGTGCGGCACCAACTATTTTGAGAGACAACATCAACGTTCCAACCATTCCAGCTTTGGCGAGAGCCAGAAAGCATTTGGATGCGGTTGGCGCCAAAGACATCACATTGGTAATTACAGGCGGATTGCGTGTTGCAGAAGATTTTGCCAAGGCGATGATGATGGGCGCAGATGCTGTTGCCGTTTCCAATTCTGCTTTACAGGCCATTGGTTGCTTGGGAATGCGCGCTTGCCACACCAACAACTGTCCGGTAGGAATTGCAACGCAAAAAGAGAACTTACGTCAACGATTGGTTATTCAAAGTTCAGCAAAGCAATTGAGTAATTTCTTTGGAGCTACCACCGAATTGATGCAGGTAATTGCTCGTGCGTGCGGCCATTCAGATTTCAATCAATTCAGCAATGAAGACCTCAGCACTTACAATTGGGACATGCATAAGCTAACGGGTATTCCGTATGCTGGGGTTAATCCCTAAAATCGGTTAACTGAAAAATATTGGTCGAATCTCACTTTCTTTGAGGCATGAAAACGACCAACGCCATTCTCTTCTCGCTTGCCATCATTTTGGCAGCCTACTTTCTCGGAAACGCCTATGTAAAGCGTGCCGAAACCCAAGGAACCATCAGTGTAACAGGTCTTGGGTCGGAAGATTTTGTCTCTGACCTAATTGTTTGGGAAGGCCGATTTGTGCGTGAGAGCAGAAACCTGCAAGAGGCCTATTCTGCTTTGGAAAAAGACAAAATGGTAATCAGTGAATATCTGTTGTCTAAAGGAATCAAACCAGAAGAACTTGTTTTCAAGGCCGTTAATACTTCCGAAAAATCGCAGCCTAAATACCAGAATGGCGATTACATTGGGCAGGAATTTGAGGCATTTCAATTGAGCCAAAGTGTAGAGATTGAATCGCACGATGTGTTGAAAGTGGAAGAACTTTCGCGCTCCATTACCGAATTAATGAACAAAGGCGTTCAGTTCTATTCGGAAGCTCCGCGCTACTATTACACCAAAATGGCCGATCTGAAAATTGAGATGATTCGCAAAGCTTCGGAGGATGCCCGATTGCGCTCAGAGACAATTGCAGCCAATTCGGGAGGTGAACTTGGGAATCTTCAGACCGCAACAATGGGCGTTTTTCAGATAACAGGTCAGAACTCCAACGAGGATTACAGTTGGGGAGGTGCTTTCAATACCCAGGATAAGAACAAGACCGCCAGCATCACCATGCGTTTGGTGTATGGTGTGGAGGATTGAGTTTTTATACTGTAAGTTGAGAGATTTCAACAGAAATGTCTGACATTTCCTTCGGTATCTCAAGAATTCCTATCCGAATATTGAATATTCCCGTTGTAATCTGCCGAATTTGTATCGGAATTATCGGAATTCCTATCGGGCTCAGTCCAACCTCGCTAAAATATATTTCTCACCATGTTGCGTAAGGTCTAGCCCAATTTCCTCCGCCTCTTCACTCACACGAAGTGGAATAATGGCGTTTGTGATGTAATACATAAGGTAAGACCCAAAGAAAGTGAACGTGCAAACAATCACAAGGGCCAGCATGTGATTCAGAAATAGTGTGGTTTCTCCTGTAATTAGTCCACCATCGAGCGCAAAAACTGCAGTAAGAATCATCCCTACAATACCACCAATACCGTGGCACGGAAACACATCTAGCGTATCATCTAATGTTGATTTTGATTTGATGTGAACAGCGATATTGGAAACGATACTTGCAGTAATTCCGATAGCGATGCTCGCTCCAAAACTCACAAAGCCTGCGGCTGGCGTAATGGCCACCAAACCCACAACCGCTCCAATGCAACCGCCCAAAGCGGAAGGTTTTCTTCCACGGGCAGAATCATAAACCAACCACGCCAACATGGCTGATGCTGAAGCCAAATTTGTGTTCACAAAAGCACTTACGGCCAGTTCATCTGCCGCCAAGGCTGAACCAGCATTAAATCCGAACCAGCCGAACCAAAGCAATCCTGTGCCGAGTAGTACGTAAGGAATGTTGACAGGTGTATTTTCTCCATTTTCCTTGTGCACTTTTCTTCTGCCAAAAAACATGGCGCCAGCCAATGCTGCCATTCCTGCCGAGATGTGAACCACCGTTCCGCCTGCAAAATCAAGCACGCCCCATTTGTATAGGAATCCTTCTGGATGCCATGTCCAATGCGCCAATGGCGTGTAAATGAAAAGGCAGAAAAGAATCATAAAAAGCATGTATCCCCAGAACTTGATACGCTCGGCAAATGCGCCTGTAATAAGGGCTGGCGTGATGATGGCAAACTTTAATTGAAACGCTGCGAACAGCACAAACGGAATGCCCGTGGCGATGGTGGAATGGGCGGCAGTACCCACATTATTGAACATGAAGAATGTGCGTGGATCACCAATGAATCCACCGATGCTATCGCCAAAACTCAGACTGAAGCCGACCACGAACCAAAGCACTGTAATCACGCCCAAGGCCACAAAACTCTGAAGCATGGTGGAGATTATGTTTTTGGCCGAAACCATTCCACCATAGAAATAAGAAAGCCCAGGTGTCATTAGCAGCACAAGACCGGAAGCAGAAATGAGCCACGCGATGTCACCCGAATTGAAATCACCTCCTGCAGGATGAACAGTAGGATAAAAAGCCGCAAAAAGCCCGACAAGTATCAGTATAACCAATGCCACGGTGGCGTATGTTCTGCTCTTTTTCTTTCCCATGCATCAAAAATTTGATTGAAACGGCAAATAAACTGAGTTTTATTCAGTCAGACCCCTTAATAATTTATGGGTTCGATAAATATTTTCCACATAATAAATTGGCATCTACTTTGAAACCGGAAAATAAATCAGATTCCGCTGATTGAACTTTCGGATGTAGAACATAGAGGTTTGCTTCTGGTCTCGGCTCGACTTATCCAAATATTCGCGAAGCAGCGCTTGATCTGTCTGAAGCAAACCAGCCATAAGTCTTGGAGAGATGGAATTGAGGTCGCCCGTAGCCAATTGAATAAAATCACCGTTTGAAAAGTCAAGCAACATTTGAATTGGAACTGATTCCTGATAGTAATTGCCTTGCCCATCAAACATCGGATCGTTAAACATTGAAATTCCGCCTGATGGCATCATGGCACCTGGCATGGGTGGCATGAACCGCGTAACGGAAATGATGGCTGTGAAATAACTGTACACACCTATTGTGATTAACGGAAACCAATCGCGGTCTTCCCAACTATTGGAACGCTCAACCGTGTTGATTCCTACATGAATCTTATTGTTGGAGCAGAATCCCCAAATCATATTAACGGACACCTTCCGTTCTTCAAAAAGATTATCGTAATAAAGGATGGAATCGGTATTGAGAACCTGCCACAGATAATCCGTGGCACGAATGTCAAAACTGCTGAGAATGTGCGTTATCGCAATAGGATTGTTGTTCTGGACATCCTGAAAAGAGAGATAAATACCATCCTTAAAAACAAAATCGGAAGTGTATTCAACTTTTTGCTGCGCAAGAGCAGGAAGCGAGAGAGAAAAAAGAAAAACGAAAAATGTGAAAAGGGGTTTCATTCCAAGGGCATGGTAGTTCTTAGAGAATCAACATTCTCTTCAACTTCCTGTTCAATTGGAATTGAATTTTTAACTGAATGATTGGGCAGATACCAGAAATACATCATGGCAAAAGCAAGCAAGAATGCAATGATGCCTGATAGGAGGAACAAACGTTTGAACATTTGGCAAAATTAACGCATCAAAATCATACAATAATTAGTCCTTCCTGTTTATCTCCAATTGCCAAATGGGTCTTATTCAGGAAGCGAATTCCTGCGATGTATGCAAGTAGGGAATCGAAATGATGCCAGGTCTTCATTTGGTCGTGATTTACATTCAAATTAAACTTTTTGGAAACCACCGTAGATAAATCTAGTATGTGCTTATCATCTCCCTTGTACATACTGTCGGAAAGTTCTAGAATTACCGCTTGGTGCTTAGGATATGTCTCAAACACGGTTATTTCCAACTTTTCAAGATAATCTCGAAGCTTCATTGCTCGGGCGGTTAAACCACCTAAAAACATAGGAGACATGGCACCCAACTCGCGATCCGCTTCTCGGTAGAAATAGTCACTGTAAGATTCTTTATCCACATACTTTCCTGGGAGACTCAATGGAGCGTCTAAAAATACAAACTGAGGCTTCAGCAGCTCAAGGTGCTTTACAATGAACTTATCTGCATCTTCTTGATGCTTGCTTGCCCTAAATCTTACCATCTCATTTTGGTAATAAGCTATTACCGTAGTTCCAGCCAACTTACTTCCATAATCAATTCCAACAAATGTTTCCATCTCAATCTTCTTTACCTGAAAAAACAACTGAGGCTCAAGAAGGTTTTAAGTTTTGACTGTATAGTTGAACACACTATCAGAACTTCCGTTAATCATGTTGAATCTCGATACATTTGTCTGACCTATGAAAAATTACCTGTCCCTAGTAAAGTTCTCACACACCATCTTCGCAATGCCTTTTGCGCTGATTGGTTTTTTCATGGCGGTGCAGTTCACTTCGGCCACATTTGAGTGGCATTTGTTAGCGAAAGTGGTGTTGTGCATGGTATTCGCCAGAAACGCGGCCATGGCGTTCAATCGTTACATCGACAGAAATATAGACGAGAAGAATCCGCGTACCGCGATACGCGAAATTCCGGCAGGAATCATCAATGCCAATGCGGCTCTGTGGTTTGTCATTCTCAACTCATCGGCATTCGTTATCACTACCTATTTCATTAACCCGTTGTGCTGGGCACTTTCGCCTGTTGCATTGGCGGTTGTCTTGGGTTACAGCATTACCAAACGGTTTACGGCTTTGTGCCATCTTATATTGGGATTGGGTTTGAGCCTTGCGCCAATCGGAGCCTATTTAGCCGTGGTTGGCGAGTTTCACCTGTTGCCACTTTTATTCTCCTTTGCTGTTCTGTTTTGGGTTGGAGGATTCGATATCATCTATGCTTTACAGGATGAGGAGTTTGATCGAGAGAACGAACTATTCTCCATCCCTGTTTGGTTGGGAAAAGAGAAAGCGTTGAACCTATCCAACGTGCTACACACCATCACGGCAGGATTACTATTTTGGGCTGGAATCATGGGCGATTTTCATTGGCTGTATTGGATTGGTTACACCATTTTTCTGGGCCTGCTCATTTACCAGCACACACTGGTAAAACCGAACGACCTGAGCCGCGTAAACTTGGCGTTCTTTACCACTAATGGAGTTGCCTCAGTTACTTTTGCCTCATTTGTAATCGCTGATTTATTCCTGTTTTGAAGACTGTAATCAAACTCCCAGGCCAATCTATGCCTCAAGCATATTTCGATGTGCGCTACGAAATTCTGAGAAAACCGCTTGGCTCACCCAAAGGTTCGGAAAGACTGGGGGGCGATGAGGAAGCCATTCATTGTTGGGCGGAAGATGAAGACAAGGTGGTAGCAGTTGGCCGCTCACACCTCATTCCCGAAAATTCGGATGGCAGCGCGCTTGATCAGAAAGCAGAAAGTGCTTGTCCACCGTTTGAACCGTTATGTTTTGGCTATAAACCGATGCAAGATGACAGCGGGCTGGAGATTCCTTCAGAAGGATTGCGACCAGCGGTGCAAGTACGCGCCATGGGAACGCTTGATGCGTATCAAGGTCAGGGAATTGCCAGTAAGGTTCTTATTGCATTAGAAAATGAAAGCATCACCGTTTGGAACGCCAAAACAGGTTGGCTGCAAGCACGTGTAGAGGCCATTCCTTTTTATGAAGCCAATGCTTGGTGCTGCTTTGGTCCTGAGTACGATGTGCCAAATGTGGGCCCACACGTAAGCATGTGGAAGAAATTTTAGACCTTGAATCTGTAAACAATCACCATGAGAACACTTTTTACTTTTCTACTTCTAGTTCCGTTTTTTGGCTTTGCACAGCAGGCTTCTGTGAGGGAAATGACCATTGCCAAAGGCGCAACCATCATCATGTCTGAAGAAACGGAAGATTGGGATATTCACCTACAACATCTCGAAGCTCCCAAGCCTGGAGTGAGTGGGCTTCGAGCAGAACTCCACCGTAAAAAGTTGGAGATTATGGAGCGTTATCCTGCAAATTCATCAAGCAATTCGAGGGTTGCGGCTGGGGCTGCCCCACTAGTTGGCACCAATTTTCAAGGAAACAGTTTCAATGGTGTTCCTAACGACAACGATTTGGCCATTTCCAACGACAGCATCATTGTTTCTGTCACAAATTCACGAATTCACATGTACAACGCTATAACCGAGGAGCAGATTCTTTTTCGTTCGTTGGGAAACTTGTCTCAACCACTTGGTGTTTCTGGAAGCAAGTTTGACCCCAAGGTGATTTACGACCCATCAAACCACCGATTCATCATCATTTATTTAAGTGGATTCACATTTGAAACAAGTAATATCATTGTTGCTTTCAGCAAAACCGCAGACCCAACCGCAGAATGGAATTTGTATTCGCTTCCGGGTAATCCGTTGGAGAACGACACTTGGTCGGATTATCCTGTAGTGGGCATTTCGGGTAAAGATTTTTACATCGGAATCAACACGTTTACCAACGGTTCTTCCAATAATTCGGGATTTGTAGAAACCTGCCTTTGGCAAGTTGGACTAAAGGAAGGCTACATCGGATTTGACCTCATTACCAAGTATTACAACGATATTCTTCCTGGTAATAAGGCCGTATTTAACATTACTCCAATTCAAGATGGTGCAGCACCCAGTGGAGAGAACATGTTTTTACTTTCAAACCGAAATACAGACATGGAGAATGATTCCTTGTTTCTCATGGAAGTAACTGGCCGCGTTACAGACCCAAGCGCACAGTTGATTGCAAGAACCATTCGTGCTGCAGTGCCTTACGTGCTTCCAGTTCCAGCCAAGCAAGCGGGAAACAATTGGTTCGATACGAACGATAATCGCGTTTTAGGAGGTTATACACTAAACAATCGACTGCATTTCGTGCAAAGTTGCACCGACCCATCCACCGGAACATCCGCCATTTATTATGGTGTGATTGATGGATACCAAGGTGGCAATCCAACCGCAACAAGCAGAATTTATAGCAATCCGAGTCTTTATTATGGTTATCCAAATATTTCTTGGTCTGGGTTGAATGAGAATGACGAACAATCCATCATCACCTTCAACCATAGCAGCGAAACTGAGTTTGCTGGTTTTAGCGCCATTCATGTCAATGGAAATCTGGAAGCGTCTGAGAGGGTTCAGATTAAAACCGGACTTGGATTCGTGAATGTGATGCAGGATAGCCTAGAGCGCTGGGGCGATTATTCCGGTTCGCAGCGTTTGTATGGCGAAGCTGGAACCGTTTGGGCTGTGGGTTCTTTTGGCAGCTCAACAAATGGTCATGGAACGTGGATTAGTAAATTAACCACTCCTGATTTAACTACAGGCATAACAGAAATTCAAACGAATGATGTTCATTCTATCGTTTTTCCAAATCCATTTCTCAACCAATTGGAAGTAACTTTTGAACTACAAGAAAGCACACTCTTGAGGCTCGAACTGGTTGATGTTGAAGGTAGAACCGTCAGGCTTTTGATGGAAGACCGCATTAAAGCAGGCAAGAATAGTTTGTCTTTCAATGGTTCGTTTCTGGCTTCTGGCACGTATTTTCTCAATGCCTATTCCGCAAAAGAGATTGTGTTTAGCAAGAAGGTGATTAAGCAATAAGTTGAAAAAAAAACTCCCTTTCGTTGCGCTGTTTATCCTGATTGTTGGTTCAATCGCGTGGAAATACGTTCACCGAACAGTTGAACTGGAAAGGCAACCCATCATTCTCGGACATGGCGGCATGGGCGTTCGGTCTCCGTATACGCTTGATTCTAAAGTCTCAATCGGAAAGGCACTTGCCTATCCGATTGAAGGAACAGAGATAGATGTTCGGATGACGTTGGATAATGTGCTGATCTCCTACCATGATGAGGAACTGCCCATACTCTCTGGGTGCCCCGGTTTTGTTTGGGAGAAAATCTATTCTGACATCTACGATTGT
>Ga0105052_10004964_pt1 | contig 14285 bp, 10 predicted proteins | sample FRY03_FD_78094 | JGI IMG/M metagenome (GOLD analysis project Ga0105052, IMG submission 78094) | Freshwater microbial communities from Lake Fryxell liftoff mats and glacier meltwater in Antarctica - FRY-03 | ecosystem: Environmental > Aquatic > Freshwater > Ice > Glacier meltwater ... | reverse complement strand
ATGCGAGTAGAGGATGGTGCGATTCTTGGTGTCCTTGAGTACCTGAATTTGCTCCAGTGCCTCCTTGAGTTGGAGCTTGTATTGGGTCTCGATCTCCTCCCGCAGCAACCGCAGGGTGTAGCCATCGACGATGGAGCGATTGTAGTAATACTTGTGGATGTAGTCGCCGAAGATGGTCTTGGAGTTGTAGGTCTGCCGCGCGGTCACCTGCCCATCTTCGCCTCTCTGCCCTGCGAGGGAGGCATTGAGCAGCGGCGTGCCGGTCAGGCCGATCTTGATCGCGTCATGGTCGGACTCGTTGAGATTGGCGAGGAAGCTGCCCTGGGGATTGTAGCTGCGGTGGACTTCGTCCAAGAAGTACACGCGCTGGAGGCCGAGGGCGTAATCCGTGCTGCGGACGACATCGGGATCATTCTCGAAGCGCTGGATGTTAACGACGGTGATCTCGGGTTTCCCTGCGTCGTTGTGGACAGCGAGGTTCGACTTGATGTCATGGGCGAACTCCTCGCGAGAGCTGACCTGATGAACGTGGAGTCCACGGCTGCGGAACTCCCGGGAAGCCTGGTCCATGAGATCAATGCGATCCACGATGAAGTAGAACTTGGGTACGACGCCCTTCTTTTGAAAATAGGCCGTGAGGTAGTGGACGCAGTAGAAAGCGAGGGCCGTCTTGCCGCTGCCCTGGGTGTGCCAAATGATGCCCTTGCGGATGCCGGCCTCGATTTTGCTCTCGATGGCCTTGGTGGCGAACATCTGCGGGTAGCGCATGATGTGCTTTTCCAGCCGCTTCTCAGTGTGAACATAGGCCAGGCCAAAGCGAAGCAGGAAGGCGAGACGATCCCGTGAGAAAAGGGAGGTGCTGAGGCGGTTGGTCGGCGAGTCGGGGTTTTTATTCGTCGCGAACTCGGGCGAGTGCTTGATGCTGATCAGGTTCGTGTCGGCGAGGATGATGTCTTCGGTGTGCGGGTTTTCCGGCTGGAGCAGGGCGTCGAGGTTCAGGACTTCCTCTTCCCGGAAGTAGTTGAATACGGGCTTCTCGTAAGAGGTGGAGGCATAGAAGGCCCCTTCGAGCGGCTCGGGGGAACCATCGTCGTATTCCATGTTATTCGAGAACACCATGAACTGCGTGATATTGATGAAGCGCTTGAACTTGGGATTGCGAAAGCGGGTGACGATGCGGTTGCGTTCCGCGAGGATGCCGTCCCGGTTGTTCGGCTTCTTCACTTCGATGAACACCAGAGGCAGGCCATTGATGAGAAGTGTAATGTCCGGGCGGAACTCCTCGTCGTCCTTCTTGCAGGCGAACTCGGTGACGACATGGAAGGAGTTTCTGCTGAAGTCCTCAAAGTCGATGATCTTCAGGCCCGAGGTCTTGGTGATGCGCTCGTAGAAGGCTTTTCCGAGGTCTTCGTTATCGAGGAGGAGATTTAGCTCTCCGAGTGCGACCTCGATTTCGGCCCCGGTGGCATCCGGATTGATGGCGGAGAGACTATCGCGAAAGAGGTGGGGAACGATATTACTGGATTCGTCGTAAACGAGACCCTTCAAGGACAGGTAGGTAAATCCCAACCGCACGAGATGCAGGATGGCGGGAATCTTGACCCTGGAGTCCTCGTTGAATTTCATCGGATGGGGGGGGCAGACCGCGCGAGCTTTTTTTCAACCAAGCCTTCCACCTTGTCGGCCACTTCCTCTGCGGTGACGGCGGCCATGCAGCGGAAATCGATCGGGCAGTCCCGAAGGAAACAGGGACTGCATTCCACTTGATGGCGGATGGCGATGCTGTGGGGCGAACGCGGTCCGGTCAGGCGGGGTTCGGTGGAACCAAAGATGGAGACCAAAGGTACCCCAAGGAAATCGGCCAGATGCATGGTGCCGGTGTCATTGGTGACCAAGACCTTGAGGGTTTGGAGTTTGGCGATCAATTCCTTGAGAGAAGTCTTTCCGGTGAGATCGACGCCTCGGGCCGGGTCAAAGTCCTGGAGGATTTCCTTGGCCAGTGGGGTGTCAGCCGCGGTGCCGAGAACAACCCAAGAACAGGAGATGCGGGCGGAAACAATCTTCATCAAAGCGCGGAATTTTTCCACCGGCCAGCGTTTGGCCGCACCGTATTCGGCCCCCGGGCACAGGCCGATGACGCATTGGGTCTCGGGCGTATGCCGGAGTGGGAGGGGCGGGGGTTCGATGGCGCCACAGCCCTCGGCCAGACGCCAATAGCGGTCGGCATGATGTTCGGGACGGGGTGGCTTCTTGGATTTTTTCCGTTCGCGGACGGTTTGGTTGAGGAGCTTTTCCCGGAAGTGCCCGTGGAATCCGACCCGACGGGGAATGCCGGCCAGCCAAACCTCAAGGGCGCTGCGAAGGGAGTTCGGCATCAAGACGGCCACTTCGAAGCGTCCGCGCAATTTTTTAGCCACGGCGAAAACGGATTCGTCCGCGGTGAATGGAATGACGGCGTCGACCTCGGGAACTGATGCCCAGAGGGCAACCAGCTTGGCCGGGGCAAGAATGGTGAGGTGGGAATCGGGGCGACCGGTTTTGAAGGCCCGGACGGCGCGGATGCTCATGACCGCGTCGCCGAGCCAATTGGGCGAGCGAACCACGATGCGAAAGGGTCGGAGGGATTGAGGGTCGAGACCAGCGGGTAGCCAGGTACCGCGTTTTTGGGTTGCGGTGAGGAAATTGGGGTGAGGGATTTTCCAACGATTGTGGACCCAAAACCAGTCGGCGGGCGAACGCCGGATTTGGGTTTCCAGGGTGCGATTGAGGGTGGCGGCCAGGGTGTTGGTGGCGGATGTTCCTGTCCCAACGCTCGGATCGGTGGCGGGTGCGAAAGGGATCTCCTCGCCGACGACGAAACGCCAGTGGGCGAATCCTTCGGTATAAATGGCGCAGGGCAGGACGACAGCGCCGGTGCGGGTGGCCAGCGAGGCGGCCAGGGGAGAGGTGGAGGCGAGCGAGTTAAAAAATGGCATCCAGATGCCAGCCTCGCCCGCATGTTGATCGATCAATACGCCGACGAGGCCACCGTCACGAATCAGAGAGACCGCCTTGGCTACGCCGCGTTTGCGATCGAGGGTGATGATGCCCTTGGCCCGGCGGTCGCGATTGATGAGGTCATCGATCCCTTTGTTGCGGAGGGCCTGGTAGATCGTGCTCGATTTGTAGCCGGGGGCCAGGCTGGTGAGTTGGGCGAGCAATTCCCAATTGCCGATGTGGCTGATGATAAAAACAACTCCGCGTTTTTTCTCCAGGGCGTTGAAAATCCCATCCTTGTTTTCAAAAGTCACACATTCTTGCACTTGGGCGTCGCTCAGAGCGGCCATCTTGAACGAGCAAATCGCGTTCGCTCCCAAAGTGGTGAAATGTCGGAAGGTCAAGCGGCGAAGTTCGGCCGGGGAATGTTCTGCGCCCAATGCGCGGTTCAAATTTTCCCTTGCGAGCCGCCGATAGCCGGGCAGGATTGCCCACAAACCGGCCCCGACGATTTGTCCGCCTGCAAAGCAAACAGAGAGAGGGAGGCCACGGATGACAGTGACCATGCCCCAGGCCAGCCAATAAATAATACGATCAAACATGCAGAGAGAAGCTCATCAGTCTAACGAGTCCGCCGACGTGACGGAAAGGGAAACATTTTCCATTCGTCCTGGAGGCAGGGTGGGAATTTTGGGGGGGGGACAACTTGGCCGGATGTTTGGGATCGCCGCACGGCGGATGGGTTATTTCGTTCATGCCTTCGAACCCCAACCGGACAGCCCGGCCGGGCAGATCAGCGACGTGGAAGTTAATGCATCCTTCGATGATGCCAAGGCCTTGGAGGAGTTTGCCCGGGGCGTGGATGTCCTCTCGTTCGAGTTTGAGAATATCCCTCGGTCGGCCATCACGGAAGTCGAGCGGGTCCGTCCGGTTCGCCCCAAAGGCGGGGTTTTGCATATTTGTCAAAACCGCGAGCGGGAGAAAAAATTTCTCCGGGAGGGAAATTTTCCCCATGCGCCTTTTGCGGTGGTCGGGTCGGAGGCCGAATTGGCCGTCGCGTTGGAGCGGATCGGAATGCCCTCAGTCTTGAAGACGGCCGATTTTGGTTACGATGGCAAGGGGCAGATCAAACTGTCCGGCGATCTCTCGGTCGCGGAAGTGTGGGAAAAATTTGGTGCCCCCCGCGGGGTTTTGGAGCAATGGATTCCCTTTGCGGCCGAAGTGTCGGCGGTGGTGGCTCGCGGTGCCGACGGGGCAACCGAGGTCTTTCCGGTCTCGGAAAATATTCACCGGAACCATATCCTCGATCTCTCGATTGTGCCCGCCCGGATTGCTCCAGAAGTCCGGGAGGCGAGCGGGGTCATCGCCTGCGATATTGCGAAGGCTCTCGACGTCGTCGGGGTGCTGGCGGTGGAATTTTTTCTGACGGAGGAAGGAAATCTGCTGGTCAATGAACTGGCGCCACGGCCGCACAATTCCGGACATTTCAGTATCGACGCCTGCGTGACGAGTCAGTTCGAACAACAGCTTCGGGCCGTCTGCGGATTGCCGCTTGGTTCGCCGGAATTGCTGACGCCGGTCGTGATGTGGAATTTGCTCGGCGATCTTTGGCGCGATGGGGAACCGAAATGGGAGATCGTCTTGGCGGAGCCCCGGGCCAAGCTCCACCTCTACGGAAAATCCCAGGCCCGTCCCGGTCGCAAGATGGGACATGTCTGCGTCCTGGCGGAAACCGAGGAAGCTCTCTCGATCATTGCCAAATTCAAAGAGAAGCTTGGGGGCTGAGTGCGGTCGTCTGAGGATCAGGTGCGGAAGCGGTCATGGAGGGACCTCGGCCCCGAGGTCTGGGGAACCGTCCCGGACGCCGGGGCCGGCATCCCTCCAAAAATTCGCAAAGGCTGCCATGAAATGTGGGCCAATCGGTCTCGTCGCGATTTTTTCGTGAGAATAATAATAAAATTTTTAAGTCCACATCGGAGGAGAATTTTATCATGGTCGCTCCATGAACCCGCGCACCATCAAGAGTAAAAAATCCCCCCGCACGATTCTCGCGGCCATTGGCATTGGAGTCCTTCTCATGGGTTTCATTCTCTACGCCATTTTATCCAGTGGGGCCGGCATCCGAGACGCGCGGATGAGCGGCGTCCTCGTGGCCAAAGAATTTACTCCTCAGGCGGAACGACAAATCACCATCGGGGCTGCGGGAGGTCTCAAAGCCAAAGACAAGGCGGGCGAATACCTCTTGACTGTTGAGGTTCCCAGAGCCGGGGGGAAGAAATTCACCGTTTGGGTAAACAAACGACTCTATGATTCGCTCACGGTTGGAGATGCGTTTGATGTGGGTCCTTATCTGACCCCGGAAAAACCTGATGAAAAAAATTGAACATCTCTTTCGTGTTGCTGTCTCAGAGGTAATTACATTGTCCATTCACTTTTCCCAAAAACTATGAGTATCCTAACACAACAAACCAACGAGCAAGTGATGGAGGCCCGGCAGTGGGTCGAGCCCCTGATTTCAGAAGTCAGCAAGGTCGTCGTCGGACAGAAAAACCTCGTCCACCGTCTCCTCACCGGATTGCTTTGCAACGGCCACGTTCTCCTCGAAGGCGTCCCAGGATTGGCCAAGACCCTGACCGTGCGCACCCTGGCCTCCTGTATTCGCACTGGCTTTCAACGGTTGCAGTTCACTCCGGATTTGCTGCCCGCCGATTTGGTCGGAACCCTCATCTACAATCCCCGGGAGGCGGAGTTTGCCATCAAACTGGGACCAATTTTTTCGAATCTGATTTTGGCTGATGAAATCAACCGGGCTCCCGCCAAGGTTCAAAGTGCACTTCTCGAAGCGATGCAGGAACGTCAGGTCACCATCGGTGATACCACCTATCCCTTGCCGGATCCGTTTCTGGTCCTGGCGACCCAAAACCCGATTGAGCAGGAGGGCACCTACCAATTGCCTGAGGCGCAACTGGACCGCTTCATGCTCAAAGTGAATGTTGGCTATCCCACGCGGGAAGAGGAGCGCCTCATTCTTGACGCCATGGCGACGTCGTCGCCCCAACTCAAGGTGGAAGCCGTTGTCTCGCCCGAAGACATCATCCATGCCCGCACGGTAGTTAACTCCATCTACGTGGACGACCGGGTGAAGGATTACATCGTGAATATTGTCTGGGCGACCCGCGACCCTGCGGCCAGCAAGCTGAAGCTGGACGGGCTTATTCGCTACGGAGCTTCACCTCGGGCTACCATTTACCTCACGCTCGCGGCCAAGGCGCAGGCCTTCATCGCGGGGCGCAGTTATGTCACTCCCCAGGATGTGAAATCGATTGGCCTCGACGTCTTGCGTCACCGGATTGGGGTCACTTACGAGGCCGAGGCCGAGTCGGTCACGACCGAGTCGATCGTGGAGCAGATTTTTGCCGGTTTGCCCGTGCCGTGAGTGGTCGCGGAGAGCGACTCGAAAGCGTACGGAATGACCATGCCCAGAACCACTCCTTCAAAAATTAATCTTTGAAAACGAATCCCAACCCATGAATGACCCCAAGGAAATTCTCAAAAAGATCCGTCGGCTCGAACTCCGCACTCGGCGGTTGGTGAATTCGACGTTTGCCGGTCAGTATCACAGCGTCTTCAAAGGGCGGGGGATGAATTTCGAAGAGGTGCGTGAATACAACGCCGGGGACGATATTCGAAGCATCGATTGGAATGTGACCGCGCGGATGAACACGCCCTATGTCAAAAAATACACCGAGGAACGTGAGTTGACGGTGATGTTGGTGGTGGATGTGAGTGCATCTGGTACCTTCGGCAGTGTCGAACTGAGCAAACGGGAACTGGCCGCGGAAGTCGCGGCCATCCTTGCCTTCAGTGCGATCAACAATAACGATAAGGTGGGGTTGCTCCTCTTTGCGGATGAGGTCGAGTTGTTTATTCCTCCTAAGAAAGGGCGGATGCATACGCTCCGGTTGATTCGGGAGATGCTCTACTTTGAGCCCAAGGGCCGCGGCACCAACCTGGCGGCGGCTCTCGAATATACCAATAAATTGCTCAACCGGCGGGCGGTCGTTTTTGTGATTTCGGATTTCCTCGCCGCCGATTTTACCAAACCACTCACGGTGGCGGGACGGCGGCATGATGTCGTCGCGATGCCGATCACCGATCCCGGCGAGGAACAACTTCCCGATGTCGGCCGGATCACATTCGAAGATGCCGAAACCGGTGAGCAAATCGAAATCGATACGTCGGGTCGGGCGCTTCGGAGTCAATTTGCGGCCGAACAAGCCCGCCGGAAGAAAGCCCTGGATAAACTCTTTCGCACCCGTGGTCTCGATGTGGTTTCCCTGGCCACCAATGAAGATTACCTCATAGCGCTGCGGAGTTTCTTTGCCCGCAGGGAACGGAGGATGGCCGCGTGAAATTTTTAATTTTTAATTTTCGATTGAAAGCCCGGTCGTTCGGTTTTCGCTTTTCCTACGCATGATGCCTCAAGCTCCCGCCGCCACTCCGGCCCCGCTGCACGATATTGCCGGACCGTTGTCGATTTTTCCCTATCCGCTTTGGGTGGTGATCCTAGGAGCATTTGGCCTGCTGGCTCTCATTGGATTGGGGATTTGGTTGACCCGGCGGCAGCGTTCGGCTCGACCGCTCACACCCCGGCAACGCGCTCTGGCGACGATTGCGGCGCTGCGCAAAGAAGGCGTGGAAACTAACGCCTATGCTTTTGGGGTCAGAGTCTCGGACGCTCTGCGCGGCTATGTCCGCGACCAACATGGACTCGATGCGGTCACCCGGACTTCGGTGGAATTCCTCGACGTCCTCCGCGGCCACACCGCTTTCACTGACAATGAAAAAGGAGCGCTCTCCGAGTTTTTGGAAGCGGTCGATCTTTTGAAATTTGCCCGCCAAGACGCCTCCCCGAAGGATGTGGAGTCCCTTTTGACCCTGGCTGAACGCCTCGTCAGTAGCGGCGAACTCGGGAAGGAAAAATCATGATCGGCGACGGATGGTCCCAATTCAGTTTTGCCGACCCGATGTGGCTCTGGCTCTTGCTTCTCCTCCCCATTCTGGCCGTCTTGAAAGGGCGTTTCGGCGGCACCGCCGGGGTGACATTTTCCAGCACGGCGTCCTTGGTGGCGCTGGGGCAACGCCGGAGGTCCCGGGCGGGCGCGGTTTTGGCCGTCTTGGCGCATTTGGCTCTGGCGGCCATGATTGTGGCGCTGGCCGGACCGCGATTGGGGCGCACCCTGACCCGCGTGCATGCGAGTGGCGTTGACATCATGTTGGTCCTGGATGTTTCGCGGTCGATGCTGGCAGAGGATTTCACCATCGGGCGTTCGCGGGCCAATCGTCTGGAAGCGGTCAAACGGGTGACGGAGCAATTCATCCGCCAGCGTCCCAATGACCGCATTGGCATTGAGGCGTTTGCGGGGCGGCCTTATTTGGTCAGCCCCCTGACTCTTGATCATGACTGGCTCATCGCCAATCTTGATCGCCTGCAAGTCGGATTGATCGAGGACGGCACCGCCATCGGATCGGCCCTGGCTGCCGCCGCCAATCGGTTGAAAGACCAACCGGCCAAGACCAAGCTGATCGTCTTGCTTAGTGATGGGGACAACAATGCCGGTCGGGTCACGCCGACGACCGCAGCCGAGGCGGCCAGAGCTCTTAAGATCCGGACCTATACGATTGGCGCGGGCACCCGCACCGGGGACGTGCCCTTTCCGTTTCAAGATACTTTTGGGCGCACTGTTTATCAAAACGTCAACATGGAGTTTAATGAAGAGACCCTGCAAGAAATCGCGACCCTGACCAATGGACGGTATTTTCGCGCCACCGACACCGCTTCGCTTCAGCGGATTTTTGGAGAGATCGACAAAATGGAAAAAACCAAGATCGAGGTGGAAAAAACGGCGGAATATCGGGTTCTTTTCCCCTGGTGTCTCTTGGCCGGGTTGATTCTTTTGACCTCCGAAGCTCTCCTCTCCCAAACGATATGGAAACGACTTCCTTAATTTTTGCTCAGCCTCAGTGGTTCTATGCCATGGTCCTCTTGCCGATTGTGGCGGGAATCCACTTCTGGGCCCGCAAACGCAGTGAATCCCTCATCGCCAAGGTGGTCGCGCCCAGGTTGCGTCAACAACTGGCTGGCGCGGTCAGTCCGGGACGCCGGATTCTGAAGACGGTTTTGATCTTGCTCACCTTTGCCTGCATTGTCACCGCTCTGGCCCGTCCTCAGATGGGGTTTATTCAACGTGAGATCAAACAGCGCGGACGAGATATCATCATTGCGGTGGATACATCCCGGAGCATGTTGGCGACGGATGTGACTCCGACCCGCCTGGCCCGGGCCAAATTGGTGGCGCAGGATCTGTTGGCTTTGCTGCGGGGGGATCGCATTGGATTGGTCGCCTTTGCCGGGTCGGCGTTTTTACAGGCCCCTCTGACGGTGGACTATACGGCCGTGCTTGGTGCGCTCGATGCCTTGGACACGACCGTCATTCCCAAAGGTGGTTCTGATATTGCGGCGGCGATCGAGACCGCCGAGGAGGCCTTCGGAAAAGGGGAGGGGAAAACCCGGGCCCTGATTATTTTGACCGATGGCGAGGAACTTTCGGCCGATGCCGTCGCGGCGGCAAAAAAGGCCGGAGAACTCGGGGTCCGCATTTTCACTGTGGGCATCGGTTCGGCGGAAGGATCGCTCATCCCGCTGCCTACCGCAGGAGCGGGAGCGGATTTTGTCCGCGATTCCGCGGGGAAGCCGGTTCAGAGTCGTCTCGATGAAAACCGGCTCAAGGAAATTGCCGCAGCGGGTGAGGGATTTTACCTGCCGATGAGCACCGACGTGGCGCGGGAGATTTTTGAAAAGGGAATTCTCCCAATCGAAACCAGCGAGACCGGAGTCCTCAGTTCCAAGTTGCCGATCGAGCGCTACCAATGGCCGGTGGGGGCCGGGATCTTGTTCCTCGCCCTGTGGATGCTTTTGGGAGATCGGCGGCGGGTGCCGACCGCCATTCGTAGGGCAACGGTGGCATTGTTTGTCATTTCTGCAGCGGCGGCGCAGGGCAAAACGGGCGTGGAGGAATACCAAGCCGGTGACTATGCCGGAGCGATGTCGCAGTTTCAACAAAACCTCCAGGAAGCTCCCAACTCGACCAAACGACAGTTCAACGCCGGGGCCGCCGCCTATCAATTGGGCGACTACGCCAAGGCCGTGGATTATTTCACCAAAGCTTTGGTCTCAGATTCCAGTCAACTGCATGAGGATGCAGCCTATAATCTGGGCAACGCGCTCGCTCGCCGGGGAGAAGCTGCCCAGGGGAATGAGGAAAAAAAGGCCGATTGGAATAATGCGATTCAACATTACACCGAAGCCCTCAGTTCCGACCCCAAGAATAAGAACGCAGAAGAAAATCGAGAGATCGTGAAAAAGTTGCTCAAGGACCTCGAGAAACAAGAGGAAGAGCAGAAGAAGGACGACGAAAAGAAAGACGACGAGAAGAAAGACGACGAAAAGAAGGACGACGAAAAGAAGGACGACGAGAAAAAGGACGACGAGAAGAAGGGCGACGAAAAGAAGGGCGACGAGAAGAAGGGCGACGAAAAGAAGGACGACGAGAAGAAGGGCGACGAGAAGAAGGGCGACGAGAAGAAGGGCGACGAGAAAAAGGACGACGAGAAGAAGGGCGACGAGAAAAAGGACGACGAGAAAAAGGACGACGAGAAGAAGGACGACGAGAAAAAGGACGACGAGAAGAAGGGCGAGGACCAAGGTCAAAAGCAGGACCAAGACGAGAAGCAGGACCAAAAACAGAACGCAGCCCCACAGCCCACTCCTGGGGAGAAAAAAGAAGGAGATCTCAAACCGGCTCAGGGAGAACCCCAAGCGCCCAAGGAGGGCGAAGGCGCACCCGCAGAGCCGGTCGAAAAAGAGGGCGAGATGACCGAAGCCCAAGCGAAACGCCTGTTAAATTCCCTTCGCGGCGAAGAGGGACAAGTGCAATTAATGAAAAGCTCGGAAACAGAAGATTCTTTGAGAGACTGGTGATGAAGCAAATGTGTAATTTGAAATCCAAAGCAAGACTCGGTCTCCAGCGGTCGCCACGGCGCAGGCTCCCCATGGCGGCCCTGTTGCTAACTTTGCTAGGATTGACCCATGGGGTTAGCCAGCAGGTTGACGCGACCCTTTCCCAGGACTTTACTTCGGTCGGTCAACCGGTGCAGTTGAATGTCGCCGTGGTGGGGGCCCGGGGCGCCCAAGTGCCTCAGAGTTTGCAGGTCGATGGCCTCGACGCTCGTTTCGCCGGAAAATCCGAACAAATGGAAATGCAGTTTGGAACCGGAGGCTACCGGCGCACGGTCACGGCGAACTACACCTATCTGATTGTTCCTCTTCGCGAGGGAAACTTTACTCTTCCCGCCATTCCTGTGGAGGTCGATGGGAAAGTCCTCAAGACCAAGCCTCTCACCCTGAGAGTTTCCCCTGGCCGGGGGGGAGCCATTCCCGTGCTGCCCGCCATTCCCACCCAACAAGGGATGCAAGGCAATCCGTCTTCGCCGCAAAATCCGTCCCGCGGCTCTTCGCAACCTGAACCCGCCGAGGGGAAATCGGTCTTCGGCGAATTGTTGGTTCCCAAAACCACGGCTTATGCCGGCGAAGTGGTGCCGGTGGAAATTCGCTTCTATTTCGATGCGCGTTATCGGGTTCGGTTGCAAGATCGACCGGGCTTTTCCGGTAATGGCTTCACCGTGCTGGACCTCTCGAAACCGATTGAGCGAAGTCAGGAAATTAATGGCATTACCTACAATGTGGTCTCGTTTCAAACCGCGATCACCCCGGCGAAGTCCGGCCCGCTGGAGATTCCCGGAGCCACCCTCGAATCTCAAATTGAGCCCCCGGCCAGTCAACGCCGGGGGGATGATTTCTTTGGGGGCCTTTTTGGCCAGATGAGAGAGACCCGACCGGTGACGATCACGACTGATGCCGCCGAATTGGAAGTGAAACCGCTGCCACGGGAAGGTCGTCCGGAAAGCTTTGGTGGAGCCATTGGCCAATTTTCTCTGGCTGCCACCGCCACTCCTGAAAAAGCGGCCTCTGGCGACCCGGTTTCCCTCAAGGTGGTCGTTGCCGGTCGGGGAAACTTCGACGCGATGAGCGCACCCGAATTGATCGACACAGACGGCTGGCGGACTTACCCCCCGGGGGAAGAATTTGTGCCAAGCCCCAGCGATCCGATCGGGTTTAATGGCGAGAATCGCTATGAATACATGTTGTTGGCTCGCGAGGATCAGACCGCGACACCGGTGGCGGAGTTCTCGTTTTTCGATCCCGCTGTGGAAAAATATGTCACTCTGAAAACGGCCCCGATGAGCATCGTGGCACAGGGAAGCGCTGCTCTGGCGGCCCCACCAGTTGCGGTGGCTTCGGCGGCACCATCTTCCTCCCCATCCCCTTCGGATGCAGAGGCGCTTCCCGAAGAATCGGCCTTGGTCAAAAATTTTGTGCCGTCTTCCTTCGTTCCGTTTCTAATGAAGAAGTGGGTCTGGGCCGCCAATGGGACGCTAGCCGTCTTCTGGAGTCTAATCCTTCTCGTGGCCTTGGGACGGAAGTGGGCTCGATCGCCTCGGGCCCGCGAGGCGGCCGCCTTGCGTGAGACCCGGCGCCTGTTGAAAACGATGGATGATCCCGGCATCGAGTCGGATCGCTTCTTCCAATTGGCGGAGGAATTTGTTCGCCAGCGGTTGCTGGGCCCTGGCCGGGCTGATTCCGGTCTCGAACCCAGAACTCAACTCGACCGCTTGTCTTTGCCACCGGAAATTCGCCTAGCGGTCGAAGGTATTTTAGACCGTCATGACGCGGCCCGTTATTCCACGGCGACCGTATCCCTCGATGCGGACGATCGTCAAAAGATCCTCAACCACCTCAAAACCTTTGATCTCGAACTTCAAAAATAACACGTTTCGATCCTTGCGCGCCGCCCTTGGGGGCCTTGTTTTCAGTTCCGCAATTTGTCTGGCTGGCCCCTACGAGGAAGCCGATGCGGCCTTTGCCAAAGGAGACTTTACGGCCGCCGTCCAAGGATATGAAACCGCGCTGGCCGGTGGGGATCGTTCCGCTGGGCTGTACGAGAATCTCGCTTCCGCCCAGATGAAAGCGGGCCAGCGCCCCCAAGCCGCCTTAAGTCTTCAACGTGCCATTCTGCTGAATCCTCGGGGAATAGATGCTCGCATCGCCCTGTCCGACTTGGATCGTTCGCTTGGGGTGGCGCCAGGATCTGCCGGATGGCGGGGGGTCGTTGCGGAACGAGTTCCCTTGCTCCCTCTTGTCATTGTGGGGGGCGGAGTGATGTGGTTGGGGGCCTATTTGTTCCTGGTTGGGGGAATTCGGAACCAACCGAAATTCTGGCCCATGGCCGGAGCGGCGGTTTGCTTGCTTGGTGGGGGGGCGTTGGCCGCGATGGGTTTCCTTTCCGACCCCCGTTGGGTCCTCCGAGATGCTGCGGTGGTTCTGCCCGACGAGGGCCTCAAGCTTCTGTCCGCGCCGGCCGATCAATCCGAAACCATCGTTTCCCTCCCAGGTGGAGCCATCGTGCAGGTTTTGCGCCGGAGCGGGGATTGGATTTACGTCCGAAGTCTGGATGGCAAGAGAGGTTGGGCTTCGACCCCTTCGCTAGAGGCCGTTGTGCCTTCTTCGTGAAGAAGGTCCTCTTTATTTTTCTCTTGAGTGCGGTGGCGTGGAGTCACGGCGAGGAAGTCTGGCGGTCGCGATTAACCCCGACCGCCGGTCCCTTCCCCATGATTCGACCATTCCAAGGCGAGTTTCGTTTTGGCTGGTCGAATATTGCTGCCGCCAGCGCCAGAGCAAATTTCGCCCCAAGAGGCAATCGACTTGAGATGGATGTCTGGGGCGGTACCACCGGGGCCGCCAGTTTTCTTTGGGAACTCAACGCCACGCACACCAGCGTGGTTTTTCCCTCAGAATTGCGCACCGATTGGTTTTTTCAGGAGGAAAAATACGCTTCACGAACCGTTTATACCCAAGCCGTCTATCAAAGCGACGGCCTCTGGCGTCAGCGCGACGTGGTTCCTGATCCCAACGGCCCGGCCCGCTGGAAGCAGATCAAGATCGCACCCAGTCGCGGATTGGTGGCGACCATGCTTTTCATCCGGAGCCAACCGCTCAATCCCAACGACAGGGTGGGGGTGATTGCCTTTCCGGGGGATGATTCCTATCTCGTTGAGATTCGGGTGGTGGGACGTGAGACGATCAAAGTGGCCGGAGAAAGCTATCCCGCCATCAAGCTCGATTTCGGGAT
>Ga0105052_10004963_pt1 | contig 14287 bp, 8 predicted proteins | sample FRY03_FD_78094 | JGI IMG/M metagenome (GOLD analysis project Ga0105052, IMG submission 78094) | Freshwater microbial communities from Lake Fryxell liftoff mats and glacier meltwater in Antarctica - FRY-03 | ecosystem: Environmental > Aquatic > Freshwater > Ice > Glacier meltwater ... | reverse complement strand
GCCGGGGTCGCGCGCAGCCGGGCGAAGAAGTTGGCGATGTTGAGCTTGTACTGCTCCTCGCCCTCGGGCCGGAAGCCGGGATCGGAGACATAGGCGGCGAGCAGTTGCAGCTGCAGCTCGAGATCGCGCGGCGTGGTCGATGCGCCGCCGACGAAAGCATCGCCCGAGGCGCTCAGCGAGCCCGATACCGTGCGTCCGGCCAGGATCGATTGCAGCTCGTCCTGACTGTGTTTACCCAGACCGCCCTGCGCCAGCACCCCGGTCATCTCGGTGGCGTGCGGGTTGGCGCGGGTATCGAGCAGCTCACCGCCATCGACCGCCAGACTGACCTGAACCCGATCGGCTTCTAGCTCGGTACGCTTGAGGTTGAGCATGACGTTGTTGGCGAACCGCACCGTGCGGATGCCCAGAAGCGGCTCGCGCGAATCGGCGACGACCGCGCCCGGCGCGCCGAAATCGGTATAGACGAAGCCTCCATTGGCCCCGTCGGTGCGGCGCGTCAGCTTCGACTTGGCCGCTGCGTTCCACGCGCTGCGAATCGCCGCCTCGCCGCCTGCGGGGGGCGTGCGCCCCTGGAACCGGATCAGCGGGTCTTTGAGTGGCAGGGCTTCTTCGCTCAGCGCGGCGAGCACAGCGGCGGGTGTGATCGACGGCGCGAAAGCTTCGAGGCGGGCGAGGGAGCTTTCCGGTGTGGCCGGGATCTGCTCGTCATCGATCAACGCGAGCGCCACGCCGACCAGCGCGGCGTTACTGCGCGTGGTGGCGGCGGCGGCGGCGTTCTGGCTGGCGGTGCGAAGATTGGCAACTTGCTCGGCAACTTCGTTTATCGTGAACCCGAAGGCCAGCGCGCGGCGGTATTCCCCTACCGCCGCCTCGAGCCCGCGGAGCCACTGGCCATCGACGCTGTCGACGATCAACTGGGTGGTGCGGCCGATCTCGAACACTTCGGAAGTGCCGACGCCTGCGCTGCGGAACGGCGGGTCGACCTGCCGCCCGATCCGCTGGAGACGGCGGTTGACGATACCATAGCCGATCTCGCGCAGCAGGTTGGTGCGCCGGTTGGCCGCTGTGTCGGGCTCGTCGCGCCACGCACCGTGGCGCGCGACGGTGACACGCTCGGACAGCGCCGGATCGACGAACAGGTCGATGGCGGACTTCTGTTTGGGGTCAACCTTGCCTTGCCCGGCGCGCGGAGATTGCGGCTCGGCTAACCAGGCGGAGAATTTGGCGACGATTGCCGCCTCGACGATGGCAGGGTCGAAATCGCCGACCACCACGATGCTGGTGTCGGCCGGGGTATATTCGCGCTCCCAGAAGGCGCGCAAAGTTTCGGCCGTTGCGGCGTCGAGCGTCGCGGGAACGCCGATCGGCAGCCGCCGGGGATAGACCGCCAGCGGATAGAAGAACGCTAGCTGGTCCTCCAGATTGCGCCGCTGGTAGGTAAGGCTGTCGCGCAGTTCGGACATCACCACGCCGCGCTCGCGGTTGACCGCCTCGGGCGCGAACTTCAGCTCGCTGGCCGTCTCGCGCATCAGCATCAGCGCCGTGTCGAGCAGCTTTGGATCGTTGCGCGGCAGATCGAGCTTGTACTGGGTTTGCTCGAAACCGGTCGAAGCATTGGTGTCAGCCCCGAAGGCGAGGCCGTTGCGTTCGAGCAGTTTGACCATGTCGCCCTCAGGCACGTTGGTCGAGCCGTTGAACGCCATGTGTTCGACGAAATGGGCGAAACCGCGCTCGTCATCGCGCTCGTCGAGGCTGCCGGTCTGGATGTTCATCCGGACCAGCGCGGTGCGCTCGGGCCGGGCGTTTCGCCGGATGACATAGCGCAACCCGTTGGGCAGTTTGCCGAAGCGGAACGCCGGGTCGACCGCCAGATCGCTCTCCTGAAACGCCCAGTCGGGCTTGGCGATGCCGGGTCCGACGGCCGTCGCGGGGGTCGAGGCGGTGTCGCGCGGAGTAGCGGCGCACGCCGCCAGCAGCGTGGCAGCCAATGCTGGGAAGATGAACCGGATCATCGCCGCGCTGCCTATTTCTTGCCCCGAAGCTTCCTGTGGTGCGACAGGTCAAACACCTCGCTCGGGCCGCTGTCGTCCTGGAGCAGGCCAAGCCGCCGGGCGACTTCCTGATAGGCCTCGCTTTCCCCGCCCAGATCGCGGCGGAAGCGGTCCTTGTCGAGCTTTTCGCCGGTGGTCATGTCCCACAGTCGGCAACCATCGGGGCTGATCTCGTCGGCGAGGATCACGCGGGCATAATCGCCATCCCAGATCCGCCCGAACTCGACCTTGAAATCGACCAGCCGGATGTTGATCGTGGCGAACATCCCGCAGAGAAAGTCGTTGATGCGGATCGCCATCGAGGACATATCCTGCATCTCGTCGTTGCTTGCCCAGCCGAAGCAGGCGATATGCTCTTCGCTGACCATCGGGTCGTTCAGCGCATCGTCCTTGTAGTAATACTCGATCAGGGTGTGCGGCAGCGGCTCGCCCTCCTCGATCCCCAGCCGCTTGGACAGACTGCCCGCCGCGACATTGCGGACCACGACCTCGATCGGGATGATTTCGGCCTGGCGCACCAGCTGCTCGCGCATGTTGAGGCGGCGGATGAAGTGGGTCGGGATGCCGATGTGCGACAGCCGGGTGAAGACGTATTCGCTGATCCGGTTGTTGATGACGCCCTTGCCCTGGATCGTGCCCTTCTTCTGTGCGTTGAAGGCGGTCGCATCGTCCTTGAAATACTGGATGATCGTGCCCGGCTCGGGGCCCTCGTAGAGGATCTTGGCCTTGCCTTCGTAAATCTGGCGACGACGCGACATGGAGAAGCTTCCTGTAACCGGGCGAGCAGACGCTCGAAACGCGAGAGCCCCGGCACGATGCTAGGCATCGAAGCGCCAGGGCGACCGAGCGGACATAGGCGATGGCAGAGCGCAAGGCAATCGACCGGGCTGCCTGACGGCACGGGCAGACGGCCTGGGCAGACGACATGAGCGGTGCCGTCCCGGACCGCGCAAGGGGGCAATGTGGACAGCACGCGGAGTTGTGTTACCCTGTTCCCGCCCATGTCGTCGAACCCCGCCACCACTCGCCCGCTCGTCAACGGTCATGCCGAACGCAGCGCGGCGACCCGGCTCAAGCTGATCTGCGCGACGATCGCGACGCTCAACGCGGTTGGCTATCCCGCCACCACCACGATCGAAGTGGTCCGCCGCGCCAGGGTCAGCCGCGGCGCGATGCTCCACCACTTCGGCACCCGCGCCGAACTGCTTCTCGCCACCGCCGAGCATGTGCTGCGCGAACAGGAGATCGATCGGCGCGAGATGCTGCGCGATGTCGAGCGCGGCGAGGAGCGGTTTTACGCGATCACCGACGCCATGTGGAACACGATGCGGCGTCCCGAGGCGACCGCGTTGACTGAAATCATGCTGGGTGCGCGCAGCGATCCCGAAATCCACAGGCCATTTGCGGCGCTGATGCGCGAATTCAACCGCAAGCTGCTCGACGGACCCAACGCCATTGCCGAAGATCACGGGTATGCCGATACCCGCCTGGTGCGGGCGATGGCGCGGTTGCACGTTGCGGCAATGCGCGGGCTGGTGATCGACAAGCTGTATTGGGACGAGGACGATACCAGCATCGACGACGCGTTCGAGCTGATGGTCTGGTACAAGGGGCTTGTCATGCGACGGCTGGCCGACCCCGATTTCGCCAAAGCCACGCCTCCGCGCGAGCGGCCCCTGCGCCGCCCGGGTCTTGACTGAAGCACCGCAGCCACACCTGCGCGATCAATAACATCTGTGTCACAATCACCGTTGACTGTATTCGCGATGCTGGGCAAAACCCCGTCAAGCATACCGCCACCCGTCGAGAGGGCGAATGCGTCGCAGGGAGAAATCAGGATGTCCAAGACAGCACTTCGCGCCACCGGTTCGCTGGCAGCTTTCGCACTGGCTTCGCTGGCAAGCGTTTCGGCATTTGCCCAGGATGCGGTGACCGCGCCGCAGGGGGCCGAAGACGCAGCTCCCGCACGCGAGATCATCGTCACCGGATCGCTGATTCGCGGATCGAGCGAGGATGCTCCCGCGCCGATCGACGTCATCACCTCCGAGGAGCTGGCCAAGCAGGGCTCGCCGTCGGTCATCGATCTGATCAAGAACCTGCCGACTTCGAACGGTGTGATCGGCGATGCCAACCAGTTCGACGCGCGCTCGCAAGGTGGCGAAGGCATTGCTTCGATCAATCTGCGCGGGCTCGGTCCGCAGCGCACATTGGTGCTTTTGAATGGCAAGCGCATCGTGTCGGCGGGGACCGGGGTTGGGCTGGTCGACGTCAATCTTATCCCCTCGGCCGCGATCGGCCGGATCGAGGTGCTCAAGGACGGCGCGGCAGCGACCTATGGTTCCGACGCGATCGCCGGCGTGGTCAACTTCATCACCAAGCAAGACCAGGAAGGTTTCCTGGTCTCGGGGGATTATCGCTATATCGACGGTTCAAAGGGCGATTACGGCGGGGCGGTGAGTTTCGGACATGAAGAAGATGGGTTCCGTATCTTTCTGTCGGCCGGCTATCAGCACCGCTCCGAACTTCAAACGGGAGATAGGGACTTCCCGGTACGGCCCTTCCCCGAAAACCCCCAAGGCGGATTTTCGGGCGGCGGAAACCCGGGCAACTTCGATTTCAACGGGCCGTTCGTGGGCGGGAACGTATTTTCTGCCGACCAAGGCTGCACTACCGTGGGCGGGTTCCGCAGCTTGCCGGGGTCAACTACCGACCGCTGCTTCACGAATTTCGGTCAATTCGACAACCTGGTTGAGCCCGAGGATCGTTTTCAAATCTTCGCCGACGCCGAATTTGAATTAACCGACAATACGACGCTGCGGCTCAATGGACTGTGGGGTCATTCGGACACTCAGATCACCACTTCCCCCAGCTATCTCCCGACATTGCCGCCATCGGGTAACGCGGCGGGGCTCTTTATAATTCCCGCAGGACCGAGTGCCGGCGCCCAGGTCACCTCGCTGTTCTCGATCCCGGCCTATGCTCCGGCGCTCCGCGACTATTGCCGGACTTTTGGGGCATCGTCGGGCTGTCTGACCGACGCTTCGGGCAATCCGTTGCAAGGTGCTTCGGCATTCCCGGTGCTAGCCCGCCCGCTGTTTCTCAGCGGCAACCCGCTATTCGACAACAAGCGCGGTTCTGCGGTATCGGATCGTGAAAGCGACCAGTTCCTGGTCTCGGCCGAACTGCGCTCTGAACTGAGCGACAGCCTCGACCTGAGTGCCGGGCTGACTTACAGTGAATACGACCGCACCATTTTCGGAACCGACACGCTGGGCGACTTGTATCAGAACGCGTTAGCCGGGTTCGGCGGACCGAACTGCGCCTTCGCTTCGACTGCCTCGCGGAACGGACTTTCCGCAGCCCAGCTCGCAGCGGTCGCCGGGACCAACGGTTGCACCTTCTTCAACCCGTTCTCGACCGCAATTCAGGTCAATCCGGTAACCGGCCAGACAAACCCGCTGTTCGCCGGCAGCCGCAGCACCAACGGTCTGTCGATCACCCCGGGTGCGGGGCTGATCAACGATGTTGCCACCATCGGCAACTTCTTCCGCCAGGATTTGAGTTCGGTTACCAACACCCGCCAGATCGTCGCCGACATGGTGCTGTCGGGCCAGTCGGGCTTTTCGCTGCCCGGCGGCGAGGTTGGCTTCGCGGTGGGCGGGCAGTATCGCAAAAATTTCTTCTCGCGCACCTTGAGCCCGATCAACAACCTGCAGTTTTTCCCCTGCCCAGGCACCCCGCTCAATCCGGCAGCGACCTGCAGTCCGCAGACCGGCGCGCTGGGTTTCCTCGGCACGAACAACAACGCGCGCTCTAACGCCGATGTCTATGCAGTGTTCGCCGAGTTGCAGTTGCCAATAACCGATGCCATCCAGATGCAGCTTTCGGCGCGTTACGAAAATTACGGCGGGTCGGTCGGCTCGACGTTCGATCCGCAGGCGCGGGTCAAGATCGAACTGACCGACTGGCTCTCGATCCGGGGCGGAGCGGGCACCACCTTCCGTGGCCCGCCGCCGCAGACCTTGACCGGTAACGTCACGTCGCTTCAGGTGATCGGCAGCGCCTTCCGCGCCATCGACATCACCGGCAACCCAGACCTGACCCCTGAGAGCGCGACGACCTACAGCGCCGGGGTGATCATCGATAGTGGGATCTTCAAAGCCAGCCTTGATTACTTTCGCTATGAGTTCGACGGCCCGATCGAGGGCGAGCCGGTCTCGGGAATCGTTACCGCGCTGTTCGGCGCGAACGGCACCGCCAATTGCAACAATCCGGCTTTCGCTGCTCTCCAGGCACGTTTCACCTTCACTGCAGCAGGCTGCGGCATCGGCAACGTTCAACGGCTGCGAACAAACGTGGTGAATTCGGCCAATGTGCAGACCTCGGGGCTCGATTTCCAAGCCTCGGTTGCGGACGATTTCGGCGATGCGCGGTTGCAGGCGGGGATCAGCGGGACCTACGTGATCGAATACAAGGTCGACGATGTCACGGTCGAAAACGTCCTCGTCCAGCCCGCATTCGATGGCGTCGGACTGCTCAATTTCCAGACCACCGCCTATCCCCTGCCTGAATGGAAGGGCAACGCCTATGTCCAGGGCGAGACCGGGCCGCACTCGCTGCGCGTGCAATACAACTACATCGACGGATATACCGACCAACGCACCACGATCTTCACCAGCGCCGCCGTCGCGGGTTCGCTTGCAGGGGCGGCTGTGCTGACCGGGAAGAATATCGGTTCATTCAGCACGGTCGATGTGACTTACCGGCTGGCGCTCGATACCGGCACGACGATCTCGCTTTCGGCGCTTAACGTGTTCGACAAGGACCCGCCGTTCGCGCGGCTGGATTTCAACTACGATCCGTTCACTGCCAGCCCGCTGGGCTTCACTGCCAAGGTGGCGGTCAGCCAGGCGTTCTGACCGGGAGGCCCGCAGCGGGGGGCTGCGGGCTAGCCCTGTTCAATTCGTTCAGATTCGGCGCTGAAAACCTGAACGGGCGCTGTCGTCCGAATTCAGCTTGGCCTCAGCACCGATTCGCTAATTCCTTGTTCGACCGGGACACCTTGCCCCGATCCAGACGACGAGGAAGCAATCATGAAGACCTTCACCAAAGCCATTCTCGGGACCGGTGCCGCGGCTGCGGCGATGGTCTCTGCCGTGCAGCCCGCACTGGCGCGTGACCGCAATGGTATCGATGTGGGCGACATCATCGCCGGCGCGGTGGTGCTCGGCGGTATTGCCGCAGTGGCGGGCGCCATCGGCAAACGCAACGATCGTTATGGCTCCACTTATGGTGAGCCGTACGATTATAACGATCGCAATGGCTCCACCTACGGCGGACGGTACGATTACAATGACCGCTACGACAACGGCGGGCGCTACGACCAGTACGATCGCTCGGGCTATCGCGGCAATTATCGTAACACCGGCAACCCCCGCCAGGCGGTCGAAAGCTGCGTCCGTGCCGCCGAGAACCAGGCGAGCCGATCCCGCTACGGCCGCGCCGACGTCACCGACGTCCGCGACATCGACCGCACCCGCCGTGGCTACAGGGTTGAAGGCCGGATCGCGGTGAACAGCCAGGGTCGCGGCTGGCGCGATGGCGACCGTCGCTATGGCAACGGCTGGAACAACGACTATCGCGGCTGGAACAACAACCTGCGCGGCTACGATGCTGGCAAGTTCACCTGCGAAGTCCAGTATGGCCGAGTGGTCAATCTCGACTTCAGCGGCATACGCGGCCTTTGATCCCGAACTGAAATACGCGTGAGGCAGGCGGTTCAGGCGCGTGAAAGCCTGAGCCGCCTAGCTCTCTTTTAAAGTGGCGGGTCGCCACGACTGCCCGTCCTCCGGTACTCCGGGGGGCGGGCAGGACGTGCATCAAGATCCCGTGACTTTTCAGGGAGGGTGTTATGCGCCGAATTTCGGGTTCGATTTCGCATTGTCTGGCTGCGGCTGCTTGCTTCGCGCTAACTTCGACCAGCGCCCTCGCGGTCCCTGCGGCAATCCCCGCCCCCAAGACCGTGCCGATCACCATCCCGCTCAGCATCATCCCGGTCGCCGCCACGGCGTGGAGCGCGGCGGACGAGCGCTACGAAGCGCGCCGCCACTGGAAGCGTCATCGTCACAACGACGGGATCGACGGCGGCGATTTGCTGGTCGGGTTGCTGGTGCTGGGCGGTGTCGCGGCAGTCGCCGGGGCGATCGACAAATCGGGTGACCAACAGCGCGAGCGCCGCAGCAGCGGCGACTATCCGCAGCGACCCTACGATTATCGAGGCAATGACTGGCGCGGCGACGAGCCGCGAGATGATGACTGGCGCGGCCAGCAGCCGAGCTCATCGCGCGCGATGGATCGCGCGGTCGAAGCCTGCTCGGCAGAAGCCGCCCGCACGGGCCGCGTCGATGAAATCTACGCAGTCGACAGGATCGACGGCGAATGGCGGGTTCGAGGCGATTATGAGGGCGGCGGTGAATTCACCTGCACGGTCGATTCCGGTGGTCGCGCCTATGTCGGCAACAGGGAGTAGCTGCAGAACGCGATGGGGGCTCGTGTGGATGCTGGCTAGGCTGGCTCGCGCCAAGTTCGATAACCGGGTAACGCCAGCCCCCAGCTCAGCGCCGCGCCGCGCAAGACGAAACCCGCCAGCGCCGCCACGCTCCAGCCCAGCGCGTCAGGGATGCCGAGCAGCTGCAATCCTGCACACAATGCCGCCGAGAGCGCGGCCGCAGTGACATACAGCTCGGGTCGCAACAGGATCGACGGCACTCCCGCCAGCACGTCGCGGATGATCCCCCCGACGCAGCCGGTAATCACCCCCATCAGAACCGCCGGGACCGGGGGCACGCCATAGGACAGTGCCTTGGCCGTGCCGAGCACCGCATAGGCCGCCAGCCCCGCCGCGTCGGCCCACTCGAGCAATCCGATTCTACCCTCTGTTTTGACCCACCACTTCTGCGGCGTCAGCCACACGGTGGCAGCCACGCCGAGGCAAACCGGCGCGACCCACGGATCGCGCACCCAGAACACCGGCGCGCCGATCAGCAGATCGCGCACCGATCCGCCGCCGACCCCGGTAACGAGCGCGAAGAACGCCAGCGTCACGATGGTGTTGCGCTGCCGCGCCGCCAGCAAGGCTCCCGACAAGGCGAACACCGCGATACCTGCAAGGTCCAGAAAGCCCGTAAGGGCGGGCAGGACGGGGGGCGGCAAACCCTCGGGCTCAGATGTGGATCGGCTTGCCGGTCACCGCCATTGCAGCTTCCTTGAACGCTTCGGCATGGGTGGGATGCGCGTGACTGGTGTAGGCGATGTCCTCGCTGGTCGCACCGAATTCCATCGCCACGCAGGCCTCGGCGATCATCGTGCCCGCGATCGAGGCGATCATCCATACACCCAGCACGCGGTCGGTGGCGGCGTCGGCAATAACCTTCACGAAACCGTCGGTGTCGCGGTTGGTCTTGGCACGGCTGTTGGCCATCATCGGGAACTTGCCGACCTTTACTTCGCCTTTCGCGCGGGCTTCCTCTTCGGTCAGTCCGACCCCGGCGATTTCGGGCATCGTATAGACCACGTTGGGGATCACCGCGTGATTGACGATGCCGGTCTGCCCCGCGATGTTCTCGGCGACCGCAATGCCCTCATCCTCGGCCTTGTGCGCGAGCATCGGGCCGGGAATGACATCGCCGATTGCCCAGACCCCCGGGACTGGGGTGCGAAAATCGTGGTCGGTCTCGATCTGGCCGCGCTTGTTGAGGGGCAGCCCGATCTTGTCGAGGCCCAGCCCTTCGGTATTGGGGCGGCGACCGATCGAGACGAGCACGCAATCGGCCTCCAGCGTTTCTGAAGCGCCGCCTGCCGACGGTTCCAGCGTCAGCGTCGCGGTCTTGCCCTTGATGCTGGCCCCGGTGACCTTGGTCGAAAGGCGCAGTTCCATGCCCTGCTTCTTGAACAGCTTGGCCGCTTCCTTGCGAACTTCGCCATCCATGCCGGGGAGCAGCTGGTCGAGGTATTCGACCACCGTGACCTTCGCCCCCAGCCGCCGCCAGACCGAGCCGAGTTCGAGCCCGATCACCCCGCCGCCGATCACCGCCATGTGCTGCGGCACCCGGTCGAGCGCCAGCCCGCCGGTTGAATCTACGATAATGCCTTTCGCGTTATCGACCTCGACCCCGGGCAGCGGAGTGACCGACGAGCCGGTGGCGATGACCACGTTCTTCGCGGTAAAGTCCTTGCCGCCGACTGAAACGGTATGGGCGTCCCTGAAGCTGGCCAGACCCTTGAGCCACTCCACCTTGTTCTTCTTGAACAGGTAGGCGATCCCCCCGGTCAGTTCCTTGACTGCCGTGGCCTTTTGGCCCTGCATCGCGGCGAGATCGAGCGTCACTTCCTTCGCGATCACCCCGAATTTGGCCATCGTGCCATGCGCGGCTTCCTCGAACAGTTCGGAGCCGTGGAGCAGCGCTTTGGACGGAATGCACCCGACGTTGAGACAAGTCCCCCCCAAAGTCTCGCGCGCCTCGACACATGCGGTCTTCAGCCCAAGCTGCGCCGCGCGGATCGCCGCGACATAGCCGCCCGGACCCGAGCCGATGATCAGGACGTCGTAATCGTAAGTCTGGTCAGTCATTCATTGTCTCACAAATCGATCAGCAGGCGCGTCGGATCCTCGATAGCTTCTTTGATCGTCTTCAAAGCCGTTACCGCCTCCCGCCCGTCGATCAGGCGGTGGTCGTAGCTGAGCGCGAGGTACATCATCGGGCGCACCACGATCTGGCCGTCGCGGACCACCGGGCGGTCTTCGATGCGGTGGAGCCCCAGCACCGCAGACTGCGGCGGGTTTATGATCGGGGTGGACATCAGCCCGCCGAAGATCCCGCCGTTGGAGATGGTGAAGGTGCCGCCGGCCATGTCCGCCATGGTCAGCGAACCGTCCCTGGCCTTGCGTCCCAGGTCGCCGATAGCCTTTTCGATCCCCGCGAAAGAAAGCCTGTCAACATCGCGCACCACCGGCACAACCAGCCCGTTCGGGCCCGAGACCGCGACCGACAGGTCGACATAGTCGAAATAGACGATTTCCTCGCCCTCGATCTGTCCGTTGACTGCGGGGAAGTCCTTGAGCGCAAGGCAGGCGGCCTTGGCGAAGAAGCTCATGAAGCCAAGCTTCACGCCGTGCTTCTTCTCGAACACTTCCTTGTAGCGGTCGCGCGCGGCGATCACTGCGGACATGTCGCAGTCGTTGAAAGTGGTGAGCAGCGCTGCAGTATCCTGCGCGCTCTTGAGGCGGCGGGCGATGGTCTGGCGCAGCCGGGTCATCCTGACGCGCTCTTCGCGTCTTGCCCCCGATGTAGGAGCGGGAGCTGCGACAGGCTGGGGCTGAGCGGTGGCGAGGGACGGGGCCGGGGCGGGAGAGGGTGCGTCGCGCTTGGCCTCGGCGGCGTGCAGCACGTCATCCTTGGTCAGCCGGCCATCCCTGCCGGTGCCTTTGACCGTGGCGGGATCGATCGCGTGTTCAAGCACCGCGCGGCGGACCGAAGGCGAAAGCGCGGCGGCGTCGAAAGCGACGGGGGCCGCCGCAGTGGCTGGAGCGTCCTTGGGTGCGATCGTGTCCGAGGCGGGCGGTGCGGCCTTTTCCTCGCGCGGCGCGACCTGCTCGGCCCCTGCTGCCGGGGCGGTATCCTCGATGATCGCGATCACCGCGCCGACCGCGACCGTCTCGCCTTCCTTGACCACATGCTGGCCCATGATCCCGTTGACCGGCGAGGGCACTTCGACCGCGACCTTGTCGGTCTCGAGGCTGGCGATCGGCTCGTCGAGCTTGACCGCCTCGCCCGGCTGCTTGAGCCACTGGCCGATGGTTGCCTCGCTGACGCTTTCGCCGAGGGTCGGAACTTTCACTTCGGATGACATGTTGGATGCTTCCTAAATCGTATCGTTAGCGCGGGCAGGGGCCCGATCACCCATTTTTCCGGCGCCGGATTTCTTTGCGGACCGACAGCCCCAGCGCGTCGGCGACCAGCGCCCCCTGTTCGCTGACGTGACGGCTGGCGAGGCCAGTGGCGGGCGAGGCGCTGGCGGTGCGCCCGGCGTAGCGCGGCCGCTTGGCCCCAAACGATTTTGCGCAGGGGGCATCCTTCATCGCCGCCTCGATGCAGCCCTCGACGAAGAACCACGCACCGTTGTTCCGCGGCTCTTCCTGGCACCACACCACTTCTTCCAGCGCAGTCATCCGCCCCATCCGCAGCGCCAGAGCATCTTCGGGGAACGGATAAAGCTGTTCGATCCGCACCACGCTGACATCGTCGAGCCCGGCGGCATCGCGCGCCTCGATCAGGTCGTAGGCGACCTTGCCCGAACACAGCACCAGCTTGCGGACCTTCGCATCTGCGGGCGGCGAGGTGTCGGACATGATCCGGCGGAAATGGCCCTCGCCGACGAATTCCGACACCGCGCTGCGCGCCATCGGATGCCGCAGCAGCGACTTGGGGGCCATGATGATCAATGGCTTGCGGAACCCGCGCAGCATCTGGCGGCGCAGGACGTGGAAGTAATTGGCCGGCGAAGTGATGTTGCAGACCTGCATGTTGTCTTGCGCGCACAGCTGAAGGAACCGCTCGAGCCGCGCCGAAGAATGCTCCGGACCCTGTCCCTCGTATCCGTGGGGCAGCAGCATCACCAGCCCGTTGGCGCGCAGCCACTTGGCTTCGCCCGCCGCGATGAACTGGTCGATGATGGTCTGCGCGCCGTTGGCGAAATCGCCGAATTGCGCTTCCCACAGCACCAGCGTCTTGGGATCGGCGATCGAGTAACCGTATTCGAAGCCGAGCACGCCGAATTCGCTCAAGGTGCTGTCGAGCACCTCGAAGCGCCCGTGCGGGACCGACCACAGCGGCACGTATTTGTGCTCGTCGGTCTGATCGACCCACACCGCGTGGCGCTGGCTGAAGGTGCCGCGCCCCGAATCCTGGCCCGACAGCCGCACCCCGAAGCCTTCCGAGATCAGCGAGCCAAAGGCCAGCGCCTCGGCGGTTGCCCAGTCGAACCCCACGCCGCAGGCGAACATCTCGCGCTTGGCATCGAGCACCCGGCCGAGCGTCTTGTGGATCGTCAGGCTGGCAGGCACGGTGGTCAGGGTGCGGCCAAGGCTGTCGAACAACTTGGCCTCGATCCCGGTCGCCACGTTGCGCCGCGCGCCGACCGGGTCGGCCGGTTTGGACAGCCCGCTCCAGCGCCCGGCGAACCAGTCGGCTTCGTTGGGTTTGTAGCTTTTGGCGCCCTCGAATTCTTCTTCCAGGTGCGCGACAAATTGCGCGGCGTATTCGTCGGGGAAGCCCGGTGCGATAACCCCCTGTTCGATCAGGCGCTTGGCATAGACCGCGCTTACCGCCGGGTGCTGGCGGATCTGCGCGTACATCAGCGGCTGGGTGAAGCTGGGCTCATCGCCCTCGTTGTGGCCGAAGCGGCGATAGCACCACATGTCGATCACCACGTCGCGCTTGAACTTCTGGCGGAAGTCGATCGCCAGCTTGCAGGCAAACGTCACCGCTTCCGGATCGTCGCCGTTGACGTGGAGGATCGGGGCCTGAACGCCCTTGGCCACGTCTGAGGGATAGGGTGAGCTGCGCGCGAACTGCGGGCTGGTGGTGAAGCCGATCTGGTTGTTGATGACGAAGTGGATTGCGCCGCCGGTGTTGTAGCCGCGCACGCCGGAAAAGCCGAAGCACTCCCACACGATGCCCTGACCGGCGAAAGCCGCGTCGCCGTGGATCAGAACCGGCAGGACCTGCTCGTGTTTCAACACGTCGTCGCGCATCACCTGGGTGGCGCGGACCTTGCCCAGCACGACCGGGTCCACGGCTTCAAGGTGGGACGGGTTGGGGACGAGGCTCATGTGGACCTTGATCCCGTCGAACTCGCGGTCGGTCGAGGTGCCGAGGTGATACTTGACGTCGCCCGATCCGCCGACGTCCTCGGGGTTGGCGGAACCGCCGGAGAACTCGTGGAAGATCACGCGGTATGGCTTGGCCATGACATTGGCGAGCACGTTGAGGCGGCCGCGATGGGCCATGCCATAGACGATCTCTTTGACGCCCAGCTGGCCGCCATTCTTGATCACCGCCTCCAGCGCGGGGATCATCGATTCGCCGCCATCGAGCCCGAAGCGCTTGGTCCCGACATATTTGCGGCCGAGGAACTTCTCGTACTGCTCGCCGCGGATAACGGCAGAAAGAATC
>Ga0105052_10004958_pt1 | contig 14293 bp, 11 predicted proteins | sample FRY03_FD_78094 | JGI IMG/M metagenome (GOLD analysis project Ga0105052, IMG submission 78094) | Freshwater microbial communities from Lake Fryxell liftoff mats and glacier meltwater in Antarctica - FRY-03 | ecosystem: Environmental > Aquatic > Freshwater > Ice > Glacier meltwater ... | reverse complement strand
TCACGATATAGGTGATGGTGTGCTTTGCTTAGAGTTTCATTCTAAGATGAATGCCATAGGCAGCGGTACTTTATCTGCTATTAACAAGTCTATAGAAATAGCCGAAAACGAAGGTTGGAAAGGATTGGTAATCGGTAATGATGCACCTAACTTCTCCGCAGGAGCTAATCTAGCTATGATGCTAATGCTCGCTATAGAGCAGGAGTTTGATGAGCTAAATATGGTCATCAGCTATTTCCAAAAAACGGTAATGAGACTACGCTACTCTAGCGTACCTGTGGTGATAGCACCACACGGACTTACACTCGGTGGAGGATGTGAAATGACACTACACTCAGATGCAGCAGTAGCATCTGCAGAAACCTACATCGGACTAGTAGAAGCAGGAGTAGGACTGATACCAGGTGGTGGCGGTACCAAAGAATTTGTGGTCCGTACCAGCGACAGTTTCTATGCAGGAGACCCACAGCTACCTACTTTGATAGAACGTTTTCAGACTATAGCTACCGCAAAAGTGGCTACCTCTGGGCACGAGGCTTTTGAGATAGGCGTGATGCATCACGATAAAGATGAAGTAGTAGTAAACGGAGCTAGAGTAATCACTGAGGCGAAACGAAAAGTAATAGAACTGCACCACGATGGCTATGTTCAAAAACCTCAACGAGATGATATTTTAGTATTGGGTAGAACAGCACTTGGAGCACTATACTCAGGAGTAGAAGCATTTGGAATCAGTGGGTATGCCAGTGAGCATGATATGTTAATCGGAAGGAAACTTGCTTATGTAATGGCAGGCGGAGACTTAACACAACCTACCAAAGTAACAGAGCAGTACTTATTGAATCTGGAGAGAGAAGCATTCTTAAGCTTGCTCGGACAACGTAAAACTTTAGAGAGAATACAGCATATGCTGAAAACAGGAAAACCACTTAGAAACTAGATATGAGAAGTGAGATATGAGTATTGAGACTAAAAAAAAGAGTCTAACATCTAAATATCTCACTTCTAACCTCTCAATTAAAAATTAACAATTAGAAAATTAAAAATTATGCCAGAAGCATACATAGTAAACGGATACAGAACTGCAGTAGGAAAAGCAGGAAGAGGTGGATTTAGATTTACCAGTCCAGTGGATTTAGGAGCTGCGGTAATAGATCACTTGATAGACAATACTCCGGGTTTTGATCCGAGTGTAGTAGAAGATATCATAGTAGGAAATGCAGTGCCAGAAGCAGAGCAAGGCTTACAAATGGGCAGATGGGTAGGTGTACGAAGTAAGTTGCCTATAGAAGTGCCAGGCGTATCTGTGAATAGATATTGCGGTAGCGGAATAGAAACTATAGCTATGGCCGTTGCCAAGATAAAAGCAGGTCTAGCGGAATGCATCATAGCAGGTGGAACAGAGAGTATGAGTCTAGTACCCACTGTAGGTTACAAGACTGTACCGAATTATACCATTGCCAAAGAACACGGAGATTACTTCTTAGGAATGGGTCTTACTGCTGAAGAGGTTGCTGTGAAGTATGATATCAGCCGAGAAGATCAAGACGCGTTTGCTTTGGGTTCTCATCAGAAAGCATTGAAAGCTTTGGCAGAAGGAAAGTTCAAAAACCAAATTGTTCCTTTCGAAGTAGAGCAAGTAGATTTTGATCCTAAAACCAATAAACGAGTAACGTCTAAATATACAGTAGATACCGATGAAGGCCCACGTGCAGACACTACACTAGAAGCACTAGCAAGACTTCGCCCAGCGTTTAAAAACAATGGAACGGTAACTGCAGGTAACAGTTCGCAGACTAGCGATGGAGCCAGTTTTGTATTGGTAATGAGTGAGAAAATGGTCAAAGACCTCGGTCTAGAACCAAAGGCACGCTTAGTAAGTCAAGTGTCTGTGGGAGTAAGCCCAAGATATATGGGAATAGGTCCGATGGAGGCTATTCCAAAGGCACTAGCTAAAGCAGGATTATCATTGAAAGATATAGACCAGATAGAATTAAATGAAGCATTTGCTTCACAAAGTTTAGCGGTACTTCGAGGTTTAGATATTAATCCAGATATAGTAAATGTAAATGGAGGAGCGATTAGCTTAGGTCACCCACTGGGTTGTACAGGAGCTAAACTGACGGTACAAATACTAGAGGAAATGAAACTTAGAAACCAAAAATACGGAATGGTGACTGCCTGTATTGGTGGGGGACAAGGGATAGCAGCGGTACTCGAAAGGCTGTAAAAAGAGCAGTGAGTATTGAGATATGAGACTGTTATGTGGTCCATTCATATCTTGATTTTAACAATAAGATTTAGAATAAAGAATTAAATAAAGGAGGTGCTGCGAATGAGTCTCAATACTCATATCTCAACATCTCAATACTAAGAAAAGATATGAGCAAAAACAGAATAGCAGGCGGCGAATTTTTAATCAAAGAACAAGACGCACAGAGTACTTTTATCCCAGAAGAAATAAACGAGGAGCAACAAATGTTCAGAGAGATGACACGTGATTTCTTAGAAAAAGAAGTCCATCATCTTAGAGAAAAAATAGATAAGCAGTCAGAGAATCCAGAGCTTATTCCACAGTTAATGGAGAAAGCGGCAGCACTAGGTATACTGGGAGCGGCATTGCCAGAGGAGTATGGCGGTATGTCTGTAGATTTCAATACAGAATCAGTATTGAGTGAGGAGCTAGGCAAAAGCCAAAGTTTTAGTGTTGCTTTAGCTGCACATATGGGCATAGGTACATTACCGATACTCTATTATGGCACAGATGCTCAAAAGGAAAAGTACTTAACTGGTCTAGGCGATGGGAGTATTAAGGCTGCGTATTGCCTTACAGAGCCAGATAGTGGTAGTGATGCCCTATCGGCTAAATCTAAAGCTGTACTAGACGGAGATGAGTGGGTAATAAACGGAGCTAAAATGTGGATTACCAACGCTGGATTTGCAGATTTATTCACTGTATTTGCTCAGGTAGATGGAGATAAGTTTACAGGATTTTTAGTAGAAAAAGGAACACCGGGACTTACGTTAGGAGATGAAGAAGTAAAACTAGGTATAAAAGGAAGCAGCACACGTCAAGTATTCCTAGACGATGTACGCATACCAAAAGACAACCTGTTAGGCGAGATAGGCAAAGGGCATAAGATAGCCTTTAACGTACTAAACATAGGCAGGTATAAGCTATGTGCTATGGTAATGGGTGGCAGTAAGCGAAGTATAGACGTAGCGGTAAACTATGCTAATGAGAGACATCAGTTTGGAGTAGCAATAAGCAGTTTTGGAGCGATACAGCACAAAATAGCAGAGATGGCTATCAAGACTTATGCTACAGATAGTGCTACGTATAGAGTATCAGGATTAATCACAGACAGAATAGCAGAACTAGTAACAGAAGGCAAAACTAAGGTAGAAGGGAAGCTAATAGCTGCGGAGGAATACAGCATAGAGTGTGCTATTCTTAAAGTACTTGGTTCAGAAACCTTGGATTATGTGGTAGATGAAGCCGTACAGATATTTGGAGGTACAGGATACTCAGAGGAGTTTCCTGTAGCTAGTATGTACAGAGATGCTCGTATCAATAGAATTTTTGAAGGAACCAACGAAATCAATCGTATGCTGGCAGTAGGTCAGTTGATGAAAAAAGCCTTGAAAGGTGAGATAGACCTGATGGGTCCTGCTATGAAGATACAGGAAGAGCTGATGGAGATACCTGATTTTGGTGATGAAGGAGATGGATCTGCACTATACGAAGAGAAAAAAGCGGTAAGACAAGCTAAGAAAGCTATACTCATGGCAGCAGGAGCAGCAGCTCAGAAGTACATGATGGAGTTAGATAAGCAGCAAGAGATACTGATGAATCTTGCAGATATGGTTATCGATGTATTCACAGCAGAGAGTACCGTGCTGCGTACAGAGAAACTTATAGCACAGCAGGGAGAGGAAGCTACAGCACTACAAGTAGCCATGACCAAATGCTATGTGAATGATGCGATGGAGCGAACGTACTTAGCGGGTAAGCATGGTCTAGCGGCATTTGCTAAAGACGATATGCTCGTTATGATGCATATGGGCGTAAAGCGATTTACGAAATACCCTATGACGGATACAATCTCACTCCGTAAGCAAGTAGCAGCCGAGTTGATTAAAGAGAATAAGTACTGTTTCTAGATTAATGTAGAATGGATTCGTGTCCCCACGAACTAGAGCGATGTGTTCGTGGAGACACGAACGCAGACATTCACGAGAAAGGCGAGCAGGGATACTTGTCTATTACACCTATATTTGGACAGTTATGAAAAACATACTTTTAATATTCGCACTAATTTTAGCCTTTGCAGGGTGCAAGGATGATGATGAGGTGGAGCCAGAAGCTGTGGTGTATGAAGATTGGCAGAAAGTTCCTAGCTCTGAGATAAATCTTAGTAATAGAAATGTTTTAGGACTAGAGGGAATTGGAGAGGAGTTATACATACAGTGTTATAACGCATTTTACGTGCTTGACTCTAATTTGAAAAAAGTTACTAATGGTTATAAAAATATGAATGCTAACCCATTGACGTACACTCCAAGATTTGGTAAAGAGTTCTCAGTAATAAATAATGGTCTAGGGTTTGATATTTTCAATAACGATAATCCAGTTAATTCTTATTACGGATATAGAGTTCATTATCCTTCTTCAGTGGACGATAGAGTTGCTAGTGTATGCTTTACAAACGTAAACGATTCAAGAAAATTTGATTTACTATGGGCTGTTCAGAAGGATAAAGATTCTGTTGATTATATGCTAGACGCTTATGAGTTCAATGAATATGGAAATGAACCAATAAACTTTAAGAGACAAAAATTACCGGTTTATAACGAGGATAGACCTACCATTAGAGATATTAAACGAATAGATAATGTAGTTTTTTGTACGCTAAATGGTCTTACGTACCGAGTTGTGGATGGTCTTTTGCAAGACTCTATTCGATATAAATTAACAGATATTCAGAAATTTAAAGGTGGACTTATAGCCACTAGTGAGCAGGTTTGGTACATAGGAACAGAGATAAAAAGACCAGACGGAATAGTTTATTCTGCTGATTTCGGAAAAACTTGGAACTATTTATATACGGGATTTTTTACAGCAAAACTCAAAGTAGTAAGAGAAGAGGCGTATCTTATTGCAGGTCAAGAGATTGTAAGACTTAATGCTGAATCTGCTACGTCTACTAGCATAAACTTAGACGGAATGGAAGACTATGTAAAAGATATATCTGCTATAGGGAACAAAGTAGTCGTAGGCACGGATGCTGGAGTCTACTATAAATCGTGGGAGAGTTTCTTGAACAAATAGAAGTCTAAATTATCCCCGCAAATCAAAACCAATACTTTTAATTTACGGGGATAATTATATATATTACCGTAAATCGAAAGTATGTTAGGTTGAAATCACTTAGGAGCTTTTATTCTGCAGCTATTCGCTTACCCAAAATGTGCGATTAGTATGTGTGGCGGAGTAGATGTAAGAAAAAGTATAATAATGCTACTGCACTATTTCCAGTAACTCAATAGTAAATATAAGCGTAGAGTATGCTGGTATATTGGCACCCATGGCACGCTCACCGTATGCTAACTCTTGAGGAATATAGAGCTCCCATTTACTACCTACCGGCATCATTTTTAGAGCTTCTGTCCATCCTGGGATTACTTGGTTTACACCAAAAGATGCCGGCTGGCCACGGTCATAGCTACTATCAAATTTCTTACCATTGATGAGTGTGCCACTATAGTGTGTTTTTACGGTTTGTCCGTCTATAGGTACTGCTCCACTTCCTTGAGTTAGTACTTTGTACTGTAAGCCACTAGGAGTAGTTTTTACGCCTTTTTTCTTTGCGTTTTCTGCTAAAAAAGCAGTCCCCTCAACTGTCACAGCTGCTAATTCTGCGGCTTTAGCTTTGGCTACGTATGTATTTACTATTTCATTTGACTGATTACCCTCTAGAGCAGTGTGATTATATTCTATCACATCCTTCAGAGCTTCTTTGAATACTTCATAATTTAAGGTGTCTATACCTCCTGCTTTTAGGCTGGCAGCTACGTTCATACCTAAAGCATAGGACATGCTGTCTATCTCATTTTGCATGGCAGTGTGCGTATGTTGAGCCATTGCAGACGCAGTTATAAAAACTATAAAGAGAGTACTTGTGGTTTTTTTCATGGTGCCAAAAATAAGCCAGCAGCTTTAAATCGAAAGCGATTTTTTAAAGCAATTTCTGAAGAACGGACCTAAAAAGCTATCTGCTAAGTCTACTATTAAAAGTATCTACCAATAAACCAATCCCATAATGGCCCCCAAAACAGTCATCTCTTGTCAAACCATAGGAAGGGAATGTAGTAAAATACGGATAAGGTATTTCTGTAAGCTTTAGATTTTTATCTAGAAGATAAATTCCATGTGTAGAAGGATCAGAATCACTTGCATAGTATCTACCTATCACAGCGAAATGAACTACATTGGGTTGCTGACTGACAGCTGCTACCTCGGCATCATTTATTATCTTATAAGCACTAAATGTATAGGTTACTTTTAATATTGAATCTAGTTCGACTAGTGTAAAATCAGATGGGCAGGCTCTATTAATAAAGTACAAGGTATCTGCTTGCAGTTGCATTAGACTTTCTTTGGCTAAACTTCTGTAATTAGTCCCCTTTCGGTATAAGAAATTTATATTATAGGCCATTTTTATATGATGAGGAACAGCATCTATATAACCATTTGCCTGTTGCTGGTTGACTGAGTATGCGTAGCCTAGTTCTAATGCAGAACGTTCGTTGAAATTGAACTCAAATCCCGCATACATACTCACAGTGAATTGGTTCTTATTGGTTTTATTAAGGTCTACAGTGGGAGCTGTAAATGCTCCTCGTCCTGCAAAATCTTGATTGGATGTAAAGACGTACCTTGGAATTGCTCTAAGCACTACGGCAGAATTATCTAGCGACCGAAAGTATTTTTTTAAACCTAGTTCTAAGTCAATCGTGTTTATGGATACTTTAAAATTGCTATCTAAGTTTTGATACGAGAATAGCGAATTGCCAAACTTTGCAGAAATGGCTACATCTTCTCTAAACTTGTAATCTGCATAAAATGCCAATCCCACGCCAATGCTACTAGTGAGATAGTCAGGCACTATTGGTTTATTAATAGACGGAGAGAGACCGAGACTAAGTGCTGTAAAAGTGCTTTTCTCTTGAGCATATGCACTGCTCGATAGACCTAGAAATAAAATTAGAAAGTACTTCTTCATTACTACTATCAAAGATACTACTATGCGTAGAGTAAAAACAATATTTTCATATCAAGGACTTATCTAGCTTCACCAGCGGAAGTTGCTTGTTTGCACAACAAGCATTTAATCCTAATTTTGTCTCGGATTCTAACACAATATTAGAGGCGAAGGATTTTTTAGTATCAACTAAGCAAACACAGGAATTAAAGAATATATGAGAAAGTATAATGTAGTAGGCGTAATGTCGGGCACGTCTATGGACGGTTTAGACTTAGCACATTGCACCTTAGAGGAAACAGAAGCAGGTAAATGGTCGTATACCATTAATGCTGCTACTACCGTAGGTTATGAGGAAAAATGGAGACTAAGACTCTCTAAGCTGAGACATCAAAACTCTATGGTTTTTCATAAATCAGATCGATTTTACGGACAGTTTATTGGTGAAAATATTAAAAAGTTTTTAGATGAGAATGGTTTGGAGGCAGATCTAATTTCGTCTCACGGACATACTGTTTTTCATCAGCCAGAGAATAACATTACGGTACAAATAGGCGATGGAAATAGTATTTATGCATTTACAGGGGTTCCTACGGTTACTAATTTTAGAGCCTTAGATGTAATATTCGGAGGAGAAGGTGCTCCGCTTGTAGGCGTAGCAGACCAAATGCTTTTTGGTGAATACGATATGTGTCTAAACCTAGGCGGCTTTGCCAATATAAGTGCAGATATAAATGGCAATAGAGTAGCTTTCGATGTAGGGCCGTGCAACATAGTGCTCAATAGAATAGCTCGCGAATTTGACCTAGAGTATGATAAAGATGGAGAGATAGCAGAAAGTGGCGAAATAGACTACGATTTACTAGCGGAGCTCAACGAAGTAGAATACTACGGATATGAACCACCTAAATCACTAGGCAGAGAGTGGATTAGTACTCATTTTTGGGGTAATGTGAGAAATAGCGTTGCCAAAAAAGAGGATAAAATGAAAACTTTGGTAGACCATATAGCTCAGCAAATAGGAAATAGCATAGAAGACCTAAGTGGCGAAGACTCAAGTGGTAAAAGAGTATTAATAACGGGAGGTGGAGCGTTTAATAAATCGCTTATCTCACACATAAGAATGCATACTGAAGCGGAGGTAGTAGTGCCAGAAGATAGATTGGTAGATTACAAGGAGTCTTTGGCTTTTGCCTTGTTAGGGGTATTGCGGGTGCAGAACAAAACAAATGTATTTAATGCAGCAACTGGTGCTAGCGAGAGCTCAGTATCTGGTAGCTTATATGGTGATTTCTCAAAAATAGTATAATGGAAGATTTATTAAAAAAGTTCGAAAATAAGCGTCCGGAGATAGTCTTCGAATGGAAAGATTCTGAAACGGAAGCTGAAGGATGGGTAGTGATAAACTCCCTAAGAAATGGTGCTGCTGGTGGCGGTACACGTATGCGTAAAGGATTGGATAAACGCGAAGTAGAATCACTTGCTAAAACGATGGAAGTGAAGTTTACAGTAGCAGGTCCTCCAATAGGTGGAGCGAAGTCAGGGATCAATTTTGACCCAGCAGATCCACGTAAAGAAGGTGTACTAAGAAGATGGTATGCGGCAGTAATGCCAATGCTACGTAACTACTATGGTACTGGTGGCGATATGAACGTAGATCAGTATAGTGAAGTGATTCCGTATACGGCAGATCTTGGTGTGCTACATCCTCAAGAAGGCGTAGTACAAGGCTACTACAAGAACTATAGTAAGGTAGAGAAGCTACAGGCTATCACAAGACTGCAGAGTGGAGTTTTACTTCCAATAATAGATGAGCGATTTACTCCAGACGTATCTAAGAAATACAATATATCTGACATGATAACGGGTTGGGGAGTGAGCGAAGGTGTACGTCATTTTTATGAGCTATGGGGAGGCACTATGAATCACAAGACTGCTATCATCCAAGGATGGGGAAATGTGAGTGCTGCTGCAGCTTTTTATCTGGCTAAACACGGTGTGAAAATCGTAGGAATCATAGACAGAGAGGGTGGACTTATCAATAAAGAGGGTTATTCTCTAGCGGAAGTTACAGATATGTTTATCAATCGTGATGGTAATAAACTCAATGCAAATACTTCTGGATTTACACCTTTTGCAGAGGTGAATGCACAGATATGGGAGCTAGGAGCAGAGATATTCATACCAGGTGCAGGTAGTAGATTGGTGACCAAAGATCAAGTAACCAGTCTGATAGATGGACAGTGTGAAGTGATAAGCTGTGGTGCCAATGTACCATTTGCAGATCCAGAGATATTCTTAGGAGAAATCTCTATGTATGCAGACGCTAACATAGCGGTAGTGCCAGATTTCATAGCCAACTGTGGTATGGCTCGTACCTTCGGTTTCCTAATGAGTGAAAAAGGAGTAGTGGATGATGTAGCTATCCTAAAAGATGCTTCAGAAGTTATCGGAAACCAGATGAGACGCTTACATCAGTTTAATCCTAGACCAACTGGACTTAGCCGTAAAGCTTTGGAAATGAGTTTAACTGACCTCGTAGATACAGGAGACTTGAGCCACAGAAGTGGTTTGGGTGGAATGGCGTAACCGATAAAAAAAACACTAAGGAACTAAGGTCTTCTTAACACTAAGAGAAGGTAGGTGTTTTGGCTCAGTATTCTGAATTGGAGGACATCCTTGTGTTTAGCTCGATGTCTTTTAGGATAAGATCATTAAGGATTTGCCGTAGGCAAATAGCAGCATCACTTCTAAACAAGGGAAGCCTACAATGTCATCTTGAGCGGAGTCGAAAGGTTAGACATTGCAAAAAATTTTCAATAAACCCATGCATACTTCGACTGACGTTCAGCATGTACCCTTCTCAGTTATTGAAACGTTATAGTCCCACTACAATCAGCAGCACAGAGTTCAAAGAATTTTTTAAACTCTCGTGATTTGATTCCTTTCTTACTCATATCTACTTCATATTGCTCTGTCGTTTCAGCATTAGATGCAGTGATGAAAGGTGTCTTTTTAAGGTTGCAGTAAATCACCTTAAAACTAGCGTGAAAAGTAGGGTCACTAAAAGTGGTGTTTAATTACTTAATCTCACTAATTTTACTTTTATATCCTTTTTTATTGACCCATCAAGTGAAAAGATGTTATTGGTTTTAAAAATCGAGACTTTACCAGCACTAGCTATCAAAATAGAAGGAGAAGTGCTTATGTCGTATTTAGCAAAAATTGATGTTCTCTTTGGAGTTTGATTATAATTCCTATCAGAATGCTCAGCAACGTCGAAATAATTAGTTTTACTTGAAGGCAATATATCTATCAGACTCTGGTTCTCTCCGTAGATTGCACTCGTTCCATTTACCAATGTCAATGAAATGTAGTTTAAGTCCAAGGAATCATGTAAGTAACTATTTATTGGAATATTACAACCGATACATTCTTTTTTTGTACGTAAAATTATTACACCATTAAAGGTATTAAGATCAATATTTGCAAAATTTTCTGTGCTATCCAAAACCTTATATGTGCAAGGTTTAATAGCTGCAAAGAGACATAGAATACTAAAAATGAGTTTCATATTTTTTAATTCCTATTGTTGGTAGATTATTGTTTCTATAGTCCTTTAAAGTTTTTAGATATTCAATTTTTGACACATTCATCATTAGGGGGTAGTATTGGACTCTAAGTTCATATATCGATTCACCCAGACTATAAAAATTAGTATTTAAAAGAAGGAAGTTAAGGGGTAAATTTCTCTTACTTATATAATCAAGATTTTTAACACTTTTTATTGGAATAATATGACTTCCCACTTTCCTGGTAGATTCACCAGTATGCCATAAGTCTAGTAATCTAATGGAGTCTTGTCCCGAGGGTGTTTTTCTAAGGATTGCAAACGTAGTATCGGTTAATAAAAATATATTTACAATTCTTTCAACTGAGTCGTCCAGGTTTCTTAAAGTTTCAAAATCATTTTTACTGTTTATTTGTGTTTTTTTAGTTGGGGTAATGGTTGTAGTGGAGTCAATAATTATTTGTTTAATGTTTAAATTAAAGTCGTACTCTATAATTTTGTATTCTGTGGATTGACTCATAAGTATAGAGCTAGATGAAACCGAAATCCAATTACCTGGCAGGACACTAAATTCTATATTGTGAAATTGTGGAAATATAGAATTTGATTGGTGAGTATTAATATTATAGTTTGTTAGAATAACTTTTTCTTTTTGATCACGGTCATTATAGTTATATAAAGTGTGCATTATTAGTAGACTGTCATTTACAAATTTTATTTTTTCATAATCATAGTTCAGGTTATGTTTAGAGAGAGTACTATCTTTTAAATTATAAATAAGTAAATTTTGATTGACAAGAAACGCAATTTTTTCACCCCAAGCTGAGAATGATAGTAAATAGTCTCTTTTAAAATTTTTTAGTGTGTCAAATTGTATTGTTGTGGAGTCTGTAGAGCTGTTGGAGTAGTCATAGGAGTATAATTGAAGGGTTTTTTGTGGGGATAGAATGTAGTCTAATTTATGTGGAAAGTTACTGTTCATTTTAAGAAAGTGGAGCCTATCTTGAGAGGTTTCTGATAGGATGCTTTGTCTATAAAACCCCGTCGAGGCTATTTCTAAGTTAAGACTACTGTCATACGTTATAACATCATTTTGGCCATTCCCAGTTAAGAATATAAATAAAAAAAGGCTCAAAAGTATAAATTTTTGAGCCTCAAATTTTATTTTACGTATCATACAAGATCAACTTGAATGTGCTCTCCAGTTTGAGTAGACATCCATTGAAGTATTTCTCCAGTAGGCAGTACAAACGTCCCTTGATAATTGAAATTTACATCAACCTCATTTAAAACGTATTCTAAAATAAAATTACGATTATTTGGACTTGTAATTGGCTCAGAAGGGTTGTATATGGTTACAGTACTACCACTTGGCGGGTTGTATACTGTGTATTTGCAGGTAGTAAGTCCTAGCCCCCAGCAATCAATGGTATATGCATCTACTCCATCATCGTCAACGGAGTGACCTTCTTTAACTGTTTTGTAAAAGTTTTTTCGTTCATCACGGTCAATCGTCATAAACCCAAAAGCACTTATAGTAAAAAGAGGCAATAGTAATGTGAGAATTAATTTTTTCATAATATTTTAATTATAGGTTATAGTTATAAATTCAGTATTGGTTGTTGAGATCCACGAGAAAGTCTGTCCGTCTGGGAGAACAACAAAACCCGAATAGTTGCTTAGAATATCAACTTGATTAATCACATAGTTTAGGATAAAATTTTTATTATTAGCATCTGTGTAGTTATCCAGATTTGGTACGTAAACTATGTTGCCAGCAGCAGGATCACCGCCAGGCCAAGAGCATTTTTTAGTACCTAGTCCTAGACAATCTAATTTGTCCGTAGTATTTCCATCGTCATCAGTTAGAGTTGGTCTAGGTTTAACGGTTCCGTAGTGATTGAATAAACCGCCCTGCTTAACGACTTCAGATTTACGCTCCACAGCTTTTTCATTTTTGTTTGCCAAAACGTTTGATGACACTAATATCATCAGAATGGCCGTTATTAATATAGTTTTTTTCAGTGTGCAAACGTGAACATAAACATAAACATAAACAAGTTTTGCTACCTTTTTTTAATTCTATTTTATGATTCCCAAGAATAAAATTTTAACACACCCTATTTTGGGCATATTGGAAAAATAAATATTTATTCGGTATCCATCTGTTTTATTGGTATATCAAGACTTTATGGACTGAAATATATTTTTAGGTGTACGATAGTTGGGATGCATATACTATTTGAAACGAGTCTATCAAACCTACGAACAGATAGGCTAATAATCCAGTATCATTCAATATTAACGAAGTTATGCTAAATATGGGAAAGAGTGAGTGGATTTGCAATGTGAAATTTCCCTATTTCATCTCCACATCTCCATCGCATTCATATCTACATAGCTCAAAGAACTTTTTAATCTCTCGTGCTTTGTATGACCTTGAGTTTCTGCTTTTAAAAAGGAATTGCCGGAGTTTGATAGTTGGCAGATGAGCTAGTATGCAGCCGGTGCAAAACCAACAATACTCTGAGTTTTCACTCCGAGTGGATGTTGGTCAGCTGCTTTTGCCGCTAGTCTTTTGGCTTCGTCTGTATTGCCTTGTCGTTCTTGGTTTATGGCTAGATTATGTAGAAGCATAGCTTTTTTACGACGTTTATCTTCTCTTTTTAGGCCACGTTCCCATATGGTTTGTGCCTCGTCCCAGTTCTCTCCTCGTACAGCTTGTATACCTTGTTTCAATGCTTCATTGCCATCGCTATATAGCGATGCTGTTCTGCGATGTTCTGTAGGTGATATTCTAGCAGCATATCGCTTGCCGTAGGTCATTCCTAGGTTTTGCATTTCACGTTTGTAGTTGGCTGCTAGTAGCTGTGTGGCACGTGCTCTAGTTCTTGCTTCAGACTCATAAAAATACTTGTCTTTTTCTTCCCAAGTATCTACTATTTCACCTGTTTTTGTATTGTATAGTTTCCAACCAAGGCTCACATTTATCACTCTTTTACCAATGTAAAAGTCTACCTCCCGGTAGGTGCTATTTCCTAAGTTTTCTCGTCTTATATCTATAGTATACGTATCAGATATATTTTGGCTAAATTTCTCAAGAGCTATTACCAAATCTGATCCCATACCAACTTGTTTCAAATCTGAAAGAGTTAGTGCACCGGGGTATGAACCATTCGCATTGTACTTATAGTTGTTAGACTCACTAAAGATACGGAGAGAGCTTTGATTTTTAATAGAGCTTCTCAAGGTATTGAAGGCAGTGTTTACTAAATCAGGATTGTTAGGATTTAGCACTGTAGTACTCTTATTGTATGGGTAGGCTAGTCGAACTCTATTAAGCAAGGTGACGTTGCGTGCACCTTCTGGCAGAGCTATCGTGGCTTTAGATACGCCAGTAACGTAGCTTACTTGCTGTTTACTAGCACAAGCGGAGAATAACACGAATAGAATTAGG
>Ga0105052_10004957_pt1 | contig 14296 bp, 15 predicted proteins | sample FRY03_FD_78094 | JGI IMG/M metagenome (GOLD analysis project Ga0105052, IMG submission 78094) | Freshwater microbial communities from Lake Fryxell liftoff mats and glacier meltwater in Antarctica - FRY-03 | ecosystem: Environmental > Aquatic > Freshwater > Ice > Glacier meltwater ... | reverse complement strand
CTCAATACATGCCCTTGCGGTGAATTCGGTCAGTGTATTTTGCACATCTACCGGGCGTTGCGTCGTGAAAGGCGCGAGTTTCGCCGCTAGCCACGTCAAACTGAACAAGTCGCGGCCTGTGCTTTTGGGTGGCAGCATGGCCAGGTAAGGCTCGTCGAGCAGGCTGTCCAGCAACGCGGGAATCAGCTTGCCACTGGCTGCCCACTGTCCGCCCTCGTCAAAGTGCTGGCCAGTGTGCTGCAAGCACCAGGCATCGATCAGCGCGTTTCCGGGGCCGCAGTCGAAGCCCAAAACTGATCCGTTGGCGGGCAAGACGCTCAGATTGGAAATGCCTCCAATATTCAGCACCAGCGTTGTCTTGTCATGTTGGCCAAAAACACTTTGGTGGAATGCGGGTACCAGCGGCGCGCCTTGGCCACCCGCAGCCACGTCGCGGCTGCGAAAGTCTGCGACCACGTCAATGCCTGTGCGTTCAGCCAGCAGCGCCGGATTATTAAGTTGCGTGGTGTAGCCCTGCGCTGGTTGATGCCGCACGGTTTGGCCGTGTGCGCCAATGGCTTTGATGTCTTTTGCTGCCAACCTGGTTTGCTCAAGAAGCGATGCAACGACTACCGCATACACCTCTGCCAACTGGTTGGCCGCCAGTGCGGCACGGTGCAGTTCGTTGCTTGAGGGCGAGTTGAGTGCCAGCAGTTCAGTGCGAAAGCCGCTTGAAAAGGCTTGCGTCGCACTTGCAAGAACGCGGAGTTCAGGGTCTGAAAAATCAACCAGCACACCATCTGCACCATCGAGCGATGTACCCGACATCAGGCCGATGTACACATCGCTCATGCGCGCTACTCTGCGCGTGTCTGAACGATGCTCGCAGCAGCTTGCAATTGGGTACTGACAATGCCAGCCAGTTGCTTGAACATCGGCAGTGCAGCCGTTGGCACGGGAACAGTCTCGCTCTGGCGGGCAATCGTCATCGGGTCTTGATGCACGCCATTGACGCGGAACTCAAAATGCAAATGCGGTCCTGTCGCCCAACCCGTTGCGCCGACCAGGCCAATTGTTTCGCCCTGCTGGATGCTTTGGCCAACACGCACATTGATTCTGCTCAGGTGTGCATACACCGTTTCATGGCCGTTACGGTGTTTGACGAACACCACATTACCGTAGCCGCCTTGCACGCCTGCAAACGACACCACACCGTCGCCCACCGTGCGCGCAGGCGTGCCCGTGGGCGCGGCAAAGTCGGTGCCCAAATGCGCGCGCCATTTTTGCAAAATAGGGTGAAAGCGCATTGAAAACCCACTGCTGATGCGTGAGAACTCCAGCGGCGAGCCTAAATAAGCGCGGCGCAGGCTTTTGCCGTCCAGCGTGTAATAGCCGCCTTTGTGAGCCGCACCCAGCACGTCCTGGCCGGGCGGCTGAAACCACATCGCCTGATGCGCCTTGCCAGCGTTGACAAATTCAGCCGACAGCACACGGCCTGTACGCAGCTGCTCGCCATCGGCCTCAAGCGTTTCATACACCACGTTAAATCGGTCGCCCTTGCGCAACGCACGGCGAAAATCAATCTCGCTGGAGAACATTTCTGCAATTTGAACGGCAACCGCATCCGGTATGCGCGCCTCGTCAGCGGCAGCAAACAGCGATGTTTGAATCGCTCCGCTGGCCAGCCGGGCATTGGCAATGTAGGGTGCGCTTTCAATGCGGGAAGTGAAGGTGGAACCATTGCGCTCGACAATCAGGCGCTTGAACAGCGCGTCGTTGTCGGTCGGCCAGCGCGTGCTGAATTTGCTCAGGGCTTGCGCGTCATCGGCTTCAGCCGTGATGATTTTCCCGGGGCGACCGGCCAGTGCCAACCGGGCATTGGCGTCACTGCGCATGAAAGCGGCAGCAGCAGGATCGTTGATGTTCAGGCGTTTGAGCAGCGTGTCAAAGGTGTCATTGCTGCGGGTACTCTCGGTACGGAAGAGTTTGAAGCGGTGGTCTGCCAGCGCATCAAGCTGGGTTTGCAGGGGCAGCGGTTGCACCACTTCCAGTACCTGGTATACAGGCAAGTCGGCTGCGTCAGGTGCCAAAGGCACAACACCAAAAGCAGTAACGCCTGTGCCCAGCAACAGTGCGGCAAAGCTGCCCGTCACCCGCTTCGGGTGGCGGCGCAGGCTGCCGACGATGGAATTTAAAACGGCAATCGAATCGGCAAGCAGCAAAACATAATTCCCAACATAAAGGATAGACGGATTTTTCAGGTGATTTTCAAGACACCTAAAATGGAGTGCTTGTTGTAGGCTAAGTTCCAGTATAGCTGCAGGAAAACCGCCCGATATATGAAAAACCCTTATGAATCAAGCTCCAGTTACTAACTACTTCGTTACCGAACGTGTCAAAAACGCTCTTGCCGTCTCCCTGCGAGGCTGTGAAGAGCTGATTCCGCAAGACGAGTGGGTCAAAAAGCTGGCGAAATCAGAGGCCACAGGGGTGCCGCTGCGTATCAAGCTGGGCCTCGACCCAACCGCCCCCGACATCCACCTGGGCCACACCGTGGTGTTGAACAAAATGCGCCAGTTGCAGGACTTGGGCCACACGGTGATTTTTTTGATTGGCGATTTCACCAGCCTGATTGGCGACCCGTCAGGCCGCAATACCACCCGCCCGCCTTTGAGCCCCGAGCAGATCAAAGCCAACGCCGAAACATATTACAAGCAGGCCAGCCTGGTGCTGGACCCTGCCAAAACCGAGATTCGTTACAACAGCGAGTGGAGCGACCCGCTGGGCGCGCGCGGCATGATTCAACTGGCGGCCAAATACAACGTGGCCCGGATGATGGAGCGCGACGACTTCAACAAACGCTTTAAGGCCGGGCAAACCATCAGCGTGCATGAATTTTTGTACCCGCTTATGCAGGGTTATGACTCAGTGGCCCTCAAAAGCGATCTGGAACTGGGTGGAACCGATCAAAAATTTAATTTACTGGTCGGCAGGCATCTGCAAGCCGAATACGGCCAGGAGCCGCAATGCGTCTTGACGATGCCGTTGCTCGAAGGCATTGACGGCGTTGAGAAAATGAGCAAGTCCAAAAACAACTACATCGGCATCAGCGAGGACGCCAACACCATGTATGCCAAGGTGTTAAGCATTTCTGATGTGTTGATGTGGCGCTGGTACACGTTGCTGAGCTTCAAGAGCGAGGCGGACATTGCTGCATTGAAAACCGAGATCGACGGCGGGCGCAACCCGAAAGATGCCAAGGTGATGCTGGCCAAAGAAATCACGGCACGCTTTCACTCAGTCGCGCTGGCCGATAGCGCGGAGCAGGACTTCATCAACCGCAGCAAGGGCGGCGTACCTGATGAGATTGAAGAGCGCACGATTGCGGGCGCGCCTATGGGCATTAGCGCATTGCTCAAAGCTGTTGGCCTGGCAGCATCTGGCGGGGACGCCACCCGGCTGATCGACGGCGGCGGCGTGCGGGTGGACTCCAGCGTGGTGAGTGACAAGGCATTGAAGCTGAACGCTGGGGTTTATGTGGTGCAGGTCGGAAAGCGCAAGTTTGTTCGGGTGACACTCAGCTAATTTTCGTATTTAATACAGATATCTGTATAATTAAAGTCATGAAAACTACGCTAAATATTCATGACACGCTGCTGATGGAAGCCAAAGCACTGGCTGTGCGCCAACGCTCAACGCTGACACGGCTGATCGAAGAGGGTTTGCGCATGCGGCTGCGAAGTGAGCAGTTGCAAGCGGTGAAAGCCAGGCTACCCATGCCTGTTTTCCACGCTATGCCAGGCAAAGGGGGGCTTGCACCTGGCTTGAGCGGTTTAAGCACCCGCGAAATGCTGGACCTGCTGGATTCCCCAGAGCATGCTACCTGACACCAATGTGCTGGTAGCTGCCTACCGATCTGATCATGTCCACCATGCGCAAGCATCCCAATGGCTAAAGCAGTTCTTGCAAGAATCCCTGGACGGTCAAATGCTGGTCTTGCCGATGCAGGTGGTCAGTGGGTTCATACGGCTCGTCACCAACGCCAGAATTTTTCCGCTCGCTTCGTCTGCAACGCAAGCCATTGAATTTATCGATTGGCTTTTGGATGATCCCAAAGTGCGACTGCTGGGCAATTCATCCGAATGGCCTGTACTACGTCAACTCATCTTGGATAAAAAATTATTAGCCAACCACATTCCTGATGCCTGGCTAGCGTCGCTGGCCATCTCATTGAGCGAGCCTTTTGTGACATTTGACAAAGGTTTCAGGCAGCTGTTGCCGCGTTCGTTACTGGTGCTTTTGCCTGCTTCGCCTTAGGCCGGGCGGGCTTCTATTAACGAGTTGTTTGGTAGGGGCGGTATTGCACCTGACTATGACCCCAAAGCGCCGTAGCGCAGGGCGCTGAAAAACTGAACGATTTGACGCGCCAGCTAACGCGCAGGCGCCGACAGCATTTTCACCATCTCCGGGTAGCCGCGCGCAGTCGCCAGTTGCAGCGGTGTGTTGCCCTGCCGGTCAGTGAGTTGAAGGTTGGCCCCGGCCTTGATGAGCGCCCGCAGCGTTTCCTGGTGCCGTACGCCGCCATTGCCCAGCACGACGGCTTCAATCGCCGCTGTCCAGTGCAGGTTGTTGACATGGTCCAGCGGCGCACCGGCAGCAATCAATTGCTTGACCACACCGTCGTGGCCCAGATGCGCGGCGGCAATCAGCGCGGTGCCGTCATAGCGGCTGGTGATGAGTTTGGCATTGGCGCCCAGGGTCAGCAGCACGCGCAGCGTTTCCTCGTCATCAGCCACCGATGCAATCGTTACGCCGTCATACCTGTCCTTGTCCAGCAGGTTGATGTTGGCTCCGACTTTGACCAATGCCCGGATAGCGTCGCGCTGTTTTGCAAAGCTGGCGACATGCAGCGGCGTGCGGCCGTTGCCGTCGCGTGCATTGAGATCGGCTTTTGATGCAGCCAGCCGCTCAATCTTCGCCACATCGCCCTGGTGCGCCGCAGCATGCAGGCCGGTGTAGGCTGCAGCCTCCGATGCGGTGGGCGCGACCTGCGCCATGGTAGAACCGCCTGTGAAAGCAGCGATAACGATAACAATTAAAACTGAGTTAAAGGGCATTTCAGACGGGTTGTAGTGGTTTGTGAGCTTCAGGTTGCGATACGACGATGGTATTTTGCGCTCGAACGATTGAAGTAAGGGGCGCCGCGCTTTTGCTGCGTCCCGCGACCGAAGGGAGCGAACTTGACTGAATTGTTAGAGGTCATGCCACACCCCGCTTTCGCATTGCTCGCCACGACCACTCGACCCCCAACGCCGGGGCGAACCACAGCGGTAGCCAGAGCGCCATGAGCCATACAAAGAGCCCGACCTCTGAATCCTTCGGATTGTCCGAGAAGGTACGAACTAGCAGCCACAAGACCACGCCAACTGTGGGGACGGATGCGATGTATGCGCCGACCATGCGCGGAACGAAGAGGCGGACGATCTCCCCAGCGGAGAGCTGAGGTGGCACCGCGAGACGGCCGCCACGAAAGGCCGCATATGAGACCCCGATGGCTACTAGCAATGCCGCGATTGCGAGGGCAGGAATTGGCGCGTCTCGACCAGCCACCGGCTCCCAAACGAATCCGATCATCCAGAACGCCGTCAAGAGAATGCTCACCGCGAACACGGTTCTTAGTGTGTGCGTCCGGATGCTCATGACTTCTAACGTAATGTAGACCGAAAAATCTGCGTGATAAAAATCGTGCGGCGGTATAACGTGGTCATCAAAATCCTCCGGGAAGCGGCATACCTATTGGGCTTGCGGGAATTTTTGTACAGATTTATATAGTTATAAAAAATCCGCGAAACCCCGCAGACTGATATTCAGTTTCGCACAGGCCGAAGCGTTGGCGCAAGTGGATTCTTGCAGCACTCCCCACCTAACAGCGCAGCATCCCGCCGGATCAACTGCGCCAGTGATTCGGCCTCCAGTTCGGCCAAGGCCTCAAACTGCTGGGCCGCTGGCATCGCAGACCAGGGTGATAAACGCTATAGTTTCTGGAGTTACTAACGCCCGTATTTATTGGGCTAAAGACCAATCCGTCACCTGAAAACGGCTCAAAAATATCAAAAAAGCTCAAAAATACGGGTTTTTGATGCCAAGCCCCGCCAAAATAGTTACCTCACGCGCTTCCATCTCTTGTGCATCTTTTTGACCCATTTCGTGGTCATAACCCTGGGCATGCAGCGTGCCGTGGACCAGCAGATGCGCGTAGTGGTCGCGCAGTGTTTTTTTGTTGTCCTTAGCCTCTTTGGCAACGATGGGTGCGCACAGCACCAGGTCTGCGGTGACCAGCGGCGCCTGCGAGTAGTCAAAGGTCAGCACGTTGGTGGCGTAATCTTTTTTGCGGTAATCGCGGTTCAGCGCCCGGCCTTCATCGCTGCCAACAATGCGTACCGTGATCTCGGCATCGCTTTCAAGCGCGTGGCGCATCCAGCGGGTCACGCTGTGGCGCGGCAGGGCGGCACGGTGGCGGGCTGCCTCTTTGATATGGCCGAATTGCAGCGACAGTTGCAATTTTTTAAGAGGCATTTTTGCTCTTGGCGCTTGTTTTACGGGTGCGATTAGCTACTTTATTTGTAGCGTCAGTCACTTCATCAGTGCCTTCAGGTGCTCGGTCCACGCCGCTAGGCGTCTTGTCATACGCATCGACAATCCGCGCCACCAACGGGTGCCGCACCACATCGGCGCTGGTCAACCGGGTAATGGCAATACCGTTGACGCGCTGCAAAACCCGCTCCGCATCCACCAGCCCGCTGAGCTGGGTGCGCGGCAAGTCAACCTGGCTCACATCACCGGTCACCACCGCCTTGCTGCCAAAGCCGATGCGGGTTAAAAACATTTTCATCTGCTCGGGCGTGGTGTTTTGTGCCTCGTCCAGAATCACAAAAGCATGGTTCAGCGTACGGCCACGCATGAAGGCCAGCGGCGCAATTTCAATCTGCTGGCGCTCAAAGGCTTTTTGTACCCGCTCAAAACCCATCAGCTCATGCAGCGCGTCCCACAGCGGGCGCAGATAGGGGTCAACCTTCTGATTCAAATCACCCGGTAAAAAGCCCAGCCGCTCACCAGCTTCAACCGCTGGGCGGGTCAATACTATGCGCTGCACGGCACTGCGCTCCAGCGCATCTACGGCACAAGCGACCGCCAGATAAGTTTTACCCGTGCCGGCCGGGCCAATGCCAAAGGTGATGTCGTGGGTGGCAATGTTTTCCAGGTAAGTGCCCTGGTTGACGGTGCGGGCGCGCAGGTCAGCGCGCCGGGTGGTCAGCGTGGTGCTGCCGTCAGGCGCGAGCTTTAAGGCCGTGTCGCCCGCCATCATCAGTTGCACTGTTTCTTCCGCTATCGGCCGCTGTGCCATTTCATACAGCGCCTGCAACATCTCCAGCGCCTGCGTGGCACGCGCCTTGGTACCGTCAATTTTGAACTGCTCAAAGCGGTGCGCAATCTTCACGTCGAGCCCGACCTCAATAGTGCGGATGTGTGCATCCATCGGGCCGCACAGGTGGCCCATGCGGGTATTGTTTGGCGGCGTGAAGGTGTGGCGGAGGATCAAGGCGTGGTGTCCTGAAAAAAGGTTGATTCGTGATTGTCCGCTGATTGTCAGGTGATATTGGCGTCTTGGGGCGACTGATAACATTGCGTCATGATCGGACGAAAATGATAGGACGAAAGTGATTGGACGAATTCAGGGCTTGTTAGCCGAAAAGAACCCACCCGAAATTCTGGTGGACTGTAACGGCGTGGGTTACGAGCTGCTGGTGCCCATGAGCACGTTTTACAACCTGCCGGGCCTGGGTGAAAAAGTCAGCCTGCTGACGCATTTTGTGGTGCGCGAAGACGCGCAAATTTTGTACGGCTTTGCAACCGCTACCGAGCGTGCAGCTTTCAGGCAGCTCATCAAAATTTCCGGCGTTGGCCCGCGAACTGCTCTCAGTGTGCTCAGCGGCATGAGTGTTGAAGAGCTGGCTCAGGCCGTGACCCTGCAAGAGCCTGGCCGCATCATCAAAGTGCCCGGCATCGGCAAAAAAACCGCTGAGCGCCTACTGCTGGAGCTCAAAGGCAAGCTGGGCGCGGACATCGGCGTGAACGTCAATATCAGCAACGACAGCCAGTCAGATATTTTGCAAGCGCTGGTAGCACTGGGTTACAGCGACCGCGATGCGGCGCTGGCACTCAAAGCGCTGCCTAAGGATATTGGGGTGAGTGATGGCATCAAGTTGGCGTTGAAGGCGCTGGCCAAATGAACGCCGCGCCAGGCCGTCCCAAGCGAGCGGCCGACCCCTTGAGGGGCAGCTCAGTACACGCAGTGACAAGCGTAGGGGCTTTATGACCATCCAAACCGACGACTTCAATCTGGCTGACCTCCCGCCCGCAAGGCGTGTGATATCTGCTGCGCCTGATTCCCCTAAAGAAGAGGCGATTGAACGCGCCCTGCGCCCCAAGCTGTTTGATGAATATGTGGGCCAGACCAAGGTGCGCGAGCAGCTTGAGATTTTTATTGGTGCAGCCAGAAAGCGCAGTGAAGCACTTGACCATGTGCTGCTGTTTGGCCCGCCCGGTTTGGGCAAAACCACACTGAGCCACATCATTGCGCATGAGCTGGGCGTGAACATGCGGCAAACCAGCGGGCCAGTACTTGAAAAGCCGAAAGACCTGGCGGCGCTGCTGACGAATCTTGAAAAAAACGATGTGCTGTTCATCGACGAGATTCACCGCCTGAGCCCGGTGGTTGAAGAGATTTTGTACCCCGCGCTGGAGGACTACCAGATCGACATCATGATTGGCGAGGGCCCGGCGGCGCGCAGCATCAAGCTGGATTTGCAGCCGTTCACATTGGTCGGCGCCACCACGCGCGCTGGCATGTTGACGAATCCGTTGCGCGACCGCTTTGGCATCGTGGCGCGGCTTGAGTTTTATACGGCTGAAGAGCTTGCCCGTATCGTCAAGCGCAGCGCAGGGCTGCTGAACGTGCCAACCGATGAAGAGGGCGGCTTTGAGATTGCCCGGCGCTCGCGCGGTACACCGCGCATTGCCAACCGGCTCCTCCGGCGCGTGCGCGATTTTGCGGATGTTAAAGGCAAGGGCGAGATCACACTGGAAATTGCCAACAAAGCACTCGCCATGCTTGATGTGGACCCGCAAGGCTTTGACGTGATGGACCGCAAGCTGCTGGAATGCGTGATTCACCGCTTCGATGGTGGGCCTGTGGGGCTAGACAACATTGCCGCCAGCATTGGCGAGGAGCGTGACACGATTGAAGACGTGATCGAGCCGTATTTGATTCAGCAAGGCTACTTGCAGCGCACCCCGCGTGGCCGCATTGCCACGCTGGCGGCATATCGGCATTTGGGGGTCGCGCCGCCCGTGACTGGAAACGAACTATTTCCATAGTTCGTGGGCACCGGGCTTTTCTCTTGAAAAAATTGCCGAGGGTCTTCTGGAAATTCAGATTTTCGGGATGAAGCGCAAGGCGCCCGGAGCGCGGGACACCGGAGTGCACTTGTGTGCATGAGGATTCCGAGCACCGCGCAACGCCGCGATTAGCCCGAAAAATGGATTTATAGAAGTGCCCTCAAGTCAAACAGCCGCGCCCATCCACCGTGATGATGCGCTCCACGACGCCTCTGAGCAGCCCTCCGCGCACGCCTATCAAGGCGTTGTACAGATTCACTGTCGGGTCACAGTGACCGGGTATCAGCCACAGCATGCTGCCCAGGCTAGGCAGACGTGTGCTGCCTGCTGCGGGCTTCAAAATGCCGTGTTCGTCGCCGCCGTTTGAATACACAAGTTCGCTTCGGTTGCTGAAGGCATGGACTTTGGGCATGCCGGAATCAATCGCGTGGCTTTTGTGGCCCGCATCGCACACCACGTGCTGCGCGTGTACGCTGATCACCTGGGTTTTGACAAATAGCGCGTGCTTGAAGCGCGGCTGCCCCACGACTGACTTGTTGGCGGCGTAGTCCGCATCCATAAATAAATAGGAGCCCGCCTGGAGTTCGCCATACAGCTTGCTGGCGGCTTCAAGCGGTGCTGTGCCCGTCCCCGCGCCTGTCACCAGGGCAACCTTGATGCCTTCGTCTTCGATGAGTTCGCGCGTCAGGCGTACTGCCTTGATCGCACTCAGAATGGCGCCCTGGCGCTCAGATGCGCTGCGCATGTGCTGCGCCTTGCCGTGGTAGGCCTGCAGGCCGGCAAAATTCAAAGCCGGGTGCTTGCGGATTTCCAGCGCCAGCGCCACAGCGGCTGGGCCGGGCTCAACGCCGCAGCGGTTGTGCCCCACATTGAGTTCAATGAATACATCTATCGATGAAGCGATGCCAGAAGCAAGGCGGCCCTCGTTCATGCAGGCAGCCAGACGCTTGATGCCTTCAAGGCTATCCACGCAAATGGCCAGCTTGCCGCCCAGCGGCGCTAACACGCGCGTAAGCGCTGCAACACGCGCCAGCTTGGTGGGCGCTATCACCTCGTTGCTGATGTAGATGTTGTGGACGCCGCCCGCTACCAGCGCTTCGGCCTCAGATGTTTTTTGCACGCACACGCCGACTGCGCCAGCCGCCATTTGCAACTTGGCCAGCTCGGCACTTTTGTGCATTTTGGCGTGTGGCCGCAGCATCACTTCATGCTGGGCTGCAAATGCCGCCATGGCGCGCAGGTTACGCTCCATCATGTCCAGGTCCACCACCAGCGCGGGGGTGTCTATGGCGTTGACGCTTTTGCCAATCAGGTGATTCATAGCAGGTCATTCATAGGTTTAAGCCGCCGCTTCATCCAGCACGTCGTCGTCCAGGTGCCGCGTGTCCGCCCAGCCGACCAGCGTGAAGCCCTCGGGCGTCCAGAGCAGCCGGTTGATGGCTGTATTGCCCAGCGCCCAGGTGCGCGGGGCTTGAATGTCAAGGCGGGTGGCGGCGCGGTACAGCACGTCCATCACGCCGCCATGGCCGACCAGCGCAATTTGCTCACCGGGGTGTTGCGCGGCCAGCCGCTCTGCGGCTTCCAGCACACGGTCGCGCAGTGCCACCAGAGACTCGCCGCCAGCAGGATAAAAGTGGGGGTCGCGTTTACGCCAGCGCATCGATTGCTCAGGCAAAAGCAGTTCAATTTCAGCAAAGGTTTTGCCCTCGAAATCACCAAAATCACGCTCGCGCAAACCGATTTCCTTGATCACTTGCAAGCCTTGCGCCTGGCCGATGTACTGCGCGGTTTCCCAGGCTCGGGTCAAGTCGCTGGCGTAAATGGCGGAAATTGATGCATCCTTGAGCGCATGGGCCAGGCGCTCAGCCTGCCAGCGTCCGTTGGCGCTCAGTGGAATATCAAGCTGGCCCTGTATGCGGGTGTCCACGTTCCAGGCGGTTTCACCATGACGAATGGCGATGATACGGGTCACCTCGCTCATGCTTATCGCGGGATTTCTACGTTGATTCTTCTTCTACCAGCAGGTGGCTGCGGAAAGCCCAGTAACGCTGAATCCAGCATGGCAGGCAGCACGGCAAACGCATCGCCCCGCGGGCCGTCGTGCATCGCGCGGGTTTCAAACACCACTTTTTGGCTGGACAGCTCACGCATCAAAATACTGACCGTGCGCTTGTAGTAGGAGTCGCCAAAACCGATGGGAAACGACAAACCGATCGATGTGCCGCGACTGCCGCCGCCAATGGAAACACCCGGCCCACCAAAGCCGAAACCCGGCTCGGGGTAACGTTGAACAATTTCAGTGACCAGGAAGACCTGCACGCTGTAGCGGGCATCTAGCGGGCTCAGTGCCATGCCGACTTTGGACAGGCTGGTGGTGGCCAGCGCTTCAATGCGGTCTTGCTGCGTGTTGGCCGACTGCTGTGAAGGCAGCCGCTCAAACCGGTAGCGCGTACCAGGCATCGGTGGCGCAGCCGTCCAGGCGGAGAACGCGGTCACATCGCTGTCGACCACACGCATGCCGGAGCAAGCCGTCAAGAATAGGGTCACTATTAAAATAATAGCTGTTTGCGCCCGCATCATATGGAGTGCCGTTCGATTTGATAGTATAAAAACGAAGAAAACCTCATAAAGACTGTATTTTAATGACCGACTGGCCCGGAAGTTGTGTAGTCGATGATCCATTGAAGTCATCAGCATCAAACGCCTTGTCACCGTCAGCATCTGCAACACCCGTGGTTTTGATGCCTTTGAAGTTGTGGCGCTTGCCGTCCATCAAATGCGAAGGCACGATGTTTTGCAGGGCACTGAACATGTTTTCAATTCGGCCTGGAAACTTTTTGTCCCACTCGCGCAGCATGTTACCGACCTGCTTGCGCTGCAAATTTTCCTGGCTGCCGCACAGTGTGCAGGGAATGATGGGAAAGTCACGCACTTGCGCCCAGCGGCTCAGGTCTTTTTCAGGCACATAGGCCATCGGGCGAATGACAATATTTTTACCATCATCACTGACAAGTTTTGGCGGCATGCCCTTGAGTTTGGCCGCAAAAAACATGTTCAGGAAAAAAGTTTGCAACATATCGTCACGGTGGTGGCCCAGCGCGATTTTGGTTGCACCCAACTCACCCGCTACCCGGTACAAAATGCCGCGCCGCAAACGTGAACACAGGGAGCACAAGGTTTTACCCGCAGGAATCACACGCTTGACGATGCTGTAGGTATCCTGGTTTTCAATATGAAAGGGCACGCCCAGTTTGCCAAGGTATTCAGGCAGGACATGCTCTGGAAAACCAGGCTGCTTTTGGTCGAGGTTGACCGCGATCAGGCTGAAGTTAATGGGCGCACGCTTTTGCAGTTTGAGCAAAATGTCCAGCATGGCGTAGCTGTCTTTACCTCCCGAGACGCAGACCATCACCTTGTCGCCTTCTTCAATCATGTTGAAGTCAACAATTGCCCGGCCCACTTCACGGCACAGGCGTTTTTCGAGTTTGTGATCTTCGCGTTCGATTTTCATGCTGTTTTGCACGCGCACTGAGCTTTCAATCTGCTCGTCTACCCACAAAGCACTCATATCGTTCACCACTGCCCGGTCTCGACGCGAATGGCTACTTCGCAGTCGTCAAATATTTCAAGCTTGGCAATCTTGACCCGCACACCCAGCACGCCGGGCAGCAGCATCAGCCGATGTGCAAGTTTGCCTATCAGGCTTTCAAGCAGGTTCACATGCTCCGCCGTGCATTCCTTGATGATAATCTGCCGCACCTTGCGGTAGTCCAGTACATGGCCGATGTCGTCGTCGCTGGGCATCAGCGGTTGCGTGCCCAGATTCAGTTCTGCGTCGACCTGTATCGGCTGCGGCGCAGTTTTTTCATGCTCCAGAATGCCCAGATTAGCGTCAAAGCGCAAACCGGTGAGCGTCAAAATTTGAGTGCCGTGTGTGTTGAACATATTCTTAAAGTGTTGGGGACAGATCAAAAGCGCTTAGCGTATTTTGGTCTTTCCTTCAAGGTTTCATAGCTGTCATGAGCGAAAAGTCTCGCTCAAACTTCATCAAATGCTGGCCACCATCGACCAGAAGAGTCGTACCCGTTATGGATTGATTGTCAAGCGCAAACTTGACGGTAGCCGCCACGTCGGCTGGCGTCGATGAACGCCCCAGCGGCGACAGCTTGTGTAGCTCGTCAAACTGCGTATCGCTCAGCATGTGGCTGGTCAGTGTCAGGCCAGGCGCTACGCCCACCACCCGCACCATTGGCGCCAATGCCATCGCAAGCATGGTGTTGGCGGCTTCCAGTGAGGCTTTTGACAGGGTGTAGCTTAAAAAATCCGGGTTTTGGTTCCAGAGTTTTTGGTCCAGTAAATTGACCACTGCTCCGCGAACCGTGTTTTTACCATGCGCGTTACGGCTGGCAAGGTGCGTGTGCAGGGCCTGCGCCAGCAAAATAGGTGCTGCGGTGTTGCTACGCAGATGTTTTTCAAGCGATGCAAAACTGAAGCTGGCCGCGTCGTCTTGCTCAAATGCTGACGCGCTGTTGACCACCGCATCAACCTGGCCAAAATGTTCGATCACTCGCGGTAAAAGTCTTTTTACAGTGTTTTCATCCCCTAGATCAGCATCGAATAAGGCTGAATCTCCATGAATACGGGCGCAAGCGGCTACTGTATCAATAGCATCCTGTTTGGAGCTGCGGTAGTGCACTGCCACGCGCCAGCCGCCGGCGGCCAGGGCCAGCGCAATCTCGCGGCCCAGCCGTTTGGCTGCGCCGGTGACTAAAACGACAGGGGCTGGTGTTGTTGGCGGCATGTGTTGGGTTTGGGTAATCGTCGACAATTCATATTGAAACGATTGCCATGACTGCTG
>Ga0105052_10004949_pt1 | contig 14309 bp, 11 predicted proteins | sample FRY03_FD_78094 | JGI IMG/M metagenome (GOLD analysis project Ga0105052, IMG submission 78094) | Freshwater microbial communities from Lake Fryxell liftoff mats and glacier meltwater in Antarctica - FRY-03 | ecosystem: Environmental > Aquatic > Freshwater > Ice > Glacier meltwater ... | reverse complement strand
GCTTAAATAGTAAATAATGAAAAATTCAGCGCAATCTTGGTGCAAGGATTTTTGATGATACTCAATTAAATTCATGCATTAAAAATGAATAATTCAGCAAGAGATGCCTTATTTAAAAGGAATGTAACGTTTTTGAGTAACCCTTAATTATTATGAAATCTATCAACCTGTTTTTCACCTTCTTTCTGTTCGTTTCCATATTTGATAACGACGCTATTGCTCAAACCTATGCTCGCAACGGCATGGTTGCCTCAAGTAGTAAAATTGCATCTGAAATAGGAATCGCAATCTTAAAGAAGGGAGGAAATGCAATTGATGCTTCTGTTGCAACTGCCTTTGCGTTAGCCGTAACCCATCCGTCCGCAGGAAATATTGGCGGAGGTGGATTTCTCGTATTTATGGATTCGTCGGGAACAACCACCACCATTGACTTTCGAGAAAAGGCACCGCTGAAAGCATCTCCTACTATGTTTCTGGATGATTTTGGAAATCTTGCCATAGGAAATAACTTGTATGGCGAGAAATCAACCCTTAATCACATTGGGGCTAAGTCAATCGGGGTTCCAGGCACCGTGGCCGGTCTTTATTTAGCTCATCAAAAATATGGGAAGTTGCCTTGGACCCATTTGGTTCAACCTGCCATCGATATTGCGAAAAATGGATTTCTGCTAACGTGGAGCCTTTCAAGATCAGCCCATTATTTTAACGCCAATTCGCCCATTCCATTTCTAAAAGACTATTTTAAAAAAGACAATGGTGAGCTAACCCAATTCGGGGAAATATGGAAACAACCTGAGTTGGCAAATACCTTATCTGAAATCAGGGATCATGGTCAAGACGGTTTCTATAAAGGTTTTGTCGCCGAAGAAATAGTAAAATTCATGAAGGAAAATGGAGGTATAATCACTATGGAGGACCTTCAGCGATATACTGCCATAGAAAGGAAACCGATTAAAGGAACCTATAAAGGCTATGAAATATACTCTATGGCACCGCCCAGCTCCGGAGGTGTTGCACTTATTGAAATGATGAACCTTATGGAATTGGCTAACCTAGATTCTATAGAATTTAATTCCACAGCCTATGTGCACTTATTAGCTGAGGTAATGCGAAGAGCTTTTGCTGATAGAGCAGAATATTTAGGTGATCCTGATTTCAATTTAGATACTCCAATAGATACGCTGACTTCTAAAGCATTTGCTAAAAAGCGATTTGAAAATATTGATACGTCAAGAGCTTCAGTGAGCGATTCTAGCAAATTTGGACAAATCTATGATGGAAATAGTACAACGCACTTCTCCGTAGTAGATTCGGATGGTAATGCGGTTTCGTTGACCTACACCTTGGAGCACAACTATGGCTCTGGAATGGGCGCTTCCAAGCTGGGTTTTATCTTTAACAATGAAATGGGCGACTTTAACCCAAAGCCTGGTTATACATCTTCCTCGGGAATAGTTGGAACAAATCCTAACCTTATTGAACCTGAAAAAAGGATGCTTTCAAGCATGTCGCCTACTATCGTGGCGAAGGATGGCAAACCATACTTGATACTAGGAAGTCCTGGAGGGAGAACGATCATTAATACTGTTTTTCAAACCGTGCTTAATGTGCTTTCCTATGACATGCTAATAGACGAAGCAATTGAAGCTATGAAGATTCACCATCAGTGGTTGCCAGATAGAATAATATATGAAAAAGGACTTTTATCTCCAGATACAAGAAAAGCCCTTGAAGAAATGAATCATAAATTAGTGCCCGCAAATTCTTTAGGTGTTTTAATGGGCATTCAAATGGATGCTAAAAACAATATAATTATTGGAGCTTCCGATTCTTCAAGTCCAGATGGAGCAGCGATTGGATACTAATTTGTTGGATTAATCTTAACAATAGCTTTTTGTTTAATTGACATCAACTTGCCAATGCAAAAATTAATGTTACTCGATTGTTTTTCTCAGGTAGTAAACTAAAAATGATTTTGAATATATTTTCTTAGGAAGATTGCTATGATGTATTATGTTAGATACATAAGGAAAAATATTTCAGTCAATAAAAAAATATTCACACTAAAAAAAATGTAATATTGCGCTAATGTCAAGTAAAATGACCAAGCAAATCTTAATTATTTGTCTTCTTTCTATTAATATCACTGTTATGGCACAAAGTCGTGCATCGGAGGTGAAAATTAATGACATTAAAGCACAATTAGAAAACGAAAATCTAAATTACACGTATCAGCCTGGCCTCAGCAAAAAACAAAACGATTTATTGTTGAAGAAGCATAAAGCAAAAATTAAAAATGAGCTTTTATTACTAGAGTCTCGGGATATCATTTTAGAAGGTGAACTTTACGATAATGTAAACAATGTATTCGAAAAATTACTTGCTGCAAATTCGTCCATTCCACAAAATACTAAACTTGTAATCCGTCGCTCTACCACCTTTAACGCGTTTACAATTGGGGATGATGTCGTTTTTGTATTTGTAGGACTGATTTACAAATTAAAGAACGATGCCGAAATAGCCTTGGTCCTTGCTCATGAAATTGCGCACAATACCTTAAACCACGTCGAAAACTCTATGATTGCGTCTGTATTACTTGAAACAAATGATACACTTCTGCAAAAAATTAATACTATTATAAAGACGGAATATAAAACGTCGTCTGCATTAAATAAACTGCTCGCACCTAGGCTATTAGAATCACTTGAAGAATCTAGAAATCACGAGTTTTCGGCTGATTCCCTTGGATTAATATATTGTGAAAAAGCGCAATTTAATGTACAGCAAACACTTTCTATGTTTCAGGCGATGGAATCTGAAACTAAAAACCTAAATCCAACTATTGATCTACACCGCTGCATAAAATTTAATGATCTTCCTGAAATTGTTTTAAAAGAAAAAGCTTATAGAAGAGAAAGCTCATTAGGCGCATTTGAAAAGGAAGAGCTCAATCCGTATTTATTAACACATCCATACGATCGTGAACGTTTTTTAAGACTTGCAATTCAGAGTAAATCGGATACAGTTTTCAATAATTACATCAGTCGGGAAGATTCCCTTTTTATCAAAAACCATAAGTACATTGGCCATGAAATGATGCTAAGTGCTGTTAAGAACAAAAACCTGACGGATGCCTTCTATTATGCTTGCAGAAATTTGATGGAATACCCAAAGGATGAAAAGACTTACCGTATGCTCCAATCAACCTTACTAAGTCTAGGTTTTTTGAAGGAAAGAAGACAAGCGGGTAAATACTTAATGCTACAAAACCCAAACCGTCCAGAAGACAAGGATAGACTTTGTGCATTTATGTATGCGCTTTCTCCAACTGATTGTAAAACATTGGCACAGGTGGCATCAAAAAATTCAGGTGAAATAAATTCAAAAGATAAAACAGATGTTGAAGGTGCAATCATTCGATTGTTCGAGTGCATTGAAGATGAGGATTATGATGCTTTTATGAAACAATGGCGAGTCTCAAAAAAGTCTATTGATAATTCAAGCTTTAATTGGATTCTTAAAGAAATGGAAACCTATCTTGAAAGATCAAAACAACTAAAATTTAAATCCTAAATACCCATGAAAATAACCAAATTAATTTTGTTGCTAGTAACTTTGCTGCTAAGTATTTTAACTGTAGATGCGCAAGAGGCTTCAGTTCCTGATGTATTAAATTTCCGAATAACGAAAAACTCAGGAGAAATTGTTCAGAATGGAAAAATTGTAGGCTACTATGTTTTTTACTTGAAAGAAAAGTTAGATAAGAAGAATAATGCTTATGAGATAGAGATTTTTGACGACAATTACAACTCCACGACAACAATTGAAATTGTACGGTCGAAATATGCTACTTTATTGGAGATGGTGTATAATGGGGAAGCATTTATGTTGCATTTTTATGATACCAAAGTCGGTTATGAATTCGTAACGTATAAACGTAATGGAGAAATTGGTAAATCTCATAACATAGATAAGAAAAACATAAGCAAATGGGATTTGCAGCGAGTAAATGCCAACATAGCTTCGAACACAGAAAACATCACTATTTATCCAAATGGCACAGAAGGGTTTATTCGTTCTACATTCCGAAAGAATGATAAAATGGGATACGAAATTACTGCCTATGATAACAATGCTAATGTAGTTTGGGAATACGGCTCAGACCCCAAATCAGAAATGATAGAAGTAGTCGAAATTGCCGACGTTTCTACCAATGTTTTATCTGCAACTATTTCAAGAAAGAAAAATCTTTTTTCACGTGACATCAGAATGTCTTGTTTACTGTTAAACACCAAAGACGGGAGCCTCATTAAAGAATTTGAACTTGGCTCTGAAGTTAATGGGCCGCGCTCGCTATTGAAATCTTTTGTAAACGAAAAAAACAACTCCATAATTCTCGTTGGTGAATTTTATAAGCCAGATGATGATATTGTGAAAAATAAAAGCCAAGGAATTTATATGCAGGTTTTATCCCTAAATGGCGACGTTATTTCAAATAAAGATTACTTGTGGAAGGGTGATATTGATAAGTTCAAAAACCAACAGGATCCAGAGGACGCGAAAAATGATCGGCCTTTCTTGGTGTTTTTTCACAATATATTTGTGGCAGAAAACGGTCATATTTTTATGATCGGTGAACAGTTTATTAAGCAGGTAAGTGCAGGAGGAGTCGCATTAAAGGCACTTGCCGTTGGGGTTGGCGGTAGCTCTAATGCATCCGCCTTTGAAATCCGAGTTGCGGATATGATTTTAATAGAGTTTGATGAAAATAAGGAAATGGTTGCTTTCAAAAAAGTACATAAAAAGAAAACTTCCGTTTTGTTAGGTTCAGGAATGGGTCTGGTTAATACTACAACACTAGGGTACTATATAAAATCTAAAGGTGGATTTGATTATATTTTTACTTCAAAGGATAAAGAAAAAGATCATTATGAGGTTATGTATTTAGATGCAGATCGCAAGGAAGACAAGAAATCTAGCGACAAATCAGATATAATGGTAGGTGTAATAAAGATAAAAAACGGAGAAACATCAGAAATCCGTGTTCCAATTAATACCGAATCAAAAATATTTTGGATCCAACAGGCTAAGCCGGGTTTTATTTCAGTAGGAGAGTATTATAGGAAAGAGAAAAGACTGGATTTTCGACTTGAGCAGTTAACGTATTAATTAGTTTAAAAAAAGCTGCCTGAAAGGGGCAGCTTTTTTTTGCTCTTGTGTTTATTAATTGAGACCAAAGATTTAAGATCTGAGACTTAAGACTCAATATCTTTTACTTAATACCTGATACTAGTGACCCAATGCTCAAATAATCAAAGTCTTAAATCTTTAATCAATAATTTTTAATCAATAATCTAACTTACTATAGCGCCATAACTATAGAATTAAAATACAAAAACTTATAATAATCATTCTACTAGTTGCAGCTGCATTTTTCTCGGCCGAATTGCATGCCCAAGAGGTGGAATTTGGTTCAGAACAAATAACCAAATCATACAACAATCAGCCAGTCATTTTAAAAATGAAGGATGGAAATTTGTATATGATCAGGGTGACTGGTTACAAAGCTAGTATATATATATATATATATATGGGTTTATTTATGGTTCACTCAAAAAGTCCATTTCAGATTTCGTGAAATTTTAAAGCCGAAAGGCGATAGAAGTTTCGTGAACAATTCCCCCAATATCATATTAAATCAATAAATTCTACAAGCTTTTCTCGCGATTCATTTAGTATGTTTAAATCCGTTGGATATTGAATATCCTGTTCGATAATGGTTGCATCAATGTTAATTGTTCCATTATTAGTTGGTGGTTCATTCGGACTTGATGGATCATCATTTTTGCTGCTCTCCTCTTTTGGTAATGAATTGATTGAAGGTTGATTTTCTTTGATGATGATTTCATTTATTTCTTGCCAATAATCCAGACCAAGTCGCTTTCGTATTTCCACAAAAAGACGAGGAGCAAAAACTGCATCTCGTTTAAAACTTGGCAAACCTAAAAATGATTGCATGTAAATGTTTTCTTTGATCGCTTCGATGGTTCCCTCATCACTCAATCCCTCGTGATGTTTGATTATTAATGCACCTAAAACGATCCGCGCATCTTTAATGACAGCGACCATTTTGGGATCCATCCGAATCAAATAAAAAGAACTCAATTTATCCCAGGGAAGAAGTTGCGAAAATTTAATCCAATGGTTTTCAGAATCCAATTCTTGGTCAAAGGGCGTCTGAAAAAGAACACCCTGATATTGCAGTTTTTGAGCTATCATGTGCAAGCCTTTTTATGCTATTCACACAAATATCTTGCATTCAAATCAACCCAATCCTGCTGTATCCCAAATAGTTATAAACAGTTTTTGAGGTTTGAGTGAACCCTAATTACTGAATCATTAAAAGCTTCCTTTAAATTATTTATTGTTTTAAAAATTTTACAACATGTATTTCCTTCCCAATTATATGGAGGAAATATACACCTGTCGCCAATTCGTGAATATCTGTTGTGACAGAATTTCCTACAAATGTTCCCTGTATATGCTTCCGGCCTGTTTGATCCGAAATAAAATAAGTAGTACCCGATGAAAATCCTTCGGTAGAAACTGTCAATAGATCATGCGAAGGATTTGGAAAAACAGTCGCCTTCGCAGATTTTGAAGCCGTTATGGCCATACTACTTGAAAAATCGCATGCATCGTATTTTTGAAAATCCATTTCAGAAATCGTTGTTAATGCGGGAAAAGGACCTAGCAAATTATATGCGTCAGAGACAAGCGGGTTAATCGGAAGCATTTCCGGAACAATTGAAGTTGTAGTAAAGCTTGTGTCGCGAGCATAACAATCGCTGTTGCTAACAGATGTATCCATTTTATAGATGGAACGATAACTGCTGAAACAAAGTCTGTCTGCATTTACCCCAAGGCTTCTTACAGCATCAACCCCGAATATTGGATCTAGTGCTGATAATTGTTCGGTAGGTTTGAACATACGACTCCATGTTAAATCTCCATTTTCTTGAATCTTGAGTATCGCGGCGGTAGTTGAGCTTATTCCGGCTCCTGCATAAATTGAGTTATTTGCAAATGTGAAACTAAGGCCTGTAAAATTTCCATTGATTGTTTTTGACCAAAGAACCTCTCCTGTTGGATCCACCATCGTAATTAGTGCTGAAGTCCCGACCAGAAACTCATCTTGAAACCCGGCAAGTAGCAGGCTGTTATCGGGCATTATTTTAAAGTTCGAGAACACGTTTACTTTTTCAGGACTTGTGTATGACTTAGTCCACAATAGCTCACCAGACAAAGAATATTTTGAAATAATTCCATCTCCCCAGATTGCCGATGGGACTGTATAGGCGTAACCTACAGCAATGAAGGTCCCGTCATCAAGATGGCGTGCAGAAAGGTAATGATCATTATTCGCAGTGTAATTATGAATATGATTCCAAAGCATATCTCCTGCGGCATCCGTTTTTACGATGAGGCAAGCCTTGTTGGCGCCAGTAGCTAAAGTGCTTGTGAAGCCTGTAATAATAAATCCGTTGTCTGAGGCATCAGGCTGAATGTCGGAAAGGCCACCGCCGATTTGAAAAAAGAACTGCACATCCCCGGTTGAATTTGTCTTCAGGTAAAACCCCTGATTGCCGAAAGTTCCGGCATTTCCACCTAAAATAAAGCTTCCGTCGGCAAGTTCAAAAACTCTTTCTGTTGCTACAGAACCTTCAATCCCGGAAATCATTTTATTCCATGTTCGGTTTCCCTGGCTGTCGAACTTCACAAGTACAATTCCACCAACGGATAAGCTGCTGATATACTTTGTACCTGTAACTATTAATGTTCCGCCGTCGGCTGTTTGGGTAGAGGCCCTCAAAATCTCCTGGTTAGAGCCGGTTTCATTCATGTCTATTAAAAAATGATGCAAGTCTGTTTGTCCGAACCCTGCTAAAGAGAACCCCGTTAAAATCAAGAAAATTGTAAACGTTTTTTTCATAAATATTAGTTTGAAAGTCCTACTCATATGGCTTTTCAGTATCGCCCCGTTTTTACTCTTGGTGGATGGCTCCAAATAAAAATGAACTAATTAGAGTCTGTATATAGAGTCTCCTAGTGTCGTTGCACTAGTCCGAAAAATGCTCATTTACAAAAGCAAACTGCGCTTTTTCGGCCTACGTGCGCCTAATCGGAAGCCTCTATAGTTCAAACTCATGACTTTATGGACAGAAACTAATTAGTGGCCTTACGATCATTGTTTTAATCATCCCTGAATATAAATACAAAGCTATGCTCAAGCTTTAATGAACACAATACCATAATAGTAGTAATTAGCAGTCAGTCCAGCTTTGGAACATTCTTGATTATTTAAGGTACACTCAAAAAGTCATAAACGCTGTGGTTGTATGGAACAGACATTGAAGATGTAAAACACATACTTCGAAAAGGCTGTAATATGCAGATCGTTTATAATTTAGTCCTAAATATTATTCTATTATGCCGATGCACTAGCTGTTTAGTTAAATAACACCAAGAGCGTTTATAATTTAGTCCTGAATTTTGTAGTACGATGCCCATGCAATAGCTGTTTAGTAAAATAATACTTAGACTAATGCAGATATGCTTTCGGTATGAAATAGGACTATTACAGATATGCTCGCATTATAAAATTGGACTAATGTGGATGTGCTCTCAGTATGAAATTGGACTATTACAGATATGCTTTCGCTCGTATGACTTGCAAATAGTGCTTCAAAATAGGCTTAATGAAGCAGATGGCGTGTTACTGGATAAGACAAATTCCAGAAAATAATAAAAAAATAATTTTTGATCAATGAAATCTGATCAATTTCGTCAAAATTATGAATAGTATATCAAGAATTAAACGTTATAATATTCGCACAATCAGTATTTTGGGTGTTTTATTGAGCCTAATAAGACTTAAGATTAAAGAAGTTCGACGACGAACAAATACTCGTTGAGCTTTACCATCCGCCACCTACTTCATACAAATCTTAACTTTACTCAAACTTAAACCCATACTTCTGAGAAAAACTATGTTGAGATGCTGTTAGCTTTAGGTTTAAGTCCTCTTCCTTTTCGCGAACATAAGTAACAATATTGTTTAGCCTTGATATTTCTGAATCGCTTGCCAGTTCACCCTTCAAGAAAATATCGAGCATTTCTTTATATTCTTTGTGAAATATGCTGCTGTAAAAATTAAAGAGCTCAGAGGCAGATATCTTCAAAGTGCTATCATTTTCGTAGGCCGTAAGGTTGTCGATTAATGCTTTGCTAGAATCACATGCAATCACCAAACAATTAAATGCATCTTGAATTGTATCTCGCTTTCCATTATCATAAGAGTTAGATAATTCAATCATGTGCTCAATGATTACATTTTGTTGATCTACTATAAAATCGTTGTATTCAATAGGGTTATCAAACGTTATATCTCCGCTGCGTGCATGGTGATTATTGCACGATGCAATTATTGTTAATGCAACACAGATGATAACTCCACGCATCGAAATTCAAGTTAATTTGGCTGCTAAATTACGTGCTTTGTTTCAGATGGTTAAAAAAAAAACGTCCTGCCCCGTGATGGAAGGGCAAGACGCTGTAAACAGGAAAACAGGTAATGTGTTCTTGTTATTTTGTAATGTTAAACTTCTTAACTACTTCATTCGATTCTGTAGCTATACGCACGAAATAAACTCCGGCAGGTAAATTAGGAAGTTGAACAGAATAAGTACCAGTAATTGATTGCTTGGTTAGATCTTGATAAACTATAGACCCTACGACATTAAATATACGAACACCCTGGATTGTAGTGTTCCCTTGAGAGAAGGATAAATTTAGTACGTTATCACGAATTGGATTGGGATATAATGCTACATTATCAGCAATAATATCTTTTGATTTATCAATGGCTGTAGAAGAAGAAATAGAATTTACAGAGACAACACCTGTTGATACAGATGCATCATTAATAATTCCCTCGGCATTAGAACCCTCGCCATCAATATCCATGTCTACCAACCTTGAGGAGATATCCTCCGTGGGGTTTGAACTATTAGCTTCGAATAAACCTGAAATATTATCTACAGTAATATAATTGATTTCTGCAATGCTAATGCTAGCAGATGGACCAGAAGCGTATGGAAATAAGAACGGAAGAAAATTATCACCGCGAATGATTATATCAACATCTACTTTTCCGTCATTTCGAAAATTTGTAAGAACTTCCGTTGGAATTACACCGTTTGTGCTTACAATTTCAATCGTTTTTACCGACGTTGACTTTTCTAAAAGAACATAAATATGTACTTTACTACCTTTGACAATCACCCCGTTATTGGGTATGTTCAAAAAAAGCGGAGCGGAACAATTACGTGTTCGCTCAGCAGCGCTCAAACTATTCACTGAAATTAACAAGAATGCTGCGAAGAGTAACATTCCAAATCGGAGAGTAAGTTTACGGTTCATCGCTTTAAATTTTATTGATTATTCAAATATACAATTAGTATTGAGTGCCTCCTACAACAGAATTGTCACACTATCGTAGAACTTTATAAATGAAAAAGAACCAAATATGTTGCGTTCGTTTGTTTAAGTGTCTGATAAACATTTTGTTGTGGTAGATTCGCTCTGGAGATGTTATCGGAAAAATTAAGTAGATGTTAACTTAACCTTGTGTAATACTTATGCTTATTACTTTATTTTTGTGACCAAGCACGTGGTATGCAACAAAGTAAACTTATTCTAATTCTTAGCACTTTAAGTAAAAAGGAGTTTAAAGACTTTCAAGCATTTGTTGCTTCTCCGTTTTTTAACAAAAATCAGAATTTACTCGTTTTTCTTGATCACCTTGCGGGATATCAGCAAAATTTTGATGCTGACAAACTCGAGAAAGAACCATTCTTTAAAAAGCATTATCCGGGAGAAGAATTTGAAGAACAAAAGCTCCGCTATCTTCAGTCGGATCTTACAAAATTATTAGAAGAATTTATTGCTTATACCGAATACTCAAAAGATGATTTCCGCCGTAAATACCATCTATTGCAAGGCTTTAATCAACGAAACTTAGACAAATATTTCCTGCAAGAAATCGACTCGATTCGAAAATTGAACGACGATTCTCCTTACCGCGATTCTGTTTATTACTTTAATCAGCATCAAATTAGTGAATTGTCTTACCAGTATACATCCGAAAAACGAAATCGCGCATTTGATTCTTCACTTCAGGAAGTAATTGATAATCTCGAAATTACATATTTAGCCCGTGGTTTCCGTTATTACTGCGAAATGATAAATCGAAGAAATATACTGAGTGTACAATACAACTTGAGCTTCTTCGATCAAATGGTGAAATATCTTGGTAATGAGCTCTTTGATTATGTTCCAGCCATTCGTATTTATCGACTCATCAATATTGCTTTAACCCAACCCGATAATGTTGAGAACTACAATCAATTGCTTAATGAACTAGAGAAATCAAGTCAGCAATTTAGTCCAACAGAACAGCGTGGAATGTACGTTTTTGCTCAAAATTTCTGTATCCGTCGCATCAATCGTGGCGAAGCCGGTGCATTAAAAGAAATTTTCCGCCTTTATAAACTCATGGTAAGTGGCGACCTGCTTTATGAAGGAAATTTTGTTTCTCAACCCGATTTTAAGAACATCGTCACCACTGGATTACGTTTAGGTGAAGTAGAGTGGGTGAGTGCCTTTATTGAGGATTTTAAAGGAAAATTAAACCCCGAATTCAGCGAAAATGCCTTCACTTACAGCATGGCTTGGGTGCATTTTACGCGCAAAGAATACGATAAAGCCCTTAGGATGCTGCTTCGCGTTGAATTTAACGATGTGTATTATCACCTCGATTCTAAATCTTTGTTGATGAAGGTTTATTATGAGATGAATGAATATGATCCGTTTTTCTCTTTAGTCGATGCCTTTAAAATTTACCTTAGACGCAACAAGTTTATTTCTGATTTTCAACGTGATACTTACCACAATTTCATCTTACTTCTCAATAAAATGATGAAGGTTAAGTTGGGTAAAAACGATATGTCAATCAGCTTGCATCAAGAAGTTGTTTCAACCAAACCAGCTGCCGACTTAGCTTGGCTTAAATCAAAGTCGCAAGATTTATTAGCAAAGGCACGTATACAAGATCCTGACGCTTAATTGTTAAGATATAAACGTTGATTGGTATCGAGCGTTTTTCGTAGTTTTACTAAAATAATATCCCATTTATGAAATTCTCACACTCATTAATAATAGCTGCTTTGGCTTTCAGCCTTATTACTAATGCTCAAAAAAGCTGCTGTATTCCTGTCGATTTATCCGCTCAAGAACTGGCTTCTAACGAATCATTTAAGAGCGACCATCACGCCCAAAATCCCTTTGTGTTAGAATCCCCGAAAGGGAAGATGATCATTTTTAAAGCTACAGATGGAACTGCTGGTAATGCTTACATTATTCCTTCTGTTAAGCCGAGTGATAAAGTGCTTTTTGTGTTTCACGAATGGTGGGGCTTAAACGATTACATTAAGCAAGAAGCTGAAAAATGGCAACAGGAATTAGGAGATGTAACTGTTTATGCCATTGATCTTTACGATGGAAAAGTTGCTACAACGCAAGAAGATGCAGCGAAATACATGGGCGGCCTTGATGCCAAACATGGGCGAGCCATCGTAGAAGGTCTTGTAACTTACGTAGGAAAAGGTAAATCAATTGCCACTATCGGTTGGTGTTTAGGTGGAACTTGGTCGTTCGAAGCCGCCTTACTTGCTGGTAATGAAGCTAAAGGATGTGTTATGTATTATGGTTTTCCTGAGGAGGATGCTGCTAAAGTTAAAACGCTTACAACTAACATTCTTTACATTTATGGATCTCAGGATGCATATATAAGCCGTGATGCTGTTGATGGTTTGAGTGCTAAAGTGAAAGCCTCAGGACATACAATGAAGTTGCTTACTTATGACGCTGTTCATGCATTTGCCAATCCAAGTAATCCTAAATTCAACGAATATGCTGCTTCTGAAGCTCATTACGAGGCTTCTAAATTTTTGAAACAAGCCTTCGCAAAATAAGATTTAAAAATACCATCACCGAAGGGCATAGCATCTAATTGTTATGCCCTTTTTTATTGAGGTAAACCATGGTATCGCGGATGCCAGTTTCATAATCTGTGGCCTTCCAAGCGAAGTGTTTTTCAAATTTAACCGAACTAAATTCATAGGAAAACTCATTCTGATAAAGCATTTCCATCGATTCCTTGACAACTGGAATAAATAAGCCAACTAAGCGAAGCATGAATTTCGACAAGACAGTTGTTTTGGCTTTTGTTTCGAACACTTTTCCAACCAAATCAACCAATTCACGACCAGTTAATGCAGGCGCTGCTGCTGGTAAATGCCATGTTTGTCCCCAAGCACTTTCATCCCTGGCTAGTTCGTACAAAGCTTTCGCAGCATCGGGAACATAAGTTAGCGAATGAGGCATATCAGCATTTACCATCCATTGTGCGGGTTTTCCTTTGATAATATTATTGATGATCATTTGATGGAAGAAGCTCATCGATTCTGATTGCGGACCGTAAAAATCGGCACTTCGCGCTACTTGAGCTTTGATGGTTCCTGCTTCCATTTCCTTAAGCAGCATTTTCAAAACCTTCGTTCTAATTTCTCCTTTTTTACTGACAGGGTTAATCGGCGTTGATTCGGTCATTACACCATTTACCTTTCCATACATGTAAACATTGTCGAAGAAAATCAAGGCGGCATTATGTCTCTTGCAGGCATCAATTACGTTTTGCATAATGATTGGCCAGTTTCGCTCCCAAACTTGCCATTTGTATTTAATTCCAACCAAAAGATAAACGATATCGGAACCTTCAATTGCCTTTGAAATGGATGGCTTATCAAGGGCATCTGCTTTTATAGTTTCACAGCCCTGATGGTGTATTCCTTTTCGGGAAACTAATCGAATCTCCTCTTGGTGTTTCAATAATTCAGGTACAAGGTTCTGTGCAATAGAGCCTCCTGCTCCAATGATGGTATGGATTTTTTTCATGCTTTTATTAATCAACACGACAAACTTAGGAACTTGGTTCTAAGAGGATATCTCAAAGTCGGTGAATCAACATAAATCAACGATGAAGCTGCTGCATTTGGGTATTAAGTTTTAGCGTCATAAAATCCAGGTTTAGTTAGAGTTTGTCTATAGAGTCTCCTGTTGTCGTTGCACTAGTCCGAAAAATGCTCATTTACAAAAGTAAACTGCGCTTTTTCGGCCTTCGTGCGCCT
>Ga0105052_10004943_pt1 | contig 14315 bp, 24 predicted proteins | sample FRY03_FD_78094 | JGI IMG/M metagenome (GOLD analysis project Ga0105052, IMG submission 78094) | Freshwater microbial communities from Lake Fryxell liftoff mats and glacier meltwater in Antarctica - FRY-03 | ecosystem: Environmental > Aquatic > Freshwater > Ice > Glacier meltwater ... | reverse complement strand
GCCTATATTACACTTTTTCCGTTCTTTTATTTTATTCTAATATATTTTTTATTCTAATATATTTTTTATTCTAATATATTTTTTATTCTAATATATTTTTTATTCTAATATATTTCTAATACATATTTTTTATTCTAATATATTTTTTATTATTTTTATTCTTATTTTTACTGTAATATAAATTTACTAGCTATCTCAAAATGAGATTAAATAATTCTTAAATTACCCCATTGACAAATGCCGATACTAAGTATATAATCCGATAGGCCCAAAAACCGCTCTTATACATAACGTATACGGGCATTCATTCTCATTTTGAGACAACCATAAAGGTTTTCCAATGACACTAGAAACGCTAGTAAAAACATTCCAAGAATTACACCCAACTAACAACCCTAGTTGTGACGGTTCTTTCTGCAAATGTTCTAACGCTCTTGTTAGAATAATTCCCCTAGACAATTCCATTAATGTCAATCTTTGTATAGATTGTTTTGACATTGAATTAGGAATTTCTATTGATAGAGAATTAGAAGGATTAGAAGCAATAATCCCAACCATTGTTCCATTCTCTGTCTATCCAAACTATCTAGGATAATCCAATGAAAGATATAATTATCTATACTGATGACATTATCCCTAATGCAAAGTATATGAATGATGATAAAGGTAGATTAGATTTACTAGGTCAACTACTATTCACTGGATACGGTATTAATATACCCTATAAAACCAGAACACCACAAGACTTAAACAGAGCTATCAAAGACTTTGTTATATGTGTTAGAGGATATTGTTATTGTAACACACCACTAACACTATCACTACTAGCTATCACCTCTCTCCCAGGAAAAAGACAGCTAGGTGAAGCTAATAAGATACTTAATCCTAAAAGTATTAACTTAATCATAGCTAATGCACCTAAACCAGTAGAATCAGAACCATTACCAGAAGGGGAAGTATCTACACCTTATTGGACTAAAGCTAGTTTATCTATTAATAGTTTAGCTAGAACATCTTGGTATACTTGTTCATGTGGACATAGTTCAACTATTGCTTCTATCCAATTACAAACAGGAAATAAATTAGCTTGTCTATCTTGTCACTCACAAATGAATGACGAATATAAATTAAGTGTAATTAAAAGGTTTCCACAATTATGAAAATATCTTCTATTAGTCATGAAACTAGAATCTTTAATAATGTATCTAGTGATATTATTAAAGAAATAAGTCTCAATTGTTTTCTTCATCATAAAATCAAACTAATAAGAAATTGGGGTTCAACTGACAATACTGATCAATTACCTTTCAAGGATGTAACACTGTTACAATTTACCACACCTTCAACTAACTTCACCATCATACTTAAAACAAAAGAAGGTAAAATAACTATTGAACACTTTACAAATAGAGGGAGAAAATTATACTTATACTTTATTAAACAACTACAATCAATAATCAATAATGAGTATAAACCTAACTTTTAATAAAGACATTATATGCTACATATAATCCCGTCGTTCGACCTACATAGACCCCATGTGAGAAACCCCGTTTTAATTATTGTTGAGAATGGTTCTCAACAAGGAACCAAACAACCAGCTATAAGCAGCATATAATGATTGTAACTTGTTTGTGGATATTTAACTTAACTTTCTTCATCCTCCTAAACTTTGTAGCATTTTACTTATGGCAATTCTAACCACGCAAGTATTCAAGCAAGGGGACAGAGTCGCTTACATCCCACCATACGCAAAAGGAGACATAACCCATAAAGATGTTGAACAAGGAGAAATTACTTCAATCAATTATCTTTACATCTTTGTAAGATTCGATAAGACAATCTACATCAAAGCCTGCAACCCCGAAAACATTGTAAAGCTATGACATCAAAACTTCAACAACTAGCAGAAATCGAAGGCTTTGAAGACCCATACGAACTACTAGAATCTGTAGGGCATGATTCAGTAAATCCAGGCATCTGTATGAATAAAGAATGTGACTACACGACAGAAGTGGAACCCGATTGTCGTAATGGTTACTGTGAAGAATGCGGTACTCAAACAGTTAAAGCTCTCAGCGTTTTATTCGGAGTAATATAATGACAGACAACCTAACAAATGCACAAGAAGAATTCATTGAACACACCGACGATAAGGACGTGCTTTGTGCTATAGTAACAAATATGCATTATGCTAATAACACAGACGTTACATACAAACTTCCACGTCATTACACTACAGATCAATTGATTGATTTTTTTAATCATCTCAATTTTGATTATAATCCAGGTTATGGATCACAATATCTATCAGGTACTATCTGGTACACAGATGGCACTTGGTCAACTCGTGCAGAATATGACGGCAAGGAATGGTGGAAGCATCACGCCTGCCCTTTAATACCGACAGACCTATGACCCGCTACTATCTAACTAACCATCTGATAGACATAACCTACCCATCCACCCTCCGCTTTGTAATTGGTTACTACGTATACGAGTGGAGAGACGACGACACAATCTTCTACATAGGAACAGGACACAGACGTAGAGCATGGAATGAACACCTCCCTCTCCCAGAGAATAGGAGACGGCAAGCTAAGAAGTTTAAGGTCCACATCTTCAAACATGGTTTGTCAAAAATAGAAGCTCACAAAATAGAACGTATGCGAATTACCCACTTACAACAACTCGGTATAGTTCTATTCAATACAAGGATTCCCTCATGTTAGTATTAAGCAGAGCAGTTGACGAAAAGATTATTATTATAATCCCTCCTTCAAACAAACCCACAATTGTTGAAGTAGTTCAAGTAGACATTCGAGGTAGCAAGAGTCGATTAGGTATCCAAGCCCCTCGTAATGTAACAATCAACCGCTCAGAAGTACAAGACCAAATCAACATAGAAAATCTAGCTAAGTTAGGTCAGAAGAAAAACTAATGACTATCACTCTTATTAATGCAGGACCTGGTACTGGTAAAACTTTTACTATCGAAAATGGTTATAGAAGTTTATCTCGTAAATATGGTGGGGTCTTTACTCCAACAGATGAACAACAAACAATCTTTGATTATCTTAAATCAGAGTTTCCGAAACCAGAAGCCTCTGTTTGCTTCTTTGCACACAACACATCTACCAAGGAAAAACTTATAGCAGATCTTCCTAAAGGTACTCCAGTCTACACGTTCCACGGAGCTGGTCAATCAGCTTTAATTCGTAAACATCGTTTTCAAAAACTATCCTACAATAGAGCAGATACTATTATCTCCGCTATTACTGGTAAGTTTCTTAGAGACATGCCAACAGAAATGAAACGTAATTGGTATGCTGTTAAGAAATACGTTGACTACTGTAAATTAGAATGTTGTGAGATTAACCAAGAATCCTATAACTACATTCGTATGAAATACTCAGACATGTCAATAGCAACCTTTGCTTCAAACTGGAGTGAACAAGCTCACGACTTAATGACAAGAAGTCAAGTAGTTAATGGTTACGTAGAATTTGTAGACATGCTTTGGTTAGGTATGCGTGCTATAACAAAACCAATATACGACATTGGTTTTATCGACGAATCGCAAGACATTAGCAAATGCTCCTACGCCTTAGTTACACGCTTATGCCGTAACGTGATATTTTGTGGAGACAAAAACCAAGCAATCAACGCATTCGCCGGTGCTAGCGAAGAAATGTATAATCATATTGAAAAGGTAGCAGACGCTGTCCTTCCTCTAAAGATGACACTTCGTAACCCACCTTTCATATGCGAGAAAGCTAACTGGCTAAGACCCGGCGGAGTAATCCAAGGCCCTAACCAATCACCAGCAAGTGAACACACCATAACCTATGACTCTCTCCCAGAGAAATTGGTGACGCAATGTAAACCAAAAAACACTTTAATTATATCGAGAACAAATGCTGCAATTATTTCAACAGCAATCCTTCTACATAAAAAGGGTATTCCTTGTCAAATTATTGACAAAGATCTAGCTGATGAAATTAAAAAGTTCTTCAACATGTTTTTTACTAAAGATATTAGTAAACTTTACCAAAAGTTAGATTCTTATCGAGAACAAAATAGTAGATCTAAAAACCCACTATGGGTACAGTTCGTAGAAGATAAATGTCATTACTGTAGAGAACTACTTGATCAAATAAAATCATGGGATCAATTAATGGATCTACTCAAAGCAACCTTTGAAAAACATTTAGATGGTTTCAAACTATGCTCAATTCACAAAAGTAAAGGACTTGAAGCTGTAAACATATTTATCATTAACCCTCCTGTTGAAATGCAAATAGCGATGAAGCATCCTATTGCAAGAGAACAAGAAATCAATCTTCACTTTGTTGCTTTAACCCGTTGTTCCTCTAATCTGTTTTGGGTGATTTATGGATAAGTTAGAACTATCAACCTACATGGTATCTCCAAAAGGTTTATGTATCACTTTAATCCGTGATAATCAAACCTACGGCAAGCTCTCAGTTAACATACCTGACGGTTGCCTTTTAGACAATAATGAATTCTGGGCTAAGATTTACGGAGAAAATGAGGATTGGGCTTATGAAGTTTTAAGAAATGGATTATTTGAACCTTCTAATAAAACACATCAATTACCCTATTGTCCTGTATACTCCTTTAGGCTTAAACCAGAAGGAATAAAACAACTGTTTGAACTTACTTACAATAGTAAAACAGACATCTACGAAGCAAGTAGCACACTATTCAACCTACATGATAAGTATTGTTCATGATAACTACCCTCTACAAACTAACTAACGAGTCTTTACTATCCTGGTCTATAGCTGTAGAGAATAAAATTGTTATGATTGAACATGGTCAATCTAGAGGCAAGAAACAAATAGACACACACACAAGTGGAACTATTGCTCTTGCCTTTGAAGAAATGGAACGTCGTATAGCTCATAAGATAAACCATCAAGGTTACACATACGATCAACCAACAGAACCGCCACGCCTACCAATGCTGGCTCACATCTTTGCTCCCCAACATTTAGTAGACACATTACGCATCCAACCAAAACTAGACGGCATACGTTGCATAGGATGCCGTGAGCATATGATTACCAGACGTGGAGAACTAATCAACTCCATGCCACACATCAAAGCAGCACTATCCCACCTCCCTCCAGGAATACAACTTGACGGTGAAATCTACCAACACGATGCTTCTTTTCAAGAACATTTATCAGTAATTAAAAGAGGCACAGCAGTTAAAGAGTCCTCTAACTTTAAGTATTGTGTCTTCGACGTTCAACATGACAGTTTTGGATTTGATCTTAGATATAAACTTCTAACAGATCTTATTAAAAAACATTTTCCTAATAAATGTCCGGTTCAATTAGTTCCAACGCTTTATGTTAAGAAAGATGACATAGCTTTAACAGCTCATAAACATTACCATATGTTTGAAGGTGTTATCCTTCGTAACCCCGATGGACTTTACAAATACAACACACGTTCAACAGACGTACAAAAGTACAAGTTTACGAATACAGATGAATGTCAAATCATTGATATTCGAGCCTCAACTACAGGTAGAGAAGAAGGTGCTGCTATCTTTGTCTGTATTCTAAATGGTAGAACATTTGATGTAAGACCTAAAATGTCTCTTTATGTTCGTAAAGGTATCTTTGAACAAAAGACTTCTTTTATAGGTCGTTGGACAAGAATAACCTACGAAGGTCTATCAAACAACGGTAAACCTCTTAAAGCAAGAGCAGAAGGTTTAGAAAACAATAAAGAAGATTTACAATGATAAAAGGATTAGTCTCGATGTTAATAATCTACGGATTTGTTGTCTGCCTTTTTATTACATCTTTTCCTATAAATTTAATAGTAACAGTTCTCCTCTACCTAGCTTTATGTCTTAACTGCGATGACTCTGTATAACATAGATAAAGAAAGGCTTTGCCTAAAATGTAACAAACCTTTTATTTCTAAAGGTTCTTGGAATCGTCTTTGTAGTCAATGTAACTACGAAAACAGTAATGAAACAACATCAAGATACGCAAAGGATCCGTCAATTGAAAAAGAAAGCGAAGAAGAGGATAAACCCTGACGGAACAGAATCAGACCTAGAAAGATTGTTCCTATCACACTGGATAAAACGCTACCCAACATTTCCTCCAATCAACAACTACGAATTTCATGCAACACGTAAATGGCGATTCGACTTCGCATGGGTAACTCACAAGATAGCTGTAGAAATCCAAGGCATGGGTCCTGGTCATTGTTCCCTACCCGGCATGACTAAAGACCACCTCAAACACATGGCAGCTACGATAGACAACTGGAAGATCATATACCTAACAACCACACTCCTCCTCCCAGAGAATGAATCCGCGTCGTGTGCTGTAGTTGCTAAACTACTAGGTATTTACAAAACACCGCAAACAGGTTACGTTCCGCTCTCTCAAAGAAAATAATGAACATTGTATATTGTGTCTCTGAAAATTGGATGAATTATATTCCAATTCAAATCCACGCTCTAAGGAGACACAACCCAGGTTACTTATACATTTATATCATTAGTAAGAACTTTACTAATGCAGATCGTACAATGTTGCTAGATCTAAGCATACATTTAGGAGATACAAAAGTCTTTCTTCTAAATTGTAACGATCAATTTGCTAAAGTAAATGGCAGATTTACAGAATATACAATGTTTAGATTAATGATCCCTAAGCTACTACCTTTAGCACACAAATGCCTTTACTTAGATGCAGACACGCTAGTCGTTTCTGACATTACAGAAATGTATAATAAAGCCATTCCTATTGTTGCTGGTGTTATTGATAAAGGATACAATAACATAAAGAAAAGAGAGATAGGTTTACTACCTAGTCATAACTACATCAATGCTGGTGTTATATTAATGAACCTAGAAGCTATCCGCTCTAGAAAAATTGATGAGTCTTGGGAACGTCTATCAAAGATACCGCATCCTTGTAATGATCAAGATGTTATTAATCTTACACATGAAAATGAAGTAGTTGTATTGGACAAAATATACAACTCATCAAAATCTACAGGGATTACAGCAAAACCCAAAATAGTACATTACGCAGGTAATAAGGGACTTCACTGGGTGCACAAACTACCACAAGCTAACTTTTGGGTAGAAGCTACACAATACTATTACAAGAACAAACAATGATTCCTCCTACTCTAGTTTATCCCTGGTTTGGTAACAACCCTAAACCAGATAAAATTAAATACTGTATAGACTCTATGCACAAACATGCAAACGGTTTATCTGTAGTAGAGCTTAACGAATCTAACACAGGAATAAGTGAGCTTCCTTTTGTCAGAGAAGCATATCGTGAAGGTAAATGGGCTTATGTAGCTGACTTTGCTAAACTGTCATACCTTCTAGATTGGGGAGGTATTTCACTTGACGCCGACGTAGAACTACTTAAGCCTCTTAACAGTTTTCTTACTCACAAGTTTTTTACTGGACAAGAAATTGATAATCAAAAGTACGTAACAGCAGTCATGGGCAGTAGAGCAAAACATCCTTTCTTACAAATGATGCACAACTACTATCTGCTCCTAGACGAATTCATACCCGTCCCAAACACCGTCTTCATCACCAAGCTCATACAAACACTTCCACTCCAGAGAAGAGCAGGAAACATGTACACGTCGTCTCAAATGGTAATCTATCCACAAGAGACGTTTTGTCCCTACGATCATAAAAAGAAGAAGATACTTCCTACAATAAACACTTACACAATTCACCACTTTCAAGGAAGTTGGAAACATGACATCTGTATTAGAAATCCATCAACAACCGAATGACCTGACAACCTTTCAACTCGACCAAGCAGAAGGCGAACAGTTAAGATCATTACTCATTAGAGAAACAAATCTTAACTTTAACACTTACCTAAACCAAATAGGTCTTCAACCTACCAATGTTTTTAACTACCTTTCTGGTAGAAACAGACTAACATTAAAAGTATTACAGAAACTAATCGCTGGTACGGAGTTAGAAATTAGATGTTCCCTGTCTATCCAGATTCTCAAAAACGATGGCTCAAATGTCAACAATGCAGACTCTATGAATCTCGAAGAAATGTTGTTCTATACCGGACAGGATATGTTGGAGACGGATTAGTCCATCCTAACCAATCCTTTTCAATACTAGCACCAACCCTTTTATTTATAGGAGAAGCACCAGGACAACAAGAAGATCACACAGGACTCCCTTTCCAGGGAAGAACAGGATACATACTGAACGCTATCTTCAAAAGAGCACACACACCTTTTAATTTTGTCCTAACAAACACTGTAGCTTGTAGACCCACTGAAATGGGTTTTAGAGATCAATTAATAAATAGACCTCCTACAGCACCAGAACAATTAGCTTGTCGTCCTCGACTAGATAATATGCTTCCTCTGTTTGACTTTGAAGGCGTAGTATACCTAGGTAGTTCTCGTCCATCCTTTCCTCTCCGTAGCCTTGAATTAGATAACCCAGTCAATATACTTAAAATGGAGTTCAAGTTATTTGCCATTAAAAGAAATGCACAAAAGTTGGAAAATTATGTTACATCTATACAGAAAGCAAAAGCAGAGGATATTCATAGGGGATGATCCTCTACAAGTATTAGAAGTTACCCATGATAACTTTACTTGTAGCTTTCAAGGCAAACAACACATTGTAACCAAAGGGTCAATGTATCAAATATCCCCGGAAACAATTATCTGTTATCTACGAAAACAAGGAGCAGGTATTCGTCTTCAATTAACATCAACACTCAAAATCCTCAAAGAAGAATTATACAATGTTTAACACCCTTTGGAAAGGTCCAGAAGTCGATGGTATCACTCAATCTTTAATCCAAAAGTTTAGACAATGTCCTTACCGTTTCTACCTCTACGCAATACTTGGTTTATCTGATGACACTCCACTCCATCCAAACTTGATTTGGGGTGATGTCCTTCATAAAGGTTTAGAGCACCTTATTAAGACAAAAGATCTTAATGTGTCTGTTACAGCCATGCTCGACTACCTTAGCGTAAAATACCCACACGCACCTTCCACTTATGAAATCTCAACAAAAGGTTTACTTCAACGATTCAACCTAACCAATTACGCAGGGTTGTGGGACACAGAAATTAAGTTTAAGAAACCCTACACACTCCTTTCAGGCAGAACAGTTTTCTTAAAAGGCAAGATGGACGGATACATTGCAGACCACCCAGCCTACGGACCTCTTTTAGGAGAACACAAATGTAAAGGTTATATTGATTGGGTCAAAACAAAGAAAGAATTGGTTACAGATTTACAAGTTAATGTTTACTGTTACCTTCATGATATTGAATGGGTTAATTACGATCTTATTCTAATCCCGGAAGCAGTAAAATACAAACCAAGCAAAGCCTACAACGAATCTCCTAAAGATTACATGAGCCGTCTAATCTCGGGACACTGTGGTAACTATCAAATGTTCCCAATCACTAACTACCCACACCTATGGACAGTGAACATACCACCAACACACCTCCCCAGAGAAGGACAGGGGTTGTATTGGAAATCAACAGTAGAGCCTTTCCTTCAACAAATGTGCGACTTTTGGGACCACGTGACAAATCCTAACTTTGATCCTACGAACTTCAACTCAATCTTCTATAAAACTCCAGCACGCTTATTCAATGGTTCTTACACTGAAAACTTTGAATGTGATTACTACAAATACCTAATAGGAGAACAAACATTAGCTGAACTTGTCCCCATCACCTCGATCTTTAATGAATTGGAAGAACTATGAACCTTGAACCATACCGAACCTTTGTCAAACAAAAAGAAGCACCTGTCCGCGAAATGTCTATTAAAGACTTTCGTTTAATGCACTGTGCTTTAGGTCTCGGCTCTGAATTTCTCGAACTTAGTCTCGCAGATGACTCTAAGAATTACAGAGAAGAATTAGAAGACATTTGCTGGTATCTAATTCTAACAGCAGACGTTTTAGAATATGATTTAGATCTTCTTCCTGAAGACTTTGAACCTCTCGAAGATCCAGAAGATGATTTTATCATTTATCTTGAACGATTTATTTCCCTAGTAAAAAAGCACACAATTTACGGTAAAGATAAAACATCCGACATTAACACATGCTTCTACGTGTTATGGATCATCTTCATTCAACTTCTAGTAGAAGAAGAATACCGACTAGACGACGTGATTGAAGCCAACATGAAGAAGCTCAACACTAGATACGCAGCATCCTTCTCCCAGGAAGAAAGTGAAACTAGAAAGGACAAACAATGAGAGGTCTATCATTAATTGTTTACGGAACCGAAGGTGTTGGTAAAACATCTTTTTGTCTCCAATTCAAAAAAGAGATTTTATGTGGTTCTATCCGAGAAAACGGATATGAAAACTTAGACATGGTAGGTGACGTACCTGCTGGTTGTGAAAATAAACAAATCAATACATTTGCTGAATTGATTCAATTTATTCGAACAGGCAAAGACTACGACACTTTAATTCTTGATAGTGTTAGCGGTATTCAGCAACTTATTGCTGCTGACATTATTGCTACCATTTACAAGAAGCATGATAATCCTGCACAGGCTTTTGCAGGATTTTCAGAAGGTTATCGTATTCACGGACCTATGTGGTTTGAACGAATTTGTAATGAACTAACCCTTTTGAATAGTAAAGGTGTAAACACTTTACTAATTGGTCACGTTAGAAATGAAAATGTAAAGAACCCAAATGGACAAGATTATGTAGCTGCTGTCCTTGATATGGAATCTTGGCCCAGAGCCGTCTTTATTAAATGGGCTGCTGCTGTGTTATACATGACACTAGATGCAGAAGTGATGATTACTAAAACATGGAAAGGAAAACCCACGGAAGCTAAAATTGTTGGTGATCTAGAAGATGCCTCTGATAGAATCATGTACACCACAAAGAATCTTTCGCATTCAGCCAAAAACCTACTAAACCTTCCCCCTTACTTATCTCTAGGAGAGTCACCACAAGAAGCATACGACAAGTTTTACAAAGCGTTACCATCTACAATTCAAGAGTATCAAAAACAATAAACAAACCTTTTCCTTTCTTTGTAGTCCCAAACCATTTTCAAGAAAAATTAATTATGTCCAAAAGTCCAATCTCCAAGGGTTTTGCCAAGTTCATCGAAAAGAACCTCAAGCCAGGTAGCAAATTCGATGAAGCTCGTAAAGCCGAATCAATGGCTAACGGTTGTCCCCTTCCCGTAGGAACCACTGGTATCGCTGTTGTAGGAGATATTGTCTGTTCCGAAACCAAGATTAAACCTGACGGAACGGGAGGAGATCCTATGGTTCGTGTCACCTTGGAGGTCGAAACACCAGACGATTTCCAAGGCAAAGTTCTTAGCGGTCCTGGTCTTCTCTTTACTATCAAAGATGGTCCTAACTCAACAGCAGCCGACGCCTTTGGTCGAGTTATGGATTTCTTTGAAAACATGGGTCTTCCCCGTGACGTAAGAACAGAAATGACAGACTTCGATGCCGTCATTGAATACTTCACAGAAGTTCCACGTCGTGTCGAATACACCATCAAGGAAGACGAATACAAGGGAAATCAATCAGGTAAAACTGTTCGAGCCTTTCAACACGTTGACCAGGTTGACGTACCAACAGCAGAGACACCAGCATCCCTCACCCCAGAGAAAGAAGATCCGAACGCGGACTACTGTACTTACTTAGGTAAGAAGTATGAAATTATTGAGTATTATGCTGACATTGAACAGTATAAGCTCAAGAATATCGCTAACGGAATGATCCGAGACGGTATTGCTAAAGACAAAGTAATTCTAGAGTAACCTAGTGGACGTTTAAGCTATCGTAAAAGCTCAGTGAGGTGAGAAGCCTCTTTTTACAAACCAAGTAGGTCTACAATGAACTCTCCTATCCGTTTCCTCACTTTCACTCTTTGTTTGTTTTGTGCGTCGTTTGCACTAGCAGGCAATCCTCCAGGTCATTGGTCTTTTCCGGGTGATATTCAAACTCACCTACGACAAGGACATGGACAAACAGTAGCAAGTATGAGTTATGAACAAATGCTTACCCTTCATGACTCACTACATCGATCAGGACGAAACTCCTATTCTTCTCCAGTAAGAAAAAGAACCGTCTTTCGTATCTTCCGCAGATAACTAAGTTGGGGCTGTAGCTCAGTTGGTTAGAGCTTCCGACTCATAATCGGCAGGTCGAAGGTTCAAGTCCTTCCAGCCCTAATACCTCCCCTTTCGAGAAAACAATGACAACTATCCTCGACGAAATCTACGACTACTCTGTGTGCTGGCAAATGTCACCAGCAGAACGTACCACCATCCTGCACCTCATCCACCTACTCCCAGAGAAGAAGCTGGCTATAGAGCTAGGTTGTTATACTGGTGGGTTTTTACGACATTTATCTAAACACTTTAAGCATGTTACATCATTTGATCTTACACATGAATACGTAAATAAAGAAGACTATCAGAATGTAACATTTGTTCCAGGGTATTCAATGGATACATTCTGGATAAATAACAGAGCATCCTTTATTCTGATTGACGGAGATCATTCATATAGAACAGTAATGTCAGATTTAGGACCTGTTAGTATTCATAAACCTTGTCAAGAAACAATAATTCTAATACATGATTCATGGTACGGACCTTCAAGAAAAGCAATAATAGACTCTCACCTTGAAAGAAACCCCTACATTCATCGTATAGATTTAGATCTATGTTCTGGTTCTTGGACAGGTAGCCATTGGGTTGGTGGTTTATGTATTATTCATATGCTACCAATCGAACGTACAGAACCTTTAGTTGTAACTTCCAGCGAATCCCTTTCTTACAAACAAGCAACAAAATGATGATCCGTATCCACTACAAAGGTTTAATGTACACAACAGTCTGTAGTCGTACAGTTCAAGGAGCCTGTCGTAAAGCTTTTAAGTTTTGGATTAGTACCAATCAAATCAAACGTCAGCCAAAAACAGAAGCTGACGGCGGTTTTGAAGACGTCGAATATGAGGTAATTAAAGTATGACTACCTGGACTTGTAACAACTTTAAAGGCCACTACCCCGTAGGTACGGCTCTCGTTGTCTCTGCTGAAGACATTAAACTGGCTATCTACCTAGTCGAAACCAAATTAGACAGTATTGGTCTCCCCCAAATAATCAAACCAGAACAACTAGTCCCCTGCCCCACTCACCACCGATACGTTAGGATACTCAACGATGAAAACTATTAACCTACAATGGAAGAAATACCCCGTACTCAACGACGGCTTCATTTGCCTAGTTGATCATATGGGAAATGACGCATCAATCTGTCAAGCAGCAAGAGTATCTTATGGCAGGGATGAAAGAGAACCCATAAAAGGTTTTTACAATGAACCCGAACAAGAAGCAGAAAGGTTAGATTGGGAAGCAAACCAAAAGAAAAACACCGATCTAATCCGTTACCTACTTCGTCACGGACACACCACCCCTTTCGAAATGTGTGAGATTAAGTTCCTAGTCCGAGTACCTATGGATTGCTGGCGTCAATGGATCAGGCACCGAACAGCTTCTGTTAACGAATACTCAACACGTTACACAGAAGCCATAGACTCACAGCAAACCACTTCCCCAGGAGAATGGAGGCTGCAAGCCACTGACAACAAACAAGGATCTTCTGGGTTCTTACCTATATCTTATGTTAACGAAAAGGACTATGGACGTTTTTATGGAGATGAACTATCTAGTCTTGAATCAGATTTTCATGAAAAAAGCAAACAACTTTATCAAGATCGCCTTAGATCAGGAGTTGCTAAAGAACAGGCTCGCAAAGACCTCCCTCTTTCCACTTACACTGAAGCCTATTGGAAATGTGATCTACATAACATCTTCAACTTTCTACGACTACGAATGGATAGTCACGCTCAACTAGAGATTCGATCTTACGCTAACGCTATGGCAGAAATAGTTAAACAACTATTCCCCGTATCATGGCAAGCATTCGAAGACTATCAACTTAACTCAATGAAATTGACAGCTAAAGATATTGAGGTAATCAAATTGTTTAAGTTTCCTACAATGTCTGTTACTGAAAAACTTGATTCTATCTTCACCAACAAACGTGAACGTGAAGAATGTATCGCTAAACTAACCAAGCTAGGAATACTATGATTATTCAAATAGACGATACATATTTTAACCCATTAATGATTAACACCATATGGCAAGATGGTGTTAACGTAAAGGTTCAGTTTAATATTATAGACGAAGTTCTTACATTCAAAAATTGGAAAG
>Ga0105052_10004940_pt1 | contig 14319 bp, 17 predicted proteins | sample FRY03_FD_78094 | JGI IMG/M metagenome (GOLD analysis project Ga0105052, IMG submission 78094) | Freshwater microbial communities from Lake Fryxell liftoff mats and glacier meltwater in Antarctica - FRY-03 | ecosystem: Environmental > Aquatic > Freshwater > Ice > Glacier meltwater ... | reverse complement strand
TACTTTAGCATACACATCAAACCCGGCGTTGGTGCCCTGGTAGTAGTCGATCAGCCGGTTGGTCTGGCCGTGGCGCTGGTGAAACCAGATCGCCATAGCGTCTGAGCGGCCCAAGTCCCAAAAAGTATTGACCGGCAGCCCCCTGTCATATGGCACCTCAGTGATGCGCTTCCTGGCTCTCAGGTCGGCCATCTGCACCGAGTAGTAAGCCCCATCGACGTGGTTTCCAAATTCGTTGGCTAGGTTGGTGGCGATCCAATCGTCTGATTTGCCTTGCATCCCCCGGCTGTAGTAGCCTTCGGGCAGGTTGATCAAATTCTCTGCGTCTGGGTTTTGCTTCCAAGCCGCCCCGCCGCCTGGCCCTACGCCGTCTCGCAGTACGCCACCAGGTTGTATGAAGAACTCCCAGCCCTCTGGCTTGTCGTTCACGGCCAGGTTGTAGAACCAGTGCCCGTGCTCGCAGGCGTTGGTGTCTCCAATCATCCCGTGCCAAGTACACCCGCCGTCCATCGCTGACGGATACCGGCCGTGCCGCAGGTCAGCCATGTCCACAATCGCCTTGCGCAGCTCCTTGACCTCGTTCAGCCAGAAGCCAGTGACCTGTGAGCCCCTGAGCTTCTTGATGCTGTCCTCGCGGTCCAAGGCAATGAACACCATCTCGGACTGGACTGCAGTGCCGTCGGGCAGCCTGAAGTCCAACCGATGCGTCGGTGGCTCTATGCCGCCCCCTTTGAACTCACCGAGCTCGCCGAACAGATCCATCCAGTCCTTAATCGTCGTGGTGGTCAGGTCCGGGTAGTGGTTCCGTACCGCATAGAAACGTGTCTTGCGTATGCCTTCCATATTGGGCCGCTGCTCCATCATCAGCTTGAGCAACTTCTGGCAGCTCTGGTAGGTCTTACCCGAACCGAGCGAGCCCATAATCATGCTCACCCGCGCCCGGCTGGCCATGTACGCACCAAGCACCGGGCCTTGTGGCTTGGTGCTGATCTGGTACGTGCTATCCATTTTCTATGACCAGCGTGGGCTTCGTGCCTGTGAAATCTTTGAAGATCACCAGCGGCGTGTTGTTGACCACCACGTCCAGCTTGTCGCCGTACTTCTTGGGCGCCATCTTTGACGCCAACCACTTGCGGGCGTCTACTCGTAATCTTGACCGCGCGATGACGTCGTGGTTTGTGACCTCTCCGTCGTCTGTCTGGTAGGTGTCGTTGCTGCCGTCGTCTGCTATTTGCAAAATCTCATCGGCGAAGGTGTCTGCACGGGCTATATGCGCGCTCGCGTATTGCTCAGGGTAGCTAGACAACCAGCTCAAAAGCTTACCGATGGACACCCCACACTCTGCGGCAATCACCCTAAGCGACACGCACTCAGCAATCCGCTCGGTGATGGCATCAATGCCTATCACGTCCAGCGTGTCTTGCAGGGGCGCTTCTCTTTTCTTGCGAGCCTTTTGCATGTTGATTTACTCTCTTGCCGTCCAGCGATGGATGGGCGGGTGTAAAAAAGCCACATCGCTGTGGCAAAGGATCAGGCAACTGATCGAAAGGGTGCAGGGCCTACAAGGTTGTCGTGGATCATAACTCCGCTTCGGTTGTGCCTCGTGGCCGCTGCGTAACTTTTAGAGGTAGCTCCGCCATCAGGTGACCCACTACTTTTCTGAGAGCCCGATTCAGGCTCCTTATCTGGTTGGGCGCAGGATAGCACACTTTTACGTGGTCAAGCAATTTTCTTTTCAGCCGTTTGTGTTGCGTTTGCGACACAGCGCTCAATCGAGTCCCTCAGCCACTCGGCCACCTCTCGATGCTCATGCTTGAAGTTCCTAGCGAACGGCAGCCGCCCCGTGCCCTCGCAGCGGTTGCACCGGCTGCCCAGGCTGGGCGTGTCCGCTATGCGCGTGAAGCCCACGCCCCCGCAGGTTTGGCACGTCCCGTGCCTGTACCACGCCAGAACAGCCTCAGACAGCCGATCGGCCTGAACCCTTGTCATACCCTGCCTGATGTACTTTGCGCGCCTGTAGGCCTCTTCTGACATGATCTCAAGCACTTGCGTGGCCCCACCGCCTGACGCGAACACCCTGGCCAGCGCAGCGCCCAGCGGTTCGGTCTTGGCGGCCCAGCCCATCGCGCCGAGGACGTCAACGGCCAAGGCGCCCGGCTTGAGGCTTTTGGCGTTCACCGCATTTGCGTAGTTGTCCTTGAATTTCATACAGATAGTACTTTCGCATTAAAAAAAGCTGTAGTCATTCTCATATCCATCAAATAGTCTTTGTGTGACTATGCGCTGCTCTCTCTGTAGCTACGCCGTTTTTACCCCCAATAGTCAAATAGTCATCCAAAAGTTGCACATCTATACACATGTGTGCGCGCGCCTATACACATGTGAGACCCCATATACATACATACACACTATATTTATATTTTATAAAAAAAAATGACTATATGACTATAAACCTCGCAAACCCGCATGCCTATTGACCGCGCCGATAGTCACGCCACTGACTATCCGTGGCTATTCTTGGCTTAAATGACTACGTTTCAGCCATTTGTCGTAGTTGGCTGGCTGTTTTAGCCATCATGTCCGGTCTGCAAAACACATGCTTCTTGTTTTTCAGCTCCGCCGACATCAGCCGACCCCTGTCAATCCAGCCGGCCTCCTTGAGTGCATGGAGCATCGCGGGGGGCACAATCTTGACCCCAAGGGGCGCCAAACCCTGCACCCGATCGCACAAAGCGAAGAACGGCGAGCCCACCACACCACACGCAAACTCGCCGACGCCGCGGGTTATTTGGTCCACCAGCCAGCCCTCCGCGCCAGACCGGCCCTGCTCCACAAGGATGGCCTTGGCTTCAGTCATGGGAGGCGGCGCGCCCGGCGAGAACGCTGACACGTCACGGGCGTGCAGCCAAGCGCCCACAGCCGACAGCCCGCCCCGGTGGTCATACCAGTTCAGAAGGGTGCTGATCTCCTCGGGCGTCATGGCAGGTGCCTCGGCCCACATGCAGAACCACCTGCGGTCTTCAGACGGCAGGGAAATCGCCGCCCGCTCATTGGACTGCGCCACCAGCAGCACGCGGTTCAGGGCTTGGTAGGGGTGCAGACCCTTACGGTTCACCGACAGGAACTCAGGCGGCGCTGCGATGACGGGCTTGAGGATGTTCTCCAGCGCCCGGCGGTCCTTGGCGTCCGACTGACGCAGCTCAATGACATACATCACCTCACACTCCAGCGCGTAGCCCCAGGGTGACATCAGCTCCTCGGACTTCACCGGCTTGCAGTTGGTCTGCGCCTTGCCGCCGATGGCCCACAGGAAAGGTTTGAACAGCAGGTCCTTGCCCGAGCCTGGGTGCCCGCCCAGCAGGATGGCGTGGTTGATCTTATGGGCCGGGAACTGCACCTTGTGCGCCAGCACGTCCAGCAGGTGCGAGCGCTCGAACGAGATCGGCACCAAGCGCTTGACGTGCGCCAGCCACATCGAGACATCACCCGCCACGCACACCGGGCGCGCGTCGCACCATTTGTTGCCGTACATCTCCCCATCACGCGCAGTCGTCACAGGCTCGCCCGCAGCGTAGGTCACTGACACCAGCGTCAAGGCCCCCTCGGCCTCCCGGTGCTCGTCGAACGACACACCCGCCTCAACCTTCGGGTTCTTGCCGTGTATTGACCTGCAGGTGGTGTGCCGGTACATCGCGTTGAAGCTGCGCCTCTCGACCTCGCGCCTGGTCTGCAGATCGAAGAACATATCCCCGCCTACAAGGTACGCGTACCTTTGAAACCAATCTGCCTTTTCAATGCGCCCCCTCTCTTTACGCTCGGCCTCGGCCACCACCAAAGGCACCACATCAGGGAACGCCGCCGTGGGCGTAAGCTTGGCCATCACCCGGGCCATCGTCGCGACCAACAACTCATCGCGCAGACCATGTGTCTGCGACGGGCCGCCCTCAGAAGCCACCCACTGCAAGAACCGGGCGCTGCCCCAGTCACCGCAGCAAGAGTGAAAGCAAGTGAAGGCGCGGTTGGAGGGTAAGTACCGCGCCTCCGGGTTCCCGTCTGAATGTTCTGCCGCGTTGGGGCATTGCACTCCGTACCAGCCCTCACCGTTGCGCTCACTGAGAACCAAGGCCTTCTCCGCGAGCCAGGCCAGCACATCGTCGTTGCCGTCGTCTGCCAGCAGCGCCGCGTGCCCGGCGGCGGAGTCAGCAGGCCCCGGCGTAACGCCCAGCGCCGCGCAGATCTGCGGCAGGGTGAACTCACGATCGGGATGAAACTCGGTCAAGACCGACTCGAACTCACCACGGCCCGGCTTGATGTTGATGCTGCCCGGCAGACGGAAGTTGCGCACCGCGTTGATCGCGCCCTTGTCGGTGAAGCCCGCCTCGGCGATGGCGATGATGGCCGCGCTAAAGTCTGCCCTTGTTGGCTGGCTGTCCAGCGCGAAAGCGTAGCCGAATTGGTAGTTGTCCAGCGAGGTCATCATCTTCCAGGTCGGCTCGAGCGGCGGCGTCTTGCTCTTGGTTCCCACGTCGTCCAGGACCATCACCAGCACGTACTCGCAGTTGGCAGCACTGGCGCTTATGCGCTTGTTCTTGAAGCGGTCAACGATGAACGACGCCGTGTTGCCATACCACGCGCCGGGCTTGCGTTTGGCGGAGGGCAGGAAGGCGGGCCACAAGCACTTGACGGCGCCGTCAGCATGGTGCTGCAGTGGCTTGAGAGGTTTCTGTAGAACAAAAAGCGTTGTCTCGCCTTCGGGCGGGAGCCCAGCGAGGAAGGGGATGAATTCCATCTTTGTCTTTCTTTTTTAGCAAAAACCTTGGTTGAAGCTCTCACCCGTGAGGGTGTTGGTGGACTGGCGTATACCAGCAGAGCCCCAACCGAGGCTTACACGAAGCCCCCACCAAGGGGCGTTACTTACCAAATCTAAGCATGACCTTACCCTCTACCGCCAGGGGGAGCCCCTCTGCCCAAGGGGGCGCGATGCACATGACCGCCTCGGCCTTGGCCTTGACCGCGTCGGCCTCGCCAGCCGGGCACTCCAGTATCAGCTCGTCGTGAATGTGCGCCACCGTATCAATCTGACGCAGCGAGTGCCGCAGGATGTCCGCAGCCACGGCCTGCGTGACGTTCTCACAGGCCAGCCCGGGCCACAACCTGGCGCGGGGCCACTCTTTGGCGCCCTGCGCGGGCTTCCACGCCGACTTGGCGTAGGACACACCACCATCTGCATCGAACCTCGCTTGCGGGTAGCACAGCACCCGGCCCGAGGGCAAAATATACCAAAGGTTTGCCCGGTCGTACATATAGGTAATTCGACCTACACTGAACTCATGCCCCGGGTTACGCATCGCGCGGGTGTAGGTCTCCTCCAGCGAGCGCCAGTACGGCTGCGCCCACGGGTTGGCCTTGCGCCACAGACTGACCATGTGCTTGGCCTCTGACTCTGGCAGGTTAAGCCCATAGGCCCGACCCATCGCCGCGAACGCGCCAACGCCGCCCATGAAGCCGCAGGCCAGGCAGGCCACCTTGGCTTGCTGGCGCTGGGCGGGGGTCACCTCCCTCACGCTGAACATGGCTTTGGCCGTGGTGACGTACATATCCTCGCCGCGTCTGAACACGCCCAGCGCGCCCTCCGCGAGGGGGCTGTTAGACAGCCACGGGTTCACCCGCGCCTCGATGGCTGACCAGTCGATGGAGATCAGCACATTGCCGGGCGCCGGGATGATCGCCGCACGCAGCATGCCCTTCAGGACCTTGGTGACGGTGCCTGTCAGCTTGTGCCCACGCACCATCTGCTGGCGCACGGCATCTGGGTCCTCGGCGCAGTCGCGAGGTAGATTTTGGAATTGAATTCCATACGAATTGTGGTGTATCAGCCCTTGAGCACAGTAGCTAGCATCTCCTTCAACTGTGATGTCCCAAACTCCCTTTTCTCCCACATATACAATTTCCGTAATTTCTGAGAGTGCAACAGTTGATGCCCAGCTTTCGTTGCAATTGCCAAGTTGTCCAACGAGTTGTTTGTCTTGTCGCTGTCTATGTGATGCACCTCCCACCCTAACGGCCACGTCGCCAACCCCAGCGAAACCATCAGCGCTGCGCGGTGTTCCTGAAGGTAGGTCTTGCTGTCGGGCTGCCATATACCCATGTAGCTCCCCCGTAAGATTGCCTCGACTTGCTTCCTCGCGCCGAACATCGGGTTTTTCTCTCCCAGCCTCGAATTGGAGTAGTTCGCCACCTTCAGAATATGCAGCCTCTCCGGTGGTACGGTCAGCTTCAATATCTCGCTGACTGTGACGTGCGTCTGTTTGGTCATCGCCCCTACCTGCGCCATCGTAGGGAACGGCGGCGAGGTAAACAGGCGCGTCACCTCCGCTCGCACTTCCGGGTCTCGAATTGCGGATAAGCTCTTTGACATGTTTCCATCCTTCAGCCGTCAGCAAGCGATGCTCGCCCGTACATTCAACCCAACCACCAGATTTAGCGGCTACGCGGTACATGATCTCCCGGCCTTTATAGATCACTTGGGAGATTCTACAAAATCTTCCGGTATGTGTCAAAACATTCCCACCAATTTCAAGCGCCGCGATTGGCACCTTGCCGCGATCCGTATCAACCAGCGTTTCGGCGGTTACACAGGCAGCACGGCCAGTAGCCGCGCCACCGGCGAACACGAACGCGCCCCTCACCCGTTGATCTTCCACGTCGGCCAGGGCGGCCATGCGCGTGAACTTGGCCACAGAGGATGCCCACAGGTCATCAGCGCACTGGATAACGTCCAGCACCTCGGGCGGCACATCGTCGCACTCCAGCAGGTTGCCCCGAATGGTCTTGTCAATGCTGGGCTTGTCATCCTTGACCATCAGCTTCAAGGCTTCAGGCCCGACACGGGCCATCACCCACCCGCGCATCTTGGGGCTGCGGACGGACGTGACCGCGCCCTCAGTGATTTCGGCGACAAGGGCTTGAATTTCTTTTGTTTCGGCGGCGGCGTACTGCATGGCGGCCTTGGCCAGCGGCACATCGATCAAGACGCCGCGGTCGTTGATGCGCTCGTTTACCCAGTAATCTTGCAGCTCCTCAGCAGACAGCGCGCGCAAGCCCAGGCTGATCGCCCGCATTGCACGAACGTCCTGCTCACAATAAGCGATGAACTCAGCCATCAGCTTGGGGGCCTCGTTGAATGTGCCATCGGCACGGGGGACAGACAGCGCGCGGATGAGCTGCGCGCCGCGCGGGTCCTTGCGCATCCCAGCGCCAGCAAAGCGGCCAGCGTCTTCCAGTGACCCGGGGCCACAGTTGGCGCGACTCTGGGCGGCGGTGCAATAAAACTGCTCCAGCTTGAAGTCGATCTGCAACACGTACCAAAAGATCAAGCGCTCAAAGGCAGCGTTATGCGCATAGATCATGCCCGAATAGTTGCGCACCTTCTCTGGAAACGGCGTGCCCGGCAGCCAGGTCACCACCTCATCATCGTCGAAGGCGTAGGACATGCACACCACCTCAGTCGATGCGTCCTGCGCGTAGTTGTACACCCCGTGCTTCTTCAGGTCGCAACGGCTGCGGGTCTCGAAATCAATATATAGCATGACGTTCCTTTTACAGAGCGCGCTCATAACGCGCTCAAGAAAAGGCTACGCGAGGTCGCTAAACTCCAGAGCCCGCAAACGCATCTGCGCCACCCGGATAGTTGTTTGCAACACCGCTATCTGCCGGCGACGATAGTTGCCAGCCTCGTACTCGAACTTGTCTGGCGGCGTTGCGAACAGCACACGCATCTGGCAACCTGCGTTGCCTTTGCGCGTGTACAGCGCGTCGTACACCCAGCCCTGCTCCAGCAGAGCAACCATCCGGGGGGATATTGACTGCCGCAGCACACCGGGCAACCGCTGCGCCAACTCGTCGTTGGTGCAGCCATCCCTGCTCGCCCGGATCTGCTCGATGATGAGCCCCTCCAGCTTCACAGAGTCAACCGCTATTCCTGCCGCAACGGTTGTCTCCGATGCGGTGGCCGACGAGTTGCTGCTCATGCTGCGGCTACCCGACGACGCCGTGCAGGCGGTGCTTCAGGCGCAACCTCAGCTGCGGGCGCTTCGCCGCCCATCGACACCCACTCGACGACATCGAATATGGGGGTGTAGATCTTGCCGTACGACTTGTGGGCGTAGTGGTCCTTCTTCAGCAGCACGACCGGCACCGGGTTGGCCTGATCCTTCTCGACCTGCTCGGCGATGGCCACCGCGATGTCCTGCACCGCCCGCTTGCCACCCACCGAGGTGGTGGAGTAGCGCACCTCTAGGCCCTTATCCTCGCCGCCAATGCAAGCCAGCGACATGCCGACCTGCTTCTCCCAGCCACGCTTGGCGCCGGGGGGCGCGTCTTCCGTCTCTGGCAGCGGCTGCGTGATGGCCGTCATCTTCTCACCCAGCACCTCGCCGTCGCCCCAGGCGATCCAGCCATGCACGAACGAGAACGGGTTGACCGCCCACCGGCTGCCGTCCTCGACCTCGGTTTGATCCGCGCCGAAGATCCACAGACCGTCCTTCGCCATTTTGAGAATGGCCGCACCGCCGGTCGGGCCGACGTCCTTCTGAATCATCCGCAGGTGGGCCGCGAGGCTCGCGACTGAGGGGAGACCAGCAGATTTGAACTGTACTAAATTTGACATTTGAGATTACCTTTATTGAAGTTTAGAAAGCGCAGCTTTTAATTGCGCACCGATTATGAGCACCTCTGGCCGGGGATCACTCTCCGGCGCAAGGGTGTTGCCTGAAGACACAGCCGTGGTCAAACCATCCGGCAGCGTCTCCTTGCGCGTTTTCAGCACCTTCTCGAGTTGAGCCGGGCTGAGTAATTCGTTTGGTTTGTATGCTGCTACACCGTACAGCTCTAGCACCGCGCCATCATTGATCCACTGCCGCGCGACGCGCTTGGCGACCAGCTTGTAGCCGTCCACCTTGCCGCCGTTCTCCAGCGCCTTGAAGGCCAGAGCCCGCAGGTCAGCGATGTACGCCTCTAGGGTGTCAGCGCGGGTCAGGCAAGCGCCCAGCTCGTCGGGGGTGAGCAGCTTGATGACGCGCTGCGTCTCACGCTCGATGTCGCCGTTCATGGCCGGGCAGATCGGCTTGGCGCTGCACCAGCGGCAGTGATCACCCGTCTTCAGGGGGGCGTCGGGCTTGGCTGACAAATTCACCGCCTGCACCAGCTCACGCTCAAACTGGCGGATACGCTCTGCTGTAGTCACCCAACGCCGGATGACTGGCGGCTGGATGATGATGAGTTCGATCTCGTCGCAACCCTCGAAGGCCCACTGCGTCTCGGGGGTACGCATGGCAGCCGCCGCGTAGAACATCAACTGCTCGTTCTCCTCTGCGCTCACGGCAACGCCGCTGCCGAACTTCCAGTCGATGACGTAGGCCCGATTGCCGATACGCCCAAGCAGATCGCAGCTACCGAACACGCCAGGCAGCAGATCGCCAAAGCCGACACGCTTCTCGACACCTATCTGCATCTGGTCGTCGGGGTCAACCTCGGCGAGCAAATCCAGCGCAGGCTTGAGCTTGTCGTCGATCAGCTCCTGTGTCAGCACCTGGTCTTGGTACTTGGTGCCGAGGTATGAAGCCCAGTCGCTGTAATTTAGATGAATGTCAGCGATGACGTTGTGCAGCAACGTGCCCTCGTCGGCGTACTTGCTAGAGCCTTGCGGCGGCATTCGCTGTACGAGTGCCACTGAGCCGGGGCAGTTGATGACCCGCTTGGCGGTCGAGCCGCCGACTATGGAAGAGTGGTTCATTTGTTTGTCGATTAGTGTTTGAACCACGATATTAGCACAATAAAATTCTTTTTTACGATATATTTGCAAAAACTTCTTTACGCGATTATGATCTGGCCTATGACACTCGAACGCAATATTGAAGCCCACCTCGTCAAGCGCGTCAAGGCGCTGGGCGGGGCTGCGTACAAGTTCAAATCCACAACCGCCGGGGTCGCCGATAGGATCGTGCTGCTGCCTGGCGGTGTGGTGTGGTTTGTCGAGTTGAAAAGTGAAAAGGGTCAGCTCTCCCCTATGCAGAAGGTCTTCATGCACGAGATGCTGCGGCTCGGGCAGCGGTATGTCGTATTAAATTCAAAGGAGAGCGTGGATGATTTCATTCGGATCAGTTTGTAGCGGCATAGAGGCCGCGAGCGTAGCGTGGGGGCCGCTGGGCTGGAGGGCCGCGTGGTTCGCCGAGATCGAGCCTTTCCCCAGCGCGCTGCTGGCGCACCACTACCCTGACGTGCCGAACCTTGGGGACATGCGCGGCATCGGAGCGCAGGTGCTAAGTGGCGAGGTCGAGGCGCCCGACATCCTGTGCGGCGGCACGCCCTGCCAAGCCTTCAGCGTGGCCGGGCTGCGCAACTCGCTGGACGACGAGCGGGGTAACCTTTCATTAACTTTCTGTGAGCTAGCAAATGACATCGACAAAAGCAGATTCGTCAACGACGAAAAGCCAGCCATCATCTTCTGGGAAAACGTGCCTGGAGTCCTCAACACCCACGATAACGCCTTCGGGTGCTTTCTGGCTGGACTTGCCGGAGAAAGTGACGCGCTCATCCCACCAGGGGGCCGATGGTCTAACGCTGGTTTTATTGATGGCCCCCAAAGAGCAGTCGCGTGGCGCATCCTCGATGCCCAATATTTCGGAGTGGCCCAACGACGCCGCCGTGTGTTCGTTGTCGCAAGTGCTCGAGACGACTTCGATCCCGCAGCGGTACTTTTTGAGTTCAACGGCCTGCGCCGGGATATTGCGCCGAGCAGACAAGCGGGGCAAAGCGCTTCCAGAGGCGTTGAATTTGGCCCTTCAGGCGGTCGTTTCACAGACCTCAACCCCACCCTCGACGCCAGATGTAAAGATGGGCCAATCAGAAACCAATTAGCTGGTGCGGTAGCTTCATGGTGGGACGGCGGCCAAGTAAGCCAGACCCTCGACGCGGTGCTGTCGAAGGGGCAGACCATGCCAGAGAAGAACCGCTTTCCTGCGGTGTTGGTGCCAGCAGTAGCTGTTTTCCAGCAGTCGTCAATGACAGGCCGTGGCACCATTGGGTACGACGACTCGGGGATAGCAAAACCTGTCAAAACACAGCCAGATGGGCAGATGGTTGTTATCGGAATAGATGAAGAACAGAACGCCGCCGAAGAGCTGATGGGGTGTCTAAAGGCGCGGGTAGATGGCGGAGGTTTCAAGGGCTCGGTGATGACCCCGGCCATGCAGGTACGCCGCCTGACACCCACAGAGTGCGAGCGCCTGCAGGGCTTCCCTGACGGCTACACGCAAGTGCCCTACCGCGGCAAGCCCGCAGCCGACGGCCCCCGGTACAAGGCCCTGGGTAATTCCTGGGCTGTTCCGGTTGCGCGCTGGATCGGCGAAAGGGTTGCGCGATGCATCTAAGACCCTACCAAGAGCAGGCTGCGACGGTGATGTACGAGCTTGACTACAGCATGATGCTGGCGTCGGTTGGTGCAGGGAAGACCGCCGCCGCGCTCACGGCCATGAAGGAGCTGCTGGCGGCCGGGCACATCAAGCGCTGGCTGGTGCTGGCGCCCAAGCGTGTCTGCACGCACGTCTGGCCGCTGGAGGCGCCGAAGTGGGCGTCAGGCCTAACGATAGCCGTGGCCGACGGCACGCCCAAGCAACGCGCGACGGCGTTCTCCTCGAAGGCGCAGGTGGTGGTGATGGCCTACGACAACCTGCAGTGGCTGACCGCCGCGCATATTAAGGGCTTCGACGGGCTGATCCTGGACGAGCTCACCCGCCTGAAGAACCCCTCGGGGCAGCGCTTCAAGGCGCTGTTCCGGTTCATCGCCCAGTTCACGACGCGGGTTGGGCTGACGGGGTCGTTCACCAGCAACGGCCTTGAGGATTGTTTTGGCCAGTGCAAGATCGTTGACCAGAGGCTGCTGGGCAGGTCGAAGGGCGCGTTCCTGCAGCAGTACTTCTACCTCGTCAACAAAGAGTTCAACCAGTGGGAGCCCCGCCCAGGTGCGCTGGAGGCGGTGATGGAGCGCATCAAGCCCGCTACATTCGTGCTGGACGCTGGCGAGTACAAAGATAAACTGCCCCCGCTGCACACGGTCGAGATCAAGTGCAGCATGGACATGGCCGACTACCGGACCATGAAGCGCGACTTCGTGGTGCAGTTCCCCGACGCGCTGGCCATCGCCGCGAACGCCGGTGTGGTGACGCAGAAGCTCAGGCAGATGGCTGCCGGATTCGCCTATGTGCCCGAGGCCCTCTGGCTGTCAGACCACAAGTTCGAGGCGCTGGCCGACCTGCTGGACGAGAACCAGCACGCCAATACCATCATCGTCTACAACTTCGTGGCCGAGATGGAGGAGCTCAAGCGCCGCTACCCGAAGGCGCAGACGCTGGACGACAAGGACGCCATCGCGCGCTGGAACGCAGGCGAGATCGAGCTGCTGCTGCTCCAGCCACAAGGCGCAGCGCATGGCATCAACCTGCAGCACGGCGGGCACCACATGGTGTTCATGTCCCTGCCATGGTCGCTCGAGCTGTACGAACAAACCATTGGCCGACTGCACCGCAGCGGCCAGAAGCATCCCGTGTGGTGTTACGTCATCCTGACGAACGGCACAATCGACGAGAGGGTACTTGCGGCTCTGCGGGATAAGAGATCGCTGTCCGACATAGCCCTTAAGGAGCTGACATGAAAGAGAAAATTAAAGCCACGAAAGCGCTGCTCCGCATCGCCGTGAAAAACTTGAACCAAGCGCAACGTATACGCGACCGCCTGGTGAAGCAGCTTTTGAGGCTGCAAGCATGATTACGTGGCGCGAGATGAACGCAACGCTGAACGTGCGCACCGAGGCCGAAGTGCTGGCGCTATTAAATGAGGAGCGCGCAGGCGCCAAGCGCGTTGTCATCACCGAAAGATTGCACCAGCGATACTGCGCGCTGCGCGCTGCGCGTGAGCGTGTGGAGCTGCTGACAGAGGCGATGTTGCAGAAATAAGACAGTTTGTAAAAAAGTTTTTGACAGACCGCGAAACGGGATATACTTCATTCACCAAAGCAAATCGCTGCGGTAAAACCTAAAGGCAAAACATCATGTTTCACACTCTCCCGCACAAAGTCTCTTCCCCTGATGCCACCGCTGGTGTGGCCTATGCGGCATTCATCGCCGCCTTCAATGCCGTGACCGAGGCTGCTTACCCTAACGCCAACTTCGTCGCCGCTTCTGTTGCTGGTGATGCTGCTGTAGCCGCCGTTTACGCTGCTGCCAGAGTCCACTAAGGAGAGATGAAATGTCAAACGCAAACCTCATCCTCCTCGGCTCGGCCATCGACCGTCTGGCCGCTGTCAAGGCTCTGCTGGCCACCCTCTCGCTTGAAGAGAAAACCCTCAAGCTCGAGCTGGTCAACTCAGGCCTGACCTCCATCGACGGCGCCCTGCACCATGTGGCCATCAGCCACTGCGACGGCAAGGTGACGACCGACTGGAAGTCCATCGCCCTGCACTTCACGCCTTCGTACCAACTCGTGACTGCGCATACTTCGCAGGGCGAGCCCTTCGACACCGTCCGCGTCTCAGCACGCGTAGGAGCATCAGCATGACCCGCCCCCTCTACGCAATCGCTAGCGAGATCCACAAGTATTGGGAGGGCGTGAACTACGCCGCCAAGCCTTACCTCCAGGCAATGCACCACCTTGACGCTATCACCGAGGTCTACGGCTTCGACAGCGGCCGCAGCATCGTGCTGTACTTCTTGGGCAATGCCAAAGCATTCAAAGGTGAGCATGCTCGCCGCATCAAAACCGAACTGAAGGAGCTATTGAAATGACCATCCGCACCACATACGACGCCTGCGCAGCCATCGAAGGATTCGACGGCGAAGAGCACACCGAAGACGAGATCATCGAAGCCTTCCAGCTTCTGATCGACACCGGCGCGGCCTGGACCCTGCAAGGGTTCTACGGCCGCACGGCGGCTAACTTAATTGAACAGGGTCTTTGCACCCGCTAAGGAGAATGACATGGCACGAATTGTTTGCAACGGATACGGCACCAACCACACCACCGACACTGGCCGCCCTTGGTTTGCCTGCTCTGCCTGCCGCTGGTCTTCACGGCCTCCAAGCCAAGAGAGCGCAAGCGTGCAGCTGGCTCGCCAGATCGCGGCGCTGGACTTCGCCCTCGCCGGCTACGACCAACCCCTCACTGAGGATCTAGGATGACAAAAGTAACACTGCAAGCCACACCAGCCTACGAGCTGAGGGTGAGCATAGACAGCGGCACGCACGGGCACACGCTGGCATTCGCCAG
>Ga0105052_10004938_pt1 | contig 14320 bp, 15 predicted proteins | sample FRY03_FD_78094 | JGI IMG/M metagenome (GOLD analysis project Ga0105052, IMG submission 78094) | Freshwater microbial communities from Lake Fryxell liftoff mats and glacier meltwater in Antarctica - FRY-03 | ecosystem: Environmental > Aquatic > Freshwater > Ice > Glacier meltwater ... | reverse complement strand
TTTACACCAATAAGTCTTTTAAACTGCTCTGGTGCTAAATCTTGCAATTCTTCGTATTTGCCCATCTATCTTCTCCCTAATAGGAAAAGATAATAGACTATTTTAAATTACGCAAGAAGTCTATTTATCAAAATCAGTGTGTTCAAGTTACAAAAGTTTGGCAGGGCATATTATGAAGGAAATCAAAAACATTGAACTTGCTATAGATAAATTGCTTAGTGATAATGTTCAGCTAAAGCAACAAGCAGATAACATGCAAACTATTCCTGGAATAGGTAAAATTACAGCTGTAGCTATATTGGCAGAATCTCCTGCCTTAGAGTCCTTTAGTAATGCTAGGCAGCTTGCTGCTTATGCAGGTCTGACTCCTAAGCACAAAACTTCTGGTACATCAGTAAAAGGAAAAACCTCTATTTCAAAAATTGGCTCTTCAAATTTACGTAAAGCCTTATACTTCCCTGCTATAGTTGCGAAAACTCATAATCCATTATTCAAGAATTTTACTCAAAAACTATCGAGTAAAGGAAAACCAGCTAAGGTTATCATTGTGGCTATTATGCGTAAACTACTTCATGTGGTATTTGGGGTTATTAAAAATAAAACGCCATTTAATCCAAATTTAATTCTTGACTCTTAAGACAGTATCAAAGCCAGTATGCTTGAGTTATCACTCATAACGAATTGTTCTGCATCTGTATTAACCGCGAGATAGTTGAAGGGCTTACTTTGAATACCCTTGCTATGTGAGAAGCTGCTTTCTTTTCGTTAGTTAACATTTCAATAGCTTCTTTTTTCTGGAGAGAATCTAATTTAAACTTTCTTCCTCCGATCCTTCCTTCGGATTTTGCAATACTTAAGCCAGCATTTGTTCTTTCTCTAATCATTGCTCGTTCAAATTCAGCAAAGCTTCCTATTATTTGCATGAACATCACTCCGGCAGGGGAGGTGGTGTCGATAGCTTCAGTTATACTTTTAAACCCGGCACCTTTTTCTTTTAGGGTCTCCATAATATGGAGTAAATCTTTTAAAGACCTAGATAACCTATCGAGTTTCCATACTACTATAATATCATCTTTACGTAGTTGACCTAGCATAGCCTGTAATTGAGGTCTATTCCATCTTCCGCCTGATGCGGTTTCTTCATAGAATTTCTCTACACCGGATTCTTTTAATGCTTTAGTTTGCAAGCTACTGTCTTGATCAAATGCTTTTGAAACTCTACTATAACCAATTATCATAAAACACTATTTTTTTTCTTGGCACAAACGCGTTGCCAATGGTTTACATTATGCAATAGGTTTGTGCAAAGCGCAATGGCTAATGTAATCGTTGTTTAAATTTTTGTGCATAAACGAACGTTTGTACAATAAAGAATAATTGCGTGATAGAGAATTTTAATAGTGTGATATTTATGCTTTGTTTTTTAGTTTGGTAATCTGCTCAATACTATATCCAGTAACCTGAGAAATTAATTTAAGATCTAAGTTCTGCTTTAGCATATTATTTATAGTTTTTTCGATCCCCTTTTCAATTCCTTGTTCAATTCCTTTTTGTATACCTTCTTCTTCCCAATGCCTTGCTAAACTAACCATAAGACTTTCCCCTGTTTCTTGATTTAATTCTGATATTAACAATTGTTCCAGCTTTATCTTATCATCTTGCTTGATTTTGGTCAATGTATAGAAAAGCACCATTTCAATATATTCATAACCGATACTGACTTTAGCAAATTGAGGTAAAAGGTCAGCAATCTCTTGCCATCTATTAAATAATTCTCGCTCGTGGATATGCTTGAGAAAAAATTCCATTACTCCTGACCACGCTCTCTTTTTTAACTCATCATCCGGAATATCATGAACATTAATAAGCTGATAGTCATTAGTCCAAATATCTTTTGTTAAGCCACTATTTTCAAACAAACCCCATAAATTACGTGGTACGTTATACAGTTTCTTGCCATTATAAAATATCAAGGGGTAAACTAATGGAAGATGTTTAGCTCCCGGGTTTAAAGTCATATGTCTTGTGCATATGCTTATCATGTATTTTAAGATACGAAATGTCATAAAATGATCAGGAGTGCTCTGATGCTCCAGCAAGATGTACAAATAAGCATCTTTATTATCGAATCTTGCAGTAAATAAAACATCTGAAAAAGAGTTTTTAAGATTTTGCTCAATAAAACTATCTTTTTCTAATTTAAGAGAATTAGTATCAACAAGGGCTCTAATATTTTTTGGTAAATGAGCGTCAAAAAATTCCTTAGCAACTATAGGATTTTCCATAGCTTTCTTAAATAATTGATCGTGTTTAGGTTTATCAGTGGTCATAATAAAAGCTCTCTCATGATTTAGATCGCATTCCCAATTACCTAATAAATGCTAAATTAAATGCTGCACGATAATTTATTTTATATTCCTATAGAACCAATATAATCCCCACAATATTAGAGGGACTACTACTATTAGATATAGCAGCCATGGGTTTTCAGATAAATAATCAAGTAATTGTTCTAGTTTTTCTTTCATATATCCCTTTCCTCTATACCATTATAATAGTTATATAATTAAATGGTAAGGGATATAATAATACATGTCAACTAATTTTTATCTATTTTAGATATATTATTTATGTATTTTTGTTTTTGCACATAAGTTGCTTCTATATTATTTAATTTGTCTTGGTTTAATTGAAAGCCTGTGAGCCTTCCTTCTTTACCATCGTTTAGTTTTTTTATTGCATTATCACTTTCTAAAAAATTTAGATTTTTATATATAGCAAATCTTGATATTCCAAGTAACTTGCTAAGTGAAATGACACTGATGCTTACTATATCATCCACTGCTAATTCTATAAAAGCTGCTAATAATTTTCTCTGGCTTTTTGTATATGGTTCGTAATCTTCAATAGCAGTATGGAGTAATTTTTCGTTATCAATATTGTTCATTTGGTTTCCGCTTGAGATAAAATCATCAATATCTATATAAACTTTAGTTCAATAAAGGTAAATAAAACCATAGAATTTATCCTAATTAAACTATTTTGCAATGAAGCTAGTTATAATATACACCATCTTATATAGTTATAACTATTTTTTCTTAGTTTTTGCTTCTGTTGTAATAGCCTTTTGTGGGTTACAAGCAGTCTTTAATTTTTCCCCGGCACTGAATTTAGGCTGAGTATAAGCTTCAATTTTAAGAGGCTCTCCAGTTCTAGGGTTACGTCCAACTCTTGCAGCAACTTTGCTTGTATAAAATTTACCAAAACCAATAAGCACTATGTCTTTTTCCTCGCCAAGTGCATTCGTTACCGATTCGCTAAACATATTAATAGTTTTCTCTGCTTCCACTTTAGTACAATTATGTTGTTTTGCAATATAGTCAATAAATTCTGCTTTGTTCATTGTTCTTCCCTTTTTTAGTTATTTTTAACGAGAATATTAGGTTTTAAAAAAGTAAAAATCAAGCTGAAACAACTAGTCACCGTTAATATTCTTGATACCATCTATACTTTCTAACTTTTCTGATGTTTTTTACTGCGTGCTCAAGCTCTATTATATCTTGGCAAAGTATAATTTTTGAGCCGCCGCGGTTGTTATCGAAAGTACCCCATGAACAAATTATACTTACTCCGTCAAAAAAGTTTTTTTGTTCGTGTAGATGATAAAAACGTTCATTTTTTCTAAAACGTGGGAGCATTTTAATCTTCGAGATTTTTACGTCTTAAGAGTAGTAACGCGAATTTAGGATAAGAGCCATCTATAAAGATTGAAGCAATAAGGATTGTATAGAATATAGTGTTGAGTTACGATAGATTTTTGAACAAAAAAAAAGGTAACTCAACATGAAGAAATGTATCACAAGTGTATTTTATTTAATGGATAATTTTTGCAAAATATATCAAGAATGGGAGCGAAGTAAGTTATTACCAAACGATAGAAAACGAGATCGAGAAGGTAGTTTAAAGCTATCCGAGCTGATGACTATAATTGTGTATTTTTATCTGTCACCTTGCAAAGATTTTAAGAATTATTACTTATACCATTTACCATATAAATATCGGGGCTATTTTTCTCTGCCAAGTTACAGTAGAATAATTCAACTATGGCCTAGGCTAATATTGCCGATATCTCTAATGTTTCAAATGTTACGTGGTGGTGATACAGGTATATATTTTATTGATTCGACTAAATTGTCAATATGTCACGCTAAACGTACGCGTAGCAATAAAGTATTTGGCAAGATTGCTAAGGTCGGAATGAGTAGTTATGGTTGGTTTATGGGGTTTAAACTACATTAGACTTCTTGCGTAATTTAAAATAGTCTATTATCTTCTCCCTAATAGGAAAAGATAATAGACTATTTTAAATTACGCAAGAAGTCTAGTCTTTTCTATATATGTGTTATTTTTAGTATATAAATTGATACTTTCAATTTCTGACTAATTATCATGTACATGATAATTAGGTTTAATAGAAAAATATTTTTTTATTTGAGATTTTGGTAGAAAAATTAAACAAGAATTAAAACAATATCTGGTTAGTTTATAATTTTAATTATTACTGTAATGTCCTTTACAGCTTACTATCCACACTTGCTTTTTATCATGTAGCACTTTGTAAATTAAGCGATGGTCAAGATTGATCCTTCTTGACCAATATCCTGAAAATTTATATTTGAGTTTTTCGGGTTTGCCTATACCAGATTTAGGGTTACTCGCTATACTATCAGTCAATGATTCTATACGCTTTACGATTAGTTTATCAGTTTTTATCCAAAAAGCAAAGTCTGCTTTAGCATCATCTTCCCAGATAATTTGATATACTTTAAGCATTTAATAATTTTTGCTCTAACTTTTCTATTCTAGCATTTATTTTATCTGTAGTATCTTCAGCAGGAATAGTTTTATAGTTCATCCATCGTTCTTCTTCGATTGCTTGATAATGTTCATAATCTTCTTTAGCTAAGATTACTGATACGACTCTCCCATGTTTGGCAATAGCTACTGGTTCTCTTCTTGCGATATCAATGATTTCAGCAAACTTATTTCTTGCTTCATTTGTACTATATGTACGCATAGCGCCTCTTTAGTTTAATATGTACATATTATACATAATATAACAAATAAATACAATCGGTATTAATGTTACAGTATAGAAAAAATAATGGCTATAATTTTATAGTAAAAACGGCTATTATTTTATTAGTCTATTTATAGGAACAAGGGTAGGGTAGCCCTATGTTAAGCTTATAAAAAATAATAGTATTTTCAGGTTATTACTATAAACGGTTTTATACGAATTCATTTTCACGTTTAGCCACTTTAGCAATAGTACCTCTTGAACATCTGAGTAAACTAATAATCATATTGTAGGATTTATTCTCTGAAAGCAAGAGTTTGACTTTTTTATGTAATTCAGTATTTTCTCTTCTTCCTTTATATAACCCGCTAGTTTTTGCTTTGGCTATTCCTTCTTTTTGTCTACGCCTTCGATCTTGATAATCTTTACGCGCTACTGCAGCTATAGTAAAACTTTACTTTACCCCCTGGTTTTGAATGGTCTCCTACATATAAATTTTACCTATTGAATCTACCTAAAACTGGAGGTATCAGATACGCAGTTTAAAAATAATAATTAGACATTATGAACTTCAAATTATATTGCTTAGTTTATAACAGTACGATAAGAACATGGATGGTAGTATCTAGGGGGGCGGAAGGTACAAAGTTTCTTCCTATCCCGATCTATGGATTGCAATAAGAACAATTTTCAGGTGTGGCACTAGTTAGACTATCAGCACGTTGTTTAGTCTCTTCATAGTCACATTTTGTACAGCCAAAGATTTCAGTTTTGACAAGTTCAGTTTCCGATTTGCAGCAGCTACATTCCAACCCCTTTTGTACGCGTACTTTACCCCATCCAGGCATATTGCATTTTGGACATGTATTCGCAAGCCGCTCTGCGAGTCTCTCTGCAAGTTCAGTTATCACAACCATACGAGATGGGTTTAGATGAGCTCGCATGTCGGTTTCTACCCAAACCTTATTATCAGCAGAATGTTTGAGTGATTCCTTAAATGCTTCTTCAAGTAGATTTTGTGACTGAATACCCTTAAAAATTATACTTTTATCCTCCCAAGCATTAGGCCGAATAATGAGTGCATGGGATGGAAATTGTGTTTGCTGAGCTAATTTCTGTAATGCTTCAAGTGAATCTATAACCTGCATCTGATAGTTCGTTCGCTGACTTAGATGCGAAATATGTAGATGAAAATCTCTTTTGCGGTCAATAAAGTAAAGTATTTCATGATCGCAAGGCAAAAATGGGATAAAGGGGTGAGGACCAAAACTACCTTCACTGGCAAGTCCATAATCAGCAAGAATTTGCTTCATACCCCATTCGCACTTGTGGCAAGCAGATTCCAGCGCATTGTTTTTACGTTCAACTTCTCCAGAAAACGTGCCAAACATGTCGGTATCAAGATTGCATTCGGTTACTTCTGCCGCAAGTTTCTTACGAAAAGGCGGTGCAATCGCAGATACTTTTCCGTGTTTTGTTGTCAGCACTATACTGCTTCTAGCATAGGGATTTTCGTTGTTTAATGGACTTTTCTCCATGTTAAATCTCGCTCCAGCATATAAAGTTGTTTTTCTCTTGGCTCGATGCAGGCAACTGTTACCCAGCCTTTGCCAAAGAGCTTTTGTAGCACAGCATGTTTTGCTATGATGTTATCGATTAAGCTGCGTGGTGCATAGACTACAGTCATGAGTCGAAGGGGTTGGTGGTAGCTTTCAGTATCAGTGCGATAAACAGATTGGAGTGGCAAGCCGTGCATTAGGTCGCTCGCATTTCCTTGCATGATTCCTATTTTACCTGTAATATTCTTGGTGACTTTACTCCCACCACCATAAGCCACGTTATCAAGAGTCGAGAATAGGTACTGGCAATCCACTGTGCAACTACCATCGGTGCCGTTAAGATTGTCGTCAGTGACCCACCATCCAAATCTTGCTGCCAGTCATAGGAATGAAGGAAGGAGCGACCTTCAAGATTCATTCCTTTGGTCAAGTTACGTGGAGCAATGATAAAAGAGGCATTACGCGCCAGCCCCCATTCAGGACGCACTTGCGCCCAATCGACACTACGCAGGGCAGTATGAGAGCTACTTGAATCCTCATCTCCTTTATATCCCATTTTACCAGAACGCCATTTGCTATTTATTTTGCGAGATACTTCCAAGTCATTCTTTAACTGTTGTAGCTTTTTAATGATGTTAGGATCAGTTAGGCCATGTGTATAAAGTTCTACATCGTCAGTTGTTGTATTATGCTCTGCCGCAATGAAATAGGTAGCATCAGGAATGCTGATTTCCTTTGTAGAAAGGTATTTTCGAATCTTAATATTATTTAGGATAGCGGAAAGAATACGTGCATTGCTGGCACCATGACGTCCACCACATGCTCCGCAATCAAGCAAGGTAGCGTAAGCATTGTTCTGTGTGGCACTGCCATGCCCACATAACACAATTAGAGGAGCAAAGTTGTTCGTCATCCCCATCATGCAGAGCGCTCCCTCTGCATAAGTACACTGATTTTCAAATGATATATCATCTAGCTCAGAGGTAACGGATACATTTGGGTATATTGATGTTATAACTCTGGTTTTAAGATGCATTGCAATTTTAGGTGCAAAGCTTCGCAATCCCATCCAAATGCCGCTGGCAATCCCTAACGTTTCCATTAGAGCAAATGGTGTAGTAAAGGTATATTTCGTGGACTGATAGAGACTCTTGAAAGTATTTAGTTTCTTATATCCGTTACAATATTTCTGATATAATTCATGCAAGCAGACTGGCCTTTCTTTTATTTTATGCTTCGGCTTTAGCAATACAGGACAGGAAGCATAAGATTCTCCAGTTACCTCATCTTCGATGCGTACTGGTACACCAAAGAATCCAGCAAAGCCAAAGGTTTCATAATTACCCCTTGCTTCCAGTGCTCGGCGGAAGGGTTCCGAGCGCACGTCAATGCAGAAAACCAACTGAGCTGCGGGAGTATAAACTTTTTCACTAAGGCTTGCCGCTTGCTTAACCAAGTTATTAAGCAATGGCAGACGATATTCCGTCTCAGCCTTCACTATGGTTATCATCGGATCCATCATCTGAGATGCTACTTTCCATGATGTCTTATGCCAACTAATCAGCTCTGAGGCTTCCGGCCAGAGTAAGCAGGCAATTACAATACGCATCGCCAGATAATCAGCCTGGGTAACTGGATATGGATGCAAAGGCTCCGCTTCCGTCCACTCACAGCGGTATTTGATATGGGCCGCCCAGCCTGGTAATGTCGTCAGTAGCATCGTAAGAAAAAGCCTATGCTCTACAAGAGGGATGCTTAGTTTCAGCAGGCATTCTGCAATCGTGCCTTCCGCAGATTGCGGAAGCGCAACTAACCATTTGCGTTTATTAATATCTTTGCCATGCAGCCTATCATCAAATAAGATAAGCCTACGCCATGAGCTGTAAAGGCCTGATTTACGGAATGGCATGGGAATGGTAGCCTGACCTTCGTCAAAAAACGCTTGACACCACTTTATGGTTTCAAGGTTAATTTTCTCCATTTGCTGTGGCAGGTTTTGCTGCTGAAAATATGCAGCCCCTTCCACCATCGCCTGTTCAATTGACAAATCTTCTAGACCTTGAAGTGGGTTTACTGCAATTAGATTTTTGAGAGGCCAAAAGGGTGCAATTTTTTGCCAACTCTCCGTTATCACATCTTGGATATTAAGTCTTTCCGATTCTTTTATAGGAAAGGTGTTTGTGGCCGCTATTGTTTCTTTCAGATTTAGTAAGGTTTTCATTAGTGGCCTCATATGTGATAGTGGTTACGGTGCGCGGTAATAGTTACTGGATGAGGTTGGCTTGCATTAAGAGCTTTTACATAGAGCCACAGCATCCATCTAGGCAAGTTAACAGTAAGATTTGAGTGGCTACCAAAAATGATTCCGATCCATGCCAGTACGAGTAATGCGAGACCAACTAAATGAAATGCATTCAGCGACTGAGGTTGCATCAAGTTAAGTGGTGTAAGAATGGAATCAATCAAGTGGATGCTTTCACCGTAAAGCCCACCCATCAGGGAGGTGAAGAACAATGCATACGGCAGCATTCTAAGAGTGTCACGACGCAGCATCGTCAAGGCGAACTGACTACCTGCGATTAAGGCAATGACCACCAGTACTAGATTTGTATTGATTGCCAACCATTGCTTATGGCTTATCAACGCGAAGCAATAACTCCCCAAAACACCACATATAAGACAAAGGACAAAGGAAAGATTACTTGGTGGGTAGTCAAGATTTAGACGCTTTTCCTGCGCAACACCTCCAGATGAAAGGAATAGATAAGCTTTGAATAAGCCATGAAGGCAGAGGTGTGCCACCGCTGCCGAGAACAATCCAAGACCACACTGCACGAGCATAAAACCCATTTGTCCTATTGTTGAGCAGGCAAGCATTCTTTTTATATCATGCTGCATAAGCTTCCACAATGTGCCGACCAGAGCTGTTATAAGTCCTATGATAAAAATAACTGTAAGCAAATGAGGGGTGTCGAAGTAAAGCGGAGCGAACCGGACAAGCAGGAATCCTCCAGCATTCACCAGCCCAGCATGCATTAAGGCAGAAACTGGTGTTGGTGAATTGAGTGAGCTGGTTAACCAACGATGAAACGGCCAAATTGCCGATTGTGTCATCGCACCAATTAGTAACAATAGTAGTCCTGAAAGAATCATAGGTGTGTCAGCTGATGCATGAACAATCCGATGAATGGAGGTTTGGCCAGTCGCCATGTAAAGCAAGCCAAAAGCAGCGCCGATTAAACCAAAACCAAGTGTGAAATTCTTAGATGCAAGGATACCTGAAGCTCTGGCTGCTTTCCATTTAGCTTTATGTACCATGAGTTTAACCAAAAGTAAGTTACTAACTCCCCATGCGGTCAGTAGTAAAAGCAGGTGATCAGCAGACACCATAACCATAACTGCTCCGACGAGCAGTGAGAGCAAGATGAAGAAGCGAGTGTAATAAGTATCCCCAGATAAGTAGCGTGAGGCGAAACTTGCGACTGTCAGGCCTATAAATCCAACCAAAGCTATCATAATGACAGAGAGTTGGTCAAAGTGAAAAAGACTTGTGAATGAGTTAGTTATCATATAGCTTATCCTTTTTTATTAGAAAATCTTACTCTATTGACTAAGCATATAAGTTGTACTAATATAAGTAAAGTTCATAATTCTTATGTTTAACATTAGGAAATCTAATGAGTATTGACACCATAACTTTGCAATGCTTTCTTGCCGTTGCTGAAACCAGTAGTTTTACCAAAGCGGCAAGGCGTGTTGGAAGAACACAATCAGCAATAAGCCAGCAAATGGCAAAACTCGAGAACTTGCTTGGCAAAAAACTTTTGGTTCGCAGCAAGACCTTATCACTTACACCCGCAGGCGAAATATTTCTTGGCTATGCACGGCAAATCTTTAAATTGCATAGAGAAGTGATAGATCGCTTCAAGGAGCCAGAACTTAAAGGAGAAGTAAGATTCGGCCTACCAGAAGACTTTGCAAGTGTTTTTCTATCAGAAGTCTTATCAGACTTCACTCTTATCCATCCGGGTATCCTGCTCAATGTCGAATGTGGCCTAACCCTCAATTTATTCGAACGTTTTAAACAAAAAGAGTTTGATCTGGTACTTGTAAAAATGAACTGTCCAAAAGACTTCCCAAACGGTCCTAGCGTCTGGTCAGAGCCACTGGAATGGGTAGGCGATGTTAGCTTGATCGATCCAACGAAGCCTATACCGCTAGTATTATCGCCCCAACCATGCGTCTATCGCGCCCGGGCTCTTAACGCGCTCGAAGCAGCGGGCCGAAAATGGAGGCTAGTTTTCTCCAGTCATAGCTATGCTGGAACCATTGCAGCGGTTAAAGCACGAATGGGCATCACTGTCATGTCGCTTCCTATGATTCCTGAAAGCTTAAAAGCAATAGATTCAAAATTTCTGCCTGCCCTTGACGACATGCACGTTTCACTTCTTAAGCATCGAGTAGATAATGAGGCCATCAATTCATTTGAAGGTTTTATGCTTAAGAAGCTAGGACACTAAATACTATAAAAGAGGGTGAGTTGGTAAAAATATGCTATTGTTGAGTAAACTATACCATTTACCTGAAGTGGGTTACTCAACATATTTCCTCCCTACCCACCTGAAGGCTCTAGATCATGACTGAGGCTAGAAGTCGACTAAGAAATAGTACGATGTTAAAAACCTTGGTAATGGTGATTTTATTGATCGCAGTGAAAATTTATTAATTTTTGACAATACTGGTACTGGCAAAAGTCATTTATCAATAGCTTTAGCTAGGGAACGGTATTTACAGGACAGAAGACGCATTATCCCCACCCTGACGTAAGTGTAGTAGGAGAAGGAAGTTGCTGGGGTAATTGTTCAATATTGTAAAACTCTAAAGATTATCTCTTGTCTAGTTGTATATCGACAACTGGTCCGTCAATAACTAACTACGTAAGTTGATGTGGCTATACTATTCCGGTCATTAGTTTAACATAATTATTTTTGCTACTGCGTAATCTCCCATGAAAACTTTATCATTACTGATATTGGGGCTTGGGGAGTAATGGAACAGCCAACCGACTTAAGGTCTTTCTGTTGTTCTTAATGTCCTTAACTCACCATCTTTTATCTCATCTGGCATGGCGAAGGAATATCGACCGAGCATATTAATCTAAAATGAGGCGTTCTATAACCATGACTCTTTTATCTTTGAAAAATTTATAGCCGATAAATTGTGGCTTTGTGAACGTTAAACGTTTTTGCAATCTCACTAACTGATTTATTTTCTTGCAACAGACGCTTAGCTAATGACATTTGTTCCTCATTCATTTTCACAGGCCGCCCAAAGCGAACACCACGTTTCTTTGCTGCAATACGACCAGCCTCAGTACGTTCGTAAATTAAATCCAGTTCAAATTCAGCGATACCGGCAAACACGGTCATAATCATTTTTCCTGATGGAGAAGTAGTATCTGCCCACGGTTCTGAAAGCGAGCAAAAGGATGCTTCAGCATTTTTTATTTGATCAGCCAATTCTAATAAATTTTGTGTTGAACGCCCGAGTCGGTCTAATTTCCATACAATAACAATATCGTCTGGGCGAAGTTGATCAATCAATCGTTGTAATTCTGGACGGTTTAGTTTTACCCCCGAAATTTTTTCTTGATAAATACGTCTACAACCAGCTTCTTTCAGAGCGGTCAATTGTAAGTCTAAATTTTGTTCAGTTGTCGAAACACGGGCATATCCTATTTTCATTATTATTCCTTTAAATTGGTTTGCAAATTATATCGCAAAAGAATAGACTTTTGTATCTAACTTTTGCAACTTATTTTAGTCAAGCAAATCAAGCCACCATTAAATGTTGCTAAACTTTCAAGTTTTGCGACAACACCTATTGATCTGGATAGATATGCCTGTTAGTTTTCTTTCCCAAGCACAATGTAACAATTATGCTAAATATCCTACTGACCTACCATCAGATGTCGTGGATAGCCTTTTTTTCCTCGATGATCAGGATAATGAGTGGATTGCAAAAAAGCGTGGTGACTTCAGTCGGTTAGGCTACGCATTACAACTTATAACAGTTCGATTTATTGGGGCTTTTATTTCCAATCTGAATCAGATTCCTCGTGTGGTGATTGAACGAATTGCTACTCAAATCAAGGTTAATGATGCTGAAAGTTGCCTATCGATGTACATAAAAAGTGAGCAGCGTTGGCGTCATACTGTTGAAATTCGATCGCGTTATGGCTATGTTGAATTTTCCGAAAAAGGTAGTCGTTTTCGTCTTGGCCGCATATTATGTGCACTATGCTGGACTGGTACTGACAGACCAGGCTTGCTTTTTGATCATGCAGTAGATTGGTTATCTACCAACAAAATATTGTTACCCGGTATTACAGTCCTTGAGCGTTTTGTTGCAGAAATTCGCTCCAGGATGGAATCTCGCTTATGGCGAATGTTAATTAAAAATTTAAGTTTGTCACAACAGGAAAAACTAAATGATCTCTTGGTAGTAGAGGATAACGAACATCTATCGTTGCTTGATAAACTGCGCAAAGGTCCAGTTAGCGTCAGTAGCACAGCTCTTGTACAAGCATTAAAACGAGTTGAGTCGGCCCGCAACATTAGTGTTAAATTACCACTGTACCACATCCCTGCCTGTAAAATAGCAGCACTTGCACGCTTTGCTAATACGGCAAAAATTACATCCATCAACCGCTTGTCGTTTGAGCGTAAAATGGCAACGCTTGTTGCATTTGCAAATCATTTGGAGTCAGACTCCCAAGATGATGCCATGGACGTACTCAGTATGGTATTGCGCGATTTATTCTCAAGGGCCAAGCAAGAAAATAAAAAGATGCGATTACGTACCCTTAAAGATCTTGATCAAGCTACAGCCATATTGGTTGATGCGTGTAAGTTACTATTGAATACAGAATTTTCTGATCATGAAATTCGGGATACAATCTATACAGCAGTAGGTCATGAAACGCTTGTCTATGCAGTTAAAAATGCTACTGCCTTAATCAGGCCACCAAGTAATGTATTTTATCATGAGCTTGAACAAAAGGAAAAAACAGTTCAGAATTTTTTACCGTCGCTCCTTCGAGTAATAAATTTTGATAGTAATCAAGCAGGAAAGGCTCTTCTTGCTAGTCTTGAATGGTTAAAGGGAAAACAAACGGATGAACCGCCAATGGAGATTATTGGAACATCATGGAGACGTAACATTCTTATTAAAGATGAATGTAGCGTTATCAATTGGCCACAAGACGAACCACGACCTACTTATCGTATCATAAAGAAACTTGTAAAAACCCAAGATGCTATCATCTTGCATAATGATAAACTTTTGTATGCTGATCTTTTCAATAAAAAAATTACATCAATCATTGTGCCAGAGAAAAAACAACTTAATGTTGAGGAATTAAAAAAATCCATTTTAAATATGGAGGAAATTCAGAAAAATGCAAATAATAAAGAGCTTGCATTAATAACGTCAATTACTAGTCGGCCCAGTGTTAAGAACGAGCCCTTTTGGGACATTATAGGATCAAATTGGAAAATCTTTAATTTTTTTTTCATATTCAGGTTGGCAGTCGCCTAGTGATAATTTTGAATATATCTCAAGTGATTGTCGGCTATCATGACCTGAGTAAGGCTGGATTAATGCGTCATCTACGCCTTTT
>Ga0105052_10004929_pt1 | contig 14342 bp, 7 predicted proteins | sample FRY03_FD_78094 | JGI IMG/M metagenome (GOLD analysis project Ga0105052, IMG submission 78094) | Freshwater microbial communities from Lake Fryxell liftoff mats and glacier meltwater in Antarctica - FRY-03 | ecosystem: Environmental > Aquatic > Freshwater > Ice > Glacier meltwater ... | reverse complement strand
GGCAGGTTGCTGGGCAGAACAGACTGGCCACGACAACCAGCAGGCAGCGGGACATGATTCGCTCCATGATGAATCGACCTCACGCGACAGCAGAGAAAATTGCGGACGAACTCCGATCTGCTGCAGCAAATCATGGGGCTCTTCCTGATCCATGATAGAGGAACCGGTCGTCTGAGGAAAATATTCCTTTCCGGAATTTACTGGTGGGCTCAGCTTGTGGTCGGACTCGACCGAAGAGTCAATCCCCGGCTCAGAAAAGGGTTCAGGAACCAATAGTCAAATGGCCCGCAGGGTGCTGCGCACTATTGGTTCCTGACCCCTATTGACCTCCTCATATTGACTTCCGACGCGCGGATCGCGTGGTAACCATCAGGCTCCGCTGCGATTCCGCTCGTGGAGCGAGCCCAGCACGTAGCCCCACGCTTCAGCGTGGGGACACGATTGTTTGCCAACCTCCGCCGTGGAACGGCGGAAGCAACTCATCCACCCTCAATTTGCTCGGGCTCTATCCACGACCACCTGACTTGGTGGCCCCCAAAACTCAAAAGCGGGGCCACGTGCTGCCGCCGCATCCTCGGCGAACTGGACGAGGCACATCAGAGAAAATTGTACTTTTCCGTAATGTAGAATGTTCCTTTTTGCGATTCTCAGCAAATTCCCAAATAAACTTGCTGCATTACTGACGAACGGGTATGTCTTTATGGGCAAGATATCGAAGACCCAAAGGGGATGTGTTCGGAGTGACTCGTGGTCTGAGCAGTGCGTTTCCCGGCCGCGTCGTCAACGCACCGTTGTCGGAATCGACCATCGTCGGCACCGCGATCGGACGCGCGCTGGCCGGCCAGCGTCCTGTCGCGTTTCTACAATTCGCGGACTTTCTGCCGTTGGCGTTTAATCAGATCGTGAATGAAATGGGGACAATGTACTGGCGCACGAACGGTGGCTGGGAATGTCCGGTCATCGTGATGGCGACCTGTGGCGGTTACAAACCAGGGCTGGGTTCTTTTCATTCGCAAACGATGGACGGCTTTGCCGTCCACATCCCCGGTATCGATGTCTTCATGCCTTCCACCGCCGCTGATGCAGCGGGTCTGCTGAACGCAGCCTTCGACTCCGGACGTCCGACGATCTTTCTGTATCCCAAGAGTTGTCTGAACGCCGCCGATGGCTCCACTTCCGAAGAGGCTGCAAAACAATTTGTTCTCCCTGCGAGCGCCTGCCAGATAAGCAGCGGACAGGAACTGACGATGGTGACCTGGGGAAATCCCGTTCGTCCCTGTCGAGAGGTCGTGAATACATTGGAGGACGCTGGTTAATCAATCGATCTATTTGACTTGCGCTCATTGTCACCCTGGGACGAACATACGATTGTCGCTTCGGCATCCAGGACAGGCCGCTTGTTGGTCGTGCATGAAGACAATCATACCGGCGGCTTCGGTGCCGAAGTGCTGGCAACCGTCGGTGAACAAGCGACTCGGCCCGTGCGGTTTCGCCGCGTCACGCGCGCCGATACACCGGTGCCTTACACTTTGGCAACCAGCTTGAAGTCCTGCCATCGTACCCACGCATCTTGCAATCGGCTGCCGATTTTTTGGGTTGCGATAGAGTCAGTCCCCGTACTGTTCGGCTCGGCGATCGCAGCGCGAAGAGGGTAGCGGATCGGAGAGTGTCGCGATTAATGAAACGCGAAGATTCAGGGCGTGTCGAGGGAGCGTGAGTGGCGTGCGGCGAAATGTGCGAGCAGCGTAGACGGCGGCGGACGAGATGCGAAACGCACCCCGCGAATTATGACGTCTGTTTTTTCAGCTTTTCGATGTGAGGCATCAGTTCGTCTTCGCTGGCAAGGCCGCAGATGTAGAAACAGATCATTGCAAACGTCCGCTTCGTCCGCTTCGTCCGCTTCGTCGGCTTCGTCGGCTTCGTCGGCTTGCGGCTGGTCCACAAAGCAATCAGCATGCAGGCAATGAGTGTGTGTTGCCATCTTCTTCCATATATGAAGCCTGGCAACTTCAGAACGCGCGCGCATCAGCGCACACAATATTTCCCCGGATTTCGCCGCAACCACATCAAACGCCGTGCCGAACTGTATTGGGTCAGGTCTCTTTGTTTGCCTCGTCCTTTGGAATACGAATTTGTTTTCGGCCTTGAGGACGCATGGCGGATTCGAGGCCGAGCCGTCGCGCTATCGATTCCAGTCAGGCTTCATCGGTCAGTGGCTTGCCTCGCTGAGCCGCATCCTGTTTCTTGAGACATTCGTTGAAGACAATCGGGCAACCGCAGAAGCACAGCGGCTGCGATCACGATTTTTTCAGGTGGTCATGAGCGGCGTGGAGCAACGGGTCGATCGTCCATTCCTGGATGCGGTGAGGAGGATTCCAGTCGAACCAGTGGAAGTCGTCATGTTCGGTGAGGACGATGTTGACGGGGCGAATGAGCTTCGCAAGAAAAACAAGCAGTTGTTTTTCAATCAGCCCTTTTCCGCCGTATCGCTTCTGATTCACCAGATAGCGATTTTCGAAGCGAAAGTGCGGATCGACCGAAATGTCCGTTTCCAGAATGCCTGTTTCTTCGCGAAGTTCGCGCAGAGCACATTCCAGTTCGGTTTCGCCTTCGTCCACGTGGCCTTTGGGAAGATCCCAGCGGCGCGCGTGTTTCATCAGCAGAAACGAATCAATGGGCTGTCCTCGAAGGATCAGGAAGCCGCAGGAAACGGGCTGTTGCACGCCTTACTCCATTTCATTGAGCGAATCAGGTTCATCGAGCGACTCAGGGCGGTGGAATGACGTCGGGCGGTGGAAAGTCGGGATGATAATCCACCTTCGACATTCGCTGCAGCAGATCTTCGGGTTTTGCGGTGAATGGTTGTGAGACAGGTTGCCCGGCGAGTGACAGGAAGTCCCGTAACACCCAGTGGTTGACAGGAAAGGCCAGTTCGTCCCACGGGATTCCCACATCACCAGCCGGAAAAAGGCGTGCTTCCAGACTTTCCTCATTAGCATGAAATCGAGGTTCGGCCATATCCGCCAGATAGATCAGATGCACCTGGCCAATCCGAGGAACCGAATAGATCCCGAGCAGCGACTGAATCCGAATCTCGGCGCCTGATTCTTCAAGGACTTCCCGGCAAGCTCCCTCTTCCGGAGATTCGCCGAGTTCCATAAATCCGCCGGGCAGAGTCCAGTAGCCATACCGCGGCCGAATGGCTCGGCGACAAAACAAGATCTGGTCCTGCCAGCGGACGACGGCTCCAACGATGATTCGAGGATTCTCGTAATGAATCCAGCCGCAATCAGAACACATCATCCGATCCCGGTTGTCGTCGCCCGGTCGAATGATGGCGAAATTGTGGAATCCGTCTGCGGGGGTTGCTGCCATGCAAATAACTTTCTGTGATCGGGAGTCTGCCCCGAAAACGGATGCTATACGAGTCTGAAGGGGCGTAAAGACTATTTTTTCCGCTGATTGCTCTGCCAAACGCTCCAGGGTCGCTGTGCGTTGGCGATTGATTGGGTATTCACTGCGCTGGATTCGGCGGGGCGCTGCTGGTTGGGGGATTGAGGTGTGGCCGCTGGTCAGGCACTGATCGACGTTGGTGGGAAGCTGGGTGAAAAGCATTCGGGACAGGGGTGGATGGGGAGGCAGGCGCCTCCGGGCAGTGCCTTCCAGGGCTGGAGCCCTGGAACGAAAAAAAAGAGCCCCAAAGGATTTCCTTTGGGGCTCGGGGAAGGCGTTGCTTGCGGGAGTCGCGATTGGCACGTAGCGATGGGAGTACTGCGCTAAAAAATACTAATACTGCTCAACCAGATATCGAATCAGGTCGGTGGATGTCACCAGCCCAACGAGCTTCTGACCGTCGACAACCGGCACTGAATGAAAGCCCTGGCTGCTGAGAATCTGAGCGGCATCGCGGACGGTACCTGTCGAGGACATCGTTACGGGGCCAGACTTCATCACGTCTTTCAGGCGGTAAGTGTGGTCAAGCATGGCGTCGAGGCTGCGCACATCCTGGTTGCCAAATTCACCAAAGCTGATGCGAAGGAAATCCGTCCATGTCAGCAGACCCACAAGTTCCCCGCCATTGATGACCGGCAGATGATGGATGCCAGATTGTTCGAACAGCTGGCGAGCTTTGGAGATGGGGTCGCTCAGATCGAGGGTGACTAAGTTCGTGGTCATGACATGAGACACGGGATCATTCTTGCGCATGCGTGGGGTCCTTTTGGGTAACTTGTGTTACTGGTCTTCGCGGCACAATTCAAATTTGTCGCCGCTGACTTTGCTTCGAAAAGCAATAACTGTGCCAGATCGACGATGGCAAACTGAGATGCCTCTGGATTCCGAGGTCCTCGCGAGGGACGATGCACATCGAGACATCAACAACGGATTGACAAGCAGCCAACCTGAAATCCACAAGATCTCAATCGCCAGCCGCGGGCTCGCGAAATGAGGCTCACGCAGGTCAAAGCCACGGCCGTTTTTCAGGGTGAGAATGGAAACAGAGAGACTCCGTCGGACTCAGAATTTCGCCGCCGTCTGAGAGATGAACTTCGAGTCAAAAGTCGCGAACTCAGAGATCTAACTCAATGGCAGGATTCTGTGGCAAACGGCAACAGGGGAAAAAAAGAACCCCGAAATGCACAGTCTTGAGGGGGCTCAAAACGAACCACTGCGCGACAATGAGCACAAAACTGCACAGATGTGAAAAAATGTTCGGGCGAATGCAGTCAGTGCCTTGCGAGACGCGTGCGTTCCTATTGGAATTCGCAAACTTTCCGGAGGGTCACTGGATCCAGCCGCAAAACTGCGGACGCTGCGTGCGTTTCGGCGTTCTCAGTGCATGTGTTTGGAAGTGTGAGTGTTGGAGAAAATGGTCGATGGCTTCTGAACCAATTTATGACCTGAAATCACTGGATTTCAGCAAGCCGCTGTTTACCGTGGAAGATATCCGTCAGGTGAATCCGCAGCGATTCGAAATGGAACAATTGAGCGCCATCGTTTACGTGGACCGGATACAACATCTGATCGTCGGATACAAACAGCTGACCGATTCGGAATTCTGGGCTCGTGGCCACATGCCCGGTTATCCTTTAATGCCAGGTGTTGTGCAGTGCGAAGCGGCTGCTCAGCTGGGCGGCTTTTATGCTCGCAAGTATGACCTGATCGGCGGAGATTATCTGGGCTTCGGCGGAATGGATGAAGTTCGTTTTCGCAAGCCCATCTATCCCGGGCAGCGACTTGATCTGATGGCCCGCGTGACGCGCGTGATGGCACGCCGTCTGGCTCAATTCATTTTTCAGGGCTTCGTCGACGGAGAACTGATGTTTGAAGGTCAGATGCTGGGCGTTACCGTCAACAAGTCTGCCTGATACTCTGAGTGCCCCATGCAAAGTGTTCCCTTCAAGCCACTGAAGCCGTGGTTTCAGACCGTTGAAGACATCGGAAAAAGTCTCACCTGGAATGAGTTCTTCGGAAACGATCATCCGGTGGAAATCGACATCGGTTGCGGTCGTGGTCTGTTCCTGTTTAACGCCGCCGTAACGACTCCTGACACAAACTTTGTGGGTCTTGAGATTGATTATCGCGAAGGACGACGGACGGCCACTCGGCTGATGAAACAGGATCTGCCCAACGCACGAGTTCTTGGGTGCGATGGTAGGATCGTTCTGTCAGAAATGATTGAACCTGGTTCAGTGCATGCAGCGCATGTTTATTTTCCTGACCCGTGGTGGAAGAAGCGGCACCAGAAACGACGAATCTTCAACTTCGAGTTTACAGGCCTGCTGGCTCGTATTCTGCGTCCGGGCGGATTTGTTCATCACTGGACCGACGTGGCCGATTACTTTGAAATGGTCCGCGCACTGATGGATGACCATCCGGATTTTTCGATCTGCCCGCCGCCAGAGCAACGGGATGCCGATCACGACATGGATTATCACACAAGCTTTGAACGCAAGAAACGCAAGCTCGGACTTCCGATATATCGCGCACTGTGGCAACGAAAATAGAGACCATTCGCGCGAGTCCAGATCTCGGTGACGAGCGAGAGTTTAATGGGGTTTCACAACCCGACACGTCAGTGAGGGATACCATTGCCCGCGTTTTTTTTTTCAACATCCCTCGCTGACGCAGCGAGTTACGATTAACTCAACAACCCGCTACCGCGTTGCGGTTCAGGTCGCGAGTTTCACCGACGTTTGTGTGGAAATCAGGCATCGCGCAGCGAAAGTGGAGGGACCCTGGAATGAGGCTTGATCGCCACTGAGCATACCTGAAAACCGCTGTATCCGGCACGGCACATCCACTTGCCGCGCCGTGCGACTGCGTCGCGAATTGTCGCTACAACGGGACCAGACGAAGCGACCGTCGAATTTTATTTATCACGCAGGGTTGAACGCGGACTTCCGCGTTTCCCGCCCGAAAATAAAAGAAACTGCGAGCTCAGTTTTTTTGCAAGTCAACGAAACATGTTGCGATAACTCACCAAACGATGTCGCCGCGTTGCGCCATGCGTGACGGATTCAGCAGTCTGCGCAATGCTGAACCAGAACTCGACGCCTGAAATCGTTCGGGCAGCGTTAGTCGAGCCGGATGTCCTGAGCAGGTTCCGTATACGAGAGACTTAAGATGGCGTTCAAAGGTTGGTTTCGTTTCCTGGAATCTCTCGCTACCTCCATCAGGCCGCAACGCCAGTCTCGTCGTCTCGGACGTCCGACTCAGTCTTCCGGGCTGTACGGATTTCCTTTTTAAATGCTTGAAACGCGTGCGATGCTGAGCGTTGTCACCGTGACATCCTCGACAACCAGTCTTTCGGTGACATCGCCCGAGATTGTGATCACCGGCACCGGCTTTGATCCGATTGTTTCCAACAACACCGTGGCATTTAATAACGGAGCGGCCGGGATAGTTACGGCCGCGACAAGCACTTCGCTTACGGTCGAATTCACAACCGCACCGGATGAAGCCGGATCACTGACTGCTGTAGTGACCTCGGATTCTGTGAGCAGTGGGGCGGCCATTCAGGTTGCGACGGTCATTCCTGAAATCGAAAGCAACACAGCATTCCTCGCAGCCAATGCGACCACGATTCTGATCTTTGGTTACGGGTTCGACACAACGCTGGCCAACAACGTTGTGACATTCGACGGTGGTGCTGCGGGCACAGTCACCGCAGCGACTTCCACACAACTCACGGTGAGTATTACAACTGGCCCGACCGAAGCTGGTCCGCTCAGTACAACCGTGACCACAAACAGCGCCAGCAGCGGTTCCCCGGTTCAGGTGGCGATCGTTTCACCGGTCGTGACCAGCAGCACGGCCTCCTTGCTGGCCAATGCGACTTCGATTACGATCGCCGGACTTGGATTTGATGACACGCCAGCGAATGACACGATTGCCTTCAACAACGGAGCCGTTGGCACGATCACGGCAGCCACAAACACGTCGCTCACGGTAAGCCTCACGACGCTTCCACGGACAGCCGGAAGTTTTACGGCTGTCGTGACCAGCAACGGAGTCAGCAGCGGAACCGCCGTCCAGGTCGCGTCGGTCACTCCCGTTGTTACGTTGTCAACCAATCCGGTGGGCGCGAGCGCGACAACGGTAACAATCGGTGGCTTTGGTTTTGACTCCATCGCCGGGAACAACACGGTGGTCCTTAACAACGGAGCCGTCGGCACGATCACCGCTTCGACCCCAACGTCACTCACCGTTTCGCTGACAACCAAGCCAACCAAAGCCGGCAGTCTTACGGCAATTGTGACGACGAATTCGATCAACAGTGGCTCCGCAATCCAGATTGCCGCGATCACTCCGGTCGTCACCGGCAGCACAGCAGGCCTGGCAGCGAATGCGACATCGATCGTCATCGCGGGAGTTGGTTTTGATACGACGCTTGCCAACAATACCGTAGTCTTCAACAATGGCGCCGTGGGCGCCGTGTCAGCAGCGACCGCGACGTCACTGACGGTGACGTTCAGCACAGTTCTAACAACGGGCAACCTGACCGCCATTGTGACCACGAACGGTCTGACCAGCGGTTCTGCCGTGCAGGTAGCCGCAGTCAATCCAATCGTGACCAGCAGCACCGCAAGTGTGGCGGCAAATGCGTCCTCAATGACCATCGCCGGATTTGGGTTTGATGGCACAACTCCTGGCAACAATTCCGTGCAGTTTAATAATGGCGCGGTCGGCACTGTCACTGCTGCGACAGCGACACAACTGACTATCAGTCTCACAACCAAACCAAGCACTGCAGGAAGTCTGACAGCGATTGTCACAACCAGCGGAAAAAGCAGTGGAACCGCAGTCCAGGTTGCCTCCATCACGCCAGTGGTGACCAGCAATACCAGCGGTCTGGCTGCCAACGCGAACACATTGACCATCAACGGTTTTGGTTTCGATCCAATCGCATCACGCAACACGGTTGTTCTGAACAACAGCGCGATCGGCACTGTGACCTCAGCAACAACGACGACTTTGACCGTCACATTCACCACTAAGCCAGCAACCGCCGGAAGCATCACGGCGATCGTGACCACCAACAGTTTGAACAGCGGGACGGCCGTGCAGGCCGCGACTGTCACTCCGGTTGTTACCAGCAGCACGGCGAATCTTGCGGCCAATGCCGCGACCATGATCATCAGCGGTTTTGGATTCGATCCTACAGCCGGCAACAACCTGGTGACGCTCAACAACGGAGCCGTCGGGACTGTCACTGCGGCGACCACGACATCTCTGACGGTCACATTTTCGACAAGGCCGACCAAAGCCGGTGTACAGACGGTGATCGTCACTACGAACAGTCAGACCAGCGGTTCGGCCATGCAGGTGGCGTCCGTCGTTCCTGTGGTCCTGGCAAACGCGGGAAATATTCTGCCTGTCACTGGCACCACGCTGACAATCATCGGCCATGGCTTCGACACAACGATCGCGAATAACACCGTCGCATTCAACAGCGGAGCTGTCGGTGCCGTCACTGCCGCAACAGCGACAACGCTGACAGTCACCCTGTCTGTCCGGCCATCGACGGTCGGTAACCTGTCGGCCCTTGTAACCACCAACAGTCTGACCAGCGGCAGTTTCATCCGGATTGGAACTGTCCGGCCAGTCGTAACCGTCAGCACGGCAGGTCTTGCGGCGAACGCGTCATCCATCACGATTACGGGTGCTGGCTTCAATCCGACACCGTCGCTTAACACCGTGGTGTTCACTAACGGGGCGATCGGGACCGTTAGCGCAGCGACGACAACATCATTAACAGTCACGCTGACGACGAAGCCTTCGAAGGCCGGTAAACTGACAGCGGTCGTGACCACCAGCAGCGTTGGCAGCGGCGTGGCAGTTCAGGTTGCAAACGTGTTACCAGTTCTGACAAGCAATTCGGCTGCCCTGGCTGGCAATGCAACCACGCTAATCATCTCCGGCTTCGGTTTTGATCCGGTGCCAAGCAAGAACATTGTGACGTTCGTTAACGGAGCCATCGGGGTTGTCTCGGCTGCCACGGCGACATCGCTGACCGTGACGCTGACGACGCCACCAACAGCTGCGGGTGTGATGACCGCATCGGTCCAGTCAAATTCTGTTGCCGGCAGTTCCGGAGTTCCGGTCGCTTCCGTTTTTCCTGGTGTCATTTCCAACGCGTCATTGCGACTCGCGGCAAACGCCTCCAGCATCACCATCAACGGTTATGGGTTTGATTCGGTCGCAGCCAACAACACTGTCACCTTCAATAATGGAGCAATCGGGACTGTTTCGGCGGCGACTGCAACCGCTCTTACGGTCAACCTTTCCACGCCTCCCACCGCAGCAGGAATTCTCACGGCAGTTGTCAGGACGAACACTCTCAGCAACGGAACCGCTGTGCAGGTGGCCTCGGTGAATCCGGTTGTGACCAGCAATTCATCCAGTCTGGCCGCCGACGCAACAACGCTGACCATCAACGGATTTGGCTTTGATACAAATGCGGCCAGCAATACGGTGGCCTTCGATAACGGGGCCGTGGGCACTGTGACCGCTGCAACAGCAACATCGCTGACCATCAGCTTCACAACGAAACCCGTCACTGCCGATCCGTTGAACGTCGTCGTTACAAGCAACGGCGTCAACAGCGGAGCTCAGATTCAGGTCGCCACGGTGATTCCTGTAGTCACAAGCACGACCGTTCGAGTCGACAGTGATGCGACAACGGTGACCATCAGCGGTTTTGGGTTCGATCCGGCAGTCGGAAATAACATTGTGACGCTGAATCGTTCGGCGATCGGCACAGTGACAGCCGCTTCGGCAACGTCGCTCACTGTGACCTACACAACGAATCCGGAAGATGCAGGCCCGCTGACCGCTGTTGTCAGCGTAAATTCAAACTCAAACGGTTCGGCAGTTCCGATTGCCAACATCGTCCCGATCGTGCAGTCGAACGCACCGAACATGCTGGCTGCCAACGCCACTACATTGACGATCAATGGCATCGGCTTCGACACCACGGCTGTCAATAACACCGTAGTCTTCAACAACGGTGCGGTAGGAACAGTGTCTTCGGCTACGGAAACCATCCTGACCATTACGCTGTCCTCAAGACCAATGACTGCCGGAAGCTTGGCGGCTATTGTGACAACCAACACTGTCAACAGCGGAACTGCGGTGCAAGTGGCCACGGTGGTCCCAGTCGTCACAAACACCGGTACCAACCTTGCGGCCAACGCGACGACTCTTACCATTAACGGCTTCGGCTTCGATCCGATCGCGGCCAACAACACCGTGGTCTTTGACAACGGGGCCGTGGGAACCGTCACAACGGCGACCGCAACCACGCTTACGATGACCCTTTCGACATCGCCAGCGACAGCCGGCAATCTGACTGCCATCGTGACGACAAGCACTCTTGGCAGTGGTGCGGCGATTCGAGTCGCCACCGTGATCCCGGTTGTCACAGTCAGAACAACCAGTCTCGCAGCCAACGCAGCAACACTGGTAATCAACGGGTTCGGCTTCGATACCACGGCAGGCAACAATCTGGCGACGTTCAACAACGGAGCCGTTGGTGACGTAACATCCGCAACAGCGACTTCGATTACTGTGACGTTTTCCACGAGACCGGGCACTGCGGGTGGCCTGACAGCCACTGTGTCGACAGGCGGAGTGAGCGGTGGAACGGCAGTCCAGGTGGCTCGAGTCACTCCGGTGATCACAAGCAGCACTGCAAGTCTGGCTGCAAATGTCACGACGTTGACGATCAACGGATTTGGATTCGATCCGATCGCCGCCAATAATTCGGTGGTACTTGACGGTGGAGCAGTGGGCACAGTGACTTCGGCAACGAAGACTTCCCTGAGCGTGACTTTGTCAACGATTCCAACCGCCGCCAGCGTTGTCAGCGCGGTTGTGACAACAAATAGTTTGACCAGCGGTTCGGCTGCTCAGATCGCGATTTTCACGCCCGTTGTCACCAGTGCCACAACCAGTCTGGCGGCTGATCAGTCAAGCGTCACGATCAACGGCTTTGGCTTTGATGTTACGCCGGGAAACAATCTGGTCACATTTGACAATGGAGCAGTCGGCACCGTCACGACGGCCACTGCAAATGTTCTGACCGTGACCCTCTCGACAAAGCCAGCCACAGCTGGCGAACTGAACGTGGTCGTCACTACGAACAGCATCAGCAGCGGCGCAGAAATTCAGGTTGCAACAATCACGCCAGTGGTGACAAGCAGCACAGCAACGCTGGCCGCGAACGCCGCAACAGTGATCATCAACGGTTTCGGATTTGATCCGACGGAAATCAACAACACGGTGCAGCTGAACATCGGAGCCATTGGTACTGTGACTGCGGCAACCACGACATCTCTGACGGTCACCTTCGCATTCAAGCCGACGACGTCCGGAAGCCTGACAGCCATTGTTTCGACGAATGGTTCGAACAGTGGTTCTGCAATGCAGGTGGCCAGCGTAAGGCCGGTCGTTACCAGCCGCACGACTGCCCTGGCGGCCAATGCGTCGACGGTGATCCTCAACGGCGTCGGATTTTCCGCAACCGCCAGCCAGAATCTTGTGGTCTTCAACAACGGAGCCATTGGCTCTGTCACGTCTGCAACATCGACTTGGTTACGGGTGACATTCTCGATCAAGCCGAAGACTGCAGGCAGCCTGACAGCGATCGTGGTCTCGAACGGAGTCAGCAGCGGTACGGCAGTGCAGGTCGCGACTGTGGCACCGGTGGTCACGATCAGCACCGTCAATCTGGCCGCGAATGCAACAACATTCACAATCGCTGGGTTCGGATTTGATCCGATCGCCAACCGCAATACTGTGGTGCTGAGCAACGGCGCTGTCGGCACCGTGTCCGCCGCGACAACAACCTCACTCACGATTACGCTGTCAACGCGGCCGACGGCAGCCGGGCTGCTGACAGCCATCGTGACGACGAACAGCAACAGCAGCAGTGCGGCGATTCAGGTCGCGGCGGTGATTCCGACTGTCACCAGCAGTGTGACAAATCTGCTGGCCAATGCGAGTTCCGTGGTCATCAACGGTTTCGGCTTTGATCCAACGGCCGCCAACAACACCGTCGTCTTCAACAATGGTGCCGTAGGCACAGTGACAACCGCGACAAGCACAGTTCTGACCGTAACGCTGTCTGAGCTTCCGACAACAGCCGGCAGTCTGACGGCTATTGTGACAACCAACTTAGCGTCCAGTGGTTCGGCCATTCAGGTCGCCAGGGTTGTGCCTGTCGTCGCCAGCAGCACTACAGGTCTCGGTATCAGTGCCGGGACGATCACTCTCAACGGGTTCGGCTTCTCTTCAACGGCTGCTCAGAACACAGTGGTATTCAACAACGGAGCCATTGGAACAGTGACCGCGGCGACTCCAACGGCCCTCACCGTCACGTTCTCCACGAAGCCAACGACGTTGGGAAGCCTGACAGCCATCGTCACCACGAGCACTCTGGTAAGTGGCTCCGCAGTTCAGGTCGCAACCGTCATTCCTGTAGTAACTCTGAATGCGACCATCGCACCGATCGATGCGACGACCATCATCATCAGTGGGACAGGCTTCAGCGCGGTTGCCGCCAACAACACGGTTGTCTTCAACAATGGAGCGATCGGTTCCGTCACCGCAGCCACCGTGACATCACTCACGGTGACGTTTTCAACCAAACCGACGACTGTTGGCGATCTGACGGCTGTCGTCACAAGCAGTGGATTCTCGAGTGGAACGGCCGTCCAGGCGGCCACCGTGCGACCCGTGCTGACATTGAATACGGCGAATCTTGGGGCCAATGCGTCGACTGTTGTTATCAGCGGTTTTGGATTCGACACAACGGCCGCCAATAATACCGTCGTGTTCGACATCGGGGCCGTTGGGACTGTGACGTCCGCGACAGCTACGACGTTGACTGTCACGCTTTCCACGAGACCGGCAGCTGTCGGTGTTCTGACGGCCATCGTCACGACAAACAGTGTGACCAGTGGTGGGGCCCTTCAGGTGGCCAGAGTGATTCCTTTCGTGAACGCCAGTGTTGTGAGTCTGGCTGCAAATTCCAACACGGTCATTATTCGAGGCTTTGGGTTTAGTTCGGTGGCGGCCAACAACACTGTGGTCTTCAATAACGGTGCTGTGGGTGCCGTCACGACAGCGACTTCACGAGCACTGACAGTGACGTTTTCTGTGAAGCCAGGTGCGGCGGGCACTCTTACAGCGATCGTGACGACGAGTACTATTGCGAACAGTGCCGCCGTTCAGGTGTCAACCGTAATTCCAGTCGTCACCAGCAGCACGACCAGCATCGCTGCGAATGCGACGACGGTGACAATCAACGGATTCGGGTTCGATGCAACCGCGATCCGCAACACCGTTGTATTCAGCAACGGAGCCGTGGGCACTGTAAGTGTCGCGACACCGACTGTTATGACGGTCACGTTCTCCACAAAGCCAACCTCGGTCGGTAATCTGACGGCGACTGTGACCACGAATTCCGTCAGCAACGGAATCGCGACTCAGGTCGCCACCGTGACTCCTGCGGTTGTCGCCAACACGGCAAATCTCGTGGCTGGAAACACGACAATGACGATTACCGGCTTCGGATTTGATTCGGCGGCGAACAACAATACCGTCGCCTTCAACAACGGGGCGGTCGGCGTTGTGACAGCTGCGACATCGACGACGCTGAGTGTTTCCTTCGCGGCGTTGCCAAACCAGGCGGGTCCGTTGACGGCGGTTGTGACTACGAACGGTTTCAGCAGCGGGACTGCAATTCAGGTGGCCACAGCGAGTCCAGTGGTTACATCCGTCACATCCGACGTCTCTGCAAGTTCTTCCACATTGACGATCGACGGATCTCACTTCAG
>Ga0105052_10004920_pt1 | contig 14371 bp, 17 predicted proteins | sample FRY03_FD_78094 | JGI IMG/M metagenome (GOLD analysis project Ga0105052, IMG submission 78094) | Freshwater microbial communities from Lake Fryxell liftoff mats and glacier meltwater in Antarctica - FRY-03 | ecosystem: Environmental > Aquatic > Freshwater > Ice > Glacier meltwater ... | reverse complement strand
GCAATAATAATAACAATGGAAACAGGAGAATACGAAACATCAACCGTCTCTACATTATTCCAATTACCGAAAAATCAAGTTTATAAAATTACTGTGGAGGTAGACGATGAGTAATATTAAAAGTAACAAATCACCCAAAAGGTTGTCAACACCTAAAAAAAAGGTTGCCGTAAATGTCATGAAAGACGAGGGATACAAGCCAGCCGAGATGGCCGAATGGTTGGGAATAAGCGTAGCTACTGCATGGCGATATTCTAAGGTTGAAACTCCCGAAAAACTGAAAGAGTTTGAGGCAGAGTTTAAGCGAACAATAAATCTTATGAAATATGAAGGAATGGGACAAGTCTATAAAAAACTCAATGAATTAATACCAAAAGAAAAGTATATCGGCGAAGTCGTCAAAGCGGGTGAGTTTTTGGAAGGCGGAAATAACAATAACGTTCAAAATATCCAAACTAACATAGTTGTTATGTCGGGCGAATTAAAGAATAAATATGGAATTCCACGAAGCACAGAAGGCGATAATCAACAGCACGAAAAGGTTTAGGGTTGCGGTAACGGGGCGTAGGTTTGGTAAGACGACGTTATCGGTACTCGAAATGAAGGCGTTTGCTTTTTACCGACCTGATAGCAAGGTTGTATATATTGCTCCGACAATTAAACAAGCAAGAGATATAGCATGGGAAATGTTAAAAAAAGAAACCTCAGATTGTCAGCTAGGTAAACCGAACGAAAGCCGATTAGAAGTTACTATACGCACACACAATAATCAAACATCACAGATATGGCTAAGGGGGTCAGAGAATATTGAATCATTAAGAGGTCAAAGGATAGATTTTTTAGTTGTTGACGAGATTGCGTCAATGAGCGGGTGGACTAATATATGGCGAGAAGTATTAAGGCCTACGCTAACTGATACAAGAGGTCAAGTGTTGTTCATTGGTACACCTAGAGGGTATAACCATTTTTATGATTTGTACGAACAAGCTGCTAAAGATGATGATTACGAGAGGTTTGTTTATACGAGTTACGACAATCCATTCATACCGGCTGATGAGATAGATAAAGCTAAACAAGAAGCTGCGGATACACAAACACTAGACCAATTCAATCAAGAGTATATGGCTGAGTTTATGTCAGTCAGTGGTCAGGTATACAAGGGTTGGAGTATGAATAACAATTATGGCAAAGTTGAATACGATCCAGCATTACCAATTAATGTATCATTTGATTTTGGCGTTAATGATCCTACAGCTATTATATGGTTTCAGCGTAACGGTGGAGAGTTTAGGGTGATTGATTACTACGAGGCAAGTAACGCTGATGTATCACATTTTATACAGATGATTAGGGCAAAGCCGTACAGAGAAGCGGAACTATACACAGGCGACCCAGCGGGCAAGGCAAGAAGTATAGTTACAGGTACATCGCCAATCGAAGAATACGGGAAGAGTGGAATTCATATACGCAATAAAGACGGAGTAAGGATTGAAGAACAGATAAGGGTTACACATAAATATATACCAAGTCTATATGTGTCAGATAGGTTAGAGAGGTTCAGGGACTGTTTACTTAACTACAGATATCCGGAGAAGAAGTCATCAATGATTAACCAGAGCAATGAAACTCCCGTACATGATGAATATTCTCATGCTATGCGTGCTATGGAGTATTATTTTGTGAACATAGATGAAGTTGTTGATAATACAACAATCGAATCTCAATGGAAGGATAAACAATGGAAAATAGGGCGATGAATAGTTTAGTTACCGTAAAAGAGCAAACTAATGATGAGTTATTTATGGAATCCCTGAAATCATTAGATCCTAACTTGTGGTTGATTAAAACGTTTCTACTTAAACATAAAGTTAACCCGTTAATATTACCGTCAGTTATTGAGGCTGTATCACGCGTGGACGGTGGCAGTGGTTGGGGATCAGTCACAGTGGAAATAAGAGATCATCGAGCAATAAAGTGTCGTGGGATCGACGATAAATTATTAGAATTAGAAATATCTTGACTATATGGCCGACATGATACTACAATAGCAGTATATAATCCGTAATTAGAAGAACTATAGCGGGTGTACAGAGGGTTGGATACCATCCTTTTCTTTGTATGCCCGCTTTTTTTATGCCTGAAGCACTTATTGTCAGAGGAACCAAAAAAGAGCGTCAAACATTTTATGACGTAGACCAGCACTATCGTATGGCTAAGGATGACCTAGAGCAGAGGTTTGCTGATTGGGATGCTAAGGATGAATTGTTCAGATCCCATATCAGGGAATCAGGATGGCCATATTCCGCAGAGATATTCGTACCACACACATTTACAGCGTTATTTGAGAAAATGGCGAGACTTAATGGCGGTAAGCCAAGAGGTCGATTAATCCCGCGTGAAGGTGGAGATGTTATCAAGGCAAAGATTAATAACGAATTGTTAAACTTCCAATGGGATGAAGCAGGGAGAGTCGATAACGAGCCAATGGTGGCTAAGTATGCACGTATGGATTTAAATACTAGATTATACGGAGCTTCTTTTGCGATCGCTAAATGGAGATACGAATGTGATAAAAACGGTGATGTGTTATTTGATGGACCTGTGCTAAAAGTATTAAATAACCGTGACTGTTTACCAAATCCTTCATATTCAACGATCAAGAACTGGTTTCAGTATAGAGATTATGTAACAATCCAAGAACTTGAGCGTGTTAATGATATTTCGTTGGAAAAACCTGTATACAAAAATCTAAAGTTGCTAAAAGACGCCGTTGTTGAAGAAAGCAAAGCAACAGGTGATTTACGTGAAGAGAATTATATGCCACATGGCAGAGCTATTACAGGTCAGCAAGACTTTCTAGGTCACGATGAAGCACCAGAGTTCAGAACAGTAGAGATTGTTACCGAATACCGTAATGATAGAAAAATAGTATTTTCACCTAAACACGGAGTTATCTTAGAAGACGGCGAGAACCCATATGACCATAACCAAATCCCTGTAACAATGTTGAAATACATACCTATCGATGACGATATTTATGGTTTATCAGAAATAGAGCCAGTCGAGAAAATACAAAAAGCTATGAACGCTTTAACGTCGCAATACATTGACGCTATTAATATGGATTTATACAGAATCCTCAAGGTTAACAAGACTGGTGTACAAATGCAAACGATTAAATGGGCTCCAGGTGCTGTATGGACGATGAATAATCCTGAAAGGGACGTTATCCCGCTCGAAACGTCAATGTCGGTTTCGAGTAAGTTTGTTGACGTGTATTCTTTGTTGGTCTCGATGTTTAATCAAGCTATGGGGGAATCTAGCGGGGCGTTTTCTACGCTACAACCGTCCGGGTCACAAAAGACAGCAACGGAAATACAAGACAGCCAAACAACTAAATCATCAAGAGATAATTTTAACCAAGTATTTTTATCAGAGACGATAAAAAAGCAGATGACGTTTTGGTTACTTATGAACCAGCAATTCACGTTCAGTGACCCAGCGAAATCTACGTTGTTATTAAGAGTTGTAGGTCGTGACGCTATCCAAGAGTTCCAGACACTAGGTTTGGATTCAGCAACACCAGATACAAGCCCTGAAGAGATGATGATCCATGAATCGTCCATATTAAACGGTCAGCCTGTAGAGACACAATCGTCACCACAGTATCCTGTGTCGATAGACGGCAAGATACAGCCTAAATTCTCGCTAGATCAAGACGGGCGTACGGGAGTATTAGTAATGACGCCAGATGATATGACGGGTAACTATGATTATATAGCGGATGTAGAGCCTATGCAGGTCACTAATACAGCTCAGGAGACAAGGAGCGTACAGGAAGCAGTCGAGTTGTTAGCAAATCCACAGATTTTACAATTATTACAACAAGAGCAGAAAATACCAAAGATATCAGAATTACTTGTTGATTTATTTGATCGTAAAGGTTTAAAGAATAGTGATAAATATTTTGAGACACTACAACTACAACCGCCGATGGGTGGACTGGATGGAATGCCTCAGGAAGGAATGCAAGATGGACAATTACCAACTAACGGAGCAGGAGCAGTCCCTGGTCAAGCAGGGGGAATCCCTACAAGCTATCAAGGAGCTTGAGGGCTGGAAAGTTATAAGAGGATGGTTAGAAGCTAGGGCGTATCATACGTGGGTTGATCCTAAAGAGTTTAAGAACAAAGAAGGTTGGATGTGGGCTGAAATGAATTTGTATCATAACGCAGAGGTCGCGAAACAGATACTTGTAGATTATGAGGATTCGATAGCACAAGCAGAGTTTTTGCGTAAGAAAGAGCGTGGAGAAGTCGAGAGTAATTTATTTAAAAAAATATTCCAGAAAGGGGGATAAATATGGACAGTTTCACAATAAGAATTAAACCAGCTATCGCTTTGGTTAACGATCAGTCGGGTGGTAATTTAACAGGAGCTAATGTTGTAGGGTCACAAAAGACTTTCGAGATGCATGGTAACAAGTACCAACTCAATGCAGGTGATACTTTAGCCGTACCAGAGATAGTAGCGACGACATGGGTGGCATCAGATAACGAAGTCGAGATATTGCCAGGCGGATTTGTATAATGGAAGAAAAATTAAGCAATCTTCCTGGAAGTCACAATGATTTTTGGGAAGATTCGGAGACGAACCAACACAAGATGGGAGTTAAAGAGGAGTGCGAGCATTTCTTTGAAGAAGACGGAGAGAGAAAGATTAAGTGCAAGAAATGTGGGATGGGGCTATTTATTGATGTAGAAGACGAGATCAGAGATGGTCACCTTTTCTGCGTTAATAAGTTAATTATTTAGCGCACGGGTCGCCACCGTTATCGGGCAGTAAGAAAGGAGAGCTAGTATGGCTCAAGACGACGACACGGCTGTAACAGACACCGCAGACGAAACTGTGGTTCAGGATTCGCCAACTGATGAAACAAACGAAGACTTCAGTACCGAGGAAGTATCGGACGAAGTTGAAGACGATTCTGAAGTAGAGGAGTCGTCAGGTGTAGAACCAGAAGAATCTGACGAAGATCGGAACTGGAAAGCTTTACGTGAAGAGAATAAAAAGCTAAAGGAACAGGCACAGGCGCAAACGCGCCGAGAGGGACGCGCTGATTTAACAAGATCAGTATTAGCACCTCAGGATCAGTCTGCACTCCAATTAGATGAATTCAAAGCAAAGCTAATGTTTCCAGAGCTTGATCCTGATTCAGATAAGTACAATGCCCTTTTCGATAAGGCTGTAACTGGTGACTACACTATCGCCTTGAATGATTATGTTTACAGTGGGACTAGCCAATTGCCATCGGCAACGGTTATCGCCAAACAGATGAAATCTGAATGGGAAGCGCAATTTGGAACAGCCACTGCGAAAGCAAAAGTTGAAGGTGCGAAAGCTGCGAAGAAGTCGACTGTGGCACGTGAAGCTACTGTTGAAGCCGAAGGGCGAAGTGATCGAGGTAAAACCCAACAATCTAATGACGATATTCGTCGTCTAAGAGAAATAAGTCGAACCTCTGGTCAAAACAGTATGGACGCGATAACAGAACGATTATCTCGTAGCGGTTTATAAAAAATAGAAAGAGGTGAATAATTAACATGGCTTTTGGATTAATGACTTACCAAGATGCTGCAAGACGAGAAGATTTAATTGATATTATTGGAGACGTGTCACCTGACGCGAACCCATTGACGACAATGTTATCGACTTCGACTGCAAAAGGTACTTATCACGAGTGGTTAGAAGACTATGTAGGAAGACCAACTTCAGTAGCATCAAGTGCTGAAGGACAAACTACTACATATGGCGATCTAACCCAACCAGTAAGACGCGGGAATTTTACACATATAACTTCTCAATCTTACAAGGTATCCGGCACAGAAATGGCAGTATCAGTAGCAGGTATGGGAGATCCTATGGCGTACCAAAAAGCAAAGGCATTAAAGGTTTGGAAGAATCAGTTTGAATACAATCTTCTAAGATCGACAAATGTCTCTGGATCATCTGGTGTTGCAAGAAAAATGTCTGGAATACAGGCAATTGTTACAACCCACGTGACAGCCAGAAACTCTGGTACATCACTTTCGGAGGATATGTTCAATGAAGCTTTTCAAGACGTATGGGTAGATGTAGGACCAGACAGTGTTCCTGATCTAATCCTCGTCCCAGCAGGGCTGAAGAGAAAGATATCAAGTTTCACAGCGGGATCGACCAAGAATGTTGACGCTTCTGACAAGAGGCTTACACGACCAGTTGCAGTTTACGAATCAGACTTTGGTGTACATAGAATAATGGCACACAAGGATTTGCTAAACTCAGCGGGAACTGTTCACATGCTTGGCTTGCGTGAAGACAAGTGGAGAATTGCATATTTGCGAAGACCATTCTCAGAAGATCGACCAAAAGACGGAGACTACAAATCCGGCGAAATAATCGGCGAGGCGACTATCGAGTACTTGGCTGAAAGGGCGAACTTTAAGCAGACGGGCTTTGCGATTAACGGTTAATATCGTTAGTTAAGTAGAGTAGGGGGGAGACAACTAGGAGTTTTCCCCCTATAATACGACCATAAAAATAAATGTTAATGCGAGACCCTTTGACAGGGCGATTATTAAAAAATAGAGATTATCTTTTTGTCGAGAACATGATCGACATGAAAAAGGTTAAATCCCCTTGGGTGGTTATTGGTCAAATCATCAAATACTGGAAAGAATCAAACCCCACAGAATATCGGTCAGTAATTATAGAGATAGATGAGACTCGAGAGAGTCAATTAAAGTCTACGGGCGCGTCAAATAGCAACGCCCTGAGGCATTTAGTTGATATTCCGGAGAAAGTGTTTTCGATGATTACTGTTTTATATCGTGATGATCCAAGTTTTATTTACAACGACCGCAGTTTTTACAGGGAATTTGCGAAAAGGTTCCGTGAGTTTGCTGTGGCTGAAAAATTATGAACAAAATAATGTTATCAATGATAGTCAAAGACAGTGAACCGCTTGATATGTTAGCGAGATGCTTATATTCGGCGGCTCCATATGTAGACGGGCTTAATTTTACTATAACTCATAAAAGTGTTAAACCAAGCCAAAAGGCGAAGGCTCTTAGGCGCGATTTAAGCGTCCTTTGTGCGACTAAGGGGTATCCAGAGCCTCAAATTAGCAACTTTCAGTGGGTACATGATTTTTCCGCAGCGAGAAACTATAATTTTGAGCAAATCTCGAAAGATTATTACTGGATTTTATGGTTAGATGTTGACGACGTATTACGAGGTGGCAAGAAATTAAGAGAAGTTGCAGACAAAATGTCTTCGATCGAGCCAGAGATTAAGGCTGTGTTTTTTAATTACGTGTATAGGGCTGATTTTGATAAAGATATGCAGATCAGAAATATACTTATTGAGCATTTAAGAGAAAGATTAGTCAGGAACGATGGTAGTTACAAATGGATCGCTCCTATACATGAGACTTTGATCGAACAAAGACAGACGAATAAGACTGATACGGGTTTACTGGATGTTTTGCATATAAGTACAGAAGAACGAGGGGCAAAGGCTATTGGCAGGAATATTGATATTTTAGAAAGGCAGTTAAAATCACAAGGCGAGAGACAAGATCCGAGAACTTTATATTATTTAGCAAAATCGTACTTTGATTTACATACACCAGAGAAACACGATTTAGCGGAGAAGATGATCGGGCAGTATTTACATGGATCAGACACGAATACGCCGAGCGGGTGGGAAGAAGAAAGAGCGCAGGCGTGGGAGTATTTGTCAGAGATACATCGGGAACGAGGGCATATTAATAAAGCGATTAAGGCAACGGCTAACGCGATGATAGAACATCCGCAGTTCCCGCAATTTTATATAGACATGGCTTTGAATTACTGTTTCAAGCATGACTGGGCGAAAGCCGGACACTGGGTAAAATTGTCGCAGAAAATAGCTTATCCAAAAACGACGTTAGTATTAAATCCACGTGATATGCAAGCAAGGGTTTGCGAGGTTTTGTTTAATATCGGTGTGAACACGAATAATTTAGATGAAGCGTGGGCGGCGATGGTCAAGTTAAAAGAGATTTTCCCTGACGAGAAATCGGTTGATGAAAGGTATCAGGCACTTACAAGAGTAAGAGAAGATAACAAAGTGGCACAAAACGTCGTCATGTTAGCTAAGCATTTAGAGAAGTACGGCCAAGCTGATAAGTTAATGTTTTTAACAAAATCTATACCGAGCGAGATCGAGAACGAGCAGGTCTTTGTACAATTAAGGCAACGAATAATGCCACCACGTAAATGGAACGACGACGAGATCGCGTTAGTCTGTGGTCCAGGGTTCGAGAAATGGTCGCCGAAGAATTTGGATACAGGGATCGGTGGTAGCGAAGAAGCTGTAATTTTAGTATCAAAAGAATTGGCTAAGCTAGGATGGAAGGTTACGGTGTATGCTGATCCACAAGACGACGCCGGAGAGTATGAAGGCGTGAAATATGTAACTCACTATGAATTTAATCCTAATGATACGTTCAATGTTCTTATAGGTTGGCGACAAGTAGGGTTTTTTGATAAGAAATGGAACGCGAAGAAGTCTTGTTTATGGCTACATGATGTACAAAATGCCGTAGAGTATACAAAAGAGCGTGTTGATAACATTGATAAGATATTTGTGTTATCAGAAGCACATAAAAAGACGCTACTAAATGACCAGAACCGTGAGTATTTAACTGATGACAAATTTGTTTTAACGAAGAACGGCGTAACACTGCCCGAGTTCAAACCAAGAAAGAGGGATTCCCACAAAGTATTTTATGGGAGTTCTTACGACAGGGGGGTAGAGCATTTATTAGCTATGTGGAAGAGCGTTAAAAAAGCTGTACCAGAAGCGACGTTAGAAGTTTGTTACGGGTGGAATTTGTTTGATAAGGTATATCACGATAACCCTGAACGACAAGCATGGAAAGCCAAAATCAACAAACTAATGCAACAAGACGGCATTACGCATCACGGGAGAGTAGGTCATCCAGAACTTGAGGAAATCATGAGCGAATGTTCAATTTGGGCTTATCCCACGCACTTTTACGAGATATCTTGCATAACTGCAATGAGAGCGCAGATGTTGGGTACTATTCCTGTAGTGACTAATTATGCAGCGTTAGAAGAGACAGTCCAGCATGGCACGAAAGTTGATGTTAGCGATGAGGATATATATGAATCCAGTAAAAAAGAGGAGTATACAAAGGCGTTAATTGATATGTTACAAGCTAAGACGAAGCAAGGAATAGTCCGCGAAGACATGGTCAGATGGGCTAATGAGAATTGTGGTTGGGGTTTAGTTGCTAAACAGTGGGATGAAGTATTTAAAAAATGAAACTAACTTTTGTTTATAAAGCAGATGACGCATACTGGAACGACGGACTGAAAGTTGCGGTAGATATATTATCACAATCGTGGGATGTACGCAAACAAAACGGTGCATATAAACCATATATTACAGACTTTGTGCTTGTATGGGGTGCGTTAGGCAGCGAACAGGTTACTGCCGTTAAAGATTGGCCATTTTTGAAAGGTATTTGTATCGCGGGTGGACCGATAGATCATCCTGACATACACAAGTTTGATGTGGTTTTTGTTGAGACTCGTTGGCATCAGAAACAATTTAAGCGGATCGGAGTTAATGCACGGTTAGCGTTTGGTACTAACACACAATTATTTAAGCCCATCCCTGAACAACACAAAATTTGGGAAGCTATATACCCTGCGGCGTTTGCTACGTGGAAACGTCACTATTTATTTGCACAAAAGTATAAAGAAAGAGGGTTATGTGTAGGGTACGTACAGCCTGATAACTGGGAACATGAATGTGTAGATATTTGTTACGAAAACGGGTGTACGGTGTTACCACAAGTCACGCCAGAAGTATTAGTCTATTTATATAACGCTAGCAAAAAGGTTTATATATCAAGCAATTCTATGGGTGGTGGGGAACGGGCAGTTTTAGAAGGGTTAGCGTGTGGTTGTGAAGTCGAGGTTGATTCTGATAACGAGAAGTTAGTTGATTTATTAGCTGACATGAAGCATAAACTTCTGACCGAAGAACATTATGCACATGAGTTAAAGAAAGGGATAAAGGAGGTTTTATGAAATTATATATAGGTTGTGCTGAATTACCAATACATAAATACCATTACCGGTTTATTGACGATACGTGGACGTTGATTGATTTATATGTTGATGATCCGAGAATAGTTAAGATGGATGCTAGGGTTTTGATATATGACGATAATACAGTCGAAGAGATATATTCTTCTCATTTATTAGAACATTTAGCTAGAAAAGAGATTGTTCCCACGTTAAAGGAATGGTATAGAGTTTTAGAGCCACAAGGTAAGTTACGGCTAAACGTGCCTGACTTAAAATGGGCGTGTAAAGCGATGTTAGGAGACGAAAAGAGCGATTACTTTGATACAGAAGAAAAGATGTTAGATATTTTTTATGGCAATCAAGTACACAAAGGAGAGTTTCATAAAACAGGGTTTACTTTAAGGTTATTACAGAAGTATTTATTTGATGCTGGGTTTACAGACATAGGCATAGTCAGTGAGTACGAAGCACACGATATGACTTGTTTATTAGCTACAGCAATAAAGCCATGAGAACACGTTGTTTAGTAACTGGGCATAAAGGGTTTATTGGCAGTCATCTAGCGGAACGGTTAATAGTTGAAGGATACGATGTATACGGAATAGATGATATGTCGGGTGGTCAGTGGGGTACGGTTGGGGTTAAAGAGTATATTTGTGATTTAAGAGACGTTGAAGAAACCTCAAAGATTATTGATATTATCAAACCTGAGATTGTGTACCATTTAGCGGCTAATGCTGCAGAGAATTTAGCGCAGTTTTCACCGATAGATATTACTTCAAGAAACTGGAACACTTTTATCAATACGTTAGTACCAGCGATCCGTAACGGAATGAAAAGAATAGTAGTTACGTCAAGTATCGCAGTATACGGGGCGTTGCAAACACCTTTTAAAGAGACCGACACACCTGAACCAGAAGATTTGTATGGAATAAGTAAACTGATGATGGAAAAGTCACTAAAAGTATTAAGCGAAGTGCATGGTTTTGAGTACGTCGTTGCAAGACCACATAACGTGTACGGAGAACGGCAAAACATGAGTGATCCGTATCGTAATGTTGTGACTATTTTCATGAACGCGATTCTTAAAGGTGAGCCGTATTATATTTACGGTGACGGAGAGCAAAGGAGATGTTTTTCGTATATAGAAGACGTAGTAGACTCTTTATATAAATGTGGCTTTGAGAGGGGCGTGGAGGGGCTAACATTCAACATTGGGGCTGATACCGATTATTCACTAAACCAGCTATCAGAAGCGATCCTAGAGGCTTCGGGGAGTATTTTAGAACCTATTCACATAGAAGACAGACCAAGAGAAGTTAAGGTAGCTATTGCTGACCACGCACTTGCAAAGAAACATTTAGGATATTTGGATAGTGTTGATCTAAAAGAAGGTGTTTTAAGAACGTGGGAGTACGCAAAAAAACTAGGATATCAAAAGCCTATATATCATGACCCAGAATTGCCTAGTCCAAAGATACCAAGTAACTGGGGGAAAAAATGATTTTTTCAGTTGTAATGCCGACTTTTATTAGAACAGAAGAACACGCAAGTTTAGTCAAAGAAACGATAGAAAATATCAAAGCTAGTAGTTATAGCTACGAATTGATAATTATCGACGACGGATCAATTTTACCTACAGGATTTTTAAGAAACGAAGCTGATACATACATAAGACACAATCCGAAAAATAAAGGAATAGCACCGAGCTGGAATGATGGTAAGAACGTAGCTCGCGGAGAGTTTGTCGCAATAATTAATGATGATATAAAAGTGCCTTATAATTGGCTCGATAGCATGGCGCTAGCGTTTGATTATTCTGATTGTGCTGTTTCGCTTGTAAAAGAAGCGGGACCAGATGTTACGCCTGAACAATTAGAAGGTGAGTGCGAGAAAGGGTTTCAATGGCCGAGTGGATATTGTTTTATGTTAAAGAAAGGCAGATTCTTTGAAGAATTTGATGAACAGTTTGTACCTTATAATTTTGAGGATATAGATTACTGGGAGCGAGCAATGAAAGGTGGTTGGTGTATGTATAAAGCACCGTTAGCTATATGGCACAAGGAGGGAGACACAATACATTCAATGGGTTACGACGCAACGAGTGAAATAAATTTACAGAAGTTTATAAAAAAACATGGATTTAGTCCACAAACTAAATATTTTAACTAAACCGTATTCTTGTTCGGCGACGTATTGGAGGAAGAAATATGTCTAAAATTTCAGTTATCACACCCACAATCAGAGAGCTGGGGCTAGATATAGTTAAGAAGGCTTTAAGCAGGCAGACGTTTAAGTCGTTCGAGTGGATTATAGTTTCACCTTTTGATCCTAAAATTGGTGTATGGGTAAAAGATCCTGGCAAAAATGAGGGTGACGTTTGGTCGTTGAATAAGGCATATAACGCTGGGATCAAAAAAGCTAAGGGAGATTTGATGGTCAGTTGGCAAGATTACACGTTTGCTGATCCTGATGTATTAGAGAGGTTTTATTTTCATTTTCAGAACGAGCCAAAGACTTTAGTAACGGGGGTCGGTAATAAATACAAAGACGTTTACCCACAACTAGGTGAGATGACATGGAAAGACCCAAGAGAGAGGACAGATCAAGGAACATTTTATCCTTGCAATTTTAGTGATGTGGAATGGAATTTTTGTGCTGTACCTAAACAAGCGTTGTATGATATAGGTGGTTTTGACGAAAGTTCAGACCAATTTTTCGGAATGGACGGATACGGAGTTAACGAGAGGTTGTGGGATTATGGAGGGTATGATTTTAAGATAGACCAAGCGATAAGAAGTTACTCGTTACCACACGACAGAGATAAAGACTGGGAGGAGTTTAACGCTATACATGGGGCTTATCAAGCCCATAAATGGAAGCTAGTTGAAAATAGGCAGTATCCGGTGTTAAACTATCTATAAATAACGCTTAGAATGAGTTGAACTTATCAAGCCGTTTCTCATATTAGTTGGGGAACGGCTTTTTTTTGATTATGGATACAGTACTAGAAGACAAAAGGCAAGCTAGCATGGCGGGCAAACAAGCATGGAATACGCAACAAGACACAAAGAGATTAGAAAGGCTTGAATCTAACCTAGAAAAAGTTACTTATTCTGATCCTCACAAAGAACAGAAAGAGCATGCGGAACGTATGGCGAACCAAGAGGCAAGGTGGAAACAGGAGATGTCTAACGACATGAATGAGATAGAAATGATGAAATACGATGTAAGTTATAGACGGTTGGCAGATTTCATTGGACTGGATCCTAACGATATTGAGTCTTTTGGCAACGAATTAAATACGATAATGGGTTGGGCTAAGGATACAACAAAAGACAAGAATATTCTAGGAATATTAGATCAGGTTAAAACTCTTAAACGTGATCTAGGGTTTCAAGAAATAGGTGGAACAGCAGTTAAAAAGTTATATCAGTATATCCGACTCGATTTGGATTCAAGGAGAATACAAAAAGAGAAGGCGTTACTTAAAAAATGAGTCAATATCACACAGGGAACATACAACCACAGATGGATAACGAGGAACACGATCATCCAGATGGGTCACAGGGTGCAAAAAGGGTTGTTATTAGAGGTTTAACAAGTCCGACATTATCAACGGCGACTATAGCTACTACGGCTTCTTTATTACCGCCAACACAATTATCTCAAAGAAGGAGTGTACTTATTTGGAACTCTAATGCTTCGTTAAGTATGTGGATAGGTGACGCAAGTTTAGCGTCTGGTACAGGGATACAAGTCGATCCTCAAGAAAAGATTGTAATAGACATAGAGCAAGGGCTTTATGGTGTTGCAGAAGCTAACTACATACTAGCTAGGATATTAGAACTTAGATAATGGCAAGAGCGCAATTTTTTCCTAATACACAACTAGAACTAGACACACGTTACGTAAACGTCACAGGCGACGCAATGGCGGGAGCGTTAATTGTATCCCCTTCAATTACCACACCACTTTTAATCGGTGGTACAGCAGTCGGGTCTAATATAACCTATAAATCTACCACAGGAGTAGGAACTGCCGCAGGTATCGCTCACCAATTTATTGGTGGCACAGATGGGGCTACTGTGGCTGCTACAATTTTGAACAACAGCAATGTGGGGATTGGGACGGTGAGTCCTACCGTTGAACTAGAAGTAGCTGGAACCACTGATGCTACTCAATTCATCGTCCGAGCGAACAGTGCTCAAAGTAATTCCAATCCG
>Ga0105052_10004914_pt1 | contig 14377 bp, 16 predicted proteins | sample FRY03_FD_78094 | JGI IMG/M metagenome (GOLD analysis project Ga0105052, IMG submission 78094) | Freshwater microbial communities from Lake Fryxell liftoff mats and glacier meltwater in Antarctica - FRY-03 | ecosystem: Environmental > Aquatic > Freshwater > Ice > Glacier meltwater ... | reverse complement strand
TTCGAGAAGTTGGTGGCGGCAGGGCAAACGCCCGCAACGCGTATGCCGCACCCGAAGTTGGGAGGGATGCGAAGTTATGTGTCCAAGGAAGATATCGATAAATTTCACGCGCGCTTCTTGACTGCTACGACGATGGACCGGGAATTTGGGCTCCACAAACGAACGTTGCTTGCGAAGCTGAAAGCGGCGCATGTCAACGCATTCGCCCCGAACGCTCAGGATTTTGGGGCGCTCTATCTACGGGAAGACGTCGAAGCAGTGCTCAAGCCATCGCGGATGGTCTCGCGGAAGTAAGGTTTAGAGGCCGCCGCGATTTGGCATTCGATTGAACTGGGAGATCTCGCTATGTGCGTAAGAGCGCAATAAGGTCCAAAATAAAGCTCCTGCGTGCAAAAACAAACTTCTTGACACCGATTTGCACGAAACGGGCAGCATTTGCACTCTTATGCCCCATTGGCAGTTGCGGCAAATATGGTGACCCCGGCGTGATTCGAACACGCGGCCTACGGTTTAGGAAACCGTCGCTCTATCCAGCTGAGCTACGGGGCCGAAAGGGTTCAAAGATCGTCGCAATTGCGCGCCAAGTTCCAACCCCGATAGTCTTCCAGTTCTTGGCCAACTTCAATTTCAGGCGACCCCGCCCCTCCGCTTTCAATACGGTGACAGGTCCCTAGGCGGGCCATGCGAACACATCCCTTGTTTGCGATCAAACGCGCGATTGTGCAAGACACTGCGCAACATTCCTGCGGCATCGGCAAGGCAATGCGGGAAAGTCGTCGCAGGGAAGTTGGACAAGGCCAAATTTTAGCGGTAACACTAAGCCTGCAACTCCAACCAAAGGCAACCGACCCTTGACCCAATTGACCCGCCCCGACCCGCGCCGCCAGCTTACGCTTCGTGACGTGTCAGAGGCGTCGGGCGTGTCAGAGATGACGGTAAGCCGGGTTTTGCGCAGCCGGGGCGATGTGTCAGCGGCGACGCGCGAAAAGGTGCTGATGGCCGCGCGCACCCTGGGTTATGTGCCCAACAAGATTGCGGGGGCGCTTGCCAGCCAGCGGGTCAATCTGGTGGCGGTGATTATCCCCTCCCTGTCCAACATGGTCTATCCCGAAGTGATGACCGGTATTTCCCAGGTGCTGGAGGACACAGGCCTGCAACCCGTGGTGGGCGTGACGCATTACATGCCCCAACGCGAAGAATCCGTTTTGTATGAAATGCTGTCATGGCGGCCATCGGGGGTTATTATGGCCGGGCTGGAACACACCGATGCCGCGCGCCTGATGCTGGCAAATGCAGGCATACCGATAGTAGAGGCGATGGATGTGGACGGCGTGGCCGTGGATTCCGTGGTCGGCATCTCGCACCGCCGCGCAGGGCTGAAGATGGCCGAGGCTATTTTGGCCGCAGGCTATAGCAGGATCGGGTTCTTGGGCACGATGATGCCCTATGACCACCGCGCCCGCAAACGGCTGGAAGGGCTGGAAGAAGGTCTGGCCCGGGGCTGTATCAGCCTGGCAGACCGTGAATTTTATTCCGGTGGGTCGGCGCTGCTGAAAGGGCGCGAGATGACACAAGCGATCCTGGCACGCAGCCCGGACTTGGATTTCCTGTATTATTCCAATGATATGATCGGTGCGGGTGGGCTTTTGTACTGTCTCGATCAAGGCATTGATGTGCCGAACCGTCTGGGGCTTGCCGGGTTCAACGGGGTGGAATTGCTGGACGGATTGCCGCGAAGGCTAGCAACAATGGATGCTTGCCGATTGGAAATTGGCCGAACCGCCGCACAGATCATTGCGGGGGTGCATCCCGGCGGTTTGATTGGCGGAGAGCGGATTGAACTCTCCCCCACGCTGGAATTGGGCGACACCATTCGCCAAGCTTGAGGCACGCGGCGGGGCGCGGATCTCACGCCCCAGCCCCCTTTCGCCTTATTGCCAAACCCTTTACCCTACATCCCAATCGCAATTTCAAACATCGGAGTCCCCATGACCCAGCGCCTTCACCTCGTCTTTGGCGGCGAGCTTGTCAGCACCCAAGGCACAGTCTTCAAAGACCCCGACAATATTCATATTGTGGGAATGTTCCCCAATTACGAATCCGCCTTTCAAGCTTGGAAATCCGCGGCCCAGCGCACCGTGGATGAGGCACAGACCCGCTATTTCATCGCCCATATCCACCGCCTTCGGGATGAGGGGCAGGCTGCCTCGTCAACCGAAGAACTGGGCGCTTAACCGCGTGTCATGGCCTATTCCCTTGGCTTGACGCTGTATAACCTTGCCAATCGTCGCGCTGTGGCAAGCGTTGACAACTGGCCCGCCCGCCCGGCGGGGCCGTTGGTGTGGCTGCATGCACCGGGGCCTGAAAGCCTGTCCCAGATTACGGGTTTGGCGCGGCGGCTGGAGGAAGATCACGGGTTGAACATATTGTTGACCAGCGACACGCCCCCCAACCTGCGCCATTCGGGGATATTGCTGCAACCCAGCCCGCCCGACAACCCGGCCGAGGCACGCCGCATGCTGGACCATTGGAAACCCGACCTTATCGCCTTTGCCGAGGGAGAGTTGCGCCCGGCGGTTTTATACGAGGCGCATGAACGTCGCATCCCTTCCGTTTTGATAGATGCCCGCGCGCCCTGCATCATGCGCGGACGCGAAGGCTGGTGGCCAGGGTTGATGCGCGGGCTTTTGGGGGCGTTTGATGCGGTGCTGACGGTGGACAGCCCTGCCGCCCGCGCCTTTCGCCGTGCGGGGGCCGATGGCAAGGCCGTGCGCGTGACTGGGCGCATGGAAACGCCCAGCGCCGTGCCGCGCTGTGCGGAAGCCGAACGCGCGGCCCTTGCAAGCCTTTTGGCGACGCGGCCGGTCTGGTTCGCTTCTGGCCTGCCCGAAGCCGAGGAGGCAGCGGTGATCGCCGCCCATCGCGAGGCCATGAAACTTGCACATCGCCTGCTGTTGATCCTGTCACCCCAAGACCCCGCGCGTATCCCGCCTTTGGTGACGCAGATGGAGCAAGACGAAGGCTGGGTCGTTGCTGTCCGTAACCGCGAGGAGGAGCCGGAACCCGATGTGCAGGTCTATATCGCCGAGCCGGGGGTGGAATTTGGCCTGTGGTACAGGCTGGCCTCCATCAGCTATATGGGCGGCGGGATGACAGCCGGGCCTGCGGGCGGAATAACCCACGACCCGATGGAGGCAGCGGCGCTGGGATCGGCTATCTTGCACGGGCCCCACGCCGGGGCGTATGGCGTGACCCTGGGGCGGCTTGCATCGGCACAAGCAACCAGCCTTGTGCGCGATGCCGCGGACCTGAGCAGCGGCCTTGCCGAATTGCTGTCACCCGACCGTTCGGCCCGGCTGGCACAGGCGGCCTGGTCGGTCGAATCCGATGGGGCAGAGGCGACTGACAAGGTTATCAAGGTGATTTGCGGCCTGATCAAAGGGGTCGCGTGATGCAGGCCCCTCGGTTCTGGGATGCACCCCCGGGCACCCCCGGCTGGCAATCATGGGCCTTGGCCCCGCTGGGTTGGGCTTACGGCGCGGCTACCGCACGGCGCTTGCGCAAGGGGCGCTTCATGAAGGCCGGGATTCCGGTGATTTGCATTGGCAATCTGAACGCAGGCGGCACCGGAAAGACGCCGACCACAATTGCCCTGGTCGAAAGGCTGCTGGCGCGGGGCGTGGCGGTGCATGTCGTCTCAACCGGCTATGGCGGGCGCTTGGCAGGCCCGCTGCGGGTGAACGAGCGTGACCACAGCGCGGCAGATACCGGGGACGAGCCTTTGCTTTTGTCGGCTTTCGCGCCCACTTGGATTGCGCGGGACAGGGCGGCGGGCGTGGCGGCCGCGCAGGCCGCAGGGGCCGGGGCCGTGCTGCTGGATGACGGGTTTCAGGACCCAGCGGTGGTCAAGGATCTTTCGCTGATCGTGGTGGATGCCCAGCGCGGCTTTGGCAATGGCCGCTGCCTGCCCAGCGGCCCGTTGCGCGAACCTGTGGCGGTGGGTTTGGCACGCGCCGATATGGTCCTGTCCATCGGCGAGGCTGCGGCCCAGGAAGGTTTCACCCACCTTTGGGGTCCTGCAATAGGCCTGCCGCATCTGACGGGCCAGCTTGAGGTGTTGCAAATGGGCATGGATTGGACCGGAGAACGCGTTTTGGCCTTTGCGGGCATCGGCCATCCCGAAAAGTTTTTTGCCACCCTGCGGAGTGCCGGGGCCCGACTGATCCGGGCGGAGGCGTTAGGCGACCATCAACCCCTGTCCGACTCCTTGTTGCGCCGGCTGGAGGCGGAGGCCGCAAGCCTTGGCGCGCAGCTTGTCACCACCGAAAAAGACGCCGTGCGCCTGCCCGCCGCCTTGCGGCCCAAAGTGCTGACCCTGCCCGTGCGCCTGCGCCTGGCGGATTGGACCAAGCTGGACCAGGCATTTGCGCATTTGGGCCTTTGACAGGTCGCAGTTAGGTATTTTAGCCAAGATGAAATCCGGGCGCCGTTCTTGAGTGAAACGCGCTTTGCCTGCTTTTCAGTTTTGCGAGGATGTCAGCAATCAGCGCATCCATAGGCTGGTCGATCTCGACGGTGATCGCAGGCTCTTCCATGCCGGGGGGCTCGAGGGTTGCAAACTGGCTGTCCAGCAAGCTGGTTGGCATGAAATGCCCCGGCCGGGCCGCCATACGCGCGCGGATCAGGGCGCGGCCGCCGGACAGGTGAATGAAGCACAGATCGCCGCCCGCATGGGCCGCAATCCTGGTACGGTAAGCGCGTTTGAGAGCCGAGCAGCCCACGACCACCCCCGGCCTGGTCAGGGCCGCCCCGACCGCTGCCAGCCATGGCCAGCGGTCCACGTCACAAAGCGCCTCACCCCGGCGCATTTTCGCAATATTTGCAGGGGGGTGCAGATCATCGCCATCCACAAACACGGCCCCCAATGCCGGGGCCAGGGCCACTCCGACCGAAGATTTGCCGCAGCCCGCAACCCCCATCAGCACAAAGCGCCCCGCCGTCACAAGGACGCCGTGATGCCGCCATCGACATACAAGATATGGCCGTTCACAAAGCTGGATGCGGGGGAGGCGAGAAAGACGCAGGCCCCCACCAATTCCTCGACCTTGCCCCAGCGCCCTGCCGGTGTGCGCTTTTCCAGCCAGTCGCTAAAATCCTTGTCTGCGACCAGTGCCGCGTTCAAGGGGGTGTCAAAATAGCCGGGCGCGATGGCGTTGCATTGCAATCCATGCCGGGCCCAATCGGTTGCCATGCCTTTGGTCAGGTTGCCCACCGCACCTTTTGTCGCCGTATAGGGCGCGATACCTGGACGGGCCAACGCCGTTTGCACGCTTGCGATATTGATGATCTTGCCCGCTTTGCGCCCGATCATGTGCCGCGCCACCGCTTGACCGACATGGAACACACTTGCGATATTGGTTTGCAACAGCCGTTCAAACGCATCGGCCGGAAAGTCCTCCAGCGGGGCGCGGTGCTGCATTCCGGCGTTGTTCACCAGAATGTCTATCGCACCGAAGCTGGCTTCGAACCCATCAACTGCGGCGCGCACGGCGGCGTGGCTGGTCGCGTCAAAGGCCAGGGTCTCGGCACCCGGGATATGCGCAGAGGCCGCCACCAGCCTGGCCGCATCCCGCCCGTTCAACACCACCTCGGCCCCCGCCGCAGCAAGGCCTTTGGCCAGCGCAAAACCAATCCCTTGCGATGATCCCGTGATCAAGGCGCGTTTTCCCACAAGGCTGAACAAATCCATCCGCAATCCTTTGCTTTTCATCCTGGCAAAGGGGAGCCCCCGCCGTTCATAGGACATCTGCCAAAGCCAATCGGGCCAAACCAGGCCACGCAGACATTTGCCATTCCGCCCCTTGCCGGATATGGTATACCAAAATTACAGCCCTGCCCAGAAGCTGCCAAGTGGAAACCTCACCATGACAAAAGCCATCTTTATTCATGCCGCCCATGACCTGAGGGTTGAGGATGTGGCGCCCGAGGCATTGGGTGCTGCGCAGGTGCGGTTGCGCTTGGCTGTGGGGGGGATTTGCGGGTCGGATCTGCATTATTACAACCATGGCGGGTTTGGCGCGATCCGGCTGCGCGAACCAATGATTCTGGGGCATGAGGTTTCGGCCTACGTGGTGGGATTGGGCGATGATGTTGACGGTTTGACGGTTGGCCAGTTGGTTACCGTGTCGCCGTCGCGCCCCTGCGGACGGTGCCGCTATTGTGCCGAGGGCTTGGCAAATCATTGCCTGAATATGCGGTTTTACGGGTCTGCGATGCCCTTTCCGCACATTCAGGGCGCGTTTCGTCAAGACCTTGTGGCCGATGCAATCCAATGCGTGCCAGCGGATGGGTTGACGGCGGGGGAGGCGGCGATGGCCGAACCACTGGCCGTGACCTTGCACGCCACCCGCCGCGCCGGCGATATGTTGGGCAAGCGCGTGCTGGTCACGGGCTGCGGCCCCATCGGGGTGCTGTCAATCCTGTCTGCGCGCCGGGCAGGCGCCGCCGAAATAGTGGCGACCGATCTGTCGGATTTCACGCTTGGTTTGGCGCGCATCTGCGGGGCGGACCGGGTTATCAATATGGCCTCACAACCGGAGGCTTTAGCCAGCTACGGTGCTGACAAGGGTTATTTCGATGTGCTTTATGAATGTTCTGGCGCGGCCCCCGCACTGGCAGCAGGCATTGCCGCGATGCGCCCGCGGGGGGTGATTTTGCAGCTGGGGCTGGGCGGTGATATGACCCTGCCGATGATGGCGATCACGGCCAAAGAGCTGGATCTGCGGGGGTCATTCCGCTTTCATGCAGAGTTTGCGGTGGGGGTGGGCTTGATGCAAAAGGGGTTGATCGATGTGAAACCCCTCATCACCCACACACTGCCGCTGGACCAGGCCGAGACGGCTTTCAAACTGGCGTCGGATCGGAGCCAGGCGATGAAGGCGCAGATCGCGTTTTGACCTTGCAACAGCGCCTTCCCACGTCAGGCAGGATCTGCGCCGATGGCTGCCAACATCGCTTCAGCAACTTCGATATCCTGAATACCTGTGCCGGACCCGACACCCACGCCGCCCACCAACGCGCCACCCACCCAAATCGGCAAACCGCCCGCAAGGCCAGTCACCGCCCCCCCCGTGGCCTGCCCGATCGCAACACGCATCCCTTCGGGTATCTTGGTGCTTTGCGCCCCGGTGCTTGCCGCCGTCTGCGCCTTGGCCCGCGCCGATTTAAGCGACAAGAACCGTGCGCCGCGCATGCGCAGCACACCCAGATCAACTCCCGATACATCAACGATCACAAGGCATTGCGGCTGGTCCATCGCTTCGGCCTTGGCGCAGCCTGCATCCAGCATCGTGATGATGGCGGCATTGTTCAGCACCTTCGCCTCTTCGGTAAAACGCATCGCATTCCTCCTTGCTTGACCCTTGCCCTACGGCACGTTAGCCCCACACAATCAGCCCCAAGGCAAAACCGCAATCTGGTTTTTCGACCCCGCCCGAAAAGGGTCGATGCGGCACCCCTGCGCCCCACGCCAAATCTTGAACTAAAGCGGAGACCAACCCCATGACCCATTCCGAAATCGGCCTGATCGGCCTTGGCACCATGGGGTCTATGCTGGCCCTGAATGTCGCGGAAAAGGGCTTTCCCATCGCGGTTTGGAACCGAACGACCGGCGTTACGCACCGCTTTGCCAAAACCGCAGGCGACCTTGCGCAGCGGATCACCCCCACCGAGACTCTGGAAGACCTGGTGGCCGCCTTGGCGCGGCCGCGTGCGATTATCTTGATGGTCCCGGCGGGCCCTGCGGTGGACGAGCAGATTGCAGCCTTGTCGCCCTTGCTGGAGGAAGGCGATCTGATCATTGATGCAGGCAACGCCAACTTCCGCGACACCAACCGCCGGGCAAAGGCCGCCGCGAAAGGTGGCCCACAGTTTATGGGTATTGGCGTGTCGGGCGGTGAGGAGGGCGCGCGCCAAGGCCCATCCATCATGGGCGGAGGCCGGGCGCAAGATTGGGCACGGGTGGAACCGATTTTGCAAGCAATTTCAGCCCAGTATCAAGGCACACCCTGCGCCACCTGGATGGGGGAGGCCGGGGCGGGACATTTCGTCAAAATGGTCCACAATGGCATCGAATACGCCGATATGCAGATGATCGCCGAGGTTTACGGCGTGATGCGGGACGGAATGGCGATGGAGGCGCCGGCCATTTCAACCGTGCTGGACGCATGGAACAACGGCCCTTTGCAATCTTATCTGGTGGAAATTTCCGCTGCTGTCACTGCTGTGACAGATGAAAAAACCGGCCGCCCCATTGTCGATGTCATCCTGGACCGCGCAGGGCAGAAAGGCACGGGCCGCTGGACGGTGATCGAGGCGCAACATCTGTCTGCTCCGATCCCGGTGATCGAGGCGGCGGTAATGGCGCGCAACACCTCTGCGCGGTTGGAGGAGCGGATCAAAGGTCAGGCGCGGTTCGGCGCGGCCCCGCAAGGCCTGCCCCCCGGCACGCTGGATGTGGCCGATCTGGAGGCGGCGATGATTGCGGGCAAAATCCTGTGCTATGCGCAAGGTTTTGCGCTGATTACGGCGGCAAGTGCCGAATTTGGCTGGGCTTTGCCGCTTCCCGAAATTGCAAAGGTGTGGCGCGCAGGCTGTATCATACGCTCCTGCATGCTCAATGACATGGCGATTGCCTTGGCCGAAGATCCGGCCCGCAACCTGATGCTGGCCCCGTTCTTTGCGGACCAGTTGCAAAACAACCATAGCGCTTTGCGCAAAGTGGTGGCGCAGGCAGCGCTGAACGGGCTGCCTGTACCGGCATTGGCGGCAGGGCTTGCATGGTTTGACATGATGCGCACGGGCCGGTCCACCGCCAACATGATTCAGGCCCAACGCGACTTTTTCGGCGCGCATGGGTTTGAACGCACGGATGGCGGAGGTTACGGCGGCACGGATGGTGGCGCGAGGCATCACGGGCCATGGGCGATGCAGGGCTGATACGGGAAGCAGGGTGGGGGCGGTGCGCGCACCCCTAGCCTTTCCCAGAACGGCCAGCCTTTCCGAGACCTCTTGGCTTTTCCGAAAAACAGCGCCTATAAGCCCGCAACCCTACAAAACCTGAAAGTGCCGCGCCATGACCCTGCATCTGTATCAAAACGACTTGCCTGATGGGCTGAACCTTGGCGCATTGGTTGCGATTGATACCGAAACCATGGGGCTGGACCCACGCCGCGACCGGCTTTGCGTTGTGCAGCTTTCCTCGGGCGATGGGCATGCCCATCTGGTGCAAATTGCCAAGGGCCAGACATCCGCACCCAACCTGGAACGGCTTTTGACCGACCCTGATGTCACCAAGCTGTTCCACTTTGGCCGCTTTGATGTGGCCGCTTTGCAAAACGCCTTTGGCGTGGTCACAGCGCCGGTCTGGTGCACCAAGATCGCCTCGCGGCTGGTGCGGACGTTTACGGATCGGCATGGATTGAAATACTTGCTGGCGGAATTGGTGGGCGTGGATGTGTCCAAGCAGCAGCAAACATCTGACTGGGGTTCGGCGCAACTGACCGAGGCGCAGAAGGAATATGCGGCGTCGGACGTGCTGTATCTGCACAAACTGAAAGAGGCGCTGGAGGCGCGGTTGATCCGCGAGGACCGCTTGGACCTTGCGAACCGGCTGTTCCACTTCTTGCCCACGCGCGCGCAACTGGACCTGATGGGCTATGACGAGCCGTTGGATATTTTTCACCATTAGGCGGATCAGCGCCGCTTGCGCCGCGTACCGCTTGGCCAATATTGGAAGGCCACCTAGATTGGCGTCAGGCGCAAAGAAGAAACGGCGATGAACCAGCACAGCAACTTTCATTCGACAGCAGTGGCATGGCTCAAGGTTGGCTTGCCGCTTTTGGCGCTTGGAATTTTGTCGACGCTTTTTTTGGTGGCGCGCACGGTGGATCCGTCCGATGCCATTCCTTTTGCCGAGGTGGATATCGAGGACCGGATCCGCGAACCCCGCCTGACCCAGCCGACCTGGGCCGGTGTAACTGACGACGGCGCCGCCCTGACCATCGCCGCAGACGAAGCCCGCCCGCAGCAAGGTGACAGTGCAGGCGCCAGCGCCAGTGCCTTGGTCCTTGATCTGCAAACCCCGGATGGCGGCAGCACCAGGCTGGTGGCGGGGCGGGGCGTGCTGGACGCAGCCAATGGCATGCTGACGGTGGATGGCGGCGTGTTGATTACCACCTCCACCGGCTATGAGATGACCACCGATGCGATGACCGCCGCACTCGACCGGACTTCACTGATAAGCGAGACCGCTGTGACAGGCATGGCCCCGGCAGGGCAGTTGACCGCAGGCGGAATGGAGATAAGCCAGCAAAAGGATTCGCCCGGCCAATATCTTCTTGTTTTCAAGAACGGGGTTAGGCTGCTATACAAACCCCTAGGTCCATAAAGCATTCAGGGTAGGGTATGGTACAGGCGTTTCGCATCTTCGCAGTTTTGGCATCGCTTGCGCTGTTTCCCGCATTGGGCATGACCCAAGGGGCCAGCGTGGCCTTTGGTGGCCTGACCCAAGATACGACATTGCCTGTCGAGGTGTCGGCAGATCAGCTTGCCGTCAATCAAGCCGATGGCACAGCGGAATTTAGCGGCAATGTGCTGGTGGGCCAAGGGGATATGCGCCTTTCAGCCGGTCGGGTGAAGGTGGAATACACCGCCGATGGCAGCGGTATTTCCAAACTATACGCAACCGAAGGCGTCACCCTGATCAACGCAAACGATGCCGCCGAGGCGCGTGAGGCGGTCTACACCATTGACAGCGGCAATGTGGTGATGACGGGCGATGTGCTGTTGACCCAAGGGGGCAACGCGCTGTCCGGGCAAAAGCTGGTGATCAACCTGAAGACCGGAACCGGGGTGATGGAAGGACGCGTGCAAACCGTTTTCACCCCCGGAAAGGCCAAGAATTGACGCCGGATAAACCAGAAGGGATTGGCAAACCCGATCTGAGGGTGGCACCGGGTGGTGCTGGATTGCAAATCAAAGGTTTGCGCAAGAGCTATAAAAAGCGCCCTGTGATCCGCGATGTGTCCATGCATCTGAACCGGGGTGAGGTGGTGGCGCTGCTGGGCCCCAACGGGTCGGGCAAGACCACCTGCTTTTATTCGATTGCGGGCCTTGTCTCGCCCGAAGGGGGGCAGGTGCTAATCGACGGCGTGGATGTGACTAGCCTGCCCATGTACCGCCGTGCGCGGATGGGTATTGGCTATTTGCCCCAGGAGGTCAGCATTTTTCGCGGGCTGTCAGTGGAAGACAATATCCTTGCCGTTCTGGAAATAACGCTGGACGATCGCCACAAACGGCGCGAGCGGCTGGAGGAGTTGTTGTCGGAGTTTTCCATCACGCACCTGCGCCGCGCACCCGCCCTGGCGCTGTCGGGCGGGGAACGCCGCCGGGTGGAAATTGCGCGCTGTTTGGCAGCGGATCCGAAATATCTGCTGCTGGATGAACCGTTTGCGGGGGTGGACCCGATTGCGGTTGGCGAAATCCGGCATCTGGTCAGCGACCTGAAACGCCGGGGGATTGGCGTTTTGATCACCGATCACAACGTCCGAGAAACGCTGGAGATCGTGGACCGCGCCTATATCTTGCACGATGGCACCGTGTTGATGAGCGGGACGACCGATGAGGTGGTGCGCGATGAAAACGTGCGCCGGGTGTATCTGGGCCAAAATTTCCGTATTTCCTGACGCGCGACTTGCCCATTCGCCACTCGGCTGACGGCAGGCACAAAGCCGTGTGTTTCGAACGTCCCCATTGACAAGCAGCCCCACAGTATCGCCAAATACACGGGATGGTGGTGCAGGTCGAACCAATGGGATATTTTTGATATTGGCAAGTAAAATACCAGTATGAAAAGAAAATATCTCTGTAGTCCGGCAAATGGCATCCACCTTCGGGGTGGCTTTCACATGCAGGGCCGTCCCTTTGCAGAACCACGAAGGAGGGATTATGCGGTATCAGATCAGCGGAAAAAACATCGACATTGGCGAGGCACTTCAAACCCATGTGAAGGCTGAGCTTGGCGAGACTGTGGAAAAATACGCCCAGCGCCCGACCGAAGCTGTCGTGATGTTTTCGCGTGTTGCCCATGAAACGGTCTGCGAAGCAACCATCCATCTGTCCACCGGCCTAACCGCACAGGCGCGCGGCACGGCAACTGAAATCTATCCCGCGTTCGAATCCTGCCGCGAGAAAATGGACAAACAACTGCGTCGCTACAAGCGCCGTTTGCGCGATCATCACCGCGACCGCGTGACCCCGGTTGAATTTGACGGCGGTTCGTCCTATATCCTCGCTGGAAACGAAGAACACGAGGATGTAGAGCCCGAGTCGCTGCAACCCATGATCATCGCCGAGATGGAAACCAAGGTTCCCACAGTTTCGGTCGGCGAGGCTGTCATGCAGTTGGAATTGGCAGGGCAACGCATGTTGGTGTTCCGCAACTCGAAACATGGCGGGGTCAATGTCGTGTACCGTCGTGATGACGGGAACATCGGCTGGATCGACCCGCGGCACATAAAGTAAAGCGCCACATCACGGCGCGGGAAAAAAGCGGACCATGGACATATCGAAAATTTTGGCTCCCGGTGCGGTGCGCATCGTCAGCCATCTGACCAGCAAGAAGCGCCTCTTTCAGGAGATCGGCGAATTGATGTTTGCGGTCCACGGCCTGAACCCCTCTATCGCCGTTGATGGGATACAGGAACGCGAAAGCCTTGGCCCCACGGGTGTGGGCCACGGCATTGCGCTACCCCACGCGCGGTTGCAGGAGCTGGACAAGATTATCGGCGTTTTCTTCCGTCTGGAAAAGCCGCTGGATTACGATTCGGTGGATCGCCAGCCCGTAGATCTGGTATTCGCGCTGTTTGCCCCCAAGGATTCCGGGGTGGATCACCTGAAAGCCTTGGCGCTTGTGTCGCGCACGATGCGCGATGCGGGCATCGTCTCGAAACTGCGCGCCAACAATGACCCCGCCAAGCTGCACGCCATTTTGACCGAGGCGCGCGCGCCGCAGGCTGCCTGAGCCGTTGGAAGATTTCCGCGATACGCTGCACGCACGCGCGCTGGGCGAGGGCTTTTCTGCAATGGGCATCTGCGCGCCCGATGCCACGCCCCAAACGCCCGAACGCCTGGCGCAGTTTGTGGGTTTGGGCCGTCACGGACAAATGGCATGGATGGCAGACCGCATGGCATGGCGCGGATCGGCGGCGGCACTTTGGCCCCAAGCCCGGTCTGTCATCATGCTGGCCGAGGTGTATACCCCGCCTAGTAACCCCTTGCCATTGCTGGAGTTGCGCGATCAGGGGGTAGTGTCGTGCTATGCCCAAGGGCGCGATTACCACGACCTTGTGAAAAAGCGCCTCAAACGGCTCGGCCGCTGGCTGGTGGAGCAGACCGGGGCTGAAATCAAAGTGTTTGTCGATACTGCCCCGGTAATGGAAAAACCGCTGGCTCAGGCGGCGGGCTTGGGTTGGCAAGGCAAACACACCAATCTTTTGTCCCGCGATTTGGGAAACTGGTTCTTTCTGGGGGCGATTTTCACCACACTGGATCTTGCCCCCGACACACCGGAAGTCAGTCATTGCGGCAATTGCACCGCCTGTCTGGATATCTGCCCCACGAAGGCTTTTCCGGCGCCCTATCAGCTCGACGCGCGCCGCTGCATTTCCTATCTGACAATTGAACATAAAGGCCCGATTGACGCAGACTTGCGCCCCTTGATGGGCAACCGAATCTATGGCTGCGATGATTGCCTTGCGATTTGCCCGTGGAACAAATTTGCGGCCACGGCATCCGAAATCGGCTATGCCCAGCGCGTCGGCGCGCCGCCACTTGCCGAACTGGCCACCCTGGATGACGCCGCCTTTCGTGCCCGATTTTCCGGCAGCCCGATCAAACGCATCGGCCGGGATCGCTTTATCCGCAACGTGATGTATGCCATCGGCAATTCCGGCAATCCTGCCCTGCGCACCGCCGCCACCCCGCATCTGAATGACCCGGACGTCGGCGTGGCCGATGCCGCCCGCTGGGCCATCGCCCGCCTGTCCGAAGGTTCAAATCCCGATTCCTCCCCAAATCCTACAGCGACTTTTCGCGCTTAGCGTGTTATCGTTATCCGTCGAAACCCTGTGGGAGGATATCATGACCAAGCATATCGCCGATCACCGCACACCCAGCGACATCTCGCGTAGAAAACACTTTTGGGCGCTGGAGAAATTTGGCGAAGACAGTCCGCACCCTGCCGTCAAAATCCTGACACAGCGCCCGCAAGACCGGACGGATGGGCCCCGCTTGCAGCATTTCCTGCGCATCGAACGCG
>Ga0105052_10004902_pt1 | contig 14407 bp, 12 predicted proteins | sample FRY03_FD_78094 | JGI IMG/M metagenome (GOLD analysis project Ga0105052, IMG submission 78094) | Freshwater microbial communities from Lake Fryxell liftoff mats and glacier meltwater in Antarctica - FRY-03 | ecosystem: Environmental > Aquatic > Freshwater > Ice > Glacier meltwater ... | reverse complement strand
GAGGCCCCAGTAGCCCCCCCAGCGGCACCAGAGGCCCCAGTAGCCCCCCCAGCGGCACCAGTTGCACCAGTTGCACCTCCATTGCCATCACCAGAGGCCCCACCTCCGATTTCCCCAGAGGCCCCACCTAAACCTGGGGTTCCGGGCGCACCGGTTGACCCGGCCGCGCCTCCAGCAGCACCAGGGATTGCGCCGGGACCTGAAGGGGCGGCTCCGGCGGCCCAACCAGATCGTGGAAGGGGCACAATCAATGGCATGCCCACGGAACAAGCCCTGGCACAGGCAACCGCAGGGGCAAATGAGGCCCGTGGCGGTGTAGCCCCTGTTCAGCCAACCTCCCTACTTGAAAGGTCAAGGCAGAGCCGTGGGACCATGAATCCCGCAGGCTCCCCCAAGGTCTTCGGATCGGGGCCACAACCTCAGCCCGGGATGACGTCGAGTGATTCCGCCAATGCAGCACAGGAAGCAGTGAGCCAGGGGTTTGGAGGATCCAGTCTCGTGGGTCAGCCAACTGATGGGACAAAGACGATGGACATGGGAGGTGGCAACCCCCAAAATCCTCAGACCCCTCAAGGCCCCCAACCAGGGGACCAAGACTTCAAAGGAACCCCGGCCGGAGACCTCACTGGGACCAGGACAATTGGCGGTGGCGTCCGAATTGGCCAACTCCCCAACCCTGACTTTGACCCTCAAGGTAGAGGCATGAAAACGATTGGGGCCGGGCCTCAAAGGCCTGGATCCCAGCCCCCGATCAAACCCAGGATGCCGGCGCCGGGGGGAGTAAACCTCACGGCCAATGGGATTTCCCCAATGTCGGAGATAATGGGCTCAAACACCAAGCTCGCATTCTTTAAAGATATGGTTGGATCTATCGGCAAGGACCCCGCCAGAGAAAAAGCCAGGTCGCTCAGAGACAGTATGGCAACGAAAGCCAGGAACGGGAATGTCCTGGACAAAGGAATGAACTGGCTTCTCCGGCCGGCCGTAGATGCCGTCGGGGGAGTCATGGTTGGGAACCAGGAAAAAGCCCGGGGTAATACCGGTGCCGCGATGAGATCTTATGGAGGAGCGGCTGCAAATACCGGATCCTTTCTGCTCAATGCAGCCACTCCGGTTTTCGTAGGGGGAATTGCCCAGATCGGCCTGAGGGGCGTAAGAGGCGTCATCTCACTTGGGGGAAGATTTGCCGCCCGTAGAGCTGTGGCTGCCGGAAAAGCTCCAATCGCCGAAGGCTTTAAAAGGGTGTCGGCGGGCAGGTTTTCCGGTGTCGGATCTCCTTCGTTTTGGGGGAAGCGATACATAGCCAAGAAAAAAGTCACAGCCGGACAGTCGATCAGGCGCAGTGTGGGATTCGGTGCTGGATCCATGGCAACCGTGGCCACAGGCAGCAACCTCTCGACGTTTAACCCGGAAGCAGTCCAAGGACCCGGGAAATGGAAGAGCCAGGTATCTGCGGGGCCCCAGGGCATTTTGCACAAAGGAACTTTCAGCAACCTCAATCCTTACTTGAAAAAGTGATTGGATTTCACTACGAGTAGAAGATGTCACTCTCAACGCAAAATGCCCTAGCCCTGTCCAGGGCAGGAGCCGTGATCGCCGCAAACCCTGAATCCGGCAGAGTCCCTAGACTGGACAGACCTTGCGACGGAAGAGCGGTTATCTGGCATCACCCGGACTGGAGGCACCGGCAGGCATCAATCTACGTGCAGGCGTGGACATCATCTCGGAACCGAGGGGCACAATGGGGAATGCCGGAATGGGAAGACGACGAGCTAGTGGAAAACCTATTTGTCTTCCTCGCGTCAGGGACCTGCTCATCAAGGAGGTGGCGGGAAGTGATCTCGATGGTCTTCCAGATCTACGACCACAACGACAGGCACGGGATAGGATCGAGGATCAAGGCCTACACGGTAGCCGGGTTGATCCCGGATGAGATTGCGGACAAGTTCTCTCTCGATGTGGACGCCGTTCTCGGGTATCTCGAGATTTTCTTCGATGTCCACTCGAGTCTGTCCAGTCGAGACAAATTGTCTACCTTGGTGGCTCAATTCGCACAGGACCTTGATAAGTCCGGATCTCTGGGTGCAAGGAGAGAAGCGTCGTGGGTTTCGGCCGCATTCCTGGGTGGAGTGAGTCTTTTGGATATCTGCACCTGTATCAAGTCGGATCAGGACGAAGAGCAATTTGAAGAGACAGCCAGGTTCATTTTCTCTCAAATGGGTGCCAAGGCTGCAGAGGCCGCCGCTCACCTTCGAATGGGGGATTCAGTCCCGAAGAAGTCCCATCTGGAGTTTTTCCTCGAGATGAATGATGTCCAGTCTCGAGTTATCTCAGCAAATGCCCAGAGGATGTCCGTAGAGGAAGATCGACAGAAAGACGACGGACACAAGAGGATGCAGGACTTCCTGGATGCTGTGGCAACAAAACCCCAGGAGGAGGATTTCCTTGGAGGGAAGAACACGACCCAGAAAGATGGAGGTCCCTCTATTTCGCTGGATTCACTCAAGACCGAAGCCGGCAGAAAAAGAATCGAAGACCTCTTGGATCTCGAAGCTCCGGGAAACGAAGGAAAGAAGAAGGGCAACTCGGGACCATCACTAAGGGATGGTATCAGGCGGGCCTCGTAAACTAGGGCCTTGCAGTCTTCAGGCAAAGGGCCGAAACTTGTTACATGAACCTGTTTTTGAGCCCCACTGAGGAAAAGATCGTAAAGGCCCTAAAGGAGGCCGCAGCACTTCATTCCAAGGACCGGGGAGACCCAAATAATTCCGTGAAGGTTGCAGCCCTCAATCACGGACTGAACGCCGAGATGACCGATCGCCTGGTTGAGGCGTTCAACATCACTTTCATCAGGAGCCATATCAAAACGGCGAGCGACAAGGAATCGTCAATCCCTCTCGCAGACAAGGAGAAGGTCTTCAAGATGCTTTTCAAAGACGTCCCGCTTCCGGCACAAAAAGTGGCGAGTGTCTCCGATCCATTACCAAGGACTGGACCAATGTGGGTGACGGAAAAGACCCGTAAAGTGGCCGAGAAGGCTGTAGCTCAGGATCAGGGATACTTCGCAGGCCCGGAATCGATTCCCAGAAGGATCTGCTCCGTTGTCGATACCGATAATCGGCGCAGGTCCGACATTCGCGGAAGAAAAGAGGCTGCACTCGACGGGGCTATCGAATCGGGAACCAGACTGGCTGAGACGTTTCGGTCCAGCTACTTCCGCCCCAACTTTAAAGGATTCGAATTCGAAGCGATGTCAATCCATGGGGAGTCCGCCATTCCGATCTTGGAGTCAGTGAGGAAGGCCGCCGGTCTTTCCAACCAGGAGAGCCTGAAAGACCTCAAGTCTTATTCGGGCAAATACGTATCCGAGTCTTTCCATCCCCGTGAGGTCAAACTCGTCGGTGAGATTCTCGAGTTCACCAGGAAATACGCAGAGGCGGTCGGAGACGAAACCCGGATGACAGCCGAGATGGAAGACAGGGGGAAGGCCATTGACAAGTTTATCTCCAGCTCTCGGAAGTCGGCTGCCGCTCCAATTGCCGAGAACATGATCCGAGATATGCTGACTTCGGAATACCGGCCCAACTCCGTCCAGGGGATCCAGAGAGATCTGATGGTGGCAACGGACCTGGTCGACTCTCCGTCCAATCAGGCAATCAACGAAGCGCACATCGAGAATATCTCTAAAGAGTTTGGAGATGCCGCGACTCAAAGGTTCAGGAAAGATCGCGGAATTGAAAACCTGAAGGCTGAGGACGTTGACGACGCCAGGGCATTTGCTCAGTCTTCTGTGCTCTCAGACCTGATGGCCAATGATGACATCATTTCGGCAGCAAACCCCAATGACGTCAAGGAAGCCTATTCGACCCTGGTCAGGCTTAGCCCTGAGGCAGCATCAAACACCTCGGTAGCCAGGTCAATTATTCGCAGCACTCTGGCCGGCGATGGGGCCCTAGATCCATTTACCGCAGATCAGATCGTGACCCTGCAGGAAAAGGTCATGAAGGCCCGCGGTCAGCTTCCCCCCCCCACGTAATCGTAACCACCGACATCAAGTCTATGAAAGTCAGATCGAATCGCAATGTCGTAAACGGAAGCTACGTGGTCACCATCAGGACCGAGGATTTCCTTCCGGAGGAGTCAAGATGGATCTCTCAGATGGGAGAGCCGGACGTCTCGACCGGAGGTGTAATCTCCGATGGAGCAGGTGCAACCTTCACGTTCCCAACTACCGTGTCCGGAGTCGTTTCTGGGTTTTCGGGCCCAGGCTTGAGTAAAAGCTTCAACTCCGTTCAGATGGGAAACCCCGAAGCAATTGCCCTGGCGTGGGAAGCGGAAGTCACCGAGAGAATCCTGGCTGCCATGGTTGCGCTCAAGAATAGCGCCGACTTGGACTTCTCAGGCGAAAACGTATCCCAGCCCAGCTACTCATAACCCATGAATCATCGAGACCTGTATATCCAGACAATGAAAGAGTTCGAGCCGCTTGCCGGAGAACTCAAAGTCGTCATTCTTTCCGCCATGCCAAGGAAGGAGGCTATGTCATGGGGAGACGTTAAGTCCGTGCTCTCCGGCTCCGGGACACAATCCAATCTGGCCAGGGGAGGCTTGGCAGCTGTGGCCGCCGGGACCATAGGTGCGGTATCTCAGACCAAAAGGGAGTGGGAAAGCGAAGATGAGTTCCGCCGGAGAAAGTTCAGGACGATGCTGGGCTATGCGGCAAGTGCCGGTGCCATAGCTGGATTTGCCCAGCCGGCATTTGAGAAATACAAAGAGCTCGTGAGTAACGTCGAAAGCAAAAACACAGAAGAAATGGCTGGAGCAGAGCAGAAGGCCGAACTCGAAAGACAGGGTAAGCTTATTACCAAGAGCAAAGTTCTCGGAAAAGAGGGAAAAGTCCTCGAAGATCTCAAAGACGATGCAACTGCATATTCCGTTGCGGCTTCCGGGCCCGGGACGAGTGGAGTATGGCAAGGCGGGGGTGCCGTCGTAGGCGGAGTTGCCGGATGGAAGGGGTCTGACAAGTTTCAACAATGGAACCCACATCGCGGCAACATCCACGGGGTGGGCCTGGTTAAATCCGGAAGTCACGTCAGGGGTCCATTCCTCAAGAATCAGAGCCAGCGAATCCAGAGAATCATAGCGGACCCAAGCTCCAAAGGGAGAGCCCTGAATGAATTTTCAGACCGAATCAGAGCCCATAAGGACGACATTAATTATCGTAAAATTGTGAACGCAAGACCGATGCCGACTCTCAGGCAAGCGATAAGACACCCTGCGGCTTCAGCCAGCAGGATCATGAATCCGTTCGACCCCGCGACGAAGGGATTGATTAATGCTTCAAAAGATCAAATTCGCCAACTCAAGTCGGACCGGAGCGCAATGAACAGGTCCGTTAGTCAATATCATGGGAATCCGGTCAGAAACATGGCCTTCAGGACGGGCGGAACCTTGGGCGGCGTCGGTGTAGGCTATGCTGTAGGCTCCGGTGTTCAGTATCTATTCAACAAGAGCATGACAGACAGGCTCGACGCCATTACCCAGGATCTCCAAGCAACAGCCGCAAACCAATAAGATGTCAGCAAGGAAAATCATCGAAGTCGCCAGCTTTGACTGGGCAGGCGGAACACCCGTTCCTTCAATCGTGGATGATTGGTCGAAGCGGAGAAAGGTCGCCTCATCTTCCATCGCCGACAAGTGGCGCGACCTGAAGCCGGAAAAAGGGCACTCTCTTATTCATCTTGCGGCAATGGGGACATTCGAGTCAGTGGGCTCAAATCAGAACGGAGACGCCTTTGAGCACAAATTCCTGAAGATTGCTCACCCGACTTTCGTATCTGATGCCTATCTTTTCCGGGATCACAAATCCTACATCAAACTGGCAAACGACAGAGTCTTTGAGGATCCATCTCTAAGGGAAGGGACCGTCGTCGACTCGGCTCTGTGGGATGAGATGCAAAGGGTCGAACTTCTGATCTCGGCCAGGCACGATAAGTGTGCTGACTGGCTGGGAGACATCGAGGCGGGCAATCTCGTCTCGTTCAGCATGGGGTTTGAGTGTGACTATGACGAATGCTCCAAGTGTTCGCAAAAGACGTTCTCGCCTCCTGATGGTTATTGCGAGCATGTCCGTAAGGAGGCGTCCTACCCCTATGGGATGAATTCCATTTTGAGTGACGGATCCAAATGCTTTGTCTTCAACCGAAAGGGCAAGTTCAAAGATATCTCCAAGGTCGGGATCGGAGCTGACATGACTGCCTTCCACCTGAGGAAGGTTGCTCATGCCGCGGAGGCCGGAGTGATGGGTGGCGCCGAACTGGCCAGGTTTTATGAGGAGCTTCACGGCACCGGAATCGATCCGTTCCGCTCCTCAATCTTCAGGAAGCTTTCGGCAGCGGAGAAGCAAATCGCCGGGATGGGCGTGGTCATTGGAACCGGAGACCCATCAGAAGATGCAGTCCTCCCGCCTGCAGTTGCAAACACCCTGTCCAGGGCGGGTTCCCCAAAGGAGTCAATGTCCTGGCTCGCAGATCGCAAAGTGATTCTGCCCCCGAGGGAATTCTTTAAGGTCGCCATGGCTGGATCCGCAGATCCTATGGATTGTCATGCGGTGTCCAGGAAACTTGCGTCAAGAGGTTTCAGCTGGGCCCAGGAGAATGGTCTCGAGTCGGCAGTCCTGTCCAATGTCAGGTGGGAGCCCGGGAACTTCGGATGCGCCAAGCATCTACCCATTCACTCAAGAGACGAAAGAGAAGTCGTCGACTCTATGTCAACCTCATCGGCTCTCAGGTCTCAGGCTGTAAAAGTCGCATCCCTGAAGAGGGCCAGCATTCAGAGCTCCGGGGATTTGACTCCGGGGCAGATGTCCATGGCAGTCGAATTCCTTGCCTACAAATTGTCGGCGGCATGCCGATTGGCAGAAGAGTTTGGAGAGGGAGGAGCCATGAAGGCCCTCTGAGTAATTATTTATGGTTTTTAAAAAACCCTTACGTGGGGGTAGACACACGCAGACAACCAGTAGAAAGTTTTTGATAAGCACCCATCATCATGAGCAGAAAAGTCGCAGAATTTGAAACACTGATCGGAGACCTGGAGAGGATCGTCGTCTCCGGGGCGCGAAAAATCGCCGAAGATCAGTCCAGCCAAGAGTCTCCTGTGTCACATGGGACTTGCGACAGCCTAGTGTCGGAAATGCTTCCGGGTGGCGTCGAGGATGCCACTACCGCCCCCGGCGATGAGCTGACCAAGATTGGCGTTCACATTGACGACGGCACCCCCGAGGGTCATCCCAACCCTCCAATTGAGGAGCACGAGAAAAATCTCGTGTCTCCGTCGTCCAAAATTGCGGCCCTGAATCAGGACCCATTTTATCTCATCCTTCAGGAGATCCAAGGCGAGTCCGGGACTCCAGCAGCAGCAAGCAGGAAATCGGCAGCACCGATCGGACAAACCAGCCATTCCATCTCGGAAAACGTGGCGGACTCCATCTCCAGGAAGCTTGCCCAGTTTGCCGCAGATCAGGAATTCGGCCGCAGGCTTGCCGAAAACTCCGTTGAAGAGGTGCCTATGGTTTCCTCTCGCGAGATTCACCGCAAAGTGGCCGAACTGTCCAATTGCGGTTACTCTGACGACCAGATCGTTGACTGGCTGTACAGGGAAGCTTACGTCGCCGGCTCCAGGAAGGCGGCAGAAGACATGTCGGCCATCGATCCGGAGCAGCAGGCAGTTGCCGAGCTCGAGGCTCTTGTTGAGTCCGGAGAGATCACTCCAGAGGAAGCTGCCGAAGCTGCAGCTGAAATCGATGCGTCATTGGGCGCCGAAGGTGCCGAAGGTGCCGAAGGTGTTGAAGGTGGAGGCCAAAACCCAGGAGACCAGGCCGCGGTCATTCTCCTTCAGATGGTGGAAGCTGGCGAAATTTCCGAGGACGATGCTCTTGAGGCCGCGTCTGAAATCGACGCTGAGCTTGGAGGCTCTGTAGATCCAGGCGAAGATGTCGAGCAGGTTGCTGCGGAGGCACTTGCCAGTATGGTCGAGTCCGGCGAACTGACCATCGAGGAGGCCGAAGAAGCCGCCAATGAGATCGACGCGAGTCTATCTGGCGGTGGCGGTGGTTGTGAAGTCGAAGCGGAATACGATGACGATGACGATTACGATGACGATGACGAAGATGAAGCCGAAGGAGCAGACACAGAGTCCAGGAAGGAAGCTTCGTGGAACTTCAAAATCGCCAGCAGTTCATCTGTTGACGACATCTTCTCCGTGATGGATCACCTTTGCGACAGGGGAGTCCTTACCGAAACCGGTGCGGTTGACGTTCTGAATTCGGCCCAGGCAGGAGATTCAAGGAAACTCGCAGCCGCACTCCAGGTCCACAACTCTATCGTTGATCTCGTTCACATCTCCAGGAAGAACGCGGAAGAGATGTACGGAGGTGCCATGCCTCCTGCTCCCGTGCCGGCCCCCGCTCCCGCCCCCGGCGGAGCTGAAGGTGGCGCTCCAGGTGGCGCTCCAGGTGGCGCTCCAGGTGGCGCTCCAGGTGGAGATCCAAACGCAGCAATCGAACAGCTACTTGGCGCTCTTGAGCAACTCGTAGCCCTTGGGGTTGTTCAGGAAGACGCAGCGGTTCAGGCCGTCGAAGGAATGGGACTAATTTCAGCCGAAGGTGGTGCCCCAGCCGGTGGCGCCCCGGCCCCTGGTGGCGGCGCACCTCCAATGCCTCCGGCTCCTGCCCCGATGCCTCCCGCACCGGCACCCGCCATCTAACCCCCCCAAAAAACTACAGATAGAAGGACAAACTCACAGATGGACAACACAAAATTGAATCAACTCAAGTCGCTTTATGGTGAAGCGAAAGCGCAGGCGGACCTAGTCCCAGACCTGAAGAGGAAAGTGGCACGACTCGAGTCGGAGCTGGCTACAGCCTCAAGGCGTGCTATCACGGAAGACGTAGCAGGAGAAATCGCCGATGTCATCATCAGCGAAGGATTCCTGAAGCTCGCCTCTCGTGAAGACTTCGTCGACAGGATCACGAACCACCCGGAAGAAGTGGCCGACACCATCAGGAAGGTCGCATCTTTCTCTGGGGGCTTTGCAGTCCAAGTCGGGTCTGCCGATGGATTGGACGAAATGTCCGATATGTCAAACGAACTCGACCCACTGACGGCCTTCGCACTTGGTCGATAAAAAATATCACTAAAAGTAAAAAAAATTTTTGCAGCAACCTGACAAGAAGTAGAAAATCAAATAACAAGAAGAATTTTAAGGGAAATCCACTCCGAACACCAACATGAGCAACGCACACACCACCTCTCCTTCTCTTAGGAACAAGGTCAACTTCCGCAAGGGGTGGCCTAACCCCAATGTCGTCGAAGATGTCCTCAAGCCCGCCGCTGGCGTGCAAATCCAGGCGGGATTCATCGGGCGAAGGAACGAAGCGACCCCCGACAAGTGGGTGCTCGGTATTTCGGCCATCACTCAGGACGCTTTTGTCTTCCGCGGTGATGCGGTTGATCCCTCCTCCGGCCGACCTGCTCACAATGACGGTTACATGCAGGTTGACCTCAGCGGAGTCCAGGGAATTTCCTTCCAGAACCCAATCGAGTTCGAGACGGTTCAATTCGTCGGCACTCCCGCAAAGGGCGATCTTCTCTACTCTCCGGTCACTGGCGATAACGCCGGCAAGCTGGTAGTTGCTCAGATCGCAGCCGGAACCGTGTCAGTCAGTGGGGTCGTTGCGATCGCCAAGTGCCTGGCTCCGGTTTTCTACATCTACGACACTCCCTACATCCTCGTCGCCCCGCTGCCACAGCGCATCGTGACCGAGTAAGGACTCGAGATTCATCATCCGAAGAAGAGAACAACTTAATCCAATCTCAAAACACGACAGACATGAGCAACGAACTCCTCGCCAGGGCCGGAATGGTCCAAAAGCTCGCGCAAGCGGGAACTAACCCAGAAGTCAGAATGAAGCTTGCAGAAGCTTCGACCGACTTTACTCGGATTACCATTCGAGAAGAAGGTCTCCTTCGTCGCTGGCATCCACCTCAGTCCATCACTGTGGCTGAGTGCGACAAGCAGCTTGACACCGATCAGCCTGTGAAGATCGTCGGAAAAGAAGTTCTTCAGCCTCTCTCCATGAGTGTGCCGTTTGGATCTCAGCCCCGCAACTTCTACATGAGGGGTGACAAGTATCGCGTGGACTTCTCGAGGATCCTCACCAGGAACTATGTCGCGGACGTGAAGACGCTCGAGACCCAGGACAAGGATCTCAAGGACTTCTACAAGGAGAATGCCATTCTGGACATGACCCTCGCGGAAGACATCCCGTGGTTTGACACGATCGACCTCCTCACGACCCCGACCTCGGTGCCAACCACTGGCAGCTGGGCGACGGTTCTTGGGAACGGGTCCATGAGGAGTCCTGTCACTGGCAAGGTTCAATACTACGATTTCACCCACGAATCCCGGAACCCCCTCGGCTCTGCCGTCGGATTTACCCGTGATTCGTTTGTCGAGTCGTTCAAGATCCTCTCCACCGGTTTCACCCCCGGCGGACTGAACGGAACCGACGACCACGTCCCGATCCGACTCCACACGGAGCGTTGCCTCATGAATGTGAACACCGCGCTCGAGCTCGTGAAGCTCGACCATGACGCCTTTGGTGGTCCTGGTGCGGAAGACATGCTCAAGAGCGGCATCACCGAAACGACCTGGATGGGCCGGAAGTTCATCTTCACCATCAAGGACGACATCGTCAAAGACGGTGAGATGTATATGTCTTCCGAGCCCGGAAGTGTCGGCAAGTTCTACGAGCTTGAGGAGCCCACCATGTTTGTTGACGTGAGGGCCTTCATGGTCGAGTTCTTCATCTACTCCTGTATCGGGATGTCGATCGGCAACCCGTTCAGCCAGGCCAAGGTCAAGTTTTTCTGATAAACCCCGGGGAATACGACCCCCGGTTGCGAAGCAGAATAAGGGCAGCCGCGGGCGCTTAGGGATTTTCAAATCTCGAGGCACTCGCGGCTTTCTTGTTTTTCCATCACCACTCTCTATCATCACTCTCCCGCAGCTTCCTACCTCTCAAAACCTAGTCTCACATCATGAGCCCTTTCATCCAATCTCTCATTCTTCTGATCATCAATATCGTTGGTAAGAACTTCACCAGGATTCGAAACGAAAAACTGGAGGCTAATAGGCCCTCAGTCACGGTCAAGCCAGCCTCAGAGCCCTCCATCTTCCGAACTGGAGAGGAAGAGCTTATGATGGAGTTTGAGGAGAGCTCCATTGCAGAGGCGGAGGCAATCAGGATCGAAGACTTCGCCCCAGCACCTACGCCTCCCCCAGCGCCAAAACCGGAAGATGAATTGCTGGTCCCATCTCCTCTGCCCGCTGAACCTCTGGATCTCGGCACCCCACAAATTCTCGTTCCCTCCCCCAGCCTGTTTCCCGGGCCGGCAGGAGATCTCGCCAGGTCCCTGAGCGAAAAAGGTTGGGCCCCCCGCGGCAATGGCGTTCTCAATGTGGTTGCGATCCGAAACAGCAACCGGGATTTTGACGTCTTCAAGTGTCGAATCGTCCATCTAGTCCAAGAGGCTGGACTCTGGGTTCAGAAGGGAAACTGGGCCGCTACGACCTACCCGGGGAAATATTACACGATCGACAAGCTTCTGAACTCGGCTGGGGCCGCAATCCTGACCCAGGGCAAGTTTTCGGGCATTTACACCTTGAGCTCTCACCGTGGCATCTACCAGGCCCTCTGCCAAAGGGGCGGCCCGGTGTCGGTGTTCCGCGATGGGAACAAAGACAAGACCTACGACATGGCTCCCACCACGATCCAGAATGGAATGTTCGGGATCAACGTCCACGCAACGCAGAACCCGGACGGTGCACCTGCAAACCTGGCTGCGTCCAGAGTTCATGCGGCAAGTGCCGGCTGTCTGGTGTTTGCGAAGATCAATGATTTTGTCGAAGCTCGGAACGAGTGGAGGACGGCAGGATCACTGGGACTCAAATACCCCGACCTGATGCTGATTGACGACAACAACGTCATTGACTTTGGAGACATCAAAATGGAGTCCGTCACCCCCCAGGTCGATGAAAATCAGAAGGCCTGGTTCCCAGAGGGGGTGAACACCGTAGGAGTCCGGAATCGGAACCTCATGAACGTGAAGGGCGATGACAAGTGGCTTTTCTCCCTGGGCAGGGATGATAAAGGTCACCACATATTCCCGTCCTTTCCTAAAGGGCTTCGCGCCGGTATCATCGATCTCAGGACGAAATTCGTAAAGAGGAAGCTCAGGACGATCTTCGATGTGATCTCTGTTTACGCACCCGCAAGCGACACCATCGGAAGCATTCCCGGTGCCCAACCGAACTCACCTTCACAATATTCCAACTTTGTGGCGATGAGGATGGGGATTTCCACTGCGGACGTGCTTATGACGTTCCGGGAAGACGGATCCGTCAGATCGGCAGATCAGCTATTTTCCATGGTTTCAGCTATGGTTGCCTTCGAGAACTCGTCGAGACTGTATCTCCCCAGGAGCATCTTTGACGAGGCGCTGAGCCTACTGTAGTCTTAAGCGTCGCAGCCAGAAACCTATTGACCAAATCAGGAAAAAACAGGACAATCAAAACACACTTCAAAATTTTATGAGCACTACCTCCCACACCGTCAGACTGAAACTCGCAGAACTCGAAACCCGGAAACAAGACAGGATCCTTAAGATTGCGTCCCACGTCATCTTGGTTGCCAATCACAGGGTTAAGACGGCCGGTGCCGACGAGATTCTCGGAGCCGTCACGGATCACGTCTCCAACAATCAGGAAGCCTATATCGGAGGTGCCGTTGGCGCCGCTGGTGGAGCGGCAGTCGGAGCAGCCACCGGTAGCAAGCGCAAGAGGGTTGGACGAGCGATCCTCGGGGCCATTCTTGGCGGTGGGGCAGGCGCAGGTGCCGGTCACATGATGGGGGGCTCGGGAGATGACCCGCAAGGACTTGACGATCCAAACTTCAATCCGATGTCCGGAGGCGTCACCTCGGTGGGCGGTTCGGGTGGAGGGCAAGGAGCCGGCGCGACCCGATCGATGCCGCTTCCACCGGTCAGCCCCTCAATGCCGGGCGGGGCCACTGCCAATCCCTACGGCGGCTAATTGGGGTGTCCGAGCCCAAGTCTTCCGTCCCGTCCGCCCCGTCCGCCCAACTCGCTCCACAAAACACACTTTAAGATCTTATGAGCACCACCTCTCATGCCGTCAGATTAAAACTCGCCGAACTCGAAACCCGGAAACGAGACAGGATCCGCAAGATTGCGTCCCACGTCATCGTGGTCGCCAGTCAGAGGGTCAAGACGGCCGGTGCCGACGAGATTCTTGGAGCTGTCACGGATCACGTCTCCAACAACCAGGAAGCCTACATCGGAGGTGCTGTTGGTGCCGTTGGTGGAGCGGCAGTCGGAGCAGCCACCGGTGGCAAGGGCAAAAGGATTGGACGGGCGATCCTGGGCTCCCTGATTGGTGGAGGCGCCGGCGCCGGGATAGGACACATGGCTAAAACAATCTCCGATGAGAATGAGCGGGTAAACACCTTCATAAAAGCCAGAAAAGACAAATTCGATGAGGAATTCAACAAGGGAAGCGTGGAACAGGATGCGAGAATTGTCCAGAGTCAAATGCCCCGCCCCTCAAGGCACTTAGGTGTGATGAGAGGATCAGATGCTGAGCTCCAGCACAACCATCTCAGGGATATAAGGCGGAATAAAGACCTTGTCGCTGCGGAAGTCATCTCCCGCAACGACATGAGAAGTCAGACCGACGAGGTGAGGCGTAACCGGAATCCATACCCGGGCAGGGCCAGAGCGGCCTCACCGCAGTAAACACCCATCCCATCCCATCACCACCATCACCACCATTGCCGCTGCCCAACTCGCTCCACAAAACACACAGAATGAACACCGTTGATAGAATCTACCTGACCGCCTTCAAATCTGGATATCAGTCCAGGGCACTCAAAATCGCCTCGATCGTAGGCAAGGCTTCGGCCATCGCCGATTCGATCAAAGGCCACGTGAAGGAAAATCCCGGCGCTTACATCGGAGGCGCCGTCGGTGCCGCTGGTGGAGCGGCAGTCGGAGCAGCCACCGGTGGCAAGGGCAAAAGGATTGGACGAGCGATCCTCGGCTCACTCCTTGGCGGAGGAGCCGGTGCCGGGATCGGCTACGGCTACGACAGGCATTCTGAAAACTCCGCGGCCAGCCCGTATCCGGAAGCGAAGGATGCGCTGGGAAGCCCAACCGGCGGCCTGAGTCTTGGGGGTTCGGGTCTAACGTCTCCGGAGGACCTGGCAGCCGCTGCGGTGGCCAAGGCACAGATGAAAAGCCGGTCCATGAGGACTGGAGCACCTGGACCT
>Ga0105052_10004901_pt1 | contig 14409 bp, 10 predicted proteins | sample FRY03_FD_78094 | JGI IMG/M metagenome (GOLD analysis project Ga0105052, IMG submission 78094) | Freshwater microbial communities from Lake Fryxell liftoff mats and glacier meltwater in Antarctica - FRY-03 | ecosystem: Environmental > Aquatic > Freshwater > Ice > Glacier meltwater ... | reverse complement strand
ATTCCATATCAGGTTAATAAAGCAAACATGATCGAGCAAACCGCCGGTCTTGTTAATGATAAGAAAATTGAAGGGATTAGTGAGATCAGAGATGAGTCTGACAGAGATGGAATGCGCATAGTTTATGAAATCAAACGTGATGCGAATGCTTCAGTAGTGTTGAATAACCTATTTAAATATACTGCGCTTCAAACTTCATTCAGTGTCAATAATATTGCCTTGGTTAATGGTCGTCCGATGATGTTAAATCTCAAAGATCTGATCAGACATTTTGTTGATCATCGTCATGAGGTTGTTATTCGTAGGACTAAATTTGATCTTTCCGAAGCCGAAAAAAGAGCTCACATCCTAGAAGGATTGTTAATTGCCCTTGATCATCTAGATGAGGTAATTAAACTAATTCGCGCTTCAAATAGCCCTGATGATGCTCGTATAAGCTTGATGGAGAGCTTTAGTCTTTCTGATGTTCAGGCAAGAGCAATTCTGGACATGACTCTTCGTCGTTTAACTGGTCTTGAACGCGATAAAATTAAAGAGGAATATGCTGAGTTAATGAATACCATAGAGTATTTAAAATCAGTTTTAGCAGATGAAGGTTTGCGTATGCAGATTATTACTGATGAATTAACAGAAATACGTGATAAATTCGGTGATGAAAGACGTACTTCAATCACACATTCTGCAGAGGATATGCGGATGGAAGACTTTATTGTGGATGAAGAAGTTGTCATTACCATATCCCATGAAGGATATATCAAACGAACACCTTTAACTGAATACCGTAAGCAGGGTAGAGGTGGAAAAGGCTCTATGGGTTCGCAATCAAGAGATAAGGATTTCATAGAACATATTCTAATTGCTACCAATCATAACTATATGCTATTCTTTACGGAAACAGGTAAATGTTTCTGGTTAAGGGTATTTGAGATTCCTGAAGGAACCCGAACAAGTAAGGGCAGAGCCATACAGAATGTAATTAATATTCCAAAAGAAGAAAACATTAAGGCTTACATCAAAGTTGTTAATCTGAAAGATCAGGATTATTTAGAGAACAACTTTATAATCATGTGTACTAAAAAGGGTACAATCAAGAAGACTTCACTTGAGGCCTATTCAAGACCAAGGGCAAACGGAATCAATGCCATTAATATCAATGAAGGCGATCAATTGCTTGAAGCGTGTTTAACAACAGGGACTAGTGAAATTGTGATGGCCTTGCGTTCTGGCAGAGCAATCAGATTCAATGAATCTACTGTTCGTCCAATGGGCCGTACAGCCACAGGGGTTCGCGGAATTACTTTAGCGAATGTAAAAGATGAAGTTGTGGGCATGATCAGTGTTAATAATCCTGAGGTTACTGTTTTGGTTGTTTCTGAAAACGGATATGGTAAGCGTACTGATATAGAAGATTATCGCGTAACAAATAGGGGAGGTAAAGGTGTTAAAACAATCAATGTAACCGAAAAGACCGGTGAACTGGTCGCTATAAAGGACGTTACTGATATTGATGATCTGATGATTATTAATAAATCAGGTATTGTTATCAGAATAGGAGTAAGTGATCTGCGTGTAATGGGTCGTGCAACTCAAGGAGTGCGTTTAATAACATTTAAAGGGGACGATTCTATTGCATCTATTGCCAAAGTTGAACATGAGGACGAAGATATTGAAGAAACAGAATCTGCGGAAGATGAACTAGGAAATGAGTTAAATTCAACAGATCAAGAATCTAAAACTGAAGAATAGGTCCATGAACAGAGTTTTTGTTCTTTTTACGTGTATTTTTTTTCTGATAATGAAAAGTATAAATGCTCAGACTCAGAATCAGGCTCTTGTAATTAAAGAGGCCATGAATAGTTTTGCTCAATACTCTTCGGGTAAGGATATTAAGAACCTTGAAAATGCACGTAAGCTAATAGATAATGGCTTTAAAACTAAATCTGATTCTGCATCCTACAGGAATAATCTGGTTAGAAGCTTAGTTTACTCAACCCTTGCCAGATTAGATTCAAATTTAAAATATTCTTATAAGAAAGATCCATTAGATGAAACCTTGTTTTCAATGAAAAAGGTTTATGGTTTCAAGTATACAGAAGAATCAAAAGATCAAATTTCATACATCGAAAATCAGTTGAAACTAACCTATCTATACAGGGCTAATACCACTTTTAAGAACCGTAACTATTTTGATGCTTTGAAGTATTTTACTATTCTTGATAGTATAGATAAGGATAATATCCTGGTTACGCACAATCTTGCACTTCTTTGCCAAGAAACAGGAAATTATAGCAGATCGGTTGGATATTATGAGAAATTAATTTCTAATAAGCCCAAACCTGAGTATTATATGGTATTGGCTAACCTTTATGAATCGCTAAACGATGAAAAAAATACTTTACGAGTATTGACCGAAGGAAGTATTGCATACCCGGCCAATCGCGATCTTGTTTTTAAACTCCTAAATATTTTATTGAGTAGAAATGATTACAAAGAAATAATTAAATTTACAGGTCAAGCGCTTAAATTAGATGAAAATAACATTAATTTAAACTATCTGACAGGCTTTTCATATGAAATGACCGGTGATGTAACTAAGGCCGAAGAGTATTATAAAGTAATTTTAACTATCAATCCGAATAATTATGAAGCGAATTTTGCGTTAGGATTGCTTTATCTTAATTTGTATCTTAAGGATAAAGAACAAAGTGGTATGATGTATGTTTCAAAATATTATTTATCTAAAGCTAATGAAATTGATCCTAATGAATTAAAAACATTAACATCATTGTCTATATTATATAAGAATACAGGTGATCAATCAGAATTACAAAAAATTAACAATAGAATAAATCAACTCAAATTAAATTAAAAACATGAAAATTAAATCTTTCATTTTGGCAGCAGTGTTTTCAGCTTCAACCTTGGTGGTTTTTGCTCAGAAAGGGTAAGTAACAAGTGCCCGAACTAGTTATGAAAAGTTTATTGGATTAAAGGACGCTAACTCAATGTTACTGGCTATCCCAAATCTTAAAACAGCAAAAGCATCTATCGACAAGTCAGTTGTACATCCAAAAACTATTGAAGATCCTGCTGCATGGACTTACAAGACGCTTATTTATGGAGAATTGGCTCTGCTTGATACTGTTCCGCAATCATCAAGGCCATTGATTGATGAGGCAAAAGCTGCTCATAAAAAAGCAAGCGAACTAGATAAAGCCAGTGAAAATAAGGCGAATCTTGAAAATGCTAACGCAACTCTTTTTAGTCAATATGAACTAAATCAAGGTGTTAAGGCTTATCAAACAAATAATTTTGCTGATGCATATACTTCCTTCAGCAGTGCATTAAACTACCGTCCCGGAGATACTACAATAACCTATTATGCAGGATTATCAGCAATTAATTCAAAAAATTACAAGGGAGGTATTCAAAGTTATGAGGCTTTAATTAAAACCAATTTTTCTGCTAATAATCAAATTTATCTTGATTTATCTCGTCTTTATACCATGGAAGGTGATACAGCGAGAGCAATTGCCGTAGCATCTGAAGGCGCTACAAAATACAATGATGCACAGTTAGCAACACAGGAGATTGAACTTAGTTTGATGTCAGGTAAACAAAAAGAAGTTATTACCAAAATCACAGATCAGGCTCAAAAAAATCCAGGCGATAAATTATATCCATATTATTTGGGTATTGCTTATAGTACAATAGGAGAATCGACCAAAGCGGAAGAAGCCTATATAACTGCTTTAAAGATTGATCCTAATTTTACTGATGCTAACACTAATGTGGGTGGAATAATCTTAAATAAGGGTATAAATTTGTTTAATAAAGCAAATCAGCTCCCTCAAAACCAACAAAAAGAATATGATGCTATGATAAAACTTGGCGAATCCGAGTTAGAAAGAGCCTTACCCTATTTACTTAAATCTAGTGAACTAGATCCTAAATCCCGTATAGCACTTGAAAACCTCAAGACTTACTATATTATTAAAAAGAATCAGGATAAGGTAACAGAAATTGCTGCTAAGATAGAGAAGCTTTAAATTTTTAATTCATCGTTTATAAAGCCTAAACAAATATTGTTTGGGCTTTATAATTTATACTATTTCGGGTTAGCGGGGTAGATACTCTAAATTTCTATTTAACATAATATTAATTATAAGACAATAATTAATTAGCAAATTTAAAAATTAAGACCATTTTACAGAAAATAGTATATTTCGAAGTTGTGCAAGGTAAAAAAGGTCTTAGCGCTATTAATGAAAGAGTTATTTAGTCCTTTGTTGAGAACTTTATCTAAATCTGGAATCAATCTTAGTAAATTCTATTGTTAAATTCTTTGGTCCTTGAAAATTATTTATTGATTTTCAATCTATTTGAGTATCTTTGACATTATATTAATAAATAACACAATGCAAAAAGAAGGTACAGTAAAGTTTTTTAATGAAACTAAAGGATTCGGGTTTATCGTACCCGCAGAATCAGGTGATGAGGATGTATTCGTTCATTCATCTGGTCTAATTGACCAAATTCGTGAAAACGATAAAGTTCAATACGAAGTTGAGCGTGGCAAAAAAGGCCTTAACGCTGTTAATGTGAAAGTTGTTTACTAAATCAACATAAACCATTTTAACAAAGAAAAGCATGTCGTGAGATATGCTTTTCCTGTTTTAGGGTAATTCTAAAATAAACTAAAGTAAATCGTTTGCTAGATTAGCCAATTCACTTCGCTCACCTTTCTGCAGAGTAATGTGTGCATATAAGGGATGGTTCTTAGCCTTGTCTATTAGATAGGATAAGCCATTGCTTTCGGCGTCCAGATATGGTGTATCAATCTGATATATATCACCCGTAAAAACAATCTTTGTATCTTCTCCCGCTCTTGAGATAATCGTCTTGATCTCATGAGGTGTAAGATTTTGTGCTTCATCTACAATAAAGAAAATTTTCGTTAATGTTCGTCCTCTAATATAGGCTAAAGGTGCAATGGAAATCTTTTCATTTGAAACCAGTTCATCTATTTTATCTTGAGCTTTTTCATCACTAAGCTGATCCTTGATAAATTTTAGATTGTCCCATATAGGTGCCATGTATGGGTCAATTTTGGATTTTATATCTCCTGGTAGAAATCCAATATCTTTATTACTTAAAGGGACTATTGGTCTGGTAACAAATATCTGACGATAATTTTTTCTTTGTTCCAATGCGCTTGCCAATGCTAGCAATGTTTTTCCGGTACCTGCATTGCCCTGTATGGTTACCAATTTAATATTTGGATTCAATAAAGCATGAATGGCGAATGCCTGTTCAGGATTTCTGGGTTCAATATTGTATACAGACTGATATGGAATATATTCCAGTTCTTTATTTCTTGGATTATAATAAGCTGCCGCAGTTTTATTTCTTCCATTTAGTATGAAGAAATGATTTTCGTGATTAGTTTTAATATCAGTTGCTGAAACTGAAAGATTTTTCTTTCTAATTAATTCGTCAATAAGCTTATTCGGTACTTTTTCGGTAATGGTTTTGCCGGTGTATAATTCCTCAACATTTTTGATTTTACCGGTCTCATAATCTTCTGAAAATAGATTCAAAGCCTTAGCTTTTAGTCTAAGACAAATATCTTTTGAAACGAGAATTATTTTTTTTTGCGGGAATTGTTCCTGTAAATTAAGAGCAGAATTTAGGATACGATGGTCAAATTTACCTTCTCCAAAAATCTTTTCAGCATTTACACGATTTGGTATGTCGTCCATTACAACCTTATAGTTCCCCCTACCCTTTCCTTTTAAAGGAACCCACTCATTTATAAGCTTGTTCTTGGAAAGTTGATCCACTATTCTTATAAAGCTTCTTGCTTCATAATTCCGAGTGTCATTTCCGCTTTTAAGATTGTCAAGTTCCTCAAGTACCTGAATTGGGATGGCTACATCATGTTCTTGAAAATTTTGAAATGCATTATGATCATAAAGAATAACCGAGGTATCCAGAACAAAGATCTTTTTGTCAGAGACTATATTATTATCTTTCGCCATTAACCAAAAATAAAGAAAATTGTCCGAAGCTGAATGGAGAAATCAAATTTGTGTAAAAACGAAAACGGAGACCTTCTTCTTGCGATTCGGATCTCCGTTCTCACTTTTTTTGCAATCGTAATTGCTCAAAAGTATTAAGCTTTCACTACTATAATCAGTGCGACTCTTCAGTTTTTTCAAACTTTTAGCATCAGCAACTTATTACTTTATCAATGCATTCGTTCCGTAGAACGTTTACAAAATAGGTAATGTCTGTCTTTCGATTTTGTCCTCCAGCCTTGATCTCACGATTTTTGGTCTGAATTGAAAATTAAATTATCCTAAATCTGATGAAGCCCGAGGGCTTCGGATTTTGAGGGATATTATTTCAGGCTATCAAAGTACTTCCGACTTAACAATACTAATGTAGGTATAAAATTGTTCCAGTCAAGTAAAAAATCATTTAAATTTCACACACTTTATTAACCATTTGAAGATGATTATCAACATTGCTATAATCCTTAAGTAATTCAATACCAATATTTTAATAGAATAATTATTGGCTTACTAACATTCTTGATTTAATCATTTTATTAACAAATGAGCAATTTATACCTGATCTTAAATTCTAAAAGTGAAACTTAATGCCTGTCCAAATGGAATTTTCTAATGATTGAATATGCTTTGGGCTGATGATAAAAGAATAAAGTTTATTCTGAATATTTATATAAAAGAAAACGGGAACCTTCATCTTGCGATTTGGATTCCCGTTTCAACTTTTTTCGCAACCGTAGTCGCTAAAAAGCATAAGATTTCAATATTTTAACTGGCTCGTTGTCCTTTGTCTTTCCAAACTCCGGTACCCGTAGCCTTTTACTTTTATTTGCAGGCAACCCGTGGATTGAATGCAAGTTAGTGTAATGCCTGTCTTTTGGAACATTGGCCATGAACTATCTATCTTTCGATATTTAGCTTTCCGGTCTTTGTTTATTTTATCCAGAATCTTTAGAGGTTCGAGAACCAATAGATTTTAAGGATTTTTATCAGGCTGTCAAAGTACTTCGTTCTTATTAATACTAATATAGATACCTCATAGATTTAATGCAAGTAAAAATGGAGTTATTTATGAACAGATTTTTAACATAAAATCAATTGTTATTAACAGCTTTAATATTTCAATATCTGCTTGTAATGGATGGAGAATATGATTTACCTAAAATGTGCTGTTATACCTAACAAATTACAAATAGTAAGTAATCCACATTTTTCATTTTATTGGTTCTGGATAGCAGGATAAATATTCTCTCTTTTCGATTTTCGGTTCATGAATCTTTAATCATTCAGAATCGGTATTTTTGCTAAGCGTTCAAGATTTATCTGAATATTTATATTAATGAAACAATCTAGGGAGATTAAAACCTTTATTTTTAGCCAATACTTTTCAGAAGGATTACGTATTACCTTCGGTGTACTTCTCCCCTCTTTGGTTTTCTTTCACTTAGACCAGCTTTCAATTGGCTTGACGATTTCTTTAGGAGCAGTTTGTGTGAGTATTGCAGATAATCAGGGACCTATCAATCATAAGCGTAATGGAATGCTTTATTGCTGTATTTTCGTTTTTCTGACCACATTACTTACCGGCTTAATAAATAAATATCCTATCCTAGTTGGCATAGAAATCCTAATTCTATGTTTTTTTTATTCTATGTTTTCTGTCTTTGGTAACCGGGCATCTTCTATTGGGACAGCTGCATTACTTGTTATGATTCTTTCAATAGACCATGATGTAACTGCCTCAAATGGTGCCTTGGGTCACTCCTTGTATATCCTAATTGGCGGCATATGGTATATGCTACTCAGTCTTTCCTTGTCACAGATCAGGCCATATAGACTTGCACAACAGGCTATGGGTGAATGTATTCGGGAAATTGCAGAATATGTGAGGCTAAAGGCCAATTTCTATGATTATGAGACAGATTTTGATGATAATTACAAAAAACTTATTGCGCAGCAGGTTGCAGTAAATCAGCAGCAGGATTCTCTAAGAGAATTGTTGTTCAGGACTAAGGTTATGGTCAAAGAATCAACTTTTGCAGGCAGACTACTGATTCTAGTTTTTCTTGATATTGTTGACCTTTTTGAACAAACGATGGCAACTCATTATGATTATCACACCCTACATCGAACTTTCGGTAAGTCACAATCGCTAAAGGAATTTAAACAAATCATCATAAAGCTCTCCGAGGAGCTTGAAAATCTTAGTTATTATATCATTAGCAATGAAATACCTCAGCGGCTTTATGACTTTAAATATGAGCTCGAAAGGTTAAAAATCTGTATTGATAAAGTTGAAGAAACTGGCATCAATGCCTTTGTACTAAAAAAGATTCTAATCAATGTCAGGAACATGGTTAGTCGCGTGGATAAAATTTATATTTACTTCAATCAAAAACAAACGTCAGGGCAGGAAATAAAAAATGAAGTGGATTTAAGCAAATTTGTTTCACACCAGAATTTTGATTTTAAGATTTTGGAAGAGAATCTAAGTCCTAAATCATCCATCTTTCGCCATTCAGTTAGAGTTGCATTAATGTGCCTGATTGGTTTTCTGGTTTCCAAGTTATTTCCGGTCGGACATCATAGTTATTGGATCCTGCTTACAATTCTTGTTCTTCTAAAACCAGCATATAGTTTGACTAAACAAAGAAATATTGAACGACTGATAGGTACTATATTAGGTGGTGTTGCCGGGGCGCTTATCCTTATTTTTATAAAAGATCAAACCACCCTTTTCATTTTCCTACTCATATTCATGGTTGCTTCTTATAGTTTTCAAAGACTTAATTATATAGTAAGTGTGCTTTTTATGACACCTTATATCCTTATTTTATTCAGTTTTCTCGGTGAAAATAATCTCAATATAGCTCAGGAAAGAATCATTGATACTTTCATTGGATCATTTATAGCAATTTCTGCCAGTTATCTCGTTCTACCACATTGGGAGTCATACCAACTTAAAGATTTTATGCGGGAAGTATTGATTGCCAATTATCAATACCTTCAAAATGTTGCAAGTATTCTTTCTGGAAATACCTTAGATGTTACAGCTTATAAATTGGCTCGAAAGAATGTTTATGTGAGTTCAGCAAATCTGGGTAGTGCGTTTCAGAGAATGCTCTCCGAACCAAAAAGTAAGCAACAAAATAGTAAGGAGCTACATAAATTTGTTGTCCTCAATCACATGCTTTCTTCTTATACAGCTACACTTATAACCAATCTCCAGGAGAAAAGTCTTTCAGAGGTGAACGATTTACATATTAAGCTGATTAAAAGATCCTTATTTACTTTATCAGAGGTGATTAAAAGTATGAAAGATGTTAAATTGGAAGAAATTGAATTAATTGTACCAGAAACGAAAACCTTAGATAAAAATTCCAATGAATCAAATTTGTTATCAGAACAACTTCAACTAGTCAATAAATTAATTCTGGATCTTCAAAAGCTAAGTCAGAATCAATTTAAGCTATAGGTCATTATTAATTCAGATTTACGAAATTACGTTTTCAATTTGTTTTTCTTTACGACCATTTTTAAAAGCTTCACGTGGCTTCAGGCCTAATAATTCAAACATTTCCATGTCTTCATTAAATGCCGGGTTGGGTGTAGTTAATAATTTATCTCCGGCAAATATTGAATTTGCACCTGCCATAAAACAGAAAGCCTGATCTGTTAAACTCATTTCTGTTCTTCCTGCAGAGAGACGAACTACCGTTTTTGGCATAATAATACGTGCTGTAGCAATCATTCGAATCATTTCCCAAATAGATACCCTTGGTTGATCTGCTAGTGGTGTTCCTTTCACAGGTACGAGGGCATTAACAGGAACTGACTCTGGGTGTTTTGACATATTTGATAACGTCCTGAGCATTGCAATACGGTCATTGACAGTTTCTCCCAAGCCAATTATTCCACCGCTGCAGACGGTGAGCTTTGCCTTACGTACATTATCAATCGTTTTTAAACGATCATCGTATGTTCTTGTTGTAATTATACGTTTATAATCGTCTTCAGAAGTATCTAGGTTATGGTTATAAGCATATAGACCAGCATCAGCTAAGCGTTGCGCCTGAGATTCAGAAAGCATTCCCAATGTACAGCAAACTTCCATATCAAGAGCATTTACCGAACTAACCATCTCAATAACACGATCGAAATCACGGTTATCCCTAACTTCCCTCCAGGCTGCACCCATACATAAGCGGGACGCTCCAGCATCTTTGGCTTTTTTTGCGGCATCTGTAACTTGCTCTACCGACATCAGGGCCTGAACTTCAAGATCAGTCTGGTACCTAGCGGCCTGCGGACAATATGCACAGTCCTCAGGACAGCCCCCTGTCTTTATAGATATTAGACTACTGATCTGGACTTCTGAATAATCTTCATTTTCTCTGTGAACTGTTGCGGCACGATAAATTAAGTCGAGTAGCGGGCTGTGATATATTTCTGCTATTTCTTCTTTAGTCCAGTTATTTCTGATCTCGGTCATATTATTTGGCCATTAATTAAGGCAAAACAAATTTATAATAAAATCATCATCCTGAAAATGGAAATTTATTGAATCAAAGAATCAGGTTGCTGGCCAAACCTAATAAAAGCAGGAAGCCAAAAACATCGGTAAATGTGGTAATAATGATTGATGATGCTACAGCAGGATCTATTCCCACTCTTTTAAGAATAAGAGGGATTGCAGAACCAGAAATTCCTGCAATAACGAGGTTGCCTGTCATTGCAACAAAAATTACAAGACCCAACATAGCATTCTGGTCATAAACTAATGCAAAAATAAAGACAACAATGCCTATCACAGCCCCATTGATCAATCCTACTGTAAATTCCTTTAGTACAGTTCTATAGCCCTGATTGTCAGTAAGATCGTTTAGTGAAATACGTCTTACGGTTACAGCCAGTGCCTGAGTGGCTGCATTTCCACCCATTCCTGCAATTATAACCATGTAACCAGCAAGTAATCCTAAACTGGCAATGGTGTTATCATAATAGCGAATAATAGAGGCTGCGAGAAAGGCAGTACCAAGGTTTAGAACAAGCCAAGGTAAACGACTCTTTACGGCCTCTTTCCAGTTACCAGCAAGTTCTTCGTCTTCAGATACCCCTGAAATTTTCAGGATATCCTCCGTATTTTCTTCCTCCATAACATCGATCACATCATCAAATGTGATTCGACCAAGCAGATGCATATGATCATCCACCACCGGAATGCTGGTAAGGTTATATTGAGAAATTAATTTGGCTACTTCCTCCTGGTCTGTATCCGCTTTTACATAAACAAAATCAGATATAATCAATTGACTTATATTGACATTGTTACGTGCCTTTATTAAATCCTTTAGTGAAACAATTCCCTTTAAAATATTGTGTTTATCGATTACATTTATGGTATAGAACTCCTCCATCTCTTCAGACTGTCGAATGATTTCTTCTAGGGCTTCTTTTTTTTGCAGATTTTCATTGATTTTAATCACCTGGGTATTCATCAGACCTCCGGCGGTATCTTCCTCATATTTTAATAAGGACCTGATATTTGATGCATCCTCTTCGTCAAGACCCTGAAGGATTTCCTGTTGCTGATCTTCCGGTAACTGGCTTATAATATCAGTAGTATCATCATAATCAAGCTCCTCTACGATTTCTGAACGTCTATCTGGGTGCAGGTTTTCAAGCAGTTTTTCAGGATGAAACTCTGCATCCATCTCAGATATAACTTCGGATGCAAGTTCTGCAGGTAAAATGCTGATTATTCGTTCCCTCGATTCTTGAGATAAACTTTCAAAGAGTATGGCTATTTCTGAGGTATGATATTCAGATATAAGTTCTTTCAATACCGAGTCATCTTCTTCAAGAGCCCGCTTAATCTTTAAAAGATCTGTTTTATCTAATTCGAAAGACTGCATACCATAAAAGTAGGTAATAGAGATGAGAATTGACCCGTTTTTGTCGTCTTAGGATTAAGAAAATTGCATTGGAGCAATTTAAAATTTAAGCCTCTCTTAAATTAGCTTTTATTGAGCCAACCTTTTCTCCAGAAGAAAATCATTTGTATGACTGCAATCAAAAGCATTCCCGCTATGATATAGATGTAACCATGCTCCATATAAAGTTCAGGCATATTATTGTGAAGCATTTTACCTGTTTCCGGATCTTGCTTTGCAAAATTCATCCCGTAAATCCCCGCAATAAATGTAAGCGGTATAAATATGGATGAAATTATGGTCAAAACTTTCATAATCTCATTCATCCTGTGACTTATAAGTGATAAATTCATATCTACAAGACTGGTAGTCAAATCTTTATAGCTTTCTACAAGATCAATTATCTGCATGCAATGATCATAGGTGTCTTTTAGATAGTTTTTTGTCATTTTATTAATAATAAATAGGATGTTTCCCCTGTCCGAATATTTCCTTTCCCTCCTTCCAAACGATGAACTACTGGTTCAAAAGTTAAAACATAGCTTTCCTGAAAACTGATGAGTATGTGAGGTAATAAAATAAAAGATACCTGTTCATTTTCGATCTCCAGGTTATTATTAACGTACATATTTCTGCTTACTGTAAACAGGAAATCACTATACTCATCAAGTTTTGGTCTTTGACGGCAGTCGGTAATATCCTCCATGACCAGCTTATTTATATTGAATTTGTTTTGAAGAAATTCAAGGAGATTTACATCGCCTATTCCGCGAATATCAAGCCAATGATTAAAACCTGGATACAATTCTAAACCACTTGAAATTTCCTCAGTTGAATTGACTTCAAGGCTATGAAACTGATCACCTTTGTAAGAATAAATTATAATTTTGGGTTTTAACGAACCTTCAAAAAGTTGAATTGAGCCTGGACTTGTTCCGGTTATTGGAACATATTTTTTGGATTTTAAGCTTATTCTTCGGATCCTCGACATAATTAAAGATACTGAATACTTTGTGGCCCCTGATTAAAAATAAGATCAACAATGCTTAAATTTGGTAAAAATCCATTTCTCTCTTCAAAAACCTGAAAATATGGTTGAAAACCAATTTGGGATAATTGTTTTGGGTGTATGCTTTCCCGGTAATCATTCAATTCCGTATATATTTTTTCAAAACTGTTAGTGTAGCTATAAGTAATATTTATTTTAAGTAAACGGTTAAATAGGCGAAATAGGTCTTCATTATAATCGAAAAGAAAATCCCATTTCTTTTGATAAAAAACATGAAGATCGTCTTCGTAATATTCAAAATAGGCTGAGCTTCTGTATGAAGTTTCTAAACTCATCCAGTGTAGCCTTTGCCAATTAAAGTCATAGCTTATTCTAACATCCTTTACCGGCGTATGATTCTTGGAGCCTCTGATAAGCGGTACAATAAGGTCTAGAGGTCCATTTGGGGAATGGATTGTGGTTCTGTTTCGATAGCTTTGTTTTCGGAAATTTTCTGCATTCTCTAAAATGAGATTATCTTTATGTTTGAGTATTTTACTGAAATACTCAATGGAAGGAAGATAAAATAAAGGGAATACTGCACCTTTTTCCATCGTATAAGTTATGTTTGTATAACAGAGGCTAAAATTAGTAATTTAACAGCCATGCTGCAAGGAGTTAATTATTGGCTGGGACATGAACATTTCATTCTAATCTGTATATTCCAATTTTAATGAATCGAGTTACATTCCGAATTACATCTGTTTTAATAAATACCATATCTTTTCTTCCTTTCCCTGTTTTATATTTCTTTTCGGATATATTGTACTTATTCTTGTATTACATCATTAAATACAGACGAAAGGTTGTTACAGAAAACCTATTAAATTCCTTTCCTGAAAAATCAAAATCTGAGCTTAAGCAGATAGAAAAGCGATTTTACCGCTATTTGGCAGACTTAATGCTTGAATCTGTCAAAACAATATCCATTAGTGCCAATGAGATCAAAAAAAGGTTCGTGTTCAAAAACTTAGAAATACTGACAAATTATCTTCAAAATGAAAAATCAGTCATTGCTGTTACCGGACATTATGGTAATTGGGAATGGGGTCCGGTAGCAATTGGGCTTGAATTGAAAGAAAAAGTCCTTGTCGTTTATAAGCCCTTGTCAGATAAACGTTTTGAAGGATTAATGAATTCTATGCGAAGTCGGTTTGGGTCTATTATGGTACCAATGAAACAGACACTCAGAAAGGTTGTGGAGTTTAAAAATGAGCCACATGTATTGGTTCTAGTGGGAGATCAAACACCAAGCCGTGAAGAATCAGAATATTTTACTAGCTTTTTAAATCAGCAGACAGCTGTGTTTCTTGGAGTTGAAAAAATTGCATTAAAAACAAATAATCCAATTATT
>Ga0105052_10004900_pt1 | contig 14410 bp, 1 predicted proteins | sample FRY03_FD_78094 | JGI IMG/M metagenome (GOLD analysis project Ga0105052, IMG submission 78094) | Freshwater microbial communities from Lake Fryxell liftoff mats and glacier meltwater in Antarctica - FRY-03 | ecosystem: Environmental > Aquatic > Freshwater > Ice > Glacier meltwater ... | reverse complement strand
CGTTGGCAATATTATCTACTACATTATGATTTCCTTTTTCAATATGTTTGTCTACATCATATTCAAAATCAGGATGTATATTTACTTCTTCTTTATAACTATTTATTATTTTCATGTTTTTAATTTTTAATTGACCAAATTCCTCCTTTTGTAAATCCCGATTTACCAGAACAATCTTTTTCTATTTCTTTGTTTTGTTCCATTTCTTGAACAATAGTGTTCAAATCGTTTTCTGACAATGATTTACTATCAATAAATGCTTGTATTTGTTCATTGGTATAATTAGCATAAGCAGGCACTACTGTTTTTAAATCTTCTATGTTTTTATTTTGTTCTGGAGTTAATTGTTCTTCTGCTTCAAAAGCATAGTTTTCTGTTGCTTCAAAGTTTACACTATCCACATATGTATCTTGATTTGTTGTTGCATTTTTAGTTTTAATTGACTGTCTTACAGCTTTATATGTAGGTCTTTCTCCAAACATAAATCCAATTGGATTTTGTTGATTAGAACCTTTTGGCTCCACCTTATTATAAACTTGTGTTGTTAATTGAGGTTCTGATATAGATGCAAAAGTTTCATAAAATAAATTATCCAACACATCTTGCGTTTTTAATCTAATAAAACGTGTAGGTATACCACCATTAATCTGATTCCAATCAATTTTAACTTCAGTTGTAATATTATTTTCTTTGTTTATACTAACTCCTTTAGGTAAAAACTTACTGTTAAATGTATACAATAAAGGCCCGTTTATATTTGATAGCAAATAATTATTGACAAAATCAGATTTTAATTCTGCTGTATTTAAACCAAAGGTTTCTTTGATTTTTACATCATCATTACTTCTTAATGCAATATTTGCTGTTTCAATTTGACTTAAATATGCGTCCATTACAAAAGGACTAATTGCCTCTAATAAAGAAGCATATCCTAATTGTAATCCATCTTTAACCATTATATAATTAATTACAGATAGAGCATCATTTTTAGTTTCTAAAGAACCATATAGTTTAGCAAATGCATTTTGTAAATCCACTTTCTGACCGGCATTTAAACTTCTAAAAGTATTTGCCTCAAGTGTATTTAAACCTGTTTGGTTTTTAGCATCGCTTGCTTTTACATTTATTGCAAAGTTATCCAAGAAGAAATTATTCTGACCGGCTTCTGTAATACGTAATCTATCAACAATATCATTAATTGATAAATAACCCCCTTCAGGATAAATCAACGCATTACTTAAAGTAGCCACAGATTGAGGATCATTTTTTAATTTGTTTTCTTGATATGCTTTAATAGTTAAGTATGATAATAAATCTTTTGATATTTTAGATCTTACCTCTTCATTAAAATCATTTGAATTAGAATTTGCATTTTCATATACTTCACTTAATATTGATTGAAAGTTTTCACTTGCAGATAAAAACGTAACAGGCAATAATTCATTTTTAATTTGATTAAATATGTCAAGATATTTTGATTGCCAAGTATTGCTTTTATATATTGGTTTTAAATCCATCATTGCTTTTTCATCAAATAGTTTATCTATCTGTAAAGCCTTTTCATTAACTGCTGAGATATCTTTCCCTAACCCATTTGTTAAACCGGCAACAGCTGACATATTACTTGTAAAGTCTTTAACTTTTACAACATTTGAAAATAAATTTAATATTGCAATTTTTTCTTTATCAGTAACTTCTTCTGGATTGTTAAAAGCATCTATTAAAAAAGTGTCAGTAACTTCATCATAGGTGGTAAAATCTACACCCATGTTTTCTAATTTTTTTTCTAGATCAGTTTCTTTAATGGCTTTTGTTTTTTCTAACAACTCAACTATCATTTTGTCTACTAAAGCAGGCACCCCAGGATCTAACTTATTTTTTTTATTAAGTGCTTGTGAATATATATCCTGTATCATTGGATTATTAATCAACAATAAAGATGTTTTAATAGGTACACCTAAAGCAGTTAAGTTAGCAACTACACCAAGTGCATGTTTATTTAAACCAAGTTTGGCAACAAGACGTTCTTTAGCATTATCTGTAGCCATTGTGATTAAAGCTGATATGATATCTTGCTTACGCAATCCTTCTAAACCTTCTCCTAATTGTTCTCTAGCTACACCAAAGTCATTATAATTAACACCATTAATAGTAATTTGTGGACCATCAGTATTTATCTTAATACCGTATTCAGTTAGTAAACTTAAGTATACGTTAGGTAATACAATTGCACCAATAGCAGCACCTTTATTATTTGTAAATGCTTTTATTTTACCAATCATATTATTGATATCAATATTATCTTCTCCTGAACGTTCAAGTAATCCTGGTAATACTTCTTCTAATTCCTTTAATGAATCAGTTAATATTTTCAAACTAGCAGCAGTATATGAAATTGGTGTTTCATTTTCATTTGTTTTTTCTGTTACACCAGTATTACCCATCAATGCATACTTGTAATCTAATATTGCATTATTCATTGGGGCTTCATATGGCTCACGGAATTTCTTTTTGTAATCTAAGTACTGCTCTTTTGTAATAGGTAATCCTAAAATTTGTAAAGCTTTAATGCCATTTTCTGATAGTCCTGCATTTAAAACTGTTTTTTCTTCTGCATCTGTAATAGAATTTTCTATACTTGCAGCTTGAAAATCATTTTTATATAACTCTAAAGCTTCAGCATATGTTGTTCCTGATACTTTAACTTTTTCAGACACATACTTTAAATAATCAGTATACTTACCATTTTCTGTAGTTTGTTTACCATATTCATAGAATTGTCCGCCCTCTTCATAGAACTCTTTAATTTGCATGTAAACTTTATCAATATCAAAATCCGCTCCTGATACCTCAATAAGTTCTTGGGCAAACATTGCAGATGAACCATAGAATGCTGGTAAGAAGTCAACATGTTTAACGTTAATTGTTGAGTGATTATCTTGAGATGGAATACGTACAGCAAACATTTTTGATAATACATCAGGAAATGAACCATTTTTATTTTCAACCAAATCCATTACAGATTTAAAATGAGCTGGCATAAGCATTTCAGTATATCTTTCACCTGTAAACTTACCATTTTTATCATATTCTTTTATACCAGATCTTAAACGGTCAAGTATAACAACACCATTTTTATTATCTTTAAGTGTAGCAGATAAAGTATCATATGCACCTAGATCAGGTTTGTTAGCTAAACTATTCCAAACATTTTCTCTAATGATTTCAGACCTATCTGGTACACCATTTTCATCTACACTAAATACCCTTCTGTAAACTTTCATACCAAAATCAGATACTAAAGCTACAGCATGACCGGGTGCTTTTTCAGCAAGTGTGCCTTTACTCAAATAACTTAAAAACAACTGTTCAAATTTATTTATTGTAATAGGATTATTTAAATCATATTTTTGTTCCCCATCTTGAGTTGAAAAGAACTCTAACAAGTTACTACTTGCTTGAGATGCTTTAAGACCCTCAGTAGCATATCTTAAGAATGCTGTTAAGTTAGGAGTTAATTTATTATTTTCTTTTGAGATTGCAAGTTCTTGCATTCCTTTGTCAAAACTAAAAATTAAGTTTCTTTTATTTTTAAATTTTAACTCAACTTTAGTTGAGGTAGCAAGATTATAAGCAGTTCTAATTTGACCAACTGTCATATCTAATGCTGCTACATACACACTATCTTCTTGTTCAGAAGTAACAATGTTTTTTACTTGAGTTGCATCAATAACTTCTGTTTTATTTGAAGGTGTTAATACTTGAAGACCCATGTATTTTGCAGATAGTGTAGTAAAATCACCTTCTTCAAATGCTTTATCTTCACCAACTCTATTTAATGTTTGCACTCTTTGCTTAAGCATTTTTAATGCACTCAATGGGACTGCTATACCTAAAGTCTGTTTTCCAGGTAAAGCTTCAATTCCTTCAAGTTTCATTCTTAAATCATGTAACTCTGATCTAGTTTCTTTAGCAACCCAGGTTTTATTTCCATTCTCATCTGTAACTTGATTAGATGTAAGTTGAGGTGTCAATACAAAAGCAGACATTTTAATAAACGTTTTACCATCAGCATACACTAACTTTTTAGAGTTAAGCATACTACCCATATCAACATAACCATCTTGATCAAATAACTCTTCTGAAGTTATTTCTTCACCAGCTTCAATTTTATCAATAAGTTTTGCTTGAGCAGGATTAAGTTTACCAAAACCAAACCACATATATCTAAATGCTTTTGTAGTCATCCACATCTGAGCATCTGATCTATCAATATTATTACCAGTCAATGAAGATACACCAATTGGTTCTTCTAAAGCAACTAAACTGATATCATCAACAGTATGCATTACATTCATGTCTTCAGCTATTATAGAACTATAAGCACTATAGTATGACGCATTCTGCATCTTAGCTCTTTTAACAGCATCAACACCATCTTTTAATGTTACAGCTTGGTCACCTAAAAGAACATCATTTATAGATAGTGTATTTATCCAGTCATTAAAAAATATTTGCTTTAAATTATATTCTTTATCATAAGTAAGATTAAGTAGTTCAGCTGACTCAATAAGATTTTTATCTCCTTTTTTATCAGCAACTAATCCTTGAGTTATACTCTTACTTAATTGATCTTCTATTTGAAGTTCTTTTAATCCTTCAGAAAACTTATCATATTGAGTTTCCAATTGAGCATTTACAATACTTTTAAATGCATTAGGTGTAATATTTAATTTAGATAATGCTTCTCTTAATGTTGGAGCATCTTCACTTTTTGCAACTTCTTCTAAAGAAGCTTTTAATTCAGGAGTAAGTAATAAACCTGAGTTTATTAATTTAAATGCTCTACCATTTTCAGTATTATACCCTAATTGAATTTCTTCAGTTTTAGTCTCAGGGTTTGATTCTCTTCTAATTCTATCATACTCATCATTAATTCTAACTAAATATGTATTTATAGCTTCATCAGTTAATACAACTTTACCGCTACCAGCTTTCTCAAACTTAACGGCTTTAATTACCGGAAGATACATCAAATCACCTGTATTAGATGCTTCTAATACTCTAAGTAATACCGGTGCTAATGCAGACTTAACATTTTTACTGAGTTTATTATCAAAATATTCTATATATTCAATTTTATTACTCTTAGTATTTAATAATGCTGTATATGTATTAAGTATACTTAATGCAAATTCTTGCGGTGTGTAGTTACCATAAGATGATCTATTAGATACACCAGAAATTTTATCATTAAGTTCTTCTTCTGTATTGTTTATTTTACCAACGCTGCTTCCTGCTATCCTTAAAACTTTTTGTCTGTTTTCTGCAGACATTTGTAAAAAGGCCTCACTATTCAAAAGAAAGTTATTAGCAAGATATGGTTCAGATTCTTTAAGACGTTCTAATTCAGCTACATCATTTAACTCTTGTATCCTTTTCAAATGGAATGTAGGTAATTGATGCGCATATACTAAGTTACCTTCAGGATTTTTAAATACAGATGCCCCAATTGTTTCATCAAATGCTGCGTTTTCAATTGCTAAAGTTCTAATTCTGGAATTAGCACCTGAGTTTCCTTCACTAAAGATATCATTACCCTGTTGAATTAACTTATTTATTTCAAGTATATCATTATATGTAATTGGTATATTTTCAGAATTAGCATTTATTAAAGCAGCCTGAAGTGGTGAACGGTTTTTTCTTGATGCAGCAATACTAAATGCAATAAACTGTTTACTTAACTTTATACCTGTCAATCTAAAAATATCTTGTGAATATTTAGAAGATAGTTCGGCTAATTCTGAATCACTTATTTTTTCATCTTTAGTTATTAAATTGGAAAAAACTGATACAGATGATTTTGCATTTGTTACTTTTGGATCAACTAAACCTAAATAACTTCCAAAATTATCTAATGTTTCTAAGGTTTCTTCTTTATACTTTACATCAGTTTTAATTTTCTTTTCAGCTTGTCCCCAAGCTTGAGACCAAGATTCTAATTGAGAGTTAATATCGTCTCTTTGAGCAGCAGAATAAATTAATACAGCACCTGCATTATCTCTTTGTACAAATAAGTAATCTACTCTAAATGTTGTAAACCCTTTTACAACAGATTGGAATAAAGCAGCATTTTTAATCTTAGTAGGTAATGGGCCCGACTCTTTTAATGTTTCTACAGATAAACCAAAGTCTTGTAACAATCTTGTTACAACTGCACCAGTTTGCGGATTATCTAATCCAAAAAAGTACATATTCTGTAACATCTTTTTAGGATCATCAATATTCTTAACAGCTTTTAATAATCCATTATAAGCAGAGACAAAGTTTATAGGAACAATTAGTTTAACTCCAGGTTTTAATTCTTTGTTACCAAAGTAATCGGTTTCTGCTATTGTTGTTGTAGCCAAATAACTTCTTAGACCTTCAGACAAAGATCCAAAACCACCAATCATGGATGCATCCATGTTGTATTGTTCTGTATTTCTTAAACCTACCTGCTCTTCAAAGTATTCATTATTGTATTCTTCTTCTTGAGTTTGTTTAGTTATAATATTCAAAACTTTAAATACTTCACTTTTTAACTCATCAGAAAAATTATAAAACACTTCAGTTATTTGAGGTAAGAATTTTTTCTGATCCTCTGAAAGATTTTGATTTGACTCATTATCTTCATCATACAAAGCTGCAAAGTCATTTATAACATTATCAAGTATATCTCCACGTTTTACATTAGGATCTTTTACTTTTGAAATTTCTTGTATATACATAGCAGCTATTCCTGAAACCAAAGGTTCAGCAATAACACTATCTAAGAAATAGTATCCTACTTTATTATTAGCATTCTGTTCAGTATCATAAGGTATTAGTGCATTAGCTTCTAATGATATACCTGTCATCAAACTATTGACAAATTGATTTGAACTTACTCCCGCATTCTTAAACTTACCCGCATCAATGTTTTCATATAAAGTAAGTAATTGGTTTTTAGTAAAGGAGTTGAATACAGATTTAATCCACTCCATAATTCTAGTAAATAAAGACTTAACAGAAGAATCTGTTTGAGTTGACCTTGCGTTTGTTTTAAATTTTTCAAATTCATCAGCTAAATATTCTTCATAATATTCTTGTTCTAATCTTTCACGGCTCATATCAGAATAAGTATCAGCTGAGTTTTTGAATCTTTGTAATTCAGCTTCAAAGCTTTTGCCTTCTGATCTTAATTTAGCTCTTACTTCTTTTCTAGCAATGCTTAAATATTTTTTAATTTCTGCATCAGTTAATAACATTCTAAATACACCATGAAATGCTTCATGATATTTAAATGGAGATTTGGCTCCTGTAAATAATGTTCCATTAACTGTTAATCCTTTACCTATATTATTAAGACCTAATACAAATGCACCGACACGTACTCCTCCAGCTTTAAGGTTATTACCTAAAGTTTCAATATCTTCTATTGATATAAACCCCGGAAGATTTGCAGATGCCCATTCTGTAAACACATCAATATCTTCAGTATCAATAATAGCATCTTGAATAGAAACTATTTTATTAGCTTCACTTTCTAATTTTTTTCTTTCAGCTAAAAGATCTTGATATTCTTTACTGTCTCTAACAGCTTTTATTTTAGCTGCTCCAGCTAAGCCTTCAATAAGTTGTGCTTTAAGAGTTTCTAATTGTTGCTTAACCCCTTCTAGTTTATTTAATCTAACACCATTTCTTAATGCAGCAATATCATCTATATTAATATCTTCAGGATTAATGTTTTCTGCATTAATATTATCTGCCATTTCTTCAGAAGTTAATGCATCAACTTCCTTTTGGGGTTGGTTATTTAAAGCAGCTGAATTTGTTGTAGGTTCAGTCGTTAACTCAGGACCTTTGGGTATAGCATTTCCTTCAGCATCAGTAAATGATTCTGTTGGAATAAATGTACCTTGCGTTGATACAGGTATATTTCTAGCAGATTGAATAAATGAAGAATCTCCAGACAATTCAATCTTACTATTAGATGCAACTTTAGGTGCAACCTCAGTTGTTGTTTTTTCAATTAAATCTTTAGCAGATATATTTCTTGGAAAACTTGTTCTAAAATTTTTATTAGTAATATTTATTTTTACACCAATAACTCCAGGCAGTGCATTAAAATCCTTTAACAAAGTTTTAAGTTGTTCATCAACAGATTTCTTTGCGTTTGGTTTTAATCTAACAATACCTAATTTTTTCTTATTAATATTATCATATAAATCTAATTCTATTTTGCCCCAAGGACTAACTTGGATAGAAATTTTATAACCATTTTTTGTGCTAATAAATATATCATTAGCCAAGTTTTGATTATATTCAGAATTAGCATTCTTACTAAAAGAATCAGATTTTTCTGAATTTTCAGTTAATGTTAATTCAGCTTTATTAATTATTGCTGTAAACTTTTCTATTAAGCCAACCTCATCAATGGATTTAGCTTTTAGATTAATTACTTTAATGGATTTAGCTTTTAGATTAATTACTTTATATTTACCATCAGGCATTAATACAATTGCATTGTATGCATCTTGACCACTAATGAGTTTTGCTAAATCTTCAGCACTTAAATTTGCTTCAACTTCATTTATAAGTTTTCTTCTTGCTTCACCTTCAAGATTTGATATAGGTATTTTAGTTCTTTGAAAAGGTACAACAGCTTTACCTTCTTCATCTCTAACTATTTCTGATTGATAAATTAAATAATTACCGTTTGTATCAGCAGTATTAAATTGTAAATCAGTTAATGACTTTGGTGATTTATCATACATCATTACACCTTCTTTATACACAAAAGATAAACCATTAGGTAATTCACTCATTGGTATAATACCATCTGGATATTTAGCAACTAAACCAGGTAATACCGAACTCAATCCATTATTTAGAGCAAAATTATTTTGAGCAAGTTCTAAATCTGCTTCAGGTCTTTTAGTCATTCCTTCAGGAAGGAAAATTATATTTTTGTATTCATCCATTGTCATATTGACCGGATCAATAATTGCACCCTGTGAATTTGTAATTACAAAATTATTATTTTGCATAAACCCAAAAACACCATTTGCAGAAGTGCTTTTAGTTAAACCCATTCTTTCTACAAGTGCGTCAACTTTAGCCTGCACTGCATAATTAGCAATTCTTATTCCTACTGAATATTTTGCTCTTACTCTTTGTATGTAAGGGTTTGCTTCTTTACTGCCGGGAATAAATAAAAGAGAACCTTCAGTTCCGCCTTCAGGATCTAAACTAACAACTAATTCTAAACCATTTATTTCTTCTTGTGTTAACACTGACATAATTAAATTATATCTTGCTATTGCTTCTTCATTAGTTTCTAACCATTCATTACTTGCAGCATCTTTATTTCTGTAAGGATATGGTTGAATAGGTTCATTAATATTTAACCTAGCTACATTACTAGGTAATAATTTAACATTTAAATCCTGAACACTAAAAGAATCAACAAACTGTTTAGCAGTAATAGGCTGAGTATATCTTTCAGTTTCTTTAATTATTGGGCTAATTTCATCAGATGGAATTATTAATAGTTTACCATCTTTATTAATTTGTTTAGGGTCACTTAATATAATAAACTCTTTGCCGGTCTTATCATAAATAAGCTGCCCATAATTTAAGGTTGCTCCAGCAAAAGTGAATTTAGTACTATCAGGTATTAAATCATTTAAAACCTTTTGCATTTCAATAGCTCCACCTTTAATATTTAATTTATTTTCAGGATATATACCTAATTCAGGAATACCATATCTAGTTAATGTTTCTTCATCTAATGGTTGTTTAAATTGATCAACTAATTGATATGATTTAATAGTATTACCATCTGGATCAACTGTATTTAATTCAATCAATGAGATGACATCCCCTTTTATAGTGACACCTATATTTTTATTTCCTTCAATATTTTCACCTTGTTCAGGTAACAATTCAACTTGACCTGTAATATCTTCAATAGTTAATCCAACAGCATTAACTACAGCTTGAACTAAATCATTTGTTTTACCTTCTTGACTTTGTAGCCATGGTAAAAATTTAAATTCATTTTCAATTTCTTGTTCTGTAAGAGGGTTGTTTGGGTTTATAAGCAAATCATTTTCTACCCAGATTCTTTTAACTGCAATAAATGTAGCTCTAAGATTTTTACCACCATCACCAGTAATCCAATTTTCTAAAGACATTGGTTTTTTTCCAGCTCTTGTTTCCTGACCAGAATATTTATCATAAGCTTTTTTAATTGCATTATCTAGAAGACCTGAATTTTTAACTGATACTTCAGTAGTTATTCCAGCTGTTACTAATATATCATCTATATCAGATCTACCTTCTTCAGCAACTCCTTCTTCATCCTTAACTTCTTCCTCAACTTTTTTATCAGGTCTAGTTTGCTCATAGCTGTTTAACAATTCTTGAATATCTTCTAAATCTGATTTATCACGTGAATCTAATGTTTCACCTTTTTGATTATAAAATGTTCTTAAATATTTAGAATCTCCGGTTTCTAAAAACAACTTCATTTCTACATTGTTAGGAATAAAACCTAATTTTGCAATTTGATTAGCTAATTCATTTCTTTCAATTATACCGATATAATCACGTACTTGTTGTTCAAATATTGTTTTTCTATTTTTATATTGTTCTTTTAAAACTTCAGTAGTTCTTTCAAATACACTATTAAATTTTTCTGGATCATTTAAATACTCAATTGCTTTATCATATACTTTAGCTCTACCCTTTAATGCTGTATAATCTACAATTTGTTTTAATGCATTATCCACAGCATCTTTATTGACAAACGTACCTGATTGTTTGGCCATATATTGAACATACTTTTCAAACTCTTTCCTTAGCAAGCCTATTTTTCTTTTATCAAAAGAACCATCTTTAAGTTGATTCTCTTTATTCATTAATATGTTTTTAAAAGCAAGTAATCTCTCTACTTTATCTGTTTTTTCTTTTACTCTAACTTGATTAGTTTTATCCCCTGATAAAACAATAGCCTCTTGAGTTAACATTTGTATTTCCCTATCAATAGAATCTTGATCTAACAATACAGTTAAATCATTGGCTGCCATTTTTTCAAATAATGGTTCAGATGATAAATCTTGATAAATACTATTTGATCTTTCTAATGCTCTAGTAAATCCATCTTGTGTAAACATGTAAAGATATCTTGCATGTTCAAATGCAATTTTCTTTATTGTTTCTTCTGTCCATTGTCTTGAACCTTTTTCATAAGACTCAGGCATGAATGGATTTGGATTTCTATCTTTTGATTGTTCATATACATCTTCTGTTTTATCAATTTGATTGACCACACTTTGAATACGTTCTCTAATCTTTCCGTTTTTAATATCTTTTTTACTTGAAGGAAAAGCTGTAGCTAAATCTTCATCAGACATTTTCATATAATCCTTTAATTGATCTTGAAATAAATTAGCACCACCTGTCTTTAGTACAGTATGAATTTGGTGAAACTTAGCAAAGTCTGTTTCATCAATAAAATTAAATTGATCATTAGCAATAGATGCTACTGTTTTACCAGTAGCAGCGGCTTTTTGTATTAAGAAATTATATTTGTTTGCATCAAAAATTGCATCTGGATGTTCTGATTGTGCATTCCAAACAGCATTGTATGTGTCAACAACCGACTTTATGTAATCTTCTTTATTTTGTTTATACTCAGCATATTTTTCTGAATTAGCAAATCTTTGATATAAAGCAGGTACTCCTTGAAAGAATAATTTTTGAGGTCCTGAAACTACACCACCCATTAAAAATCCTGACATAAATGTATCAAAACCTTGAGCTGAAAATTGTCCACCAATTCCAGCTTTAACTGATGCGTTAAATAATTCATTTCCACCACTCATTGGATCTTTTAATAAAGACGTATAGTAATCTTTAGTACCTGCAGAAATAGCTTCTTGAGAAAGTTCTTGTATACCTTCACCTAAATTTGCAGCAAAATATCTTAATGAACCTTGACCTAATTTTGTTAAGTTACCTTTAATTCCTGCATTAGCAACTGTTGTAGCCAATCCTTTAAGTCCAGTACCTGCATATTTAAATGGAGATAATGATTTTACACCATCCTTACCAACTGTTTTTGCTGTTTTAATAATTGTGCTACCAATGCTCTTAGCGTTTTCATTAAATATTCTACCCAATGATTTATTAAAACCACCTAATGAATTACCTAAAACTAATTTATTAGTTAAATAAATTACGGGTAAGTTTGTCATTGTAGTTGCAAATGCTGCTTTATGGGCGTTGTTTTGAATATCAGCAACTTGTTCTAAAGTAACCGGACCACCATTGTTTTCAGCAAATTTAATATCCATACCATCTTTAATCATTTGATTATAGAGCATACCCCCTTCAAGTTTACTTTCTGATAATGCTAAATTTAAAGCTCTAGCATCTCTATAAAATGCCCCAGCATATTCAGATGCTTTAGCCATATTAGTTAAATTTTGTGCTACTACTTCTGCAGTCTTTAATCTTCTAACGGCAGCCAAAGTTTCAGGCGCAAACATTCCAACAGAAATTTTAGCTCCAACTCTAGCAATAGACCAAAAATCTTTTGCTGTATCAAAACCTTTTAATGCCTGCATCATACCTCTTCCGGCACTAAACGCTCTACCAACTGTAGTAGCTTGACCAATAGATCTTGCTAATCTTGCAAGATTAGCTGCAGTTTTTCCAGCTACAAATGGAGTTGCTCCACCAAATGTTGCTACTTCTAAAGCGGCTAAAGCAAGTTCTTCTACTGCAATTGAACTAATAAGACCTATAGTATATGAAGAATTTAATAAAAAATTATTTGTCCAAGCCATGGCACCGCCTCTACTTGAATTACCAATTGCCATAGCATCTTCAAACTCAGTAGCTGATTTTAAATCTGTTGCCATTGATTCACCAGTAAACATAGAACCAATTTGTCTATAACCACTTACAAAACCGGTTCCGGCTAAACTTCCAAACTGACCCCACATTCTACTCATATCATCATAGATGGTTGAGTTAGCATTATAGTATGATTCATTATCAGCAAAGGGTTTCCATCCTAGTTCTTGAAATTTAGGATGCTCATAATAACGCATAAAATTAGATTGTACCATTCCTGTAAATGCAGGAGCAGCTACACCAGTTCCCGGTGCTATATTTTTTTGACTTTTTTCAAATGTATTTTGTAAACCTTGTTCAATCATTCTTTCAAATCCACCTGGTTCATTTATATTTGGCGGATTTTGTTGTAATACAGGATCAAATGTATTAGAAGATAATGTGGGTCTTCTAGCAGCAGCGTTTCCATTTGATCTAATTCCAGTGCTATCAATCAATGGTTTTAATGCATCAAGTTGTTGTAACTGTGCTAAATCCATTCTGCTCATAAGAGCATTATTTTCTTCACTATCAAACATATCCATTACAGGTTGAAATGAATTATCTTTTGGAATAACACTTTCTGTAACTTGGTTATCTAAAATTATTTGATCTAAACTGCTATTTTCAATTTGATTTTCCATGTATTAATAACTGAATTGTTTTTGTAAATGTAGTAATTTTTTATTTTTTTACTCCGTTAACAGCAGAGTTTTTATTATGATCTTCCAAGTTTAATCTTCTTTTCACTTCAAATTGACTTTCTAAATATTTTACTTGTTCATCAATTGATTCTGCATTATTAAAAGAGCCCGTTTGTATTGGAGCTTTTTGCCAATCACTTTCTTTATATGTTCCATTAGGTTGATAAGTATTATATTTATATGTGGCATAAAATTGATCTGTACCTGTTTTAACAATTCTATATGTAGCTGTAGGTGTCATACCATCAACTCCAGGATACTCATATTGAACAAACTGATCAGCACTAGCTTGAATAGCAGCTAATGTTTTTGAGTAGTATTGGCTCTTGGCTGATCTTGGGTTAATATCATATTTTTTATCAAAGACCATAGTAATACCTTTTTGCAATTGATCAACTTCATTTTTAGTAAATAAACCATATTCCCCTTCAGCACCACTTACTTCTGTTGCAGAACCTTTAACTTTACTACTTAACCATTCCTTAAAATCATCAAGTACATAACCACCTGTAGTTTTATTACCTTCTTTTGCAGCACCTAATGTACTACTATAAGTAATGCGTCCTCTTGGTGCAATACTTGCTGAGTTACTACGTTCTTTATTACCTAACCAAGTTAGCATATCAGCTACATATGCATTGTATGCTTTAAGAGCTAAAGGTTCATTAACTATAGACTTGCTATCTGTTTTATCTGAAAGATCACCAAGCACGATTGAATAACCTTCACCTTGACTATCTAACATATTTTTTTGCGTCATCATTTGAGCTAAAACAGCT